>Ga0310038_10001815_pt1 | contig 15868 bp, 15 predicted proteins | sample Sb_taG_6_FD_200461 | JGI IMG/M metagenome (GOLD analysis project Ga0310038, IMG submission 200461) | Peat soil microbial communities from Weissenstadt, Germany - Sb_50d_4_PS metaG (v2) (version 2) | ecosystem: Environmental > Terrestrial > Soil > Wetlands > Peat | place: Germany: Weissenstadt... | reverse complement strand
CGGCCGAACCTCGACCTGCTTCCGGCTCCCGACCGCGAGCCGATCGCCCGCGCCCTCAACCCCAACCCCGAGCGGCGCTTCGCGACCTGTGCCGAGTTGATCGACGCCCTCGACCGCGGCGCGGCGGCAACGCGCCAGGTGGCGATCGTGCTGGCGCCGGTCATCGCCGTGCCGGGGCCTCCCACCCGGGCAGCGGCCGACCCCTTGCCCCAACCGCTCGAAGTGATCGGGCAGATGCTCGAACAGGCCACCGGCACGTTCCGCCTGCGGCGGTCCAATGCCCTTGGCTATCTCCTGGATCCCGGGACGATGCTGAAGCACACCTGCGCCGCCTACCTGTCCGCGCGCCTGGCGCGCTTCAAGCTGGAGGGCTTCCGGCAGCAATGGAACGCCGACCTCATTCACAGCGAGGAGAGCGCCTTCGTGCTTCAGGTGCCGCTCGCGGGCTCGTTCTGGCAGCGCTGCCTCGGCCGGGAGCCGGCCCTCGAAGTCCATCTCCATCTGATCTCGCCACGGGGAGCGACTGAGGCGCTGACCGCGGTACGTGTCGAGCTGCGGCCGGTGCGCTGCAAGTACGAACAGGCCGTCGCCGCCCTGGAGCAGCACGGCCCCCCTCTGCTGCACAGCCTGCGCAACTTCCTGCAGGTGGAGCCGGAACGGCGCGCCCGGGACCGGGTGCCGTTCGAGCACGCGCTCGGGCTGTTCCCGGTGCTCGACGATCACCAACTGGGCGACGCGGTGGTCTGCCAGGGAAAGGACCTGTCGCTGTGCGGACTGGGTTTGTTCGCCCCACAGGCGCCGCCGGGCAAACACGTCTACGTCCAGTTTCTGTTGACGCCGGAACTCGCCGCGCTGGCCCTGCTCGGCCGGGTGGTGCGCGTCCAGCCGAGCGGCCGCGGACGCTGCGAACTCGGCCTGGCCTTTGCGGAGGGGTCGGATTCGTTCGCACACACCCCCAACGGCGTTCCTGCGGTGCGCCTGGACCGCTGACTCGTCCGCAGGGCGGCACGTCCTTTGCCTTGTTCTTCTCACGGCCCTGATTTCGCCGCTTACCACCGGCCCGCGGGCAATCGGGCTTGTTAAGCGGAAACTGCCGCCACATGAGGAGTTATGATGCGCCACGGTAATTGCTCAGAGTCTCTGGGTGAATCCCAACAGCGCGTGGCGCAAGTCATTCATTGAAAATGAGTTACGACCGCTAACATCAGGCATGATTGTATTTTCTCCTAACCTTCTGAGCAATTACGCGCCACGCGCCACCCGCCACCTGCGTCAACAGCCGAAAAAGGGGGTGTGTCGTGAGAAGAGAAGAAGAAATGACAGCGGGCCGGGGAGGACACGGTCAGCCGCCCCCGCACGACCCGTTCCCCGAAATTGCGGCGCGATCCCCTACACCCGTGCCAGCAGTTCCCTATAACCGATGTATTCATTCTTCCAGTCACCGTACACCGCTGTTAGCCCGCAGGTCGGGCACCGGCAGCCAAGGTAGAGCCACTTCACATCCTCGCTATCGTCGTACAGCGACACGGCAACCGTGATCTCGAACTCCTCGCCACCGCACGGGCAAGCGCATTCCTCCAGTTCGGCCTCTGCCATGAACTCGTCGCTGTCCCCGATCAGGTGTTCGTCCTCACAGGCAACACACAATCGAACGGCAGCACCTTGCGTGTCGTCAAGCAGGAGCCAAAACACCTTGCCGCCGCACTTGCAGACCGCTTCGGCGTAGTGGTGGGCGAGGTACTTGACGCCCCTACTGTACCGCAGGATCTCGCCACGGATGTCAGCCTGGCTGTCGCCGTACCGCCATTTCCCGCGATTCTGCAAGGCCATCCGCCCCTCCGCTTCTGCCACCGAACGAAGTGATGAGGCGAAGGGGGGGAGGCAGCTCAATTGGAGGACTCGTCATGAGTCCCGCCTCCGCTTCTGCCACCGAACGAAGTGATGAGGCGAAGGGGTTCAATCGAACGGATAGGGGTTATCAAAAACCATGGGGGGCTCCTCCTCGATACAGCGGATCACGTACTCCTGCCCCGTGAACTTGAGACCGCGGCGGTCGAGTTCCTGGTAGAGATCCGGGGGCGTCTTCGCGAAGCAGATCAGTCGGTCGCCGTGGTAGGCCACCCACTGCCCGGGTCGCTCCTCCATCAGCCGCGGCCGATCGCGCCGGAACGTCTCCAGGGCCAGCAGGCCCAGGGCGGGATTCGGCTCGGTCCTGACGGGCCCTCGCTGAGTTTGCTCGCTCATCGATCAACTCCTCTTCATTCAGCCAGCGTGCATCGCGTGCTGTCACCAGCCCTCTCCATGCTACATCTCGGCTTCGCGACGAGCAACGCAGCAACAGATCGCTCTCTTACCGGATGTCACCCCGTCATGTTCACCCACTTCGGAGATCGGAACGATATTCGGGCCGGCTCGGGGCGCGCGAAAAGCTCGTGACAGCATGGTCGCCTGCTATAATGCCCCTTCAGAGTGCCCCCTCCCTCCCCGCGGAGGAAGGGGCTGTGCGGTCCCCGGACAAGAATCGCGAGGCGAGCATGGCAACCCCGACCCAGGACAGCGCCCCCCCGACGCCGCGCATCCTCATCGCCGACGACAACGCCCAGAACGTCGAGTTGCTTGAGGCCTACCTCGCCGCCAGCGACTGGGACGTCCGCACCGCCGCCGACGGCGAGGAAACCCTCAAGCAGGTCCGCGACTGGCAGCCCGACGTCATCCTGCTCGACATCATGATGCCGAAGATCAGCGGCTTCGAGGTCTGCAAGCGCCTCCGCGCCGACCCGAAGACGCGCGACATCGCCGTGCTCATGATCACCGGACTCGACCAGCCCAGCGACATCGACAAGGCCGTCGATGCGGGGACGGAAGATTTCATGACCAAGCCGATCAACAAGGCCGACCTGCTGCGGCGCGTGCGTGCCATGCTGAAGGCGCGGGAAAACAAGCCCGAACTGGACCGCGCCCTCGCCTACATCAACGCCGTCGAAAAGGGAGGCCCATGAGCGCGGGCCGCGTCATCCTCCAGCCGCGCCGCGCCCGTCCCTTCTACGGACGGCACCCCTGGGTCTACCCCGGGGCCATCGCCGCCGTCGAGGGCGAGCCGGCCGACGGCGCCGAGGTCGATCTGGTCTCGCACACCGGCAACTTCGTCGCCCGCGGCCTGTATAACTCACGCAGCAAGATCCGCGTCCGCCTCTACTCGTGGTCGCCCGACCTGCCGCTCGACTCGGCCTTCTTCCGCGATCGCCTCGACGCTGCCCTCCGTCTCCGCCGCGACATCCTCCGCCTCGACGGCCCTGGTCGCGCCTGCCGTCACGTTTTCAGCGAGGGTGACGGCCTCTCGGGCTTGACCGTGGACCGCTACGACCGCTGGCTGGTGGTGCAATTCACCTCGCTCGGCCTGGCCCAGCGCCGCGACCTGTTCGCCGAGTTGCTCGCCGAGCTGACCGGGACCGAGGGCATCTACCTGCGCACCGAGCGCGGCATCGGCCGACTCGAAGGGCTGGATTTACAGGACGGCCCGTTGTGGGGACAGGTCCCCGCCGGGCCGGTGACCGTGGAGGAGGGCGGGCTGCACTTCCTGGTCAATCTGGCGGAGGGGCAGAAGACGGGCTTCTACGTCGATCAGCGCGACAACCGCCGGGCGGTGGCCCCGCTGGCGGCGGGGCGGCGCGTGCTGGACGCCTTCTGCTACAGCGGCGGCTTTGGCCTGCACGCGGCACGGGCGGGGGCGAGCGCCGTCGTCGGCGTCGATTCGTCGGAGCCGGCCCTGGAACTCGCCCGCGCCAACGCCCGTCTGAACGGGCTGGACAACGTCACCTTCGTCGCCGCCGATGTCTTCGACCACCTCGGAGCTCTGGCCGCCGCAGGGGAGCGTTTCGGCGTCGTCGTCCTTGACCCGCCGAAGTTCGCTCGCACCCAGGGGGCCGTCGAGGAGGCGCTGCGCGGCTACCGGCGCTTGCAGACACTTGCACTGCGCTTGCTGGAAAGCGACGGCATTCTCGTCACTTGCTGTTGCTCCGGACTCATCACCGGCGATATGCTAAGCGACTTGCTGGCGCAGCTGGCGGTGGAGGAGCGCCGCGAGGTGCAGTTGCTCGAGCGCCGCGGGCAGGCTGCCGACCACCCTGTGGCGGTGACGTGTCCGGAGTCGAATTACCTGAAGTGCCTCATCTGCCGGGTGCGCTGATCGCTGGCCGCTTGCGGCCTGGCACTCCCTGCGAAGCCGCAAGCGGCTGAAACCCCGGTCCGCGTGCCCGGGTAGTTGATGCGACGTGCTGACGGTGCCCATTACCCCACCCACTGTTTGGGAGGTCTGTCCGCTCATGTTTTCCTTCCGCAAGTGCATCCTGACGGCCCTGGTCCTGAGCCTGGCCGTGGCCCTGCCCACTTTCGCCGCCCCGGTGGGCGACGCCGCCCCGGCCGGCAGCTTCGAGAAATACCTGCCCGACTCCGCCGACGGCGTCGTCAACATCAACGTCCGCGAACTCCTCGACTCGGAGCTGTTCAAGAAAGCCGGCCTCGACAAGCAGTTGGCCGGCGACGACGCCCAGAAGACCATGAAACTGCTCGGCCTCGACCCGCTCAAGGACATCGAGCGTGTCATCATCACCAACGACAAGGAGAAGGGGGACGACCCCCACTTCATCATCCAGGGGAAGTTCGACCCGGCCAAGCTCAGCGCGGCCGCCGAGTTGGCCCACAAGGAAAAGAAGGACATCTTCATCATCCACAAGACCGAAACCGGTAAGATCTACGAGGTCACCAAACTCGAGGAGTTCGTGAAGATGCCGCCGCAGGCCGCCGGCGCCGGCCTCAACCTCAAGGGCAAGTCGGTCTTCGTCGTCATCCCGGACAAGGGCCACATCGTCCTCGTCGGCACCAAGGAGAGTGCCGAGACCGTGCTGGCCAAGGCTGCCGGGAAGAAGACCACGAAGCTGACGAACAAGGAGTTGCCGGGCCTGATCGCCAAGATCAACCCCAAGCAGACCATCGCCCTGGCGCTGCCGGCGCCGGGGGGCGATGAAAAGGTCAAGAGCATCACCGGCGGCCTCACGGTGACCGCCGACGTGAAGGTCGATGTCACCGTCACCACGGTCGATGCCGAAGCCGCCAAGGACCTGAACGAGAAGATCGGCGAACAGTTGAAGATGGTGACGGACATCGCTGGCCTCCTCGTCCTGCAGCAGAAAGAGTTTGCGCCGGCCATTGACATCCTCAACGGCATCAAGCACGAGGCCAAGGACGGCACCATCGGCATCAAGAGCGAGATCAAGGGCGACACCCTCGAAAAGCTCGTCAAGGGCCTGGCCGAACTTGCCGCGAAGAACAGCGGCATCAAGTAGCGTCCCGGCCGATGGTATCACCCCGGTTTAGCCGCCGCCCCACGGGCGGCGCTCGTAGTGACCGCATTCATGCGGTCCTGACTGTCCCGACCCAATAAATCGGGTCACTACGAGCGCCGCGCTTGTAGTGACCGCATTCATGCGGTCCTGACTGTCCCGACCCGATAAATCGGGTCACTACGAGCGCCGCCCCAAGGGCGGCGGCTAAACGTGTTTTTCAGGCGAACTCATGCTCATTCCCCGCAGTTCCGCGTTCGGCGTGCTGGCGCTCGCCCTGATCCTCCCCGCCGCACGCGCCGCCGAGGTCGATCCCTACACCCCCGCCGACAGCGAATGGGTGCTGCACTTCAACCTCAAGCAGTTAGCCGGGGCGCCCGCCATCGCGAAGTACGGCGCCGAGCAGCTCCGCACTGGGCTCCACGGCGGGTCCGACGCCCTGAAGCCCCTGACCGCCCTGGGCGTCGATCCCGCCAAGGACGTCCACACCCTCACCGCGGCCGGTTCGGGATTGCTCCAGTTCGACCGGGCCCTGCTGATCGTGCGCGGCGCGTTCGACGCCGAGAAACTGCGTAAGGCCGCGGACGGCCTGGTCAAGGAGCAGCCGGCCGCGTGGAAGGCCGACAAACAGGGCGACGTGACGGTATACGAGCTGCGCGACAAAGGCCGAGCGCCGGCCTATCTCGCGGTCCTGACGGACAACACGGTCGTCCTGTCGCCGGGGAAAAAGTACGTGACGGCCGCGGCCGCCCTCGACCCGAAGAAGCCGGCCAAAGTGTCCGAGCCGCTCCGCAAGTTGGTCGAGAACGCCGACGCGAAGGACGACGTCTGGCTGGCGGCGCTAAAGTCGGATCACATCCAGAAACTGCTCGCCAAGTCGTCGGCTACCTCGGGAATCGCCGACGACGTGACTGCGTTCACGGGCCGGCTGAAAGTCGGCGACGACGCCCGGATCACGTTCAGCGTCCACACCAGGGAGAAAAAGGCGGCCGAAGAGGTGGCCCCGCTCCTCGACGCGGCCAAGGGCTTCGCCTCGCTGACGGTCCAGGGGACTGCCGGCCTCGGACCGCTGTTGTCGGACCTCATCGACGCCTGCAAGACTTCCACCGACGGCGGCACGGCGACCCTGTCCGGGCGGCTAAGTGAGGAGCAGATCGCCAAGGCGCTGAAGAAGAAATGACGACAGCCGCTCGGGGCCTGGCAGGGAGTCAGGGAGCGGCATGCGGAGCATGCCCTACGCGCCCTTTCCCGCCCCCGGCTTGTCCGGCCCGCGTTTCGGGCCTCCGGGCGGCGCCTGGAACGATCGCAACTCCCTCGGGAAATCCTTCGGCGCGTTCTCCGCGTTATGGTCGAGGGCCCGGGCGATCCAGACCTGCAACTTCGGGTTTTGCCTGTACCAGGCCGCTTGCAGGATCTTTTCGCGCTCTCCTCCGCCGGCGACCTCCAGGAAGAGTTTGTTGGACTCCGCCGGCCTGTCCTGGAGCCCCAGGACGAGGGCGTGGCCCAGCCGCCCCAGGCGCTGGTATTGCGGCACCTTGTCGCCCGCCGCCGTCAGCCGGGCGAACAGGTCGTCCGCCTCGCCCAGGCGCCACCGATCCAGGTAGAACAGGGCCAACTCCACCGAGAAATCCAGACCTTTGCGCACCTCCTGGGGATTGGCGCCACTCGGCTTGAGGTACTGCTGCACGGCCGTTTGCAAGAACTTCTCGCGCTCCGCCTCGGAGGGGAGGGGGCGCGGGTCGGCGACGTCGGCGCCGGTCGCCGCGCCGGCCGACGACTTCGTCCCGGCGTGCAGGCGCACCCAGCCGACGACGGCCCCCCCCGTCGCGGCCAGGAGCACCGAGCCGGCCACGGCCCACGGCAGCCAGGGGCGCGACGGCCGGGCGAGCGGGGCCCCGGTCGGCACCCCCGGCACCTGGCCGGTGATCTTCCCCGGCGCCTCCGGCTGTGGTCCGGATTCGGACGCCGCCAACGGCACTGGCTCCGACAGGGCAAACGCCTGCGTGACCACCACGCCGGTCTCGAGACTGTTCAGTGCCTCGCGCAGTCGGGACAGGTCGGCGAGGAGTTCGCGGCACGTCTGGTAGCGCCCCTCGGGCTTCTTCGCCATCATCTTGTGGACGACGGCGCAGAGTTCCGGCGGCAGGTCGGGCCGCAGCGAGGCCAGCGCCGCCGGCTCGGAGCGGACGTGCTGCAAGGCGACCTCGAAGGCGCTCTGACCGCGGAAGGGGGGCTGGCCGGAGAGCATGTGGTAACAGCTGACGCCGAACGAGTAAATGTCGGTCCGTGGGTCGAGCGCTTTCCCCTCGACCTGCTCGGGGCTCATGTAGAGCGGCGTGCCCATCGTGACACCGCTTTGGGTCAGGTTCAGGGCGGGTTGGCCTGCCGCCAGGGCCAGGGAGAGGCCGAAGTCGGCCACCTTTACCTCGCCCTTGCGCGTCAGGAGAATGTTCTCGGGCTTGACGTCGCGGTGGATGATGCCCAGTTCGCCGGCGCGCTGGAGGGCGGCGGCCACCTGGCGCATGATGCTCAGCGCCAGCAGGGCGTCGGGCGGCCCCTTGAGGGCGACGTAGTCGCGCAGGTTGCGGCCTTCGACGTACTCCAGGGCCATGTAGTGGACGCCGTCGGCCGCGCCGATCTGGTACACCTGGACGATGTTGGCGTGGGTGACCCGGGCCACGGCCTCCGCCTCACGCTTGAAGCGCTGCAGCGCGGTCGGGTCGGCGGCCAACTCGGCCTTGAGGATCTTCAGGGCCACGCGCCGCTTCAGCGACACCTGCTCGGCGAGGTAGACCTGCCCCATGCCGCCGGCGCCGAGGCGGCGCAGGATACGGTAATCGTCGAGGGTCCGGCCGCTCAGATCGACAACCGGCACCGCCTGGGACGACCCGGAAGCGACGGACCCACTCGTATCCTGCTCCACGCCGTTGGGCATCTGCGACCTGCCTTCCTTCGCTTGAAGAAGACAGAAGACAGAAGACAGAAGACAGAAGTCAGAATAAGCAGTCTTCTGTCTTATGTCTTCTGTCTTCTGAGTTTCTTCATCGGGACGGCCCGCCCGAGGGGGACTAGGATGGGAAGGAGGCCGTCCCGTGTCCGAAGCGGAGTCCGACTCATGAACCTGTACTTGCTACGTCACGCGCACGCCCTAGCCATCGGCGAGCAGGGAATCCAGACCGATGAGGCGCGGCCGTTGAGCGACGAGGGCCGCCAGCAGATGGAGCTGGTGGGCGACGCCGTCAAGCGCCTCGGCCTGAAGATCGATCTACTTCTTAGCAGCCCGCTGCGGCGCGCCATGGAAAGCGCCCAGGAGTTGTGCCGTCGCCTCGGGCTGTCGGGGACGGCGCTGATGACCTGCGACCAACTCGAACCGGGCGGATCCTTGAAGAAGCTGATGAAGCGGTTGCGCAGCCTGGAGGCGAACGAGGTGGTGCTGGTTGGCCACACGCCGGACCTGCCGTGGCTGGCGGCGTGGTTGATCGGGAGTAAGCGGACCGAAGTGGAGATCGCCAAGGCGGGCCTCGCCTGCATCCGCTGCGACGCCCCGCCGCGCAAAGGAGTTGGGGCGCTCGTCTGGCTTCTGACGCCGGAGTTGCTCCGCGCGCTCAAACCCGTTTAGCCGCCGCCCTCGGGGCGGCGCTCTTTCCGCGGCGCCCCGAGGGCGGCGGCTAAACGGGTCAGCGCTCGTCGTTGAGCAACCGCTGCGTTTTGAGTTGGTAGCAGCTGGAGTTGCCGTTGCCGGTGAAGAGCGAGCGCCCGTCCGGGGAGAAACAGAGCACCTTGACCTGCGTGTCGAGTTCGGTGACGCCCAGCGAGGCGCCGGTTTCCATGTCCCAAAGGCGCACGGTGTGGTCGTCGGCCGCGGAAACGAGGCGCCGGCCGTCCGGGCTGAACGCGACACAGTTGACGGCGTCCTCGTGGCCGGCCAGTTCGCGCAGCAGCCGGCCGGTTCGCACGTCCCAGACGCGAACCGTTCGCACCAATGACGCGGCCGCCAGCAGCCGTCCCTCCGGATGAAAGGCGAGACTGCGCGCCCCGCCGGACAGGGTGAGGCGGCGCGTCGGTTGCACCACGTCCCAGACGTGAATGGCACCGTCCGATCCGCCGGTGGCGAGCCAGTCGATGCCGCCGGCCGCAAGCAACTCTCCCTGGGGGTGAAAAGCGATGGCCTCGATGGAACAGCCGTCGATGGCGTCGGGCACGATCAGGGCCGGCGTGCCGCGCTCGATGTTCCACAGCCAGACGTCGCAGCCGATGGCGCTGGCCGACGCCAGGACCGGGGCGTTCGGGGCGAAGGCCAGCGCCGTCACCGGCAGGGCCGGTCCTTCCAGGCTGGCCAGCCGTCGGCCAGTCGTCGCGTCCCAGAGGCGGACGGCCGTGTCGGCGCCGCCGGCGGCGATCCAGCGCCCGTCGGGGCTGTAGGCCAGCGCGCTGAGGCCGCTCGTCTCGTCCAGCTCCAAGACTTTGCGTTCCGTCGCGACTTCCCAGACGCGCACTCCCTTGCCAGGAGAGAGGCTGGCCAGGCGCCCGCCGTCGCTGCTTAGGCCGATTGCCGATTGCCGATTGCCGATTGCCGATTTCAAATCGGCAATCGGCAATCGGCAATCGGCGAGTCGGCCGGCCCGAACGGGCCCCACAGGTGGACGACGCGATCACTGCCGCCGGAGGCCAGCGTCTCGCCATCGGCGCGGAACGCTAAGCAGCGCACCTCGCCCTCGAACCCCCGAAAGACGCGCAAGGGCTGGTGCGACGCCAGATCCCACAGGTGGATCGCCTGTCCCGAGTCGGCGCAAGCCAGGCGCGAGCCGTCGGGGGTGATGGCCAGGGCCTGCACCTGGTTGGCGTGGCTGTTCAGGAGGATGACCGGGGCGGCCGCGACCACGTCCCAGACCCAGACCGAGGTGTCCCAGCCCGCCGAATAGAGGCGGTGGCCGCGCGGGTGCCAGGCCAGCGCGGGGATGCGGTCGTTGTGCCCCTCCAGGAGCGCACACTCCTCCCCCGTGGACAGGTCCCAGACGCGGATGACGCGGTCCTCGCCGGCCGAAGCGAGCCGCGTGCCGTCGGCGCTGAAGGCCAGGGCGCTCACCTGGCGGCTGTGGCCGCGCAGTTCGTAAACCTGCTCGTCGTTGGCGGCGTCCCAGAGGCAAACCGACCCGTCATCGTGACCGGTGGCCACAAGGCCGGCGTCACCGCGCAGGGCCAAGGCCGTCACCCACGACGCCTGCGGCAGCACCGCCTGGAGTTGGCCGGCCGGCACGTCCCACAGGGACAACTCGTCGCTGGCCGAGGCGAGGACGAGGCCGTCACGGCTGAAGGCCCACAAGTTTTCCAACTCACTGAGAAGGTGCCATTCGAGCTGCCGGCGGCCGCCGAGGTCCCAGCGCCGCAGCAACCCGGGATCCTCGACCGTCCACAGGATACCGTCGGCGGCAAATGACAGCGCGAGCAGGTCGCCGTCGGCGCGAAAGGGCCGGTCGTCGAAGACGCGCTGCACGGCGAGCGGGTGGACGGACGGAACCGGGACCGGAGAAGGGGACGCGGTCGAGGAATTCATGAGGGGTTCTCGCTGGGATTCGGGGACGGAACACCGCAGGGTCCCTGTCGCCGCAATTCTACAACAAATTTCGCGCGGTTGTGTTCTTTCGACCCGGACGGCTGCCGGGATCGCCGGTGCTTTGGAGAAGACAGAAGACAGAAGCCCGGATGGGCCCGGGGCTCTTCTGTCTTCTGTCTTCTGTCTTCTCTACGGTGGGCTCAGTCTCGCACGACCGCGACCCGGTTGACAAGGGCCCGCCCGTCGAGGACGGGCATCAGGGCTTCCTGCGCCAATTGCTTGAGGTAGTAGCTGGTGACCGAGCCCTGGATGACGACTTTTTCGTCCGTCTCTTCGATGGCGAGCTGGCGGAGGGCTGGGATAGGGTTTTGTCGCAAGACCGCCAGGGCTCGCGACTCGACCAGGGGAGAGGAAACCATCGCTGCGTGCTCCTTCCTCGAAATGCAGGCATCGCCCGACCATCGCGGGGTCGAACCAGAGGGAAAACACGGAGTTTTGACCTTGCCCGGGCCCAGCCGCGCGCGGTGGTCTGGAGGGGAGGGTTCCACCGGGGTTCCCGTCCTTGAGGGTCGTCACCCGATTAGGGCATCCTTGTCTCCGGAATCGTCGATAACTTGGGTACAGCTTGAAGTCGCGGCGCGCACAGCGAACCGTTGCCGGCGCGGCGCAAAGGCGTTCCCAGGGGATGGGGAGAAGGTATCCGCCGGGAACGAACAGGCTCGTTGTCAGCGTTGGCAATCCTATGGGAAGGCCAGGCAGGGTGCAACCGATTTTTCCAGGAATGTCAGGGCGGACGGACGGCGGCAACGGCAACGCGCAAAGGGGCGCCGGTGCCGGTTGGCGAACCGGCGCGGGCTGCCTTGAATTTGAACGCATGTGTGCCTACCATTACAAGCGACGACTACGCGCGAAGTACCGAGGGAGATTCATGCGCTGCTGCCGGGACCAACGAGGGGGGTGAGGAAGGTGGGGGCCATGGAAATTTGTAGCGTCTACAAAGATTGTGAGCAAGAGGCCCAGCGCTTCAAGTGGATCGAGAGCGAGAAGGCCGGCCGCGACCTGGGCGAGGATGCCATCTGCCGCTGGGTGCAGAACCACTGGTGGGGCTACCTGAGGGCCCGCTGGCTCGAGCACCTGCAGGGCAAACGCTTCTGGGTCGAACTCGATCGCGGCGACTTCGGCCTCCTCCATCGCCGCTTCCAGGACCAGGCCCTTCTCCTCGACCGCATCCTCGACCGCCTCAAAGCCGGCCAGGAAAACCTCGAAATCATCATCTGGGCCCAGGACTGGGGCATCGCGATGCACTCCGTCTTCCAGATCCTCGAAGCCCTCGATATCAACAGCCGCCGATTGGCCCACCGCTTCGACGTGTCTTCCCTCTGAGCCATCCCTCTCTCTTCCCCCCCTGCAACAAGCCGCTTGCGGCTTCGCAGGTTCAACGTGCGAAGCCGCTTGCGGCTGTGGGATCCCCTTACTTCAACTCCACCGACCAGTAGGCGTTGTCGAGGAAGGTCCGCCACGACTGGTACTTGCGATGCGTCAGTTTCAGGTTGAGCAGCGGGCTGCGCTTCGGCTTCTCCGGCCGGCGGATCAGCGCCATGTGCGCCTCCTTCGGGGTGCGCCCGCCCTTGCGGACGTTGCAGGCCACGCAGGCGCAGACGATGTTCTCCCAGGTGCTCTGCCCGCCCTGGCTGCGCGGCATGACGTGGTCCAGGCTCAGCTCGCTCGTCGGGAACTTCTTGCCGCAGTACTGGCACTGGTTATTATCGCGGGCGAAAATGTTCCGCCGGTTGAACTTCACGGTCTGCTTGGGCAGCTTGTCGTAATCCAGCAGGCGGATGACGCGCGGCACCTGGATTTCGCTGCTGACGGTCCGCACCCAGTCGTCGTCTTCCTGCCGGAAGTGCTGGGCGCGGTACTCGCTCAACTCGCGCCAGGTCGCGAAGTTGTAGGTCGCGAACTGACCGTCTTCCAGGCTCACCACCTCGGCCAGGTCCTTGCACAGCAGGCAGAATGCCCGGCGCACGGAAATGATGTGGATGGCCATGAACAGTTTGTTCAGTACCAGGACGCTGGCATCCAGAGCCGAGTTGGGGCTGGAATTCATACGCCTCCCTTCTCTCTGGCGGGACGCACTGCCTCGGACCACGGGACCGGCCGACGCTGGCCGCCCCACCTGAGACGACGCCCCGGAGCGAAGACGGGTTCGAGTTTATCTATCCTATCAGCCCGCGCAGAGGCGACGCAAGCACACGTTCCCCATCCTGGCGCGAAGATGGCGTGAAATCCGGTTGACGGGCCGCGAATTCCCCACTAAAAAAGCCTGCGTCTCATCACGGACCCTCACCTCGCCGGTGCCATGTCCCAGCCCTCCCCCGAGTCTGTCGGCAAGCTCGACGAGGAACAGCAGCGCCTCGCCCACGCCCTCGTCAGCCGCGGCCTGCTCACCGCGGATGAGCTGCAAAGCTGCAAGGCGCCGGACGGGGCCGGGGCCAAGGCCTTCCTGACGCGCCTGGTCGAAGGCGGACTGCTCACGCGCGGCCAGGCCAAGCGGGCGCTGCAGAAGCTGTCGGCGATGGTTGGCGAGGAGATCCCCGGCTACGAGATGCTCGAGAAGCTCGGGCAGGGGGCGATGGGCACCGTCTACAAGGCGCGGCAGCTGAGCATGAACCGCCTGGTGGCCATCAAAACGATCAACCCGCGCCTGGCGGCCAACCCCGATTTCATCAAGCGCCTGACGCGCGAGGCGCACATCGCCGCCAAGCTCAGTCACAACAACATCGTCCAGGCGATCGACGTGGGGCGGGCCGGCCACATGCAGTACTTCGTGATGGAGTACGTCCCCGGCACCACGATCAAGCAGGAGCTGGAAGAGGGCAAGGTGTACAACGAGAAGGAGGCGGTCGAGATGGTGCTGCAGGTGGCGCAGGCGTTGCAGCACGCCCACCGCCGCGGCCTGATCCATCGCGACGTCAAGCCGGCCAACATCATCCTGACCCTCGACGGCATCGCCAAGCTGGCCGACCTGGGCATGGCCCGCGAAACGGAAGACCGCGATCGAGCCAAGGCCGAAAAAGGGCTGACCATCGGCACCCCGTTTTACATCGCCCCCGAGCAAATCCTCGGCCATGAAGACATCGACGTCCGCGCCGACATCTACGCCCTGGGGGCCACCCTGTACCACATGGTGACGGGGCAGCCGCCGTTCCCCTACAAGGGCATCGACACGGTCCTCCAGGCCCACCTGAACGAAGAACTGACGCCGCCGGACCACATCCGGCCCGAGTTGTCGTCGGGGCTGGGCGAGGTGGTCGAGTGCATGATGGCCAAGGATCGCCGGCAGCGCTACCGCAACCCGGACGATTTGATCGTCGATCTCGAGTGCCTGCTCAACGGGGAGTCGCCCAAGCTGATCCGCCAGCGGATCGAGGCGGCAACCCTGGAGGATCTGGCCGGGGGGGACGCGGACGAGGAGGAGGAGCCGGAAACCCCAGCCGCCGGGCCGCCGGGCGGGACGTGGCTGTGGATCGGCGTGCTGGGAGGGGTGCTGGCCGTGAGCTTGATCGCCAACCTGGTGTTGTTATTGAAGAGGTGAACGCCCCACGCAGATGCATCGACGTGGGCTTGACCGGGGCGCAAAAAAATATCCGGGCCCCCTTGCGGGGGCCCGGAATACCAAGCGTACTTACGGGTCCCGTCCATCCCTTCGGTAGCCTGGTACTCTAAAGCCGTCCCCCCTCGGACGGTGAAGAGTCGCAAGCCGAGTTCCCCCACCCCGCGGCGGGGGGCCTTGTGAGGATGGTTCTGCGAACCGTCCTCTTCTCTGTCGTCCGAGCGACTCGTTGCGTCGCTCGCTGTTCACCACAAACGTAGGTCGAGTTTATTGGATGTGCAAGCGCCGCGAAGACTTTTTCTGGCGCGTCCCCCGACCGTGCGCAACGGCGGAGGGCCGCGCAAGTTCCGTTACGGCGGCCGTTTTCCCGATGAAGGCCCGGACGGAGAAGAGAATCATCCACGCGAAGGAGGCTCGCCATGAATCCGACCCAGCCACCGCTGCACGACCTGCTGGCTCGCTACCTCGCCCGCCAGGCGGTCGCCCACACCGAGGGCCTCGGTACGGCCGAGGTCGGCGCCGAGGTCGTTCCCTTCGACGCAGTGCCGGTGCAGCCGGTCGAGCCGCGCCTCGCCTGGACCGAGGCAGTCGCCGTCCTCCGCGCCCTGGACCTGCCGGTCGATACCGGTCTCGTCCCCCCGGACTGGCCAACCCTCGTCGCTTCTCACGAGCCGGAAGTCGCTCTGCCTTTCTGCCTGGGCAACTTCCCGCAGATGGTGCGCCACCTGCCCGCCCTGCTCCAGACGCCCGACCTTGCCGCGCTGCGCCTGTCCGGGGGCCGGGCCGTCGCGGTGCCGGGGCTGGAGGAATGGGCGCGAACAGCTGCGCAGGCGGAGGACTATCCGCGACTCCTGGTTGCCGTCGCGGTGCTGCGCTTGGCCCGGCAGTTCGCCGAGGCCGGCCGGTTGCTCCGCGCGGTGAAGAACGTCCCGTCCGCCTGGCGCGCAGCGACCGCGAATGAGGAAGCCGCCCTCGCCTGGCACCGCGGGGACGGCGCCCAGGCCGTGGAGCTGTGGCGGGCGCAGGCGGAGAGCGTGCCGGTCCTGTTCAACTGCGGCATGGCGGCGCTGTTCCTGGGCAAGGCCGCCGAGGCCCGGGCGGCACTGTCCCAGGCGGCAGACCGGTTGCCCGAGGACGGGGCCTGGCACCACCTGGCGCGGCTGTACCTTGCCCTGGCTGAGATGCGCGGCTAACGGCCGTGTTGAGCCGCAACCCACGACGGTTCAGCCAAGGGTGACAGCCGCGGCAGAAGCACCGCGGCATGGTTCAAGCCGGGGTAACACTTGGCGCCGTAGGTCAGGCTTTCCAGCCTGACAAGAAGCGAGTCAGGCTGGAAAGCCTGACCTACGGCCGCGCCACCCG
>Ga0310038_10001801_pt1 | contig 15976 bp, 20 predicted proteins | sample Sb_taG_6_FD_200461 | JGI IMG/M metagenome (GOLD analysis project Ga0310038, IMG submission 200461) | Peat soil microbial communities from Weissenstadt, Germany - Sb_50d_4_PS metaG (v2) (version 2) | ecosystem: Environmental > Terrestrial > Soil > Wetlands > Peat | place: Germany: Weissenstadt... | reverse complement strand
GAGCAGAAACTAACCTGGCGGTTACGAGGGCAAGAAGTGCACACACGATCCAGCGCTTCACCGGATTTCCCTCCTTCATTGGATTACCGCACAAACAATATCATCGGTTGTGCATGGTTGTGAGCGGGATCGCGGTCCATAACGCTCGGAATGCTGGCAGTGAAGGGACAATTTGTCCCCAATCGCGGGCGAGCGAGCCATCTCACGTGTTTTCATACACATACGCCATGCCCCCCACGACTTAGAGGACAGTCTGTCCCTGCCGGACTACCCTCAAGCTCCAGCTAAAGCGTTGATTTTAGGCTGGTTGACTAGGGTCAACCTTTGGTATCCCGCCTGCACTTAAGACTACCGAAGAAGATCAACTTGTGAGGGGTGTTCAAGTGCCTATGAAAAATGAAATCGGATGGCTGGCTCTGTTTACGGTGCTGGCCTACGAAGTGGTCCAGATTATTCCCCAAAGGATTTTCAACCACGCTGTCTCCGTCATCGCGTCCGCAGTTTGGGGCAGCTAACGACATGGCAGGCCATGGGAGTAATTGGAGCAATCCATCAATGAAGCCACGAAAACTACCGATTCGGAAATGGAAGAGCATCCGGAAGGCGCTTTTGCGTCTCGCAATTCCGGCTCTCTTCGTCACGGCGAGCTGGGCAGCGTCACCGCCACAACTGAACAACCAGACGCCTCGCGTATCACGTTATGCAGGAAAGCTTGCCTACGATCTCAACCGTCAGCACCCGAACGCGATGATCGACGTGATCGTGCAGTTCAAGGAAACTCCTCGCGCCATTCATTACCAGAGAATGTTGACTCATGGCGCCGTGCTAAGAACCAAACTGCATAGCATCCAAGCTGCTGCTTTCCGAATTCCGGTCTCCGCTCTCGCCATGTTGGAGAAAGATCCTGATGTTCTGTACGTCACACCGGATCGCCCGGTCAGTATGCAGAATAGTTACGAGGACTTCGCTTCCGCAGTGGAAGCCGACGTGGCGGCCCAGCAGTACGGCCTCGATGGCACCGGAATCGGGGTTGCGGTCATTGATAGCGGAATCGCCGATCACGCCGACTTTCACATCGCTGGCGGCAACCGAGTGGTGCACAGCGAAAGCTTCGTCGCAGGTGATAGCACCACCAAAGATGTCTATGGGCACGGTACTCACGTGAGCGGCATCATCGGTGGAAATGGATCGGCTTCTGGCGCGGGAACCGGCTATGCGCAACAAATCGCTGGCATGGCTCCCAATGTTAACCTCATCAACCTTCGCGTACTCGATCAAAACGGCGCCGGCACCGACAGCCAGGTGATCGCTGCCATTCAGCGAGCCATCGCGCTGAAAACTCAATACAACATTCGTGTGATCAACCTTTCGCTGGGACGGCCGGTTTTTGAAAGTTACACGCTCGATCCTCTAGACCAGGCGGTGGAGCAAGCTTGGGCCGCAGGCATCGTGGTAGTGGTAGCCGCCGGAAATAACGGACGAGACGACTCGATGCACACTCGCGGTTTCGGCACCATCGGTTCTCCGGGCAATGATCCGGCAGTCATCACGGTTGCCGCTACCAGGACCATGGGAACCGCCACCCGGGCCGACGATTCCATCGCCAGCTACAGCTCTAAGGGACCGACGTTGCTCGACCACATCGTTAAGCCCGATGTCGTGGCTCCGGGCAACCGCATTGGGTCCTTGCTGGTTAAGAACAGCACCCTCGACACAGAGTTTCCGACTCTCGAGATTGCTCCCAGCGGAACCTGCACTGGGACCTGTGCTACCCAGTATTTTCGGCTCAGTGGAACCAGCATGGCGACACCCGTCGTGAGCGGCGCAGTGGCGCTCATGCTGCAAAAGGATCCGACGCTGACACCGGATACGGTGAAGGCTCGCATCATGAAGACGGCATGGAAAGGATTTGGCGTCTATTGCAAGTCTTTCGATGTCTTCAATAACGAGTTCGATAACCAGTACGACCTCTTCACCTACGGCGCGGGATATCTCGACGTTGACGCCGCATTAGCGAACACCGATGTCGCCAACGGCGTGGCTCTGTCTCCCACCGCAAGCTACAATGCCGCGAACAACACCGTAACCATTGTCAACACCAGTTCCGTGACGTGGGGCACCTCCGTCGTTTGGGGAAACTCCGTAGTCTGGGGCAACTCGGTCGTTTGGGGTAACTCACTGTTAAGCGCGAACTCGGTGGTTTGGGGAAACTCCGTGGTCTGGGGCAATACCGTAGACCAAGGCTTTAGCGTGGTCTGGGGTAACAGCGTGGTCTGGGGCACATCGACCGCGACTTCGGCCTACAGTGATGGCCAGGACGGAGAAAACTAGCCATGACACACCTCTCGACAAAGACTAAAACACTTGTCGGGTTCGTGGTTGTCCTCGGCATCGGGATTCTCCTCCAGGTGCCGCTGCAATGGGGACACCCGGCATACGCACGCTTCACCGGGACCTTCTTGGTCGCCCTCTTCGCAGCGCGGCTCAAAGTCTCGCTGCCCCGGCTGACGGGATCGATGTCGGTGAACCTGCCGTTCATCCTTCTCGCTCTCACCGAACTCAGCCTGGCCGAGGCCCTTCTGATCACCGGCGCGTCGACGCTGGTGCAATGCCTCTGGTCGGAAAACAGTCAGCAGAAGCCAATCAAAACCATGTTCAACCTGGGCGTCACCTTGATGGCTGCCCAGGCCGCATGGTTCACCATGCAGGCTGCGGCGGCAAATTCAGGGCTTGGTCTCGCACTAGGAGCACTGGCCTATTTGCTGGTCAATACCATCCCAGTCGCGGCCATCATCGCCCTCACGGAAAGCGGTCGCCTGTTCGGAATTTGGAGACAGATCCTGCAACTCACGTTCCCTTATTTCGTTCTGGCCGCCGGCGTTGCGGGCCTGGCCAAACTGGCCACGCACGCGTTCGCCTGGTATATCCCGCTGCTTATCTTACCGCTGATGTTTCTGGTGCAACGCTCCTTCACCCTCTACTTCCAAGCCCTGCGTGACACCACAGGGCAGAAGAGTGCGTATGCCATGGCCGCTGCAGGCGGTGGCCGCGGTTGATGTAAGCGCTGCACAACTAGTGGAAAGACCCGCCGGCCAGGTTTCACAACCTGGCCGGTAGCTTTTTGCACGGTGTGTTTCGCCAAAAATCGTCGAACTTGAAGTAGCCAGGTGCCTTTCGCATTTTTACGCCAAGGCACTCGCGAAATTCGGTGAACAGGGTATCATCGATCTGGTCAGCAAAACGGATGTTGCAAATTCTGCGGCATGAAAGCTTCTTCTATTGGAGCTCTCAAGGAAAGAGAGAAATCGCGGATGAAAAAACGACTCACTGCTCAACAGAAACGTTACGTAGAGCGTCGCCGGCAGCACAACCGGAAGCACACCTTGCTGCGCCGGGAGTGCTACAAGTGGCTTAGGAAGAATCTGCCTGAAGTTTACGCGAAGTTAAGAAAAAAAGCAGGGCTGGCAAAAACGGGCCGACCAAAAGACTAAAGCCGCACCCGCCTTTCTCCAAGTGCGCCGCTCCACGACGGTGGTCGGCGACAAGTCTTTTTCGCATTGCCAACGCCTTCTGGTGCGAAGACCAACCGCTGTCTACACCAGTCTGCGGCGGGTGGTGGGCTTGATCAGTTATGGGGCGCTCGACTTGTCGCATGTTGTCACCCGTCATCCTCACGCCGCCGGTTTGAATGTTGAGATCCACCACGTGTTTCCGAACGAATCCTTAACCCCCGCCGCGCGTTCTTGATAGGGCTTGTCCTCAGGTTCGGCAAGTGAGGTTGCGCCGAACTCGATCGCCCGCCGATAAGCAGCGTCCACATCTTCAACGTAGACGTATATCGAAGCGCACGTCGCCGAGGGATCCGGAGGATCGCCAGTTTCCAGCACGACCACTGCATCGCCAATCTGGGACTCGACGTGGAATGCCTTCGGCCCCATCTCGTGGCGTTCCAACTCCACCGCGCCGAAGGCATGCTTCACAAAGTCCGACAGATCGAGATGACCGTGGACATAGGGTCGAACCGCCCCAAATCTGTGGCGGATGTGCGTTCCTCCGCTCGTCATGTGCACCCCACACCCGATAGTCGGGCACTCCAAGATGGATTCCCGCGTTAGTTGACCGTGATGCTCACCGCCTTGGAAGGGATCCCATTCGCCACGACCACCAGCGAACTTGCTCCGGTCTCCATTCCCGCAGGAACATCGAAGTTTGTCGAAACGATGGCCTTACCGGTGGCGACCGCCATGGTGCTGTGGTCGTGCGTTTTGGCGTAAAAAACATGGTGCGTTGCCTGATTCGTGATCCGCACCAAGGGGTAGTTCGTCGCGGTCTCATCCTCGTCGCCAAAAGAAGCAGCTTGCGACAAGCCATTGAACTGCCTGCCGGAGATTTTGTAAGTGGAACCGCGCGTGACCGTGTGGGGATATGTAGTGATACTCGGGGCCCACGCAGCCTTATACGTCCCGGACGAGGTGTAGACTTGGCTGCCAGCGACGATCACCTCGCCCGTAGGCAGCACCATCAGACTGGCGCCGAAACCCACAAACGGCCCGGGAATCAGGTTTTTCCCATCGAACTCATAAAGCGTTCCGGAGTTGCCCAGGACCAGCGGACGACCATTGGTCAGCAAAGCAGCAAACGAATCGCCGGCGTTATCACTGTTCGGGAAATCGGGGCCGACCGTCCATTTGCCCCGGTCAGTGGGTTTCTTCCCCGGATGATAGATAGCTGTGTGTCCAGGGCCGCTGCCGCCATTCGAACCAGAGCCGGTAGCGAAAACCGTACCGTCGGTGCGAAGTATGCCGGGACCCACCTCTCCCGGTGCCGGATAACAGCCTCCGGGATACGGAATACAGCCTCCCTGGTGTGGGGAGTGCAAGTCGACAATCGTACTGCCCGCCGTGAACCACTTTGCCATCGAAGAGACATATTTCTCCGAGTGCGGAGCATGTTTCACATCATAAGTCAAAACTGAGCCGTCGGGCATGAGCGTCCAGCCCTCCTCGGCGTTGAAGTCGCTCTTCCCCGCAGTGCCCACCAGCGTCCATGTAAGAGTAGCGGGATCCAACACCGCCGCGCTCTTATCCAGTTTCCTTCCCACCAGGTACTTGCCGTCCGGCAGCACCGCGGACGGTGATTCTCCGATATAGGCCCAACCCTTCGGGTGACCGAGCGAAGTCCAAGTGTCCGCCTTGGGATCGTAGATCGCGGCCAGGTTTGTCAACACAAACTGAAGGAAGTTGTATTCCCCGCCCACAATCACTACTCGGCCATCGGCAAGTACGGCGGAAGAGAAATACAGGGGCGAGTATCCCGAGGGCAGGCTTGCGATTTGCGACCAGGTCCCCTTGACGTAGCTTCCGAACTTATCAGGTGTCAGCTTCCACCAATCGGTCTGGTTGTTACCTTGAAAGATCACCGTACCATCGGTCAACAGAAAGCCTATTCCCGCGCCGTCCGGCGGTTGGTTCACCAGGTTTTGCAGTTTCTGTGCCAGCGAGACGCTGGAGATAGCGAGCAGAAGCACCGTAAACCCAACAAATAGTTTCTTTGGCAACATAAGTTCCCCTTTTTGGAAAGTGCAACCGATAGACGTCTCAGAATCTTGTGATGAACGCGCTCGGAGTCTACTTGAACCATGAGGCTACTGCAATAGAGTAGTAACTACCGAGAAAAAATACCCCAAGTTGCGCCCTGTCGGAGTGTCAACGCGTGGCGGCGGAGTTCTGGCTAAGCGACTGATGCTCTTTGATCCAGTCATTGGCTTGCTGTTGGGCGGCCGCGATCTGCGCATGGGTCATGCGGGAGGCGAGAGCCGGTACACGATACTTACTAGCCTCGTCTCCGCCAGCCTGCGCCAACACCGACCAGAAGTACGCCTTGACCAGATCCAGAGGCACGCCCCGTCCCGACCAGTAGTAGGCGCCCAGAATCCCCTGTGACTTGACGTGTCCTTGTTCGGCCGCCAGGGTGAACCAGCGCACCGCCTCAGCGTAATCCTGAGCGACATCTTCGCCTGCAGCATAGCGCGCGCCCATGGAAAACTGGGCGGTGGGATCGCCCTGCTCGGCCAATTTGCGCATGCCCTCGAGGCTGCCGGTCGAAGCTGGCGTGGGCGGCGTGGCAGGAACTTTCGCCGGTGGCTGAGATATGGGAGCAGAACCAGCACTTCTAGTGAAGTCGCGCGGTGAAATCAACCAAGTTCCCGCGAACAATACCGTGGCTGCCGCCGCCGCGAGAAGAATCTTACGAGAGCGCGAAAAATGCGGCAGCGGCAAGTCCGCCAGCGTCTCGACGGGAAATTCATCGTCGACGCTAGTCACCGATAGTGACGGGAAACCAGACTCCGAAGAGCCCGCCGTGCCAGACTCATGCTCCGCAGAACCGTTCTCGGCAGAACCCGGTTCCGGCGTGCCCGCGCGATGGACCGCGGTGGAAATGATTCCGGCCAAACGCTCGAGCACGATGGGGTCGTTGGTGCTGAAGGCATAAGGGTCGGGGGAAAACACTTCCAACAGTCCGATGATGGCGTCATCCCAGCGAATCGGCACTGCGATCATGGAGCGAATGCCCAGCATTCGGCAGGTTTCGCGATCAACCAAGGGATCGGCTTCGGAGTCGTCACAGCGCAGCAACTCGCCAGTGCGCACGCACTCCCCAGAAAATCCTGAGCCAATGCTGAGCCGCGCCCCGAGGCTGGGAGCATCCTGCCCAGCGCTGGCGCGGCAAATCATGCCGGATCCCTCGCTCAAAGCAATCGCCGCACCGGTTGCGCGAGTGAAAGTCTGCGCTCTTTGCGCCAGCAATTGCAAAGCGCCATCAAGATCGGAGCCTATCGAATCTACCTCTCGCTTGACCGCGGCCAGGGCGGTCAGGATGGAGGTGTAGTCGGCAGGCGCCGTGGGCTCGAGTTCCTGCCGCATCCAGTTGACCAGGGCACTGTTCTCCGGCAGTTTCTCGAGGGCGAATGAGGGCGCGACCTGGGAGAACTGATTGGCGGGTAGCCGGTCGCCCGACAACCGATCCCCAGACAAAAGATCGGCCCGGTGATTGACGCACGCCACCATCACGTTCACAAAGAGCCATTCTTTGAGCTGGCGAAGCGAGTCGTCAGGCATCTGCGGAAAGCGGATCCCGACGCGTCCCGACCGGTCGGACCAGACGACTTCCCCGGTCGTGTGAATACAAGTTCTGGTCGCCGTCAGATCAAGACACAGATTCACGCTACGCTGAACCTCGAGCGGAGACGAAGTCTGAATGGCCATGCCTTCTTCGCTGATGTCGACGATCTCGCTGAGATCGAGGACTTGGCCACTCAAGCTTCCATTCAAGCTAGCGTACGCGGGAGTGTGAACCTTCTGCCGCACCCGCCGCCGGCGAGTACGCAAAGGAGGCGGCAACTCCCGCACAGCCTCCACCGGGTTGGACCCAAGGGTCTCCATACCAAAGCAGGGTTACATATTACTCCAGCTTGGCAATGTTTTATAGGGATCAAAAAGCGAGATAGAAGAGCATTTAAGGCGTTTTCACCGTTACTGTACCCGTTACGGATTGTCATCCCGACCGCAGCTTCTCATTCCCGAAGGGGATGAGAAGCGGAGTGGAGGGACCTGCTGTTTCGTACAGCCTACAGCAACCCTGAAAATGCTCTAGGAAGCAGTCCTTTTTCGGCAGAATACTGAGCTAACGAAGGCGCGACGGGAAGCCAGCAATTCTACCTCCGCTTAACCGCGGGGCGGACCCCTCGCGCCAGATACTGCTGATCGAGCGCCTGGCGTATGAGCGTCGTGATCACCGCCTGTCGGCTGATATTCAACTCTTTGGCGGCCGGTCCAGTTCCTCCAGCATGCCCGCCGCCAGGTCAACATTCACCCTCTGTATCGGACCCATCATTCGGCCAGTGTTAGTGAAGAACCGTGACGCATCCTTTCCTTGGTCGGGTGGGTGCCCCACCCTTACAAACAGCGGGTAAATCAGGTTTTGGGTGCCCCCTTCTTTCGCGTTCTGTGCGAAAGGGCGGGTGCGCAGATCGCTGCGACATGGAGGCTGTCGGCGGATGGGCGGTCCAGGAACCGTCATTTGGGAACGCTGAATCGTCCACCGTTTCGATCCTCTTAGTTCAGCTTGAGACGAACGGTCTGGGCGAGCTTCCGCTGCTGCTGGTCGAAGGTGTAGAGGTAATCCGCAGACAATTCGAGCGCCGTTGCAACATGCAGGAGATCTGCCGTGCGGGTGCCGAGCTTGGGAGTCGTTTGCCGCGATAGCTGGCGCGCCCGTTCAAACACCTGTTCCGTTACTGGTCTGAGCTGGAAGACTCCGGCCAGCAGGTCCTTCTCAAAGTCGTTCAATGACGACTGCGCCTGGGTAGCCGAGACTTCCTTCCGAAAGACCCGCAACCCTACGGCATTGACGACTTCGAGTTCCCCAAGGGTGCTAACAAAACGGTCCCTTTGGAGGCCTGCATAATTCGCGCAGCAGCGACCGAGTTAGCATCCGGACTGTACAAGGACACAAGAAAGCTGGTGTCAGCGTAGATCTTCAATAGCGGCTCCGATCTTCGGACACCAACTCGGCGCCGCTGACGGCCAGCACCTTGTCGCCGTAGATTGCGCGTAACCGTCCCAAGAAATCCGGAACCTGTGCCACCGATTGTGCACTTTCAGGCACCAGGCGGGCGATCACGCGGCGGCGCTTGGTAATTTGGATCTCTTCGCCCTGATGCAAAAGGCGTTCGATCTTCTTGAAAGCATAGCGAAGGTCGCGAACCGAGGCTTTTCGCATGTGATACATCGTAGCATCACAAAACGGAACTTGCAAATCGAGAAATGCTAGCCCCGCTACCGCAGGTCTCGCGGTTTTCGAAACCGGGGACTGTTTCCCGAGCCCCCAGTTCCGCGCCGCGCTTTATCATTGACTGCCTGCCTTAAGTACGATAATCTTCTGCAAAGTACATTATTTGCAAGATAATCGTCGATCTTTGACAATCCGACCCCAGCGTCGGTATGGCTTCAGACCCCGCCCCAAATGCCGAACCCAACCAGTTCCAAAATGGGACGCAAGCCAGCCGCACCGGAACCGTAACTCCCATGTTCTCTAGATTTTGCCTGTAACTCCTGTAAACTCAAAGATCTAGCACATAGTCGCAAATTAGATTCTTTGTTTTCTAGATTTTGCAGGCGACAGGGGAGGGGGGGCCCGGTAAACTTCCCAAAGCGGGAATGCGCGCGGGGCCGATGGAGGAAGATTGATAGTTGATACAAAACATGCGACACCACGATTTGTCGGCACTACTGCGTCGTCACTGCTCGATGGTAATGAAATAGCACGCAGAACCCTAGCTTGGATATAATCTGTGGCCATGAAACAAAAACGACTATTCATTGCTGCCGTGTGGTCCACAATCATTGTCCTGTCGCTCGCCAGCGCCGCCAAAACCGTGGTTGAGATGAAGGATGCCCAGGGTAAGAGCGTGGGCACGATTACGCTATGGGAAAGCGGAACCGGTGCGAAGGGCACGGGTGTGGGGCTTGACCTGAACCTGCACGACCTGCCCCCGGGCACGCATGCCATCCATATTCACCAGAATGCCAAGTGCGATGGTCCAGACTTCAAGTCCGCGGGACCGCACTTCAATCCCGATGGAAAAAAACACGGTCTGCAGAATCCCGACGGGCACCACGCCGGCGACATGATGAACTTCAGCGTCAGCGAAGACGGCAAAGCCACGCTCAAGCTGACTAACAACGACGTCAGCCTCGGCGACGGAACCGATAGCCACTCGCTCTTCAGCAATGGCGGAACCGCGCTGGTCATCCATGCCGACCCGGACGACATGAAGACCGATCCCGCGGGCAACGCGGGCGCTCGCATCGCCTGCGGCGTTTTCACCAAGTAGATGGCGGTTGACATCTTTGGTAGAGCGCCGGCATCTTGCCGGCTGTCGCGAGCGCATCTTGCCTTCGCCCCTACGACAGCCGCCGGGGACGGCGGCGTTACGAGGAAATGAATTTCTATCGAGCGGGGACAGTTGGAACAGTCTTAGCCGGCGCGATGTCAACTTGGATCGGGGGGGCGTTGTCTTGTTTTCGCGTATCCACGGACACCACCCCGAGGCTTCCGTTGGAATCCAGCGATCGAATCGTCTGGGTCTCCCGAGTTGTACCGCCGAGCCCAGGCCGCACAATGTCGATGGCCTGGTCCGTAACCCGCAGGCTATCGCTGGGCTGCGCGGGGTTTCGCTGCTCCACCTGCTTTTCGGTAGATTGCGCGCCATCTTCACCCTTGCGATGAACCGTGGTTACTCGCTGGTTCAGATGCAGGCTGCCGTCAACCGGAGAGCCCGGGAGATCGGTTGAGTAAGTTTCCACCGTGTCGCGTTTCTCGCCCACAGGATTTTCCGATTCCTTGCTCACTGTACGCTCGACTACTGACAAATTTCCGTCGGTTCCCGGTCGCAGCACGCGCTCTTCTTTAGTTTTAGTTCGGTCCTTGCCGTCATCCTTAACCGCGCCCTCTCTGACTTCGCTGAGTTGCCAGTTGCCATTCGGGTCAGGCACCGAAGTCGATTTACGAAACTCGAGGTTGTGGTCGCCTGTCTTTGTCTGGCGCTCCGTGGTCTGCATGGACGCCGCTACACCGCCATTCGCTGTGGGTGTCAGAAACGTGGTCTTGGTCTCCTGCACATTGGAACTTATCTGCTTAGTGTCTTGAATCTCGCGCTGAACCATCTGCAAAGCGCCGTTGGCATCGGGATTCGAGGTCGTGCGCACCACCTTCACCTCGCCTCCCGGCAAGCTGCGCTTTTCCTCCTCGGTCACCTGAACCAGAGTTTTCCGGCCATCGGAGTCTCTGCCAAAGGTGCGCTCAACCGTTCGGACTGTATTCGCATCGACTCTTACGGTTTCCTTTTGCAGATCCAGATAGGGCTCGTAGCGGCCGTACATTCCCATTTTCTCGATACTTTGATTATCAACGGTGCGGCCACCAGCGTCAGTATGGGTTTCAGATGTCCTTGTCGGATTTAGACTGCTGGGCAGTTGCTGCTGGGTCGTGGCCGTCCAGGATTGGTTGGTGTTACCAGTAGAGATGTCAGAACCGGCTTGGGTTTGCGCGCGTGCACATTGCTGGGTCAGCCAAACCACCAGGAGAATTGTTGGCAAATAACTCAGAACCAGAAACGGAAGAGACTGGAAGCGATTGGATTTCATGGGTCCTCTCGATCAAGCGCAGGCAGGTCGCAATCTGGACCAGACCCGCCGCCACAGCTAAAGAATAAACCTATTTGCGAAACCGCCCCGGTCAAGCAATGTAAACTATTAACTATTGAAGACTAGGTCCCGGAGGGATGCGTGAGCGGTTGAAACGGGCGGTCTTGAAAACCGCTGTACGGGAAACCGTACCGGGGGTTCGAATCCCTCTCCCTCCGCCACTCCCTCGTTTGGTAGGAAAGAACTTACTAAATCTACGGCGCAGTTTGCTGAACCTTGCGCTCCTTCCCGAGAGCACAAAGTGGAGCACAGTTGGAGCTCAACCCTGATTCCGTAACCTTTCAAAACAAATTAAAATAATTCATTTCCGCAGGTGCCGGGTGGCCCGATCCACGTATTCGCGATGCGTCAGTTCATGGGCAATTCGCCGGGGCTGGTCGGCCGGCAAATCGCCCCTCAATCCAGGTAATCTGGTCCCTCACGGAGTCGCCGATCACGCGGCCCGGGTCGAGATCGGGATATCTTTCCCACTGCAACCGGTCACCCTGTTTGCACATGCGGACGATGACTGGCGCGGTCAGGGTTACTGGGACCGCGTGATCGGCGTCGCCGCTGATTACCAGGATCGGACCGCGTGCCGGAGTTTCGCCGAGGCTGTTTCTGGCGAAATACTGGCGCACAAACTCATTGTTTTCCCACCCTGGTTTTAGCGTTTCAGCTGGTGGGAGCTCGGCAAGCGTGCCTGTCTCTCCGCAGTTCTGCTCGATGTGGTGATAGAGTGCGAGCGCCTTCTCCGTCAACACGTCGATCACTTGAAACTGCGGATACACCGTCTTAATGCCATAAGCCAGGAATGCGATCATGCTGCTGGAAGGCGTCTGCGTGGAATGCGTGTACAGTTCTTTTGCGTCCGCCAAGCCAGAAATGGCGATACTGCCGAGGTACCCTGCGTCGCGAATCTCGTTTTGCTTCTCCGCGACGGCGACGGCCGCTAAACTTCCCTCCCCTTCCCCCATGACGATCCACCTCGCGCCAAGCTGGGGCGCTGCGGCGCGGGCTGCGGAGATAGAGGCGATGACGTCGGTCGCGTTGGACTGAGCGTCCAGAAAGGCATTCCGGAAATTGGTTCCCAGCCCGGTGTAATCGGTGGCGACCACGGCATACCCCAGGTTTACATACATGGAGAGGAACGGTCCGTGACCCACATTCCTCATCAGCGAGGGAGCACAGGGGCGGGCGACGCCGGTGGCGCCAGGGGCCCACGCCATGACCGGCCAGCCTCCGGCAGGCGGCTTTCCTTCGCTGGGAATCAGAACCACTCCTGATGCCGCCACGTCTCCCCCGGTTGCGGAACGCGAGTGATAGAGAATGCGGACCGCCGACACCTCAGGTGGCAGTTCGTATTCCTCGAAGGACTCCGAGCGGATCAGATCCCCAAGTTTGCCAGCGGGCAAGGGATCAGGAGTGCCATAAAAACTTGTCAGGGGCAGAGTGCGGAGGATCTCTGATCGTTTAACCGGGGCTGGAGTTTGCGCTTGCGCGAGAACGGGTTCGGTGGCGAGCAGGGTCGCCGCTGCGATAGCGACGGTTATTCCGAGGGACCAATCACCCAGAAATACGAAAACCGCGAAGGATGATTTCCGAAAAGACACGGATTGAAAGGCCGCACGGCAACCGGAAACTTTATGCTTTCCAAACAACCATGATTCCGAGAACCACCGGCAGATAGAGAACCGATGCATGAAGGACGCGGCTGGCCAGCACTTTTGAGCTTGATGCCGCCAGCCTGCCGACGTGATAGAGCAGGAAAGCTCCAGCCAGCGACATGCCGGCCCAATACCACATGCCACCGCGATCCACTAGCGGCAGCATGGTGGCAAGCACCAGGGTCACGGTGAAGCCTACAATCTCGGCGCGAGTAAAACGCGCGTCGCGATCGAAATCAGGCAGCATGCGATAACCGGCGCGGCTGTAATCGTCGCGATACATCAATGCGATGGCCAGAAAGTGGGGAAATTGCCAGAGAAAGAGAATGGCGAATAGAAACCAAGCCTGCCGATTGATGGCTGCTCCAGCTCCGGCCCAGCCGATTAAGGTTGGCATCGCGCCGGGGAATGCGCCCAGCAGCGTGCACAGAGGCGTCTTCCGCTTGAGCGGCGTGTAGATCAGAAGATACGACACCAGGGTCGAGACGGCGAGTAGCGCTGCCAAAGGGTTAACCGTAAATGCAAGGTAAAAGCCCCCCGCGGCGCTCAGCACGATGCCGAACCAGAACGCCTCGCGACCGCTGAGCCTTCCCGAAGGGAGCGGCCGGGAAACGGTTCTCCGCATCTGACCGTCCCACACTCGTTCCATCCACTGGTTGAGAGTCGCCGTTCCGCTTGCCACCAGCAGTGTGCCGATGAGGGTGTTGACCAGGCCACCAATTCGAAACGGCCCACGCGATGCCAAGTAATATCCCGCCGAGGTCGTCATCAGAATCAGCAGATTGACCTCAGGTTTGGTCAGCGTGTAGAAGTCCTGGAGCTTGGACCGGAATGTTTGCACGGAATCTGGATTTTCCATCACGTGAGTGGTTGCCATTTTACCAGTCTTCGCCAGCGGACTCGTCTCGTTTGAACTGATTGTTCTTGCTACGCACAATGAAAATCATGCCAATGGATCCAAGCGTAGGAGGAATGACCAGGATCAGAATGCCGCTGCGCAGCGCCTGAATCATCCTCGCCCCGGCGGAAGACGCCTGGGTATAGCAGAGCGCGCAGTTCTGAGAAAATGCCGGCAGCGGCGTTAGCAGCACGAACAATGCCACTGCCGCCAAGCCTGCGAGTCCGAGCGCTCCGTTAATCTTCATTGCTTTCCTTTGGCTCTTCTACCGGGCCCAGGGCACGCCACCGAACAAGCGGAAGCTGTCCGTCCATCCATATTGCATCGCTAGCAACACAAAAACCGTGAAGACACCCACAAACCACAACAGTCCGCGATTCTCCGACAGATGCATGAAGAACAACAGTGCCAACCCGGCTTCGATGACGGCAACAATCAGCATGCGCACAAACATCTGCGAGCCGTCAATATTCTGATAGGCAATGACGAACTGTATCGCGGCCAGAGCTAGTATGCAAAGGTAGACGACCAGGTCTTTCCCCAATCCACCACTCTTGTGTTCTTCGGCGGTAGCCATAGTGACTTGCTCCTCTCCGTCTCAATGCGCCAGATTCAAAAGATAGACCAACGGCACGACAAACATCCAAACCATATCCACGAAGTGCCAGTAGAGGCCCAGGATTTCGAGGTCATCGGCGTTGTAGCGGCCACCCTTATAGCGGATTCCAACCGCGATCAAGGCGATCACCCCGCCGGTCACGTGGGTGAGGTGCAGGCCGGTAATGCTGAAAAACGACGCGCCAAACAGCCCGGAACCCCATGGGTTCTTGAACAGTGTCATGCCTTCGTCGATCAACGCCAGCCACTCACGAATGTGCAGCAGGGCAAAGATAATGCCCGCGGCAGCGGTAATGAAAGTCCAGCGGAGGGCGCCCGACTTGTCGCCAGCCCTCGCTGCCCGGACTCCCATGAGCATGGTCAAACTGCTGGTGACCAGGATGAACGTCATGAGCGCAACATTCGTGATGCCGTGAAACGGTCGGGGCCAGTTGGGAGTGGCGTTGCGAATAAACCCATAGGCCACCAGGCACGCGGCGAACGTGGCGGTGTCAGCGATAATGAATAGCCACATCGCCAGTTTCTTGGTGGGAACCGAAAAGGCCGGTCCTGCTGTCATGCCTGCGGAATGACCTCCCATCGTATCGGCGTGGCTCACGGCGCCTCCTATTGAATTGAACTGGTTAAAGTTTCATCCACAGCAACAGCAGCAGATACAACCACAGCACATCCATGAAATGCCAGTAGCGCGAGGTCGCGTCCAACGTGCTTTTTCGCAGGATCGACAGATAGAGCCGGCGAATCACGCGGATCAATCCGCCCAGCCCGCCCAGCACGTGTACGGCATGCAGCGCCGTCAGAACGTAGAAGAAAGAGCTGTTGGGATTCGTCGCCAGAAACAGCCCTTGCGAGCGCAATTGCAACCATGCGGCGTACTGGCCAGCGACAAAGAGCAAGCCGAGGAACAGCGTGATGTACAGCCACCTTGCCGGGCTGGCGACTTGATCTCTCGATCCGCTCATGAAAGCGCCTACCTGGCGGCGCGCTACCTCGAGCGCTATGCTGCTGGCAAAGAGTACGAGTGTATTGAGATAGAGAATTCGAGGCAGATCCAGATGCCGCCAGTCCAGCGCTGATCCTTGGCGAACGATCAAGGCGCTGGTCAGCGCCGCAAAGGTCATCGTGATGGATGCGAGCACGACCCAGATTCCGGTGGAAGCGGGCGGCGGTGAATAATCCTTCACCGCTCGCATGTCTCCGTGGGCCGGAAGCAGAATTCGACCGCCACCGTTGCCGGTCAGGCGGGTTAGGTCGCTACGCTCCTCGATCTTTGGTGGTTCAGGTACTGTGGTTGCCATAAAACCGCAAACTCCAATTTCGAAATCGTTCGCTTACGCCTCTTCGACCGCGCCCTTAATCTGCTCGGGCGAAGTCTGCATCACGTAATCGCCAGCCGAACCCTCGACTCCGTACTGATAGGGATCGTGGAAAACCTCCGGCAGTTTGTCGCCAAAATTGTTGTGTGGAGGCGGCGTCGTAGGCGTGCTCCACTCCAGCGAAGTAGCCTGCCACGGATTGTCGGTTGCAGGCTCGCCCCAAAAACGGCT
>Ga0310038_10001792_pt1 | contig 16012 bp, 10 predicted proteins | sample Sb_taG_6_FD_200461 | JGI IMG/M metagenome (GOLD analysis project Ga0310038, IMG submission 200461) | Peat soil microbial communities from Weissenstadt, Germany - Sb_50d_4_PS metaG (v2) (version 2) | ecosystem: Environmental > Terrestrial > Soil > Wetlands > Peat | place: Germany: Weissenstadt... | reverse complement strand
CCGGCTGAGGAAGGCCCGGCTGGTGCCGGCCCTGAGCGTGGCCCTGGCCTGCTACCTGGCGGCGCTCGGCTACACGGTCACGCAGCCCAGCATCCCGGCCGTCACCCAGAACCTCGCGGACTGGCTGGCCGCAAACCATCTGACCTACGGCCTGAGCAGCTACGGGATATCCAACACCACGACGCTGGCCAGCGGCGAGACCGTCAACGTGCGCCCGGTGAGCTGGGAAGGCAACTACGTCGCGGGCGGCCCCTACGAGTTCGACAAATCCTGGTACGACCCCACCCTCCACTACGCGAACTTCGTCGTGCTGATCAACCCGCCCATCCCGATCGACCCGATCGCGCTCTGGGAGGTGCGGGTCTCGTTCGGGAAGCCGCAGCACATCTACTACTTCAGCCGCTACACCATCATGGTCTTCAACAAGAACCTGTTGACCGACCTCGTCCCGTCACTGCCCCCGGCGCCTCCGCAGCCCCCCAGCTGACCCGCCCGCGTCCCCGCGCCGCGGCGCGCCAGTGCGGGACGGGACCAGCCCGAGCAGCTCGGCGGCGGCCTGAGCGCTGGCCCGGGACGCGCCGTACGTGGCCAGATACGAGGTGCCTTCCGGCGGCTGCCAGAGCGATAACCAGCGCCTGCTGCGGCAGCATCTGCACGATCGGCAGCATGATCAGGTACGTGGTGCGGAACCTGAACCGGAACCTGGCCAGCGCGACGGCGGCCAGCAGCGCGATCAAGGAGGACGCGACAACCGACACCACGGTCACGAACAGGCTGTTCTTCAGGAAGTTCCAGTACGGCAGCCCGATGACGCTGCCGTCGATCACGGCGCGGAAGTTCGCCAGGGTCGGATGCGCCGGGAGCGGATGCGGGGTCAGCGAGTACCACTCGGTGGCCGGCTTGAACGCCGTCGACACCATCCAGAAGATGGGGAACAGCGTGATCAGCGCCACCAGCAGCCCGAGCAGGTTCAGCCCGGCCCGCCGGGCCCGTCGGCTCAGCACACGCCTCAACGGAGCGCTCCCTCCCGGACCGATGCCCGCACATAGCCGACCGTGATGACCAGCAGGATGATCGTGAGGATGAAGGCCAGCGCGGACGCCAGGCCGTAGGCCGGCGGCAGCGTGAAAGCGGTGGCGTACTCGTAGATGCCGAGGTTGTACTCGTCCCGCTGGCCGAGTTCCCCGATGATGATGAACACCTGCGTGAACACGCCGAAGTCCCAGATGACCGACAGCAGGAACAGCACCTGGAAGATCGGCCGCAGCAGTGGGTAGGTGACCCGCCAGAAGATCTGCCACGGCCCGGCGCCGTCCACCCGGGCGGACTCGAACATCTCAACCGGTATGGTCCGCAGCCCGGCCAGCACGCTGACCGCGATGAACGGGAAGCCGGTCCAGACCACCACGGCGGTTGCCAGCGCGTAAGCCGGCAGCGCGGCGTTCGTCCAGGAAAAGCCGGCCCAGTGCGCGCCGCCGCCCAGCCAGGGCGGCAGCTTGGTCAGGAACCAGTCCACCACCCCGCCGTCCGGGGTGGCGAGCCAGACGAAGATCACGCTCGCCGAGACCGCGGGGGTGGCCCAGGCGAGAACCGAAACCGAGGACACGAAGGCGGCCATCTTGCGGCCCAGGCGGCTCAGCAGCACACCGACCAGGGTGCCCACTATGAGCGTCAGCGGGACCATGGCCACCGCCGACAGCACGCTCAGCCGCAGCGACAGCCAGAACTCCGGGTCATGCAGGACGTGCGAGTAGTTGCTGAACCCCACCCATTGCGTGGGCTCACTCCCGGCGAGCTGCGGCAGCCCGTAGTTCTGGAACGAGAATTCCGCGATCTGGATGGTAGGCCACAGCACCAGGGTCGCGATCACCGCCGCGGAGGGCAGCAGGAGCAGGTACGGGGCCAGGCGATGACGCCTGGTGAAGATCACGCCGCGCTGGCGGAAGCCGAGCGGCGCGCCAGAGGAAGGGCCAGCCGGGGAACCCAATCTCCCCGGCTGGCCCGGAACGGTTCTCACCATGCGGAGCCCGAGGGCCTAGCTCTCGGTGCCCGTATTCAGTACGGTCTGCAGCTGGGAGTTGGCGCTGGCCACGGTGGACTGGAACGGCGCGCCGTTCATCAGCGACTTCAGCATGTCGGGGATGATGTAGTACTTGCCGTTGTCGGCCGTGGGCCAGTTCTTGGCGTTCAGCGGCGAGACCTGGCTGTTCGCGGCGGCGGTCGCGAAGCCGGACATGAACTTCTGCGTCTTGTACGGGCCGCCGGTCAGCTGGGCGGTGTAGGGCGGGAAGAAGCCCTGCAGGTTGGCGAACGAGGTGGAGTTCGCGGTGTTGTCCATGACCGAGATCAGGTCCCAGTCGGCCTGCGGGTACTTGCTGGTCTTGAAGATCGCCAGGTCCGAGCCGCCCGCGAAGACCGGCGCCGCGTTCGGGCCGTTCTCGCTCGGGATCGGGAACGAGGCCCAGTTGGACTTGTCCGTGGAGTTGGCCGGCATGGTGGCCGTGGCCCACGGCCCGTCGATGTACAGGTCGAGCTTGCCCAGGCCGAAGTCCGTGTTCGCCCCGCCCGCCGTCGAGCCGGTGTTGCCCAGCTCGGTCTGGCCGATCCTGGAACTGATCCGCGCGGTACCACACCCCGCGCACCCCGCCGAACCACGGGACGGCGTAGACGTCCCCGCTCTGCGTGTCGTTGGCCAGCATGCCGGGCACCAGGGCGGGTTTGGCCGACCACGAGTCGACGTAGCTGCTGACGTTGGTGAGCACGCCGAGCGACGCCTCGGTGGGCGTGTCGGTGTTGCCCAGCTCGGTGATGTCCGGCGCGTTCTTGCCGCTGGCCAGCGCGTCGTTCCAGTCCGTGGTGCGGCTGGTCCACGGTACCCACACCACGTTGACCTTGGTGCTGGCGTACTGCGGGAAGTCCCTATGGAACTGGGCGACCACGCCGTTCATCCAGGAGACCTGGGACGGGACGGAGGCGCCCATCCGCCACACCGTGAGCTGCGCCGGCGCCGACGATGTGGATGACGACCCGCCGGCCGACGAGCTGCTCGAGCTGCAGCCCGCGATCGCGAGCGCAGCCGCGGTGCCGGGCACCCCGAGTCTGCTGCGCGAGTTGAACGACCGCGCCGCCCTGGACCTCCTGCTGCGCGTCGGGACGCTGACCCGGTCCCAGATCAGCGAGTACACCGGGGTGTCCAAGGTCACGGTGTCGCAGATGCTGGCCCGACTGGAGGAACGCGGCCTGGCGATGATCGTAGGGGAGCAGGCCGGACACCGCGGCCCGAACGCCGCGCTGTACTCGGTCGTCCCGTCCAGCGCCTACGTCGCGGGCCTGTGCATGGACCTCGACCTGGTCAGCGCCGCGGTGGCCGATGTCACTGGCCGCCGGGTGGCGGACGTGAGCGTCAATCCGAACGGCGCCGACGACCCGACCGAACTGGTCCGAGGGGTCATCGAGCAGGCCTGCGCCAGCGCCGGGGTGGACCTCGCCCGGCTCAGCGCGCTGGTGATCGGCAGTCCCGGCGTGGTCGACCCGCAGACCGGCGACCCGCGGCTGGCGGTGAACCTGCCCGCGTGGCACGAGGGCGCGCTGGAGGCGCTGCGCGGTGTCCTGCACAAGCCGGTCGTGATCGAGAACGACGTGAACCTGGCCGCGATGGCCGAACGGGCCGCGGGCGCCGCCACCGGCGCCGACGACTTCGTCCTGATGTGGCTGGACGTCGGGCTGGGCCTGGCCACCATGCTCGGCGGCCGGCTGCACCGGGGCACGGCCGGGGCGGCGGGCGAGATCGGCTACCTGCCGGTGCACGGCGCCCCGCTGCACACCGACATCAGGCACCCGGCCAGCGGCGGCTTCCAGTCGCTGGCCGGCGGAGCCGCCGTGCGGGCGCTGGCGGCCCGGTACGGGTTCCCCGCCCCGACGGCCGCCGAGGCCGTCGCGGCCGCCGTGTCCTCGCCGTCCGGCGTGTCCTCGCCGTCCGCCGGGTCCGCCGCGTTCCTCGACGACCTCGCGCAGCGGGTCGCGGTCGGGGTCGCCTCGGTCTGCGTCGTGCTCGACCCGGGCCTGGTGGTGCTCGGCGGCGCGGTGGGCCGGGCGGGCGGCACGGCCCTGGCCTCCCGGGTGGCGGCCGCGGTGGCCGCCATCTTCCCCGCCCGCCCGCGGGTCGTCCCGACCGGCGTCCCCGGCGAGCCGGTGCTGCGCGGCGCGATGCTGGCCGCCCTGGACCAGGCCCGGGCGGCCCTGCTGGCCTCCGTCGCCGATCCCAACCCGTTAGCGCCGGCCCCAGTAGCGCAGGTCACCGCGCCGCAGGCTGGCGTCCCACGGCGATGGGCCATTTTTTTACCAAACGGCTCGTGGCGCGTGCCGCTGCAAACCCTGCGCGCTCGGCCGGTCACATTAGCGTTACCGCAGATCAGTGGCCCTGAATTCGCCCCCGGGCAACCCGCCGGAATGACCCGTGAGATGCACCTGACCCCGACCTGCCTGCACGTGCATAATGGTGGTGTCAGCAAGATCCCCGATGCGGAGAAGGCTCCCCGTGCCTGAACCTCCCCGTGTTACCGGTTGAGCGTTCCGAGGAGGTTTGGACTCAACGGAATAGATGGGAGTGCGGGCTGTGCCCTCAGGAGGAATACCGGCTGAGCAATCAGTACGGTTCCGGGTGGGCAATGTGCCCCCGCTCGCCGAGGGATTCAGCGACCGGCCCGATACCGCTCGCGGCATCCTGGACGCTCTCGTCCCGGGGTCGACGATCGCGCTCGTGCCGGGCTCGGAGTTCGCCGAGGGCAGGCAGAACTGGCTGGGTGCGTCCGGCAAGACCCAGATCGCGGTCATGCTCGCCGAGACGCTGTGGCGATCGGGCGCCGTCGACATGGTGGTCTGGATCTCCGCCACCAGCCGATCGGCGGTGCTGTCGGGATACATCGAGGCTTGGGTGGCGGCCACGGGCATCGAGCCGACGGGCACGGCCGAGTCGGTCGCGGCCCGCTTTGTCAGCTGGCTCGCCGAGACCAACCAGCCGTGGCTGGTCGTGCTCGACGACCTGCCGAACGTGGACGAGCTCGACGGGCTCTGGCCAGAAGGGCCGGCGGGCAGGCTCCTCATCACCAGCCCGCAATCGGCCGTCGCGGCCAGCCGGCGCCGGACGCGGGTGTTCCCGGTCGGATTCTTCAGCATCCGCGAAGCCCTCGGCTGCCTGACCGAACGGCTCAGCGTCAACCCGGCTCAGCGCCACGGCGCCATCGACCTCATCGATGCGCTCGGCCGTGAGCCGCTGGCCCTGGCCCAGGCCGCCGCCGTGATCGCCAACTCGGCGCTGGCCTGCCGGGACTACCGGGACTACTTCGTCCGCAGGCGGCAGCAGATCGGGGTGGCGGCGGGCGAGGTTCCGTCCGCCGCCTCGGTGACCTGGACGCTGTCCCTCGGTCAGGCCGAACAGCTGCTGCCTGGCCAGTCGGTCCGGCTCATGCTGGTCCTCATCGCCCTGCTGGACGGCCACGGGATCCCCGGCGCGATCCTCAGCACCCAGTCGGTGAGCGTCTACCTGGGCGGTCCTGTGGTCGGGTTCGGCACGCCCGTCGACCCCAAGCCCGCATGGGATGCGCTGCTGATCATCGAGCGGGCCGGGCTGATCAGCATCGACCGGTCCGAGGCGCCGCCGGCGATCCTGATGAGCCCGGTGGTCCAGGCGGCGGTCCGGCTGGCGGCACCCACGGCGTTCCGTGACCGGGCGGCCCGGGCGGCGGCGAACGCGCTCCTGGAAGCGTGGCCCGTCGACGAGCCGCACCCGTGGACGGCCGCCGTGCTGCGCGCGAACGCCGGCAGCCTGCAGGGCGCGGCCACGGACATCCTGTGGACCGACGGATGTCATCCGCTGCTGCTGCGCGCCGGGCGGAGCCTCGACACCGCCCGCCTGGCCGGGCCGGCCGTGGAGTACTGGCGTGAGCTCGCTGTCGGCTGCGACAACAAGCTGCCACCCGGCCATCCGGACGCCCTGGTCGTGGCTTCCCACCTGGCCGGCGCGTATCTGGTGGCGGGCTACGGGGCCGAGGCGGTCGCGTGGTCCGAGCGGGTCCTGGCCGAACGGAGCCTGGAACTCGCACCGGGGCATCCGGGCATCATCGCGGCCCGGGTCAGCCTGGCCGACGCCCTGGTCGTGGCCGCGAAGGCCGCGGACGCGGCGACCGTCCTACGCCGGGCAGTGGCCGAGTCCGAGCAGTTCCGCGGCCCGGGCCATCCGGACACCCTGGCGGTCAGGGACGAGCTCGCTCGCGCGCTCGAGGCCGCCGGTGAGGCCGGGGCGGCGATCAGGCTGCTGACGCAGACGCTGGCCGAGCGCGAGCGGTTCCAGGGTCCCCGCGACGTGCACACCATGGCCACCCGCGACCAGCTCGCCGCGGCCCTCCTGGCCGAGGGCAAGACCAAGCAGGCCATTTCCGCCTACAAGCGGGTGCTGTCCGACCGCGCGGAGGTGCTCGGCCGCGACCACCCGGACACCATCGCCACCAGGGCCAGCCTGGCCGGTGCCTGCCACGCGGCGGGCCGGATGCCGCTGGCGGTGCAGCTGTCCGAGCAGGCGTGCGCGGAGTCCGAGCGGGTCCTCGGCGCCGACCACGCCGACACGCTGGCCCGGCGCGCGCAGCTGGCGCACCTGTACTACGCCGTGGGCCGGGTCGGCGACGCGGAGACGCTGCTCCGGGATACGCTCGCGCGCTGCGAGCGGGTCCTGCCCAACGGAGACCCGCTCGTGCAGACCATCCGCCAGAGCCTTGCCAGCATCGTCGGCGACACATGATGCCGAGGTGCGAGGATCCCGATCCAGGCAAAGCTTTCCGCGCCTGAACTTGCGCGTGTTATGCACATATTCCTAAGGAGGTTCCCGGAACAGCAGCATCGAGGGGGGCGGTGATACCCAGTGGGAAGGCCAGCTGAGCCTGCGCAGCGGTTCCGGATCGGTGAGGTGCCGCCGCTGGCCGACGGCTTTACTGACCGCCCTGATACCGCCGGCGGCATCTTGGACGTCCTGGTCCCGGGTTCGGCCGTAGCGCTCGTGCCGGGCCCGGCATCAGCCGGGGGCCTGCCGAACTGGCTCGGCGCCTGCGGCAAGACCCAGATCGGCGTGATGATTGCGGAGTCCTTGTGGCGATCGCGCGTCGTCGACGCGCTGATCTGGATCTCCGCTACCGGCCGGGCCGCCGTCCTGTCCGGATTCGTGCAGGCGTACGTGGCGGCCACCGGCCTCGAGCCGACCGGCACGGCCGAGTCGGTCGCGGTCCGCTTCGCCAGCTGGCTGGGTGAAACCAGCCTGCCCTGGCTTGTGGTCCTCGACGACCTGCCCGAGGCCAGCGACCTGGACGGGCTGTGGCCGGACGGGCCGGCGGGCCGCCTGCTTATTACCGGCGCGGGGCTTGCCCCGCCCGTCGGGCGCCGGGGGATGCGGGTCATCCCGGTGGGTTTTTTCAGCGTCCGGGAGGCCCTGAACGGCCTGTCCGAACGGCTCAGCATGAACCCGGTCCAACGTCAGGGGGCCATCGACCTCGTTGAGGCGCTCGGCCACGAGCCGCTGGCCCTCGGCCAGGCCTCCGCGGTGGTGGCGAGCTCGAACCTTACCTGCCGGGATTACCGGGATCTGTTCGTCCAGCGGCGGGAGGAGATCTGGACCGGTGCCGACGAGATCCCGTCGGCGGCCATGACGACCTGGGTCCTCTGCCTGGAGCGGGCGGAATCGCTGCTGCCGGGCCCGTTCGTCCGGCTGATGCTCGTGTTCCTGGCGCTTCTCGATGGTCACGGCATCCCGGGAGCCATCTTCGGCACGCAGGCCCTGATCGCGTACCTGGGCGGAGCGGCCACCCCGTTCTCCGCTGCCGCCGACCCCAGACAGGTGTGGGACGTGCTGCTCGCCATCGAGCGAGTCGGCCTGATCAGTATCAACCGGGACGTCACGCCGCCGACCGTCCTGATGAATTCGGCCCTCCAGGCAGCGATCAAGCTGGCGGCGCCCGCCGAGTTCCAGGAGCCCGCGGCACGGGCGGCCGCGAGTGCGCTGCTCGAGGTCTGGCCCGCCGACGAGCCAACGCCGTGGGCAGCGGCCAGCTTGCGGGTGAACGCAGCCAGCCTGCAGGACTCGGCCATCGATGCGCTGTGGGGCGACGGCTGCCACCCGCTGCTGCTGCGCGTGGGCCGGAGCCTGGACGGAGCCCGCCTGGCCGGGCCGGCCGCCGACTTCTGGCAGGATCTCGCCGCGCGCTGCGACGCCAAGCTGACCCCCGATCACCCGGACGCGCTCGGGGTGGCCGCCCAGCTGGCCGCCGCGTACCTGACGGCCGGGAATGCCGAGGAGGCCGTTCAGTGGTACCAGCGGGTGCTGGCCGACCGGACCCGTGAGCTCACACCCGGCCACCCGGGCATCCTGGCCGCACGCGTCAGCCTCGGGCGGGCCCTCATCATGGCCGGCGAGCCCGCGGACGCGGTGACCGTCATGCATCGCGCCGTCGGCGAGCACGAGCAGTTCCGTGGCGACAGGCACCCGGAAACGCTCGGCGCCAGGGATGAACTTGCCACCGCCTACCAGGCCGCGGGTGATTACGCGGCGGCGGCCGGGCTGCTGGCGCGCAGCCTGGCCGATCGCGAGCGGCTCCAGGGGCCGCGCGATCCGCAGACCATGGCTACCCGGGACCGGCTCGCCGCGGCCTGCCTGGCCGAAGGCAAGGTGAAGGACGCCATCTCGCACTACAAGCGGGTGCTGTCCGATCGTGAGAAGGTGCTGGGCCGCGCTCATCTGGATACGATCGCGACCGCTGCGAGCCTGTCCGCCGCCTATGAGGCGGCCGGGCGGATGGCAGCCGCGATGCAACTCGCCGAGCGGTGCTGCGCCGATTCGGAGCGGGTCCTCGGCTCCGACCATGCGGACACCCTGACCCGGCTGACCCGCCTGGCCCATCTGTACTACGCCGTGGGGCGGGTCGGGGACGCGGTTGCGCTGCTGCACGATACCGCGGCACGTTGTGAGCGGACCCTGCTGCCGGGGGACCCGCTCACCAAGGCCGTCCATCAGAGCCTGGCGAACCTCGGCCAAGACTGACGCCCGCGATGGATTCCGGGTACCGATGTCGAAAGGGCCTGATTTTTCCCGTTAAGGCAGAACCGGCGCGTACCAGCAGGGTACGCATTAGAGTTGGGCCTGGTTACTTGAAGCCGCGCAGGCCAGGCCGCCGGCGGCACGTCCGGGAGCTGGATACAGCTACTGCGGACCGGCCGACATGACGGGAGATTAAATGACGGATCGAACCGTAACTGCCATTCCGGCGGCTACTAAGGTCCTTCCTGCCCGGCTGGAGCCTGACGCGATCGGCGCCGCCCAGGACACGATCATCGGCATGGGCAACTCCGCGCCGACGGTGGCGCTCGGGCTGTCGCTGGCCGGGCTCGCCGCCGCGTCGGCCTATGGCAGCGGACCGGTCATCCTGCTGTGCGGGATCCCGATGCTGATCATCGCGAATGCCTACCGGCGGCTGAATCTGTGGAGCGCCAACTGCGGCGCGTCCTTCGAGTGGGTCGGCCGCGCGATCAACCCGTATCTAGGGTTCATGACCGGGTGGCTGATGATTGCCGGCAGCCTCGTCGCGGCGGTCTCCGGCGTGGTGGTTCTCGCCCCGTCAGTCCTGGCCATCTTCGGCGATAGCGCCCTGAGCACGTGGCCGAACATCTTCATCAGCACCGCGGTCATCGTGGTCTTGCTCGTGATCGCGGTCGTCGGCATCCGCCTGACCGCGCGCAGCCAGGTCGCCATGGGCCTGATCGAGTATGTGATTCTGATCGGCATCTCGGCGTGGGGCCTGGTGTTCGTGCTCGGCCACCATCACGGAACCCTGCCGATTACCAGGGGGTGGTTCAGCCTCAGCGGGATCGGCGGGCAGGGCAGCCTCGCGGGGGGATTGCTCATCGCGGTATTCATGCTCGCTGGCTGGGACGCCACCGTCTACGTCAACGAGGAAGTAAGGCACCGGCGGCACAACCCGGGCCGGGCCGCCGTCATCGCGGTTGCCATCCTCATCTGCATGTACACCTTCTGTCAGATCGGCTTGCAGGGCGTCGTGTCGCCGGCCAAGCTGAAGGCCAACTCGTCATCAGTGCTCGTCTACATCGCTCAGGCGCTGGGCGGCGGCGGATGGGCCAAGGTGATGGCGTTCGCCCTGGCCCTGTCGGTGATCGCGTCCACGGGCGTGAGCATCGTCATCCTCGCCCGGATGATCTACGGGATGGCGAGTCACCGGGTGCTGCCGGCGATCCTGGGTAACGTGAGCACCCGCTTCGCCACGCCCGCGATCGCCAGTATCGTCATAGGCCTGATCCTCATCGCAGTCACCTGGGCGTACCTGCTGTCCAGCTCGATCGCGACTGCCTTCATCGCGCTGATCGACGTGAGTGGCATTCTGTACGCCAGCTTCTACCTTCTTACCGCGCTCTCCGCCGTGGTGTATTACCGGCGCCGTATTTTCAGCAATGCCTGGGATGCGATGCTCGTGGGCATCTTGCCCGTGGCCGCCGCCGGGTTCCTCGTGTGGATCGTCGTCAAATCGGTGCAGCACGCACCTGCCTCGCAGCGGTGGTCGCTGATAGGCATCGTCGCGGTCGGGGTGATCCTGATGCTCGCCGCGCGTTTCGTGCTCCGGTCGCCGTTCTTCCACATCCGCCGAGAGAGTGCGGCCAGGTAAATACTCAGTGAACAGGACCCCGGCGACCGCTCGCTCAAGCGGGCCGGAACCGGCGGCCGGCCGATCCGTGGCGTAATGTTCCCTATGCTCCGGGTTGCCATGGGTGTCCCCCTCTGATTGGATGTCACCGAATCGCAGGAGGTGCGAGGTGTCCCAGGCCACGGCCGAGCCGGTCTTCGAGACGACCGTTACCGCTCTGCAGGAGAAGAAGAAGTTGCGGCGGCATTTCCGGCGCTTCGACATGTTCTTCTACCTGATCTGCACGGTGGTGACGATCGACACCATCGGTGCCGTTGCGAGCAACGGTGCGGAGGGCTTCACCTGGCTGCTGTTCCTGGCCCTCTTCTTCTTCCTGCCCTACGGGCTGTCGATCGCCGAGATGGGCTCGGCGTTCCCGCAGGAGGGCGGCCCCTACGTCTGGAGCCGGCTGGCGTTCGGACGGCCGGTGGCCGCCATCAACTCGGTGATCTACTGGATCTCCAACCCGATCTGGGTCGGCGGATCGCTCACCATCGTCTCGTTCGCCGCGATCGAGGAGTTCTTCGGGAACGTGCCCGGCGGCTGGAAATACGTGTACGCGGCGGTCTTCATCTGGTTCGTCATCGGGACGGCCATCGTGTCCCTCCAGTACGGCAAGTGGGTGCCGACGCTCGGAGCCTGGGCGCGCGGCGCGCTGATCACGTTCTTCGTGATCACCGTCGCCATCTACGCCGCCAAGCACGGAGTGCACGGGTTCGGCGGTCACGCCTTCCTGCCCACCTACACGATCTTCATCGCCGTGGTGCCCGTGCTGCTGTTCAACTACGCCGGCCTGGAGGTGCCCTCGGCCGCGGGTGAGGAGATGACCAATCCGCGGCGCGACGTGCCCAAAGCCGTAGGGTGGTCGGGTTTCACCACGTTCCTGGCCTACGGGATCCCGATCCTGGCCATCCTGATCGTGCTCCCGCAGAACCAGGTGTCCGGGCTGACCGGATTCCTGCTCGCCATCAAGTCCGTGTTTACCGTCTACGGCGGAACCGTCTCCGCCAGCGGTGCCACCCTCACCGGAGCCGGGCTGGTCCTGGGCCGGATCGTGGCTGTGGTGTTCATCTTCGCCCTGGCCAGCGCCGGGACGACCTGGATCATGGGCTCGGACCGGAACCAGGCGGTCGCCTCCGATGACGGCGGCGGCCCGCGTATCCTGGGCAAGTTCTCGGCGCGGTTCGGAACGCCGATCGCGATGAACCTCTGCTCCGGGGTGGTGGCGACCGCGCTCATGATCGCGGCCTTCCAGATCACCGGGGGCAACGCGAGCAAGTACTTTTCCGCGGTGCTCGGCCTGACGATCTCCACCACCACGATCTCGTACCTGTTCATCCTGCCCGCCCTGGTCAAGCTCCGGTACTCGCGCCCCGACGTCGACCGTCCCTACCGCGTGCCCGGTGGCATGGCGGGAGCGTGGATCTGCTCGGTCCTGCCTACGTTCTTCTGCCTGCTGGCCACGGTCGTGCTGATCTGGCCGGGCTTCGGGGTCACCTGGTTCGGTGCCGGCGGAGACCCGAACGCCAACCTCGCCTTCCTCAACTTCTCCCATCAGCGGCTGCAGTACGAGCTCAGCCAGATCGTGCCGCTGGCCGTCATCATCGTCATCGGCGTCGTGTTCTACCTGCTGGGCACCAAGACGCGCCAGCAGGTGGCGGACGAACCTGTCTCGCCGGAGTACCCCGAGGCCGTCAGGGCCGACCCGGCGCCCTGACCCGCGCACGCCCCGTCCGGCCGTGGACGAGCGAGCCTTCGACGAACGATACCGCCACTGGGCACCGCGTTCCGGTGAGCTGTTCACCGAGGCCAGCTGCTACATTCCCGGCGGTGCCGGGAGCAGCGCGCGCACGGTGAAGTTCGGCTGGAAGCCGTATCCCCCATTCCTGGCCGAGGGCTCCGGGTCGCGGCTGCGCGACGTCGACGGGCACGAGTACGTCGACTACCTACTGGGCCTGGGCCCGATGATCCTGGGCCACCGGCACCCGGCCGTGACCCGGGCCGTCAGCGAGCTGGGCACCTGCTTCGGCCTGCCCTACGAGCTGGATTCGAGGCCGCCCGCAAGGTCACCGAGGCGGTGCCGGGGGTGGATCTGGTCCGGTTCTCCAACTCCGGCAGCAAGGTTGTCGGCACGGCCGTCCGGCTGGGCTAACACGTTTCTGCTGGTAGTGGGCTTGACCTGGTTGGACCGGTCACAACCAGATGGAAACTTGCTGGTCAAGGTCTCACACGCAAGCCACGCCGCTCCGGAGCAGCCCGTCTGGCTTGTCGTACGCAACCAGACAGAGGCTATCTGAACAGGTTCATCTTGAAGATGATCTTGGTCACCTACAAATCTGACCTGCACCCCATCAGCTTGTAGGCGGTCGGGAATGTCAGACCCGGCTGAGATAGTGGGCGCATGGCAGTCAGCCAGGCGTACCGGTTTGCTCTCGACCCGTCCCCAGCCCAGGAGCGTTGTCTGCGGTCCCATGCGGGTGCGGCCCGCTTCGCGTGGAACTGGGGCCTGGCCAGGTGCAAGGAGCGCTATGAGGCTGAGCGGAAGTGGTACTCGTCAGTGGACCTGCACCGGCTGTGGAACGCGGCCAAGAAGGCCGACCCCGGCCTGGCCTGGTGGGCGGAGAATTCCAAATGCGTTTACCAGGAATCCTTCCGGGACCTGGAGCGCGGGCTGAAGGACTTCGTCAGGTCGAGGAAGGGTGAGCGGAAGGGGAAGCGGCTCGGGTTCCCAAGGTTCAAGAAACGGGGCAGGTGCCGGGACTCGTTCCGATTCTCCACTGGGGCAATCCGCTGCGCTGGGCGGACGGTCACGCTGCCCCGGCTGGGCGCGATCCGCACCTACGAGTCCACCCGGAAACTGGCCCGCAGGGTAGAGAACGGCACGGCGCGCATCGTGTCGGCCACGGTGTCTCGCACAGCGCAGCGGTGGTTCGTGTCCTTCACTGTCGTAGTTGACCGGGCGATAGCGCCGCGCCACCCCTGGCCGGGATCAGCCATCGGCGTAGACCTCGGCGTCCGGACGCTGGTGACGGGCGTCGATGATCGGGGTTCGGTGATCGAGATCTGCGGGCCGAAGCCGCTTAGCTCGTCGCTGCGCCGTTTGCGGCGGGCAAGCCGGGCGCATTCCCGCACGCAGGACGGTTCGGAGAACCGCCGGAAATCCGCCGGGCGGCTGGCGCGCATCCATGCCCGCGTGGCGTACGTCCGCGCCGATGCCCTGCATAAGGCCACCTCGGAGCTATCAGTTCGCTATGAGACCGTAGTGGCGGAAGACCTGAACGTGGCCGGGATGACCCGTAGTCGGCGCCTTGCCCGCGCCGTAGCCGATCAGGGGTTTGGCCAGGCGCGGCGCATGCTCGCCTACAAGACCGAATGGAACGGCGGCCGGCTGATTCTGGCCGACCGCTGGTATCCCTCGTCCAAGCTCTGCTCGGGCTGCGGCACGGTGAAAGCCAAGCTGGCCCTGTCCGAGCGCGTATTCACCTGCGAAGCGTGCGGCCTGCGCACCGATCGGGACGTGAACGCCGCGCGCAACCTGCTCGACCTCGCCGCCAGTGGGGCGGAGAGCATAAACGCCTGCGGAGGGACGATAAGACCCGGCACCGCCGGGCACGTCCCGGTGAACCAGGAACCCGGCACCGCGCACGCGGGTCAGACCGGGACCGCCAGTGGGCAACCGCTGGCGGCGGGACGTGTGAGCGCTCATGCTCACTGTCCCGCCACGGCACTACCACGGCTGGCAGGACACCCTCTACTGTAGCAACCACGTGGATCCGGAGCTGGCTGGGCCCGCTAGCGCGCCTAGCGCCCCGAGTACCCAGTTGGCCGCGCCCAGGACGACCGGGACCGGCGGGCGGCGGGGACCGACCCCGCGCGGGCCCCGGTCCTACTGCCCTACCTGACGCCCGGCGAGCAGGGCGCGCTGTGGGACCCGCTGCTCCGCGGCGCCATCGCCGGACTGGACCTCGGCCATGGCCGGGAGCATCTGGCCCGTGCGCTGGTCAACGCCATCGTCCTGGAGAGCCGCCGCTGCCTGGCCGAGCCCGACGAGGCGCGCGCCAAGCTCTGGGACGACCTCTGGGCCGCCCACGAGTCCGCCTTCGGCTCCACCCTTCCGTGGCCCGGTCCGGTAATTCACCGAACGCGGAGACCGCCCACCGAACTTCGCACCCGGCACATTACCGGCTTCCCTCTCGTATGGGACGTGTGCTAGCCGTTAAGCGATTACAGTTATGTCGACTGCATTCTGCCTCCGTGCAGAACAAGCGGGCCGGAAAGGGAGGGCCATGCTGGTTCCGCTGGGCCAGTTCTCGCTGGTCGCCGACGCTGAGCGCTGCGATCCGTGCGCATACATGACCCCAACGAGCGGCGGGATGTGAGCGGCATGCTGGTCGGAATCCTCTTCCTGCTCCTGGTACTCGCGGTCGGGGTGCTCATTACGGTGGACGTGGTGCGGACGCCGAGCGACGGTCCGCCCGGGCAGCCCGACCGGCATGCGCCTGAGCCCGAGCGCGTGATGGTCGGCGCGCGCAGCGGTACCGGCGTCCAGGCATTCCCCCGGGAACCTGCCGTTAGGGACAAACATGTTCCGCCCGCAGGCGGGGGCGCGCGGTTCGGAACGGGTCCGGTCGAGGTGGACTCCTCCGACCGGCCAGACGAGGCGGCGCGCGCCTTCGATCAGATGCGCCGGGAAATGTCGCAGTCTGCGGCCAGCGAGGCCGCTTTCCGCGGCAAGTTCAACGCCATGTACCTGAACCTGTCCCGTCGCAGCCAGGCCCTCGTGGAACGGCAGCTACGTATCATCGAAAGCCTCGAGCACGGCGAACAGGACCAGCAGCGCCTGGCCAGCCTTTCCAAGCTGAACCGCATCGCCATGCGCATGCACCGCAACTCGCAGAACCTGCTCGTCCTGGCCGGTCAGGAGCCAGCCACGCACTGGAACCAGCCGGTAACGCTGGCGCATATTGTCGAGGCCGCGCTGGTCGAGATCGAGGACTCTGAACGTGTCTCATTTGAGGTCCAGCCCGACATCGCGGTGCGCGGGCCCGCCGTCTATGACGCCGTGCACCTACTGGTCGAGCTGATCGACAACGCCACGGCGTTCTCGGCAGCAGAAATGCCGGTCCATGTTACGGGACGCATTCTGACCAGCGGCGGCGCTCTGGTCGACATCACTGACCGGGGCCTCGGGATGTCCGCAAAAGAGATGGCCTACGCGAACCAGCAGCTGGATAACCCTCCGCCACCGGATATCGATGTCCCCAAGTGGATGGGCTTGCTGG
>Ga0310038_10001790_pt1 | contig 16016 bp, 10 predicted proteins | sample Sb_taG_6_FD_200461 | JGI IMG/M metagenome (GOLD analysis project Ga0310038, IMG submission 200461) | Peat soil microbial communities from Weissenstadt, Germany - Sb_50d_4_PS metaG (v2) (version 2) | ecosystem: Environmental > Terrestrial > Soil > Wetlands > Peat | place: Germany: Weissenstadt... | reverse complement strand
CAGGTTGGAAAACTTTACCCGGACTTTGTTGCCGCCGAGCGTCGCCCATACCGCTTCGCGGATGGTGGTGCCGGCGACGAAGGTGCTGGCGGTCGCGCCAGGATCCTGTTGCGGTCCTGCCCACGCAGCGAACCAGTGGTTTTCATGACGCTGTCCATCGTCATCCCGGTGGTTGTCGCCGGCGAATGCCGCGGGAACCAGGCTGACGACTGCCAGCAGTGCGAGTGCGAACCATTGCCTCCTGAGTCTCATCTGTTTCTCCTCATAGTTGCGTGCTGATGCTGTTGACGAACAGAGGAAGGCGCCTTCCTCAATCGGAGCCGGGGATATTTGGGAGGAAACCCTTCAGGGACCGGAAAGTGCGGCGGGAGTCTATGGTAGCGGCGGCAGCTTGTCAACAGGAGGGGCTGACTAAAGATTTGTCAAAAGGCCGCGGACAGAGGCCGATTCCGAGGACCCACATCTGCTAACGCTCCGGGAAGCCCCGGGGCTCGCTTGGAGGCATGGCCTAGGCCGCCTAGCCCTTGGCGGCGCTTGCCCTATCGAGGATCTCCTTGCGAAAGCGAGCCTTAGTTTTTTCAACTAGCGTCTTGACCGCAGCATTGTTCCGCCAGCGAGAAATGCGGCGGTCAATCTCCGTCTCCATCTGACGAACAGCACGTTCGACATCGGAGCGATTGCTGGGATCAAACTTCAGCTGGCAGATGTTGGCGTCAAGCGCAGCGGTCGCTTCAGAAAGCTCCTTCAATTCTCTTTCGACTTGGTGGAATCCAGTTATCTTCAATGACACCATTTTTGCCCCCTCTGCCTTCCCTGCTAAGGTCTTGGAGTCCACCTTCAGCTGCAGCCGCTGGTCGAGCCGCAGGACATGCACCGATAGCACGAGCCGTTGCGGGTCATGATCGAGCCGCAGGTCGAGCAGGTGGGGGCGTCGCCCATGTCGACGATATCCTTCAGGCGATCGGCAGCGTGCGCCGAACCCGCTCTTGGCTCCTGGCTCTTGGCTGTTGGCTGCGGCTTTGCCGCCTCGTCCGGCGGAGCCGGGGCGCTCGGCCGCAAGTCCCCAAACAGGAACTGTTGCTGGCCCGTCAGGAACCGCATCTCCAGCCAGCGGAAGATGTAGTCCATGATGGAGCTGGCGTAGCCGATCTCGGGATGGGTCGACCAGCCCTGGGGCTCGAAGCGGGTGTGCTTGAGCTTGTCGCACAATAGCTTCAACGGCACCCCGTGCTGCAGAGCAATGGAAACGGCCAAGGCGAAGCTGTCCATCAGCCCGCTGACCGTCGAGCCTTCCTTGGCTATGGTGATGAAGATCTCGCCCGGCTGTCCGTTGGGATAGACGCCCACGGTAATGTAGCCTTCGTGTCCGGCGATGTTGAACTTGTGGGTTATTGACCGGCGCTCGTCGGGCAGCTTGTGGCGCGTGGCGCGGGGCGGCGCATTGAGGTCGTCGGCTTCTTTAACTGCCGGCGAGACGCCGGCGCTACTTGGCGAGACGCCAGCGTTACCAGAAGAGGCCGTCGCCGTCCCCGCCGCCGAGAGCGGCTGCGCTTTCTTGCAGCCATCGCGATAGATGGCCACAGCCTTGAGGCCGAGCTTCCAGGCTTGGATGTAGGCGTCGGCGATCTCCTCAACAGTGGCGTTCTCGGGCATGTTGATGGTCTTCGAGATCGCGCCGGAGATGAACGGCTGGGTGGCGGCCATCATGCGCAGGTGTCCCATGTAGTGGATGGAGCGGTTGCCCTTGGCCGGCTTGAAGGAGCAATCGAAGACGGGCAGGTGCTCGTCTTTGACGTGGGGCGCGCCTTCGATGGTGCCGGTGGCGTCGATGTAGCTGACGATGGCGCTGGCTTGGTCGCTCGTGTAGCCGAGCTTGAACAGCGCCGTGGGCACGGTCTGGTTGACGATCTTGATCATGCCGCCGCCGACCAGCTTCTTGTACTTGACCAGCGCCAGGTCGGGCTCGACCCCGGTGGTGTCGCAATCCATCATGAAACCGATGGTGCCGGTGGGCGCCAGCACCGTGACCTGCGAGTTGCGGTAGCCGAACTTCTCGCCGTGGGAGAGGGCTTCGTCCCAGCATTCCTTGGAGGCGTCGATCAGGGACCTGAGCATGGACGTGAAGCCGGCAGGAGCGGCTCCGGTCGCGCCGAACGAGCTGCCGATGCTGTTCACCGAGGCGCGGTGCATGCGGATGACGTCGAGGAAGGGCTCGCGGTTGACGTAGAAGCCGGGCGCGGCGCCGCCGCGCGTGTCGTCGGCCGGGAAGCGCGAGTCGTTCTTCACGAAATCCGTTGCCAGGGTGAGCTGCTGCCCAAGTTCCGCGATCCGCGACGACTGCAGATACGCCTCGCCGCACATGATCGCGGTGACGCAGGCGGCATAGTCGCGTCCGGCTTCGGAGTCGTAAGGCAGGCCGGCGGCCATGAGCAGCGCACCGAGATTCGCGTAGCCCAAGCCGAGCGGGCGATAGTCGTGCGAGTTCTTGCCGATCGACTCGGTCGGATAGCCGGAGTTATCGACCAGGATCTCCTGCGCGGTGATCACGATGTCCACGGCATGGCGATAGGCGTCGATATCGAACGCGCCGTTGGGCGCGAACTTCATCAGGTTGAGCGACGCCAGGTTGCAGGCGGAGTCGTCGAGGAACATGTACTCCGAGCAGGGATTCGAGGCGTTGATGCGCGCCGTGTTCTTCGACGTGTGCCAGCGGTTGACGGTAGTGTCGAACTGCATGCCGGGATCGCCGCACTGCCAGGTGGCCTTGGCGATCTTCTCCAGCAGGTCGTGCGCCTTGTAGGTGTTGACCACGCGGCCGCCGAGGATAGCGCGAGTCGAGAAATCGCCTTCGCGCTCGACCGCCAGCATGAACTCATCGGTCACGCGCACCGAGTTGTTGGCATTCTGGAAAAAGATGGACGAGTAGGCTTCGGAGTCGGGCGAGGAGCCGTCGTAGCCGGACTGCACCAGGGTCCAAGCCTTGGCTTCCTCTTTGGCCTTGCAGTCGATGAAGTCGACGATGTCGGGATGGTCGATGTTGAGGATGACCATCTTGGCGGCGCGGCGGGTCTTGCCGCCCGACTTGATGACGCCGGCAAAGGCGTCGAAGCCTTTCATAAAGCTGAGCGGCCCGGAGGCGATGCCGCCGCCGGAGAGGCCTTCGGTCGAGCTGCGCAGCGGGGAAAGATTCGTCCCCGTGCCCGATCCCCATTTGAATAGCATGCCCTCAGTCTTGGCCAGGGTGAGGATGGAATCCAGCGAATCCTTCACCGAATTGATGAAGCAGGCCGAGCACTGCGGATTGCGGTAGCCCGAGGTGGAGAACTCGACGCGGCCGACTTCCGGGTTCCAGTGCCAGTTCTGGGCGTCGGCATTGGGCTCGATGCGGTCGCAGCCCACGTTGAACCACACGGGCGAATTGAACGCGGCCATCTGGTGCAGCAGGATGTGGACGAGTTCGTCGTGGAAGATGGCGGCGTCTTCGGCGGAGCGGAAGTATCCGCCGGCCAGGCCCCAGTCCTGTATGGTCTCGGCCACGCGGATGACGAGCTGACGCACTCCGGTCTCGCGCTCGGGCGTGTCCATCTTGCCATGGAGATACTTGCTGGCCACGATGTTGGTGGCGGTCATGGACCAGTCCTTGGGGATCTCCACATCTTTCTGTTCAAAGATGACGTTGCCGGCGGCGTCGGTGATCAGCGCCGCGCGCTTTTCCCACTCCACCTCGTCATAGGGCGAGACGCCAGGCTTGGTGAAAAAACGGCGGAAGCTCAGGCCGGGAGCCTTGCGGGCCGGGCGGGTGTTGGAAGCGGAGCCGGTGGTCAAGCCAGCAATCTTGTCGGTAACGTCAGCCATGTTCAGTCTCCTGTTGCCAGTTGCCAGTTGCCATTCAAAGCGGAGCCCGGCAGGCTGGCTGCCGGAAATCCGGGTCTTGATTCCGGCTTAAAAACCGGCCGGAAGCGGTGGGGGAGGGCCCAGAGTTTGTTTACCAGAAGCCGACGCCTGCACAACCCGCGACTGGGAAGGGAGATGAACCAGCCGCAGAAGACGCACAGGCGTCACCGCGTACCGCTTCCCGGCATCACCTCTGCGCCGGGTGATGGGCACAATATACCTGCTAATAGTGCTTGTCAAGAGTGACCCACAACATATTGTACATATGGTTATTTTACACCTTGGGTCTGTCGCTTGGGCCGCGGCCCTGGCTGGACGGCGGTTAATCCGAGCTGGATGAAATCGTGCGGTAGGCGAAATGTAGCACGCGCCCGCAGGGTGTCCACTTGTGTAAATCTTGCGAAGTGTGGAAAAGGAGGGCGCGGATCGAGGCGTGACTGCGCGTGGTAGACTCGCGAGCCGAAATGACGTTCAAGTTTCACGTTTCGAGCGCCGAGGCAATCATGAGGCAACGAGGACTTCTCGTTCTGGCGGTAATTGTGTCGGCAGTCACAGGACGCGCGCAAACACCAAGTGCAGCGCAACCACAGGGTACTGCCGATCTGACTAAGGTGACCGCTGTGATTCGATGCGGGGCGGCATGGGATCCCAAGGTGGGCATGGATCGAAATGTCACCATACTCGTTTCGGGCGAAAGAATCCGGAATACGATCTCGCAGACGGCAAAGAGCGTGGTGGAAGGGTCGCGGGTTGCTGCTCCTCCGGGTGCGACCGTCATTGATCTCCCGGATCACACTTGTCTGCCCGGCTTGATCGACACGCACACCCACATCCTGCTGCAGGGCGACATCACAGCCGACGATTACGACCGGCAATTGCTCAAGTGGTCGCCGGAGTACCGCACCATCCTGGGGACGCAATCGGCGCGCAAGGCGCTGGAGTATGGGTTCACCACGATTCGCGATCTCGAGACCGAGGGCGCGGGCTATGCCGATGTGGACATCAAGAAAGCCATCAACGCGGGCGTGATCCCTGGGCCGCGGATGCAGGTGGCAACGCGCTCGCTGGACGTGACCGGAGCGTATCCCCTGTTGGGCTATGCGCCCAATGTGCCGGTGCCGCATGGTGTGCAGGTTTGCGATGGCCCCGACGCGTGCCGCAAAGCGGTGCGCGAGCAGATCATGTACGGCGCCGACTGGATCAAGGTGTACTCGGACCGCAGCTACTATATCGATCCCAACCCGCCGCCCGGCGTTGGGCCGCCGCCGGTTCTCAACGACATTCCAACTTTTACCATCGACGAGCTGCGGGCGATGGTGGACGAGGCGCACCGCCAGCGGCACAAGGTGGCATCGCACGCCACGGCGCTGAACGGCGTGCACAATTCGGTGGAGGCGGGCGTGGACACCATCGAACACGGCGACTACATCTCCGACGCCGACATCAGGCTGATGATCCAGAAGGGCACGTATTACGTCCCCACACTCTACGTTGGCGAGTACGTGGCCGAGGGACGAGCCAAGGCGGGAGCGCCGGTGTGGCTGGAGATGACGAAGATCAGCGCCGAAACCTTCCGCCGCGCGCTGAAAGCCGGGGTGAAGATCGCCTTCGGCACCGATGCCGGCGGGTTCGACTGGAACATCAATCCGGCGGTGGAGTTCGAGCTGCGAGTGAAGTACGGCCAGACGCCGGCGGAGGCGCTGCGTTCAGCCACGGTGACCGCGTCGGAGCTGCTGGGGATGCCGAAGGACATCGGCACCATCGAGCCAGGCAAGCTGGCCGACATCGTGGCGGTGAAGGGCGATCCGCTGTCCGACATTACCGTGCTCGAGCACGTGGATTTCGTGATGAAGGGCGGGGTGGTGTTTAAGAAGCAGTAGCCGGCGGGAGCACGCAGCAGCTAGGTTAGTTGATAGTTTTCAATTCTGGCCGCGATACCCCTTCTACCGTTCGTGCCCGCCTCGGTGCGCACGACTTTGCCCCGGCACACAGCGCCCGTGCTTTCGCTGAGTGTGAGTTCGGGTGGCATGAGCATGTTGAATTCGACCACACTGTCCTCGAGTGGCCAGTCATCGGCGTAGAAGAACACGCCCCCAGAGCTTACGTCGTGGGTAACCGCGTGGATTTCGCCCCCGACAGCGGTGATGACAATCGGGAGGCGAAGCGCAAAGCGTTGTTTCGCCCTTCGCTCCCGCGGAAGGGGCGAATGTGCGGCGGCCGATCTTGCGCCGAAGTTCCTCAAATCCAGTAAGGCGGCCGCGCGGGCGGCGCCATAAAGAAGGTAGAGAGCGGTAAGGGGAACCGTCTCCTGCATCCTGCCTCTCCTCAAACATCTCCGCAAACTGATGAGCAACATGGGAACCATCGGCGCCAGCAGGGCGATCGCGAACCATCGCATTTCGCCGGTTCGTAGGGCAGCGAAGAGCCCCGCCGCGGCGGCAAGCAACCAACCCAGGATGTAGCCCGCAAAAGCAAGAGGCACAAGGTTGTGGAGCTTGGGGAGATTGCGCAGAAAGACGAGCAGAACGTGGATGCCATGCCAGCGGTGCATCCTGAAGAAGCCACCCAGCGTCTGCGGGGCGCCCAGGTGGATAACCCTTAGCTGGCGCACTGCCCAAACCTTGAGGCCATCGGCGCGAGCCCGCCGGCAAAACTCGCAGTCTTCGTTGGTTTGGAGCGACGCGTCGAATCCATGGAGCCGCGCGAACGCCTCCCGCCGGATGATCAGGTCGCCGCCGGGAAGAAACGTGACCTCGCCCAGTTTGCCGGCTTCGCGGTCTTCGTGCCAGATTCGCGCGATCCACGTGGAATCCGGCGGAATCTCATAATGGCCACCCACCAGGTCGTGGTTGGCCTCCGCCAGATGTCGTATCCCATCCGCCAACCACTCCCGTGGCGCCAGGCAATCCGCATCCAGGAAGAACAGAAAGTCTCCGCGAGCCTGACTGGCCCCCAGGTTACGCAACGCCGAGATGTAAACGCCCTTTTGTTGGATCAGCCGAAGATTCAGCCGGTCACGATATGACTCGGCGATCCGCAGTGTCTCATCCGATGAGCCGTTATCCACAATAATCACTTCGAACGATGGCTGCGGGAAGTCCAGCGCACACAGGGCGTCCAGGCACCGTCGAATGGCATTTTCTTCATTCAGGGTCGGGATGATCACCGAAACGCGAATCTGGCCTGGAGGGCGCAGTTCTTGCATGGGGGAGGTTGGCCGTTGCTAAATTCCGCGTAGCCGCCCGCACAAAAACCAGGGCATCTCTCGCGGGCGCGCAGAATACCAAAGCGGGCGCCCGGCTAACACGGCCTTGGTATTAACTACCGTGGTTCACGCGGGTGTGGGTGCGGCAGCGGCGAGCAGGAAGCGGCCGTCGTCGCTCGTGTCGGAGAACTCAACGCGGAAGCCTCCGCGCTCGATGCGCTCGAAGAAAGCAGGCTCGTCGTACTTGAGCGAGCTGCTCATGCGCAGAGGTTCATCTTTGCGCAGACGCAACTCGCGGCCCGCCACGCTCAAGTCCAGATCACGCGCCGGGACGAAATATTTCACCACCTCGTGCAGCCCAGCCGATCCGGGGCGCAGCTCGAAGCGCAGCTCGCCATCCGATTCCGCGAGGCCGAGGGAGGCCAGCGGCGCAAAGGCAAAGCGGCGGTTGGTGGGATGGTCGTAGCCGCGGAGGGTCTCGTCACCGGCGAAGATTTCACCGTCAAACAACGCCCGGTCCGTGGACCGCATGACGCGGCGCAGGCGCCCGGGGAAACGATCGGGATCGAAGGCGCCCAGGGTGTTCCCCAGGACGGTGAAAACAGCGGAACGCCCGGAATCGTGGGCAGCCGCCGCAACGGCAGCGAGGTGCTGGTCCGAGCCGAGGTCGAGCTTGAAGCCGTGGACCGCACGGGCAACCGGCGCAGCGCAGGCCAGCGCCAATTCCAGCAGTCCCTGGCTGAAATCACTGCCTATATATAAAGGATGGGGGAAGGCGTCCAAGAGGACGCGATCCTTCGAGCCCTCTCCGCAACCGAGGCCGCAGAGGGTGTCGGCGGCAGGCCAGAGTTCCGCCAAACGGGCAGCCGCCCGGGAGAGCAGCGCTCTTGCGCGATCGGCGTTGCGGTACTCAGGCGAGCGGCAGAGCGCCACCCAAGCCTCGACCGAGAGCGGCAGCCAGTAAAAGAACTGCTCGCCCAGGTAGCCCTGGGCCAGAGCTTCGGCAAACTGGGCTGCGATCTGCTGCTCCGAGAGCAAAACCGTTACGGAGAGCGGGATGGGGGTGGCGGCCATGCGGGCGGCTAGGATAATCGAAAACTGCCTAAATTTTAGTGTCACCTGGGGCCCGGGCTTGCATCTAGTACAGAGTTGTAGCGCTACATCCGAAGGAGGCTTGCGCAGATGAAGATCGTAGAAACTGTTGAACTGGCTCCCACCTGTCATGCCGGCTGCAAGCTGGTGGAGACGGCGGAAGTCGCCCCGACCTGTCACAACTTCAGCGTGGTGGAGACGACGGAAGTCGCGCCGACCTGCCACTGAGTTCCCAGCCGTTGTTCGCTCCCGCAGCAGGAGGCAGAAGCCTGCCGCGGGGGCCGCACTTATGCCGTCATTCATTGCAGAACGGCTTTCGGTAGGAACCTTTTATAACCCGCACCTGGCGGAGGCGCTGCTGTCGGAGGGCGATCTGGTCGATCACCTTTCGATGGCCGACCCTCCCGCCGGCGACGATGCCCTCTTTCCCCACATTCGCGAGCAGTTTCCGCTCCTGTTGCACGATTATCTCGGCCAGCTCGCCGATCCCCTGAGCGATCACGCGCTGGAGCGTGCCCGCAACCTGCAGCAGCTCTATCGCGGGCCGTGGATCGCGGAACACTTCCAATGCCTCCACACGGAAGACGGCAAGTACACGCTCGATTACGTCTTCCCTCCCCTCTACACGGAGGATTTCCTGCGGCGGTTTGTGGGCAACGCCCGGCGCCTCGCGGACTTTGTGGGAGCGCCGCTGGTGATGGAGAACATCCCTGGATTCTTCTCGGTAGAACACGCGCAGATGAGCGAAGCGGAGTTCCTGCGGCGATTCTTCGAGGAGACGAACTGCGGGTTCCTCATCGACGTGCCGCACCTCTGGCTGGCCGCACACTACCAGCGCCGCAATCCGCGTGAGTATATCGGCGAGTTCCCGCTGGATAAGGTGGTGGAAATCCACGTCGGCGGCGTAGAGGATGACCGCGATTTGGGCGGACCGTGGGTGGCGCCCACGCGGCCCTCGCGCGAGATCCTCGAACTCGGCGTATGGATTACCGAGCGCGCGCCCCGGCTGCGCGCCGTGACCGTGGACCAGTTCTCTCCAGCGCTCGCGGCTGACGTGATGTTCGAGTCCGTGGAGATGACGCGGGAGGCGTTTGGGGTGAGCAGCGCAGAGAGAAGGACGGCCTAGCGGAACGTTTCAAGTTTCACGTTTCAAGTTTCACCAATGCCGGCAAGATGCCGGCGCTACCACATGAGTGATCGGGCGGTACAGGACGAGGTGATCCGCTATCTGGCGGATGCGAACGTGCGGGCGCAGGGATCGCGCGGCGCGCCGTTTTCCGCCGGCGAGGCGACCAAGGCGGCGCGGTTCGCGCATTTTCTGGCGCGGCGCTACTATCGCGACCGTTTAGCCCGGTCGTTCCGCTATTCACATCGTTTCGGCAAACAAACCGGGCGGATCGCGGAAGAGGTAGTGGACGGCGCAGAGTTCGATCGGTTCCTGAGCGATTGTGTGATGGGTTCTCTGGAGTCGGCGCAACGTGTCGGGGGAATGGCGCGCGCACACCTGAGCACGGCACCGGCGCCCGCTGCATGGTGGCCGGATCTGCTGGATTATGAGTATGCCTATTTTCTGCAGGCAGCGACCGCGGAGCGAGGGGCGAGTGGTGACCAACCGTCGCCGGGCGTGAGCGCAGTGTGCCGGCGCTTCGCGTGGGCGCTGCCCGAAATGCTGCCACGCTTGCGCGCCGGGGAAGCCATCGGCGATGACCTGCGGCGCGAGGTTACGCTGCTTTTCTCGCGCACGCATGCCGGACGGATCTACGTGGTGGAAGTTGAACCGGAGGTGGAAAGAGTCTTTCGCGCCACCGACGGTCACCGCACCGCAAACGAAATCGCCGAGACCACCGGCGTGCCGGTCGAACAAATCCATTCGATGCTGGTGTCGCTGGCAGGCATCGGCGCCGTCCAGTTCCCAGCGTGAATCCGAGCCATCGTACCGTTTCAGGAGTTTGCGGAGTTTGGACATCGGCTGCGCACAATTCTTCTTGTTCCCGGTTGAGGGCCGTGCAAGTTGGTGTTAGCATTCGGGCCGGCATTTTGGAGTTGTTCGTCTAGAATCGTCTGGGCGGCTCTTATAGGGCGGCGCGGCGTTGCAAGCGCGTCTGAGCAATTTTGAACAGACGGGCTAAATCCCGACTCTGTAGGGTAGGCCGTTCTCAAGGCCCGGGGAAGAACTCAGCGTAATGAACTTCCCCATCGTACGATAGTAAGGCAATCGCCAGTGGTCACGGTTCAGCCACCCACTGGAAAAAATCTGGAGAGACTCATGCTGCCGCCTCCCCCCGGCGCAACGGCGCATTCATCCGTCCGCCTCTACCGGACCTTAAGAACCCTGGGCATAGTTTCCACGCTGATTCTGGCGGTCGCAGCACAGACCGCTCAAGCCCAAAGCACAACGGTAACCTTTTGGCCCAGCTCCACGGTGCCTTCCGTCCCAGACTCTGGGCCTGACAGCGCCGTAGAACTTGGAATGAAGTTTAGTTGCAGCCAAGCAGGCACGGTTACCGGTCTACAGTTCTACAAGGCCGCAACCAACACTGGTACCCACACCGGCCACCTGTGGTCGTCAGCCGGTGTGAGCCTTGCCAGTGTAACGTTCACCGGTGAAGCGGCTTCTGGGTGGCAGCAAGCCAATTTTGCGACTCCGGTTGTGATCACGGCCGGTACCACTTATACGATCAGTTACCACACGACGGTGGGGCACTATTCGGATGCAACGGGGTTTTTTAGCGCAGCACTGAGCGTTCCACCGCTGTCCGCTCCGGCCAATGCAGGTGTGTACGCATATGGCTCCGGTTCCAGTTACCCTGCCAGCGTGTGGCAAGCCTCGAACTATTGGGTACAACCAATAATTAACACAGGGCCGCTACCTCCGGCAGCCCTCTCCGCGGTAAGCGTGAGCCCGACTTCTGTAGTAGGCGGCAACTCGTCCACCGGAACCGTGACCCTTACCAGCCCTGCCCCGGCCGGTGGAATCCTGGTAGGCTTGTCAAGCACCAACTCCACGGTGCCGCCGAGCGTAACCGTAGCGGCTGGTTCGACCACTGCCACGTTTACGGTGGCCACACCCGTCGTCACCAGTACGACATCGGCGGTGATTACTGCTTCTTACAATGGCGTCAACGTGGCGGCGACACTCACCGAAACAGTAGTACCGGTGATCGCTGTCACCATTTCGCCGAAGTCAGTGACGCTCGCTGAAGGCGGCAAACAGACGTTCACGGCTACCGTAACCGGTACGACTACCACCACCGTTACGTGGTCGGCCACTGGCGGTAGCATCAACTCCAAGGGTTCGTATACCGCACCTAACACGGCTGGGACTTACACCGTAACGGCTACCAGCAAAGCAAACACTGCTGTATCGGCATCAGCCACAGTTACGGTAACGGCTCCAGTGGTTACCGTCACCATTTCGCCAACCTCGGCCTCACTCGTAACCGGCGGCACGCAGCAATTCACCGCCACGGTCAGTGGTTCCAGCAACAAGTCGGTAACCTGGTCGGAGACTGGCGGCTCGATATCCACCGGCGGCCTGTATACGGCTCCGGCCAGCGCCGGCACCTACACGGTCACCGCGACCAGTGTGGCGAACACCAGCAAGTCCGCTTCGGCCGCCGTGACCGTCACGCCTGCGGTTTCGGGTAACGCGAACCTGACGGTAGATGCCTCCCTCACGTACCAGACCATTGATGGTTTGGGCATGAACATGAATCCGGACATGTGGCTGAACGGCCAATTGGAACCCGCGCTGGATTTGTGGACACAAACCAACGGGGCCAGCCTGTACCGCCTAACCATTGAATGCACCGACTGGGTTTGCCCTGGCTGCACGCTGGCTCAAGCCAACGCACAAATCGCTCTTCTGCATAACATGGATGCTGCAACTTTGGCGTCCACGTATGGTACCGCCAAGATGAACGATCTGTGGAATACGATTGCTTACATGAATTCGAAAGGGATCAGTGGCAGCCAAATCGTGTTGAACACCCAGGGTTGGACCGCCACTTGGATGGGAGGCAGCGGCGGGTTCGGTTCGCCCAGTTATATCAACTCAGGGTTGGAACCGCAATTCGCTACCATGTGGGCCTCGCTGGCGTATTATGGTCGTAAGGTCAAGAACCTGAACTTCACCATAATTGACCCTCTGAATGAAGAGGACCAAAATGGTATCGAAGGACCCAGTGTCGGCACTGGACAGACCACTACCATATTCGCCGATCTCGTGAGCGAACTGGCCTACATGGGTCTCACCGACATGACGCTCACCGGTCCCTCCACCCTTACCACTGGCACCACGAATTCATACACTGCTGCTATAGAAAGTAATAGCACCGTGGCTGCCAACGTCAAGCACATCTCCTTCCACTCTTACACCGGTTCTCCGGCTACAGTACCCAGTGGTTCGTATCCGGCGGATTGGTGGGTAGGAGAAACCAACCCGAGCATCGGCGGCGGTGATACCGGTACTTGTCCAAGCGGTGAATGGTCATGGAGTGCAGCGTCTGGCGATAACATTCTGGCAGACCTGAACAACGGGCTCAACGCCGTGATGGTTTGGGGAGGGTACGACAGTTACGAACCGCAGGAAGCCAGTCCGGTGAAATTGAATTGTTGGTGGTACATGAGTTACAACGCTACCACTGGGTTGTTTACTCCACTCAATGGTTTCTATGTAACTGCTTCGATCAACCACTTCATCCGCCCGGGAGCTGTGCGGATCAACGCTACTGACTCCGTCTCGGGTGGAAGCACAGTAGCTACCTACAACGCACCTGTGGGTCAAGTATCGGTCGTTGGGCACAATACAAAGAGCTCAAGCATCACCATCAACGGACAATTGAAGAACGTGCCTCTAACGGTAACGTCACTTCTAGTCTACTTCACGAACAGCACCACGAACTTTCAGAGCCAAGGTTCCATACCTGTGAATGCAAGTGGAGTGTTCACGCTCACTGTTCCAGCGGATACGTTCTTCTCGTTGAGTAACGTTGACCCCCTCGCTTCTAGCAGCGGTGCCAATGTCATCTTCTACGACAACTTCGCCGGGACGTCGTTGGACACCACCAAGTGGCAGGTCATCACCCGACACGGGGAGTACGCACAAAACGAAACCGAGTGCAACGTCCCGTCGATGGTCACCGTCAACAACGGGTTGACGATCACCACGGAAGCACAGAGTGCGTCCTGCGGGGACTACTTCAATACCGCGAGTTCGTGGCCGTACATCACCGGCGATATTCAATGGCCGACCTTCAACTTCACCTACGGTACGGTCAGCATCTACGCCAAATTCCCCAGCTCGAACACGAATTTGTGGCCTGCCACTTGGATGCTCAGTTCCAATTGTCAGTACACGAACCCGCTCACGGGGAACACTGGTGTTACCATCAACGGATACTACTGCCCGAATGTCGGTTCGTCTGGGTACTACGAGATCGACATGACCGAGTGTTACAACTCAGGGGGTTGGTGTCAGTTCAACGTCGCCAATCCCAGTTTCAGCTGCGGCAGCCGCTATGCTGTGGACACCAACTGGCACTTGTTCACAACTGTTTGGACCGCTGCTAACGTCAAGCAATATATGGACGGCGTGCTTGTAGGCACTTGTAGTTCAAGCAATACGCCCATGTTCCTGATCATCCAAACCCAAACGGGTGGGGTTGGAGGAACTCCGAACAATGTGGACTTGCCAGCCACACTACAGGTCGGCTACGTGCAGGTCACGCAACCGTAGTTTGATTTGTAGATAGAATTGCGGACCGGCGGTACAGGCTACCGTAGCTCCGCCAGGGTAGTCTTGGCAAGCGTCCCGACCGGGACGGGTGAGCAGCGGCCTAGCTGCCCGCTTGCTTTGCCGGGCTGAGGGGATCGGGTTTGCTGGCGCCCGTCATCATGCGGCGCAGAGCGGCCAAGGTTTCTCTCGCGCGAACGCTGAGGCCGCCGAGCCGAAGAGTCAGAAGCACATACTTGGCCCACACATTGGGCATCCAGAAATCCTGCCGCAGAGCGCGCTTGTAGAGCTGGAGTGCCTGGCCGAACTCGCGATGCAGGCAGTATCCATCGCCCAGGCGGGCGCTCACCCGTGCCCCCACCCTCGCCAGCTCGTCCTCGCGGATGGCATTGCGGTGCAGAGACTCTTCGTACTCTTCGAAGGTCATGGTGTAGGGCGAGATCTTCCAGATCTGCGACATCATGTAGTAGCGGTAGCGGTCCACGATGTACTCTTCACATTGGCGCGCGACCGCCTTGTGATTGGCTCTCTCCGCCGCTTGCTTGATGCGCCACAGCACCGAGGGGCCGTCGGCAGTGAAGACGCGGGCTTCCTTCTGCGTAAAGTGAGTGGTGATGGTGAGCTCGTGCATGCGGTAGTCCACCATCGGCTCGGCAAAGTACGCCACGTCGTAGTACAGCGCAAAGATCAGCCAGATGTACCAGTCGCCCGCATAAGGAATGTCGAGCGGGAAGTACCCGGCCTTCTCGTAGCACTCTTTGCGCGCCATGCCGGCGGCGGCGAGCACGAAATTCCCCTTCAGTAACTTGAGCAGGAATTCGCGTCCGTCGAAGATCGCGTCCTGGTCTCCGTGCCGGGAATAGGGCAGCACGCGGGTTTCGCGTCCGTTCTCCAGGGCCATGCCGGGGCAGAACGCGTACCCGACTTGCGGGTTCTTCTCCATGACTTTGACGTAGCGTTCCAGGATGTGCGGCGAGCGCAGGCGATCGTCGGCGGACATCAGCCACACGTATTCGCCGCGCGCCATCTTGAGGCCCTTGTTGTAATTGCGCAGGTGCCCGAGATTGGGGTCGTTGCGGATGTGCTGCACCCGCGGGTCGCCGGCGAACGAGCGCGCCACTTGCGGCGTGTCGTCGGGAGAACAGTCGTCCATGATCAGAATTTCGAAGTCGCGGTAAGTTTGCGCCAGGATGGAATTGACGCACTCCGGCAGCAGATGCGCCAGCTTGTAGCACGGCACGACGAAGGTCACTTTGGGAGCCATGGAAGTGCTTTCGCCTCTCTGCTGTTCGCCCGCGATCCTCAGTCGCCAGCGCCGGCGGCGACTTCCCGGATCGAATCCAGGATATAGTCCTGCTCCTCCTCGGTCATCTGGTGGAAGAGCGGGAGGATAATGGTCTCGTCGGTGGCGCGGTTGGTCTCAGGCAGGCGCGCGTCCCAGTTGCCGGCGGCATAGGGCGGCTCGCGATGGCTGGCCATGATGCCACGGCGAGTGGAGATGGCGCGGTCCAGCAGCTTCTGCATGAGCTCGTCGCGGCTGACCGGGGCGCCCGGCGCAACACGCGCGGCATACGACTGAAAGTTGTGACGGCACTCCGGCGTTTCCTGCGGAGGCAGCAACCATCCGAGCGGCGAGATCGCCCGCGTGTAACGAGCGGCCAGCATGCGGCGGCGGGCGATGAAGCCGTCCAGGCGCTGCAGTTGTATCAGCCCGAGCGCACCCTGCAAGTCGGTCATGCGGTAGTTGTAGCCCACTTCGGCGTAGCTCTCGATCACCACTTTGCTGGAGCTGTGGCGCGCCAGGTCCGACACAGTCATGGCGTGCTGCCGCAGCGTGCGCAGGCGCGCCGCCGCCTGCTCATCATTCGTCGTGATCATCCCGCCTTCGCCGGTGCTTAAAATTTTGCGCGGATGGAAGCTGAAGCAGGCCAGCGGGGAATGCGGGCGTCCGATGCGCTGCCCGCGATACTCCGAGCCGATGGCGCAGGCCGCATCCTCGATCACCAGCAGGCCTTTGCGAGCGGCGATGGCATTGATCTCGTCCATCGCTGCCGGCAGACCGATCTGGTGGACCACCAGGATGGCACGTGT
>Ga0310038_10001784_pt1 | contig 16052 bp, 19 predicted proteins | sample Sb_taG_6_FD_200461 | JGI IMG/M metagenome (GOLD analysis project Ga0310038, IMG submission 200461) | Peat soil microbial communities from Weissenstadt, Germany - Sb_50d_4_PS metaG (v2) (version 2) | ecosystem: Environmental > Terrestrial > Soil > Wetlands > Peat | place: Germany: Weissenstadt... | reverse complement strand
GGAGGGCCTCGCGGTCCTGGCGGCGTGCGCGTACTTCCTGACCAGCCGCAGTCAGTGGAACGACTACGCGCTGCCCGCCTACGCGCTGTCCGCCGTGGCCGGGCTCGTCCTGACGCCGGTCTTGCTGACGTCGAGGCTCGTGCCGCGGAGCCTGTCCATACTGGGCATCGTCGGCTACGCGTTGCTCCTGGCCGGGGTCATCTGCAATCTGCTCGGGATCGCCGACATCGGCTGGCACGTATCCCCCGCCGGAATCGTGTTCCTCGCCCCCGGTGGCCTGTTCGAGCTCTTGTTCCCGCTCCTGCTGATCGTCCGGGGCTTTTCCGCTGGAAGCCGGACCCGCCCCGTGCCCGTTCGCACGGGCAGTGCCCGGCACCGGGACGTCACGGCCGCCTAGGAGAAACCCCGGCGCGGCACCGCGGGCACTGGCTGGCCAGCTGATAGCCGGCCAGCCAGTGCCTGGTCACGGTGGCAGCTCACACGAAGGGACCGCCCCCAATGACTGAGAACTTCCCCGGCCCGATGGCAGGCAAGACTGCGCTGGTCACGGGCGGCACTGGCGGCATCGGCCGGGCGACCGCCGCCGGCCTGGCCGCGCTGGGCGCCCGCGTCGGCATCACCGGCCGGGACAAGGCGCGGACCCAGGCCGCCGCCACCGGGATCGTCCGCGAGTCCGGCAACCCGGCGGTGGACGCGTTCGCCGCCGACATGTCCTGCCAGGCCGGGGTACACGCTCTTGCCGTCGCGGTCCGCAGCGCCTACCCGCGGCTGGATGTGCTGGTCAACAACGTGGGCGGGTTCTGGGCCACCAGGCACCTCACCGCCGACGGGCTGGAGCGCACCTTCGCCGTCAACCACCTCGCCGCCTTCCTGCTCACCGGCCTGGTCCTGGACCGGCTCAAGGGCAGCGCGCCCGCCCGGATCGTCACCGTCTCGTCCAACGCCCAGGCGGCGGGCAGACTCAACTTCGACGACCTGCAGGGCGAACGCAGCTACTCCGGGCAGCGGGCGTACAGCCAGTCCAAGCTCGCCAACATCGTGTTCACCTACGAACTCGCCCGCCGGCTGGAAGGCACCGGCGTCACCGCCACCGCCCTGCACCCCGGCCTGGTGCGCACGTCGTTCTCCGCCGAGGACCCATCCCGCCTGTCGAAGGTCATGATCCCGTTGCTGCGGCCGTTCATGAAGGCACCCGCCCGCGGCGCGGCCACTTCCATCTATCTGGCATCCGCACCGGAGGCCGAGGGCGTCACCGGCCGGTATTTCGCCAACCGCAAGCCGAAAACCTCAAGCAAGGCTTCCTACGACACCGCCGCCGCCGCGCGGCTCTGGCAGATCAGCGCCGACCTGACCGGCCTCAACACCCGCGGCCGGGAGACCCAACGCCGCGGGACTTGACCCGGGCAACAGCGGTGGCCTAGTGCTGCCGGCTAGCAGACCTGACCCGGTAAGGCGGCCCGGCGGCGACATGACAGCGCATCCGAACGAAAACCGGTTATTGTCGCTGAGCGCGAACACGTCACATATGCGAGGGGACGGCTAGCAGCCGTGCGGGTAGTAACGCGACCAGAACCAGACGATCTGCGTCCAGCAGCCGGCGCACTCGGCCGGGCTGCCAGCCGCGCATAGTCGGCGATAGGCGCTGTCAAGCGACCCGCTCGCACTGTCACGTTCCGTAACGAGCTTTCGGTACGCTGCCTCGAAGGTCACGGCCGGCGCTTGACGCCCACGATGACGCCGCTGCTGAAGCCCAGTTCGGCACAGACGAGTTCAGCATTACCGAGGAGACGGTGACGCACAACGGCCAGGGCAGACCGAAGCTGCTCATCGTCGTGCCGGGTGAGGTCCATGTCGTCCACGACGAGGACGCCGCCACGGCGAAGCGCGGCCACAGTCCGGCGCAGCTTGAAGATCTTCCCACCGGGCGCGTCCGGGAAGATCAGGTCAAACTGACCGAGGCGGCCGACGACCTCCGCCCCATCACCTGACTCGAAGCGAACCCACGGCGGCCATGGCACTGACAGCGCCGTCCGCTGCACCTCATCATCGAGCTCGACCGTGACCACCTCGACATCCCGGCGCGCTCCCAGGCCATGGACCAGCCAGGCCAGCCCGACGCCGACGCCGGTGCCGATCTCCAGAACCCGGCCACCGCTCGGCACCGCCGCGGCCAGTGCCGCCAGCAGCCTGCCCACTTCGACCTCGCAGGCGAGCTGGAACCCCGCGCTGGCGGCTCGTTCGTACGCGGCCAGAACGCTGCCGGGAAGCTCGTCGCTCTCGCTCACAAGGAACATAATGCCGGGTGCCGGGGAACCGGCAGCATGGTTCTTCCGATGGCCTGCCCGATCCGGCGGTCATCGCAGCTCTCGGCGCCGAGGTCGCGCTCCTGCACGCACGCCTCGATCACCTGCAGACACAGCTCAGCCGTCTTGAGGACGGCTCGGCCGCCGGCATGCCGGATAGCCGCCAGGACCTTCTGCGGCCTCCGCTAGTTTTCGCATGCCCCGTCGCAGTCCTGTCGTGACGGGCCAGAAAAGGCCGGGTTCTCCAGGCCTGATACCACTGCATGACCCTGCATGCCCTGACCCCAGAGCCCGATCACCTCGGCACTGAGTTCCGCGGTCCCGTTACGGATCGTGAGCGCCACCGACCAGCTTGCGCACCAGATCCGCCTAATTATGTACGGCGATCTTGATCGTCACGATTCCCGCTTGGGGCCGTGCTGAACTGGGTCTTCTGTGTCGCTCCAGGCTGCTCCACCCACTGCTCATCCTGATCCCGCCTTCCGACGTATTTGCACCCCAGCCGGGTGAGCGGAGGATCGTGGATAGAGGCCGCAGGCAACCGATCGCGGGGGCGTGGAGTGTAGTGGGCATGAGACCAAGCGCCGACCGGTACGGCCCGGAGGCTACGGCAGATCGCCCGGCGTCATCGGCGGGATCTGGCTTCACCGAGGCGTACCGGGTGCACCGTCCCGGACTGGTCAAGCTGGCCGCGTTCGTCACCGGTGACCAGGCCACCGGGGAAGATGTCGTCCAGGACGTTTTCACCCGGCTGCACCAGCGCTGGGACATGCTCGCCGATCCGGGTGACCCGCTCCCTTACCTGCGGACGGCGGTGGTCAACGGCTGCCGCTCGGCGATCAGGCGGCGCGGCCGGGCCCAGCGGCACGCCGGCCATGACTCACCGAGCCCGCCGCTGTCCGCCGAGGAGTCGGTGCTGCTGTCCGAGGACCGGCGGCAGGTGCTGGCCGCGCTGGCCGGGCTCTCCCGTCGACGGCGGGAGGTGCTGGTGCTCCGGTTCTACGCCGGGCTGTCGGAGGCGGAGATCGCTGCCACGCTCGGCATCAGCGCCGGGACCGTCAAGTCCACCGCGGCCCGCGGGCTCGCGGCCCTCGCTCGCGTACTGAGGGAGACCCGATGATTGCGCAGGAAGAGATGACCGAGACCGCGGACCGGCTGACCGACGCGCTCACCGCCGCGGCCGCGATCATGCCCCCTGATGAGACCCGCGCGCTCAGCAGCCCGGTACCCGGCCGGCTCGCGTCGCCGGCTTCGGGACCGGTCCGGCGCCGGCCGGGCCGCCTGCGCGCCTGGCTGGTTCCCGTCGGCGCCGCGGCCAGCGTCGCCGCGATCGTCCTGGCCGCCGTGACCCTGGCCGGTCACCCGGGAACGGTCCCGGCTCCGCGGACGGGCCAGGGTCAGGCCCCGGCCGGCGCCGGGCCCGGCATCACCTCCCTGGCCGGGGTGCCGTCCGTCCCGGGGACGCGGACGCCGCCGCCGCGGTTCTACGTGACCATCGTGAGCATGGGGATCACCCGAAGTGGTGACGAGCTGATGGCAGTGCAGGTCCGCCGGACGAGCGACGGCCAGCTCACCGGGACTATGCCCGCGCTGCCCGTGGGCTGGATCCTGGCGCGGAGCATCTCGGTCACCGCTGATGACCGCACCTTCACCGTCGCGGCCGAGACGCAAACGGCGTGCCCGTCTTCGACCGCGACCCGGACGCGCTTCTACCAGTTCAGGGTGACGAGCACCGGGCACGTCACCGGCCTGCGGGCGGTGGGCAAACTCGTCAATGGCGAGCCGGTTAGCGCGTTCGCCGCCTCACCGGATGGCACCCAGGTCGCGTACGCGGAGCAGGGCTGCCTCGAACCGGACTCGGTGGCCTCGCACGCGGGCGCCATCCACGTCATGAACGTGACCAGCGGTGCCGTCCGCAGTTGGCACAACACCGTGTCCGCCGCCACCCCGGCCCGGGTCACGGACCAGATCGGAGCGATGTCCTGGACGGCCGACGGCCGCACCCTGGTCGCCGACTATCTGTGGAAGCTGCCGGAAGGATCTCTTGACCTGGCTGTCCTTGGCCTGGACGCGACCAGCTCGGGCGGTTCACTGCAAGCTCACAGCCACCTGCTATTCAGCCAGAGCGCCCGCTGCGCCGTCTGCGTGTACACCGCGGTCATCAATCCCGACGGATCCACCCTGACCGCGGCAGTGGCGAGTCCCGTGCCGCCGCTCCCGAGCCACCCCGGGACGCCCAGGTACCGCCTGTCGGTGCTGCGGCTCTCCGTGGCCACCGGGCGGCCCAGCGGCATCTTGTACCGCTCGGCCCCCTCGAACGGCCCATACAACGACGGGGGACTTGTGCCAGTGCTTTCCGCCGACGGCCAGGAACAGCACTGGATCCTCTGGAACGATCCGGGGGGGTTCGGCTGGATTTCCGGCGGCAAGCTGATCCCGTTCCCGAAGGCCCCGCCTGGGGTGCTGGCGGTTGACTGGTGACCTCGGTGCAGGCAAACCCGGCATATCAGGCGGGCGGCCCGCATCAGATGATTGAAGGACCCAGGCCGGGCGGCGGCGGGCTAGGAGCCGAGTGGGACGCCCAGCTCGCACCGGGGGGAATGCGTCGCCCGGCCGGATCACTTCAGCTCCCGCCGCCCTTGCCCGTCCCTGACAGCAACCAGCGGGACTGGCCGAGGGCGTGGCAGCTCACCGGAGGCAAGAGCCGCGACTACGGCACTGCTGCTTACCGGCAGTGGGTCGGCGGCTACGGCTGTACCGTGCGCGACCACGTCACCACGATCACCGCGAAAGGAAACAGCCTGCTGGTCTTCGTGCGGGCGCTGGAGACCGGCGGTGTTACCCAGGACTACAAGTTCAGCTACGTCGTCCGCCGCGGCGTCCTCACCCATCCCCGCATTCTCAGCTACACCGGCCACGCCCCGCAAGGATGCGGCGGCTGAGCAGCGCCTAGGCCTGACCATCCGGCCGTCATCGCACCACCGAGGCGGGCACCAGACTGCAGCACCCCGCAGTCCTCAAGGCGCACGCCCCATGCGTACCGCCTTGAGGACCCGCACGCCTGCAATTCCGGCTCGATCAAACCGCCAGCCATTCATCCGATGCCTGCTACCTGACGCCGCGAGGCACCTAGACCAGGCGAAATATCCGCCGTTCTGGCGCCAGTAGCGTCGCCGGAAGAAGCTGCCTTCGGGGGTGCCGAATGGCCGTTCTGGTCAAGCCTGAGGGCGGTCGCGGGTCTAGCGTCTGCTGATGCACGACAACTCCTCCAGCGAGGAGAGGCCGGATGGGCGGGCATCCTGTCGATGTCGCTAGATGGTTAGTTATCGGGCCGAATCCGCTGGCACCCCCGCGATTGGCCTCAAGCCAGAGGAAGCCACTTGGACGCCGTGGTGCCGTGGCGGTCGCGAGCGTCGGTCGAGGCCTGGGACGGGCAGGCCCCCGGGTCAGGGCTGGAGGACGATCCTGCCGGGGATGCCGCCGGCGGCCTTCGCGCTGAACGCCTGGGCTGCTTGTGCGAGCGGATACACCGCCCCGACCTGGGGGCGCAGGTGTCCCTCGTCGACTAGGTGGGCGAGCTCGATCAGCTGAGCGCGGTTCGGCTCCTGGATGAAGGCAACCGTCTTGATGTCGTCCCGGGTGGCGGGCGGCGGCGCGGCCACCGAGACCAGCGTTCCCCCGGGCCGCAGCAGGGCAGGCGACCGGGCAAGCACGTCGCCGCCGATCGTGTCGAATACCAGGTCGGCATGGCCGGCCGCGTCCTCGAGGCGGCCGTCGTCCAGCGTGACGAACCGGTCGGCGCCCAGCTCGGTGACCAGCGACCGGGAATGGCTGCGCCCGGTCCCGATCACCTGCGCGTCGGCCCAGCGGGCCAGCTGGACCGCCGTCGACCCGACCGCGCCGCCCGCGCCGTGGATGATCACCGTCTGTCCTTTGGCCAGCTTTCCGTGGTCGAACAGGGCCTGCCATGCCGTCAGGCCGGCCCGCGGCACCGCCGCGGCGTGGATGTGGTCGACGGTCTTCGGCTTCGGGGCCACGTTCCGGGCTTCGACGGCGACGTATTCGGCGGCCGTTCCGTCACGCCACTGGTCGGTCAGCCCGAACACCTCCTCGCCCACGGCGATCCCGGCCGTCCCCAATCCCAGCGCGGCGACGACCCCCGACACCTCGGCGCCGGGTATGATCAACGTCCGCTGGTGACCGGCCCGGCAGGTCCAGACGGGATAGTCCAGCTCGTTGTGGGTGATGCCGCACGCGGCGACCTTGACCAGCACGTCGCAGAAAAAGGGCTTGGCATCGGGCGCCTCTTCGAAGACAAGCCCGCTGATGCCGGCTGGTTCGTGGATGCGGATGGCCTTCATAGCCCCGCCTCCTCTCGTATGCAGATGCAGGTCTGGTGTCCGGCGGATCAGCGGCACCGCCCGCTGCGGGGGCGCCGACCCCGCCGGGGTGTGGTGTGGTGGTACCGGACCTCGTGGGCTGGCGGCCTGCGAAGCGCTTTCCGGCGTTAGGCTGGCGGCCGTCCCTTGGTGTCAACGGCTAGGCCGTGGTACTGGGTGGAGGGCGGAGAACAGGGTGAGCTGCAGCCCGGCCGGGCCTTGCAGCCGCGAGTTGAGGGATCGCCACGGGGTCGCCGTTGGCTCAGCGATGATGGTGGCTCCAGCGGCGGCCAGCTTGGCGGCGGTTGCGGCGGTGTCGTCGACCTCGAAGGCGACACGGACATGCCCGGCGACGCGCCGTCCGACCTCGATGGCGTCGACGTAGGCAGCATGCGGGGGGTCGGCGAGTTCGAGCGTGGCGTGGCCGGCTTCCAGGATGGTCACCCTCCCGCTGGGAGAGGCATAGGCCGCGCGCTGGGGCAGGCCAAGCACGTCACGGTAGAACGCCAGCGCCTGGTCGTAGTCGGACGCGGTGACCACCAGCCGGAGCTGGGTGACTTCGGGCATGCCATTCACGGTTCACCTCCGGGGAACGCGGACCTCGAGATCATCGAAGTGTTCGGGCGTCCCCGGACTCGGCCGCGCCGAAGACCCAGTGACTGGTGTCGCGGATGAATGTGGCAGGGAAGCCAAGGTCGATCTGGGTGGCGGCATCCAGCCGGGCGAGCGCGTCGGCGGGCAGGTCCAAGCCGACGGCACCGAGGTTGTCGAGTAGCTGGCCGTGGCGGCGGGCGCCGATGATCGGGTGAATAACGGGTGACCGGGCCCGGGTCCAGGCGATAGCGACCTGAGCTGGGGTGACGCCCAGCTCGGCGGCTATTTTCCCGACCAGTGCCGCGACCTCATGCTGGTGATCGGTGAGGTTGGCGGGGTCGATCCGGCTGGGCTGCCCGGCCGTGCCCTCGCGGGCGTACTTGCCGGACAGGATCCCGTCGGCCAGCGGGCTCCAGGCGGCCAGGGTGAGCCCGAGGGTCTCGGCCATGGGCAGCAGTTCCCGTTCGATGTCGCGGCGCAGCAGGCTGTAGGGCGCCTGCACGCCGGCAAACGCCGTCCAGCCATGCCAGGCGGCCAGCGTATTGGCCCGGGAGATCACCCAGGCGGGCGCGTCGGAGATGCCGGCGTAGAGGATCTTCCCGGCGCGGACCTGGTCGTCCAGGGCGCGCATGGTCTCCTCGGCCGGGGTGCCGGCGTCCCACATGTGCACCCAGTAGATGTCGATGTAGTCGGTGCGCAGCCGCCGCAGGCTGGTTTCCAGCGACAGCCGCAGGTTCTTGCGGTGGTTGCCGGCCGCGTTGGGATCACCGGCGTCGCGGGTGACGGTGTACTTGGTGGACAGCACGAACCGGTCCCGGCGGCCCTGCAGGCGCTCGCCGAGGATCTCCTCGCTCGCCCCGCCGCGGTAGTTGATCGCGGTGTCGATGACGTTGCCGCCCGCGTCGGCGTACGCGCCCAGGATGCGGGCGCACTCCTGCGGCGGGGCGCCGACCCCGCCCTGCTCGCCGAACGTCATCGCGCCCAGGAACAGCTCGGAGACCCGGAGCCCGCTGCCGCCGAGCAGCGTGTACCGCATCAGCTCTCACCCTGGCCGAAAGCCTCGGCGGCCAGCCGGGCCACCTCGCCCGGCGGCACGTCCCGGATGTGCTGATCGATGGCCCAGCGGTGCCCGAACGGGTCGATGAACTGGCCGGTCCGGTCGCCCCAGAACGCCTCATGCAGCGGCTCGAACACCGTCGCGCCCGCATCCAGCGCCCGCCGCCAGACCGCCCCGGCGTCCCCGACGGCCAGGTGCAGCGCCCCGTAGCTGCCGCCCAGCGTCAGCGGGGAGACGATGCCCAGGTCCGGGAACTCATCCCCGATCGCCAGCTTGCTGACACCGAACCGCAGCTCGATGCTCAGCACCCGGCCGCCGGGCAAGGTGACCCGGCCTTCTTCCACAGCGCCGAGCACCGATCCGTACCAGGCAGCCGCCGCAGCCGGGTCCCCGGTCACCAGATGAGACGTCAATGTGCTCATGTCAGCCACACCCGGTCCTTGCTTGCTTCTCGTCTCATCGTCCTGACTCCTTGCATTGCCCAGGGTTTGCCGAAACGGCGACCGGCCCAGGAGCTTGCGCCTAACCGGCACCGTCGCCGCGACACACTGCCGACCATGCTTCCCGGGCCGATCCTGGTTTCTTTCCTTTGTGGTCCAGCCTGCGCGCCCCGCAAGTGGTGATCAACGCCGGATTGCGCAACGATTCATAACCTGAGCGTATCGCCGCCGAGGGCAACCGGGGCCGCTGGACCCCGACCGGTTTCGTAGACACAGTCCGAAGTGGCACGATGGTCTACGAGGAGAGAACCGTAAGTGGGACAGGCGCGCAGGAAGTACACCCAGGAATATAAGGACGAGGCTGTGGAGCTGGTGATAAGCTCCGGCCGTCCGATGGCGGAAATTGCCCGGGATCTGGGCATAAACGAGGGAACGCTGGGGAGCTGGGTGAGCAGGGCTAAGGCATCGGGGAAGGTGAAGGATAAGCCTCTCGATATTGATGAGCGGGCACGGCTGAAGGAGCTCGAGGACGAGAACCGCCGGCTGCGGATGGAAAGAGATTTCCTAAAAAAAGCTGCGGCGTGGTTTGCGAAGGAGAATCAGTAAAGTTCGCCTTCATCGACGGGATGGCGGAGGAGAACGGTCGCAAGCCGCGCGAGGAAAGATTCCCGGTCACGTTCATGTGCGAGATGCTGGAGGTAACCCGGCAAGGTTATTATGCGTGGAAGAAACGCGTCCCGTCGGCGCGGGCGGCCGGCGATGAGAAGCTGACCGCGCTCATCGTGGAAATCCACGACGAGAATGAGGGCCGGTACGGTATTGACCGTATCCACCGGGAGCTGGCCCGGCGCGGGCACCGGGCCGGGCCGCGGCGGGTGCGGCGGCTTGCGCGGGCTGCTGGCCTGGCCTGCGTGCATCCGCGGCCGTACAAGGTCACCACAGTGCAGGACACGGCGAACCAGGGCGGCCTGGTCGACCTCGTTGGCCGCGAGTTCGTGCCCGGAGCGAAGAACCAGTTGTGGTACGGGGATATTACTTATATTTTCACGATGACCGGATGGGCGTACCTGGCCACGGTAATCGACGGGTATTCACGTAAGGTGGTCGGCTGGGCTGTCGCTGATCATATGCGCGAGGAGCTGGTGACCGGCGCGCTGGCCATGGCACTGGCCAACCGTAGTCCGGGGATCGGTGAAGTGGTATTCCATTCCGACCGTGGCAGCCAGTACACCGGACGGGCGTTCCGGGATGCTTGCCTTTCCAATGGCATTATACCGTCAGTCGGTCACACCGGTATATGTTTCGACAACGCGGCAGCAGAGTCGTGGAACGCGACGTTCAAGAAAGAGCTCATCCATCTGCACGCCTGGAAGAACGTTGCGCACGTGAAGCAGGCGACGTTCGAATATGTGGAAGTGTACTACAACCGTAAGCGGATTCAGAAGGGACTGGGTTATCTGTCGCCATCCGAGTTTGAGCTTGGAGTTGACGCAGGAATGGCGCTAGTGGCATAATAGAAGTGTCTACAAAAGCGGTAGGCCTCCAGTTCGCGGTTTCAGCCGCCGTAACGGCAGCGCATAGCCCTGCAATGCGGCAACGAGATGACCGTCGGATGTAGGTATAGGGCCGCCTTGGGCGTACTGCCAGTACCGCACGATTGATGCTCGCGAACTCGGCACATCCGAGACGCACTCATTTGCCGCTGGGAGCGCGTTGAGATCACGTGCGATCTGCGCAGAACTGACCGGCGACAGCGTCGCAATCCCGGGCCCGCGCGGTCAACTGCTGCGGCACTACCGTGGCGTGCGCGTGGCGCGCGTCAGGTCAGTCTCCCCGGCCTGGCATCATGGAGCTGATGAGCAAGTCCAGTTCCCGCCGTTTCCCGGTAACCGTTACCCAGCGTCCGGTTACCCGCTGCCAGATCTGCCGCCGCACCGTCGCGTACCGGCCCGGCAGCCTCAACGAGGTCTTGACCGAGCACTACCGCCGGTCCCATCCCGAAGCGCTCGGCCTGCCGTCCCGGTAACCGCTCGCGCAGACCGGGCGCAGGGCGCGCGCCGCAGATCTTCCCGAGGCGGCGATGATACGAGAAACCAATCCTGTGGAAGGCGGCCAGGGCGAACTCGGTCGCGCAACCGGCATGCAGTCCAGCGAGGTTGTGACGCCTGCAGGCTGGAGGATCCTGGTGGAGGGCGAGGAGCCGGTCGTCTCATTTTTGCGCGCCGAAGGTGAGCCTGACTTTGGCATTGAGGCAATCCTGGAGCATCCGGGACCTGACTGGTATACGGGCGTGTGGCTGGGCGAGCGCCGCGGTTCTGAGGGCCAGATGCGAACCGTCACGTACCGCGACGGCGTGTACCGGGTCGAGTCGGGTCCGGGGGATGAGTTCTGGGCCGTGGCCGGCCCGCCAGATGATGAGGACGATGAGCTGTAGCACCGGCCCTCAGTCGGGCGGCGGCGCCACCGGGCGGTCACGACCCAACTCAGGATCATGGACGTGCGGGTGAGTGCGTCCATTGAACTCGCCTGCCGGGCAGGCGAGTTCAGTGTCCAGCTCATACAGTGATCACAGAGCGCGGTCAACCAGTGCGTGACAGTCGCACAAATACCCGCCGTTAGGTATGTTGTGACACGTCGTGCCCATGACCATCGATACCGCACCGAACGGATCGATCTGTGACGGCGGGACCGCCGCCCGGCGCGGCTCCTTCGACGCCGGCTGGTGCGCGGCGGCCGGATCCTGGGCATCCCCCTGGTCGAGGTCCTGCAGGGCGACCTGCATCCTGACGGCCGCGGCTTCACCTGGTGGCTGCCGCCCCGCCCGGCGCCTAGCCCGGCCGGCGCGTTCAACGCGGCAACTGGCCCGTGCCGGCCTGCCGCCGGTCGACAAGGCCGCGCGGCTGCTGCTCGGCGGCGCGGCCGTGGTCGTGGGCAGCCCGGCCACCGACCCGGTTCCTGACCCGGCGCTCCCCCATGTCGGAGTGCTGGCCTGGGGCGACCCGGCGGCAGAGCTGCCGGGCGCGGAGGTTCAGTCCAGCATCATGGCCCTGGCCTGAACGGAGCGGACTTGGTCTCGGAGACGGGACAGGAGCAAGGCAAGGCAGACGGGCACGAGAAATCCTCCTGGCTACCAGGGCCGGCGTGAGAGCCACGCTCCTATCACGCCAGCCCTGGTGGGGTCAGGAGTGTACGGGGCTGTGCACAAGCTTGTGGATGAACGGTGCAGATACCCAGGGTGGCGGCGCGATGCCAGGAGGTATGCCTGGAGAGCCTCTTCCGGTACGACCGGCCAATTACCAGCGCAGATGCGGGGTGACTCGTGTTGGCTGCCGGGAAGATCCCGAAGGGATCGCGACCGTACCGGCATCAGGTGGTTATCCACACGTGACCTCTGGATGAGGGTCACAGGCCAGCTCCCGATGTTCGTGCCGCGGTCGGCCGGGACGGATAGTTCACACCGGCTGGTTCTGCCAAGCCGCGAGGTTCCGGGACCGGTCGCGGCCTGGCCTGCTGGGGTACCGGGCCGGGGCTGGCGGTGCTGGCCGCGGGCAGAACAAGGCCCACACGACCTTTCCGGTCTCGCTGGGCGTGGTGTAGCCCTACTGGTCGGTGAGCGCGCAGATGAGTTGCAGTCCGCGGCCGGTCTCGTCGAGGGAGCCAGGCCTTTGCGGTGCCGGAGCTGCCTTGCCCCGGCCGGCGACCGCGCATAGCACGCAGGGGCCGGGCTGGAGCAGGCCGAGCTGGATCGGCCGCCGGGGCCCGGTATCGCCGGACCCGGGCAGGGCATGCCGCAGCGCATTAGCCATCAGCTCAGACACCACGATCGCGACGTCTGGGCTGCGCTCTGCCATGCCCCACCGGTGCAGGATGGCGACGGTGAAGTCCCTGGCGGCGCCGACCGATCCGGGATCTGCGCCGAGCGCGCGCTTGGCGATCCGCGGCAGGCAGGCCCAGCCCGCGAGGGCGGGATCCGATGATGGCCGCCAGTTGCTGCGCGCCAGGCCGGCCATCTCCGCAGCCGGTATCAGCCAGTGCCAGCCGGTGCCGGACTCCAGGTATGGCCGGTGGGCTCCCATCACCGCCCGGTCGATGTCATCGCGCCAGCAGAACAAGCGCGTGCACGGTCCTGGACCATCAGATCCTCGCTGTGCTCACGGTCTCGGCGGGGTGCCGCCTGGCGGCTGCCGTGAGCTCGCCAGGCCCGGGCCGGGTTCAAGGCCACGGCGAGGGAATGGAGGTGCCGGCTGGGTTTCCCGCGTATCTGCCGGCGGGCAGGGGCCTCATCGGCCGGGTCATCGTGGTGCCATTCCAGCTCCGCCCGGCTGAGCGGGGGGTAGCCGCGGCCAGCGCGGCCGGGGTCGCGGCTGCTTGGCAACGCGGCGCCGCGGGCGGTGCCGGCGCCGGGCACGGCGGGGGTCCGGGCGGTCCTGGCAGGGGCAGCGCTCGCTGGAGGCCCGGCGAGGGCTCCTGGCCGGGCACTGCCGGCAGCTGGCTCGGTGCAGCCATGGCCGGCCGGCACTGCGTAGCCATGGCTGGTCGGCTCGGCGTAGCCGGGGCCACGGGGGCCAGGGCCACAGGGCTCGGCATTGCCCGGGCTGGCGGGCCTGGCACTTTCGCCATCCCGAAGCCCGGTGGGCCAGTCGTCCGTCTGAAGCATGCTGGCATGCTCTGGACGGATCTTGATCTTCACGTCGAGCCTCCCCTCCTGCCAGTGGTGAGCCGGGCTGGCGCTGGCGACTTACCCTGGGGACGCACGCGCCGGGCCGGCCGGAGCGCGTCCTGCGGGCCGGGCTCCTGCGGCAAGCGCGGCGGGCTGTGGTCTTGCCGGCCCGCTTACCCTGCGCTTGCCCTCGCCGTTCTACGCGCCCGGGCTCACCGTGTCTGGGTTCGGTCTTCCCACCGTCTCGGCCTTAAATCACAGCCAGGTAAACACGCGGTCAACGTTAGGCCTATTTATAGGCTTTCACGGCGCGGCGTGTGGACAATTCCGGCTTCTTCTGCATCCACAGGACGCGGGTCGCGTTCTCCCAGTTAAAGGCCCTTTTATGAGCGCTGCCGGGTGGCGGGATCCCCAGCATTTCCACCGCAGGTGCACAGGCACGGCGCCGTTTTGCACAAGTGATCCACATGCTTGTGCACACATAGCCAGCCAGCAGTCCATTTACCGGGCCGGCAGCCAGCAGCAGATCACCGCACCGGGGCCTCGTGACACGCCCACACGCCGGACGCGAGGACCCGCCGACGCGGATGAGATCGCGCAACAAGGCACCGATGGCCGCCACTACAGCACAGGCGGCCCGGGTATCCACCGCCCGCCTGCCGGTCATGCTCATCCTGACCCGGCACGGCAGCCTGCCGCGGTCCGCCCGCGCGCCCCGGCCGGTCACTATCCAGCCTGCGCTACCACACTCACGAGCTGGAACCTGGCGCGCCAGCCCCACCAGCCACCGGGATCCGCCTCCGGCCAAAGACCTCGCCGTACCCAGTGATGACTGCGGACCATCGCGGTGGCGCATCCCGGCGGCCGCCGGCGTGCCGTGGCGGTGCCAGCAAAGACGACCCGGCCCGCCAGAATCAGACAGGGCCCCTCCACGTATGAGATGGAGGGGCCCTGCCCGGCCTCGCCGCGCTGGCTGGCCAGTTGCCCGGCCTTGCCGGCGCCGCGCGCCGCCCGCCGGGGCCAAGCACCCGCGCGAGGGACCGGTCTCCCGGCTCCTCCCACGTTCCCGGGGTCGACCCCGGGTGGTGCCCGTTTCCGAACGGTGAAAACATTTCTACTGCCTCCGCGGGCGCCGCGCAAGAGCCCACGGCCAGCCATTTCAGGTTGTTACGTTATCCACGAGTGAATCCACAGAAAACGCTAGTTATCCGCATTTCACTGTGGTTATCCACGGGCTTATTCACAACCTATCCACAGGACACGGTGCCAGCCGGAGAACACCGCAGCCGCTGGCGCCGAATGCAATCGGCTGAGCTTTTCTCAGCGGCTTTCGGTACTCACCTGGTGACCCGATTCGATGAGGACACAGATGGCTCGGGGGAGGCTCGGGGGTGGGTGACGATCCGGCTTTCTCCTCCGGCTGCAACCTGCGCTGCGTGTTCTGCCGGAACTTCGACATCTCCTGGCAGGTGCACGGCGAGCCGGTGACCCCGGGGCGGCTGGCGGCGATGATGCTCACGCTGCAGGACCGAGGCTGCCGCAACATCAACCTGGTGACGCCCGTCGAGTTGTCCCAAGACCGTCAGCAGGACATCAACGCCGTCCTGGAGCCTGCCCGACGCCGCCTGCTGGACGTCCTCCCAGAGCTCCAACGCAGATGAGGTCCGGGTGCTGTTCGATTACTTCACCCGGGCCGCCCCGGCGCTGATGGCGGCCCTGGACGAGCTGCAGGCCCGCGCGACGTCCCCCCGGTCAGCCGACGCCAGCCGACCGCCGGGCACAAGCCAGTGACGCGCCATCGAATCCGCCACCGACGCTGGCACAGAACCAGCGGCCTGCCCGGCCGAAGGCCAAGATCCTGTCCGGCATAGCCGAAGCGCGCGGGCACTGCCAATAAGGCAAGCATGGTGGCGTGCACAGATCGGGGGCTTCGGAGCGCACTCACCGGTCCCCGGCACGGCGGCTTGACAGAAACAGACTCGGCGATCCGGAGCATCGGTCAGGATCGTCGTGGTGCTCTCGTTGTCCCAACCACTTGATCGGCAGGCGGCTTCGCCGTTTGCTGCCCTACTAGCCCCGTCCTTGACGGGACACGAAGAGGTATCCTACTGTCGTTGCCTACCGATCGATCGTTAACCTGAGGTGGCTGCCGCCAGCGTGAAGACAAGCCATGCCGTTCGCTCAGCGTCCTGACGCCCGGATCTGGTGGGACCAGGACGGGACGGGCGACCCGATCCTGCTCATCATGGGCCACGCCTACGGGGCTGACATGTGGTATCGCACCGCCCCCGAACTGGCTGCCTCCTACCGTGTCATCCGGTTCGACAACCGGGGGGCTGGCCGCAGCTCGGGCCCGCCCGGGCCCTACCCCATGCGGCTGATGGCAGAGGACGCGCTGGCTGTCCTCGACGCGGCCGGCGCCGCGTCCGCCCACGTTTATGGCGTGTCGCTGGGCGGAGCCATTGCCCTTCAGCTGGCCCTCGACCACCCCGGCCGGGCCGAAGACCAGCAGATCGTCCGGCGTACCCGGTCCAGCGGACGGGGACGCCGCGGCCAGATCACCGGCGCCGCGGGCTTCGACGTCACCGGCCGGCTAGCGGAGATCCGCGTCCCGACGCT
>Ga0310038_10001781_pt1 | contig 16067 bp, 8 predicted proteins | sample Sb_taG_6_FD_200461 | JGI IMG/M metagenome (GOLD analysis project Ga0310038, IMG submission 200461) | Peat soil microbial communities from Weissenstadt, Germany - Sb_50d_4_PS metaG (v2) (version 2) | ecosystem: Environmental > Terrestrial > Soil > Wetlands > Peat | place: Germany: Weissenstadt... | reverse complement strand
GGCTGCCCATCGAGGCCTATCCCGATGTGGCCGACAATTACGTTGAAATCATTACGCAGTGGCCGGGAATCTCGGCGGAGCAGATCGAGCAGCAGGTCACGATTCCGCTGGAAATCGCCATGAACGGCATCCCGCAGGTGGTGCATCTGCGTTCGTTTTCACTTTTTGGGCTTTCTGACCTGAAGCTGATTTTCGACGACGACTCCGATAACGCCTGGAACCGCGAACGCGTCCTGGAGCGATTGAGCCAGGTGACGTTGCCGTCGGGAGTGGTGCCCCAAATGGGTACGGACTGGAGCCCGGTCGGCCAGATTTACTTCTTCACCTTGCGCAGCACCAACCCGGCGTACGATCCCATGGAGCTGAAATCCCTGGAAGATTGGGTCGTCGAAAAGAATTTCAAGGCGGTCCCGGATGTCGTTGATGTCGCCAGCTTTGGCGGTCCCACCCGCGAATACCAGGTTCGCGTCGACCCGAACAAACTGGTCGCCTATGGTCTGAGCCTGGCACAGGTCGAGCAGCAACTCGCCAACAACAACGTCAATGCCGGAGGAAGTTTTATCCAGGCTGGCTTGCAACAGATCAACGTCCGTTCCGTGGGATTGGTCGACCGGGTCTACGACATCGAAGAGACGGTCATTTTGACTAAGAATGGAACGCCGCTTCGGATGAAGGACATTGCGATCGTTTCCCAGGGTCCAAAGATCCGGCTTGGGCAGTTTGCTCGCGCCTTTCACCGTGAAGATGGAAAGATCGTTGATAACGACGATGTGGTCTCGGGCATCGTATTGTTGCGGAAAGACGCCGCAGCCGACGTGGTTCTCCAGGGCATCCACAAGAAAGTCGAGGAACTGAACAACCACATCTTGCCAGCGGGCGTGAAGGTTGTTCCTTTTATCGATCGCAGCGACCTGGTTCACTACACCACGCATACCGTCCTCCACAACCTTACGGAAGGAATGATTCTGGTTTCGATCATTCTCTTCTTGTTTCTCGGCAACGTACGCGGCGCTTTGATCGTGGCCGCGACCATTCCGTTCTCTCTGTTGTTTGCCTCGATTTGCCTGGACTTGCGGCAAATCCCGGCGAACTTGTTGTCCCTCGGCGCGCTGGATTTCGGCATGGTGGTCGATGGCGCGGTGGTGATGATCGAAAACATCGTGCGCCATTTGGGCCACGGCAACGGAACCAAGACCCCCGCCGAACGAATCAGCGATGCGTCTCATGAAGTCCAACGTCCCGTGTTCTACGCCATCGCCATCATCATTACCGCTTACTTGCCGATCTTCACCCTGCAGCGCGTGGAGGGCCGTCTGTTTCACCCTATGGCCTGGACCGTGGCCTTCGCGCTGCTCGGCGCGCTGCTTTTTTCCATAGTGATTGCTCCGGTGCTTGCCAGTTTCGCTTTCGCCAAGGGCGCAAAGGAATGGCGTAACCCGGCGATGCAGTTCTCGATCAAGCACTACCGGACCGCAGTCCGTTGGGCTATTCGGCGGCGTGGGCTGACCGTGGGCGTGGGTGTGACAGGGCTTTTTCTCACGGTTTACCTCGCTTTCGGCGGCGTGATTGGTTCCGAATTCCTGCCGCACTTGGACGAAGGCGCGCTTTGGGTCCGTGGCACGCTGGCGCCAAGCACAGGGCCGGACGAGGGGATTCGCGTCGCGAATCAGGCTCGCATCGTGCTTTGTTCTTTTCCTGAGGTCCCGCAATGCACCAGCCAGGTCGGGCGTCCGGATGACGGCACAGATACCACCGGCTTCTTCAATACCGAATACTTTGTTGACCTGAAACCGAAGGAACAGTGGCGTCCCATCTTCCATGAAGACAAGGACGAACTCATCGCGGCCATGAATCGTGAACTGAACAAGATTCCTGGCGTGGTCTGGGGCTTTTCTCAGCCCATCGAAGACAACATGGAAGAGGCGGTGAGCGGCGTAAAAGGCGAACTGGCCACAAAAATCTATGGCGATGATCTAAGAGTTCTCGAAGACAAGGCCGATCAGGTTGTCCGCATCATGCGTGGGGTGAGGGGAATCGAGGATCTTGGAGTGTTCCGAGTGCTCGGCCAGCCCAACCTGAACCTGACCGTGGACCGCGATGCTGCCGCGCGGTACCAGATCAACGTAGCCGACGTACAGGACGCGATCCAAACCGCAGTCGGTGGCAATGCGCTCACGCAGGTCCTGCGAGGGGAAGCGCGCTATGACCTGGTAATGCGCTATCTGCCGCCATATCGTGATACGAGGGAAGCCATCGCGAAGATTCGCCTGCTGTCTCCCGGCGGAGAGCGTGTGTCGCTGGCGCAGCTTTGCAAGATCAGCGAGAGCGACGGCGGTTCCGAGATTTATCGCGAAGGTAATCGCCGCTATGTCGCCATCAAGTACAGCGTCCGTGGCCGGGACCTCGGCGGCACGGTGGAAGAGGCGATGAGCAAGGTCGATCAGCAGGTGAAATTGCCGCTCGGCTATCGCATCGACTGGGAGGGCGAATACGAGAGCCAGAAGAGGGCCGATGAACGATTGCTCATCGTGCTCCCGGTCACCATCCTCATCATCTTCATCATCCTTTACACCATGTTCAAGTCCTTCAAATGGGCCTTCCTGATCCTGGCGAACGTGGCCATGGCCCGAGTCGGCGGTCTCCTGGCATTGTTGATTACAGGCACGAACTTCAGCGTTTCTTCCGGCGTAGGATTTCTGGCTTTGTTCGGCGTCTCCGTGCAAACTGGCGTCATCATGCTCGAGTACATCAACCAGCTGCGGGCCCGGCGCTACTCGATCGAGGACGCCGCCGTCGAGGGAGCGGTGTTAAGACTTAGGCCGATCATGATGACGATGCTGGTGGCAACTCTTGGGCTGGCGCCGGCCGCCCTCTCACATGCCATCGGCTCCGACTCGCAACGGCCCTTTGCGATCGTCATCGTCGGCGGGCTTATTGCCGACTTGGTTATGAGCGTCTTCCTACTGCCGACCCTATACGTGTGGATCGCCGGCGAACGCGATGTGCTACCTGCTGCCGATGGGACATTTGAAGAGGGCGAACATGTAGACTGAGGTCGCGCGTGGGTACCTAGGGCCCCTCGCAACAGTTGCCTTTGGCGGAAGCGCCGACATTCCGCAAGTGTCGGCTATCCGAGGTGTTGAGCCGAAATCATTCCATTTCCGCACGGCTCTAGTAACCAAGCATCCAATCAATTGGCGGTGCAGGATATGCCACAGAGTGGAAAGTCTGCTGGTCTGTTTCAGGCACAGCGATATCTACGTCCCACGCAGGGGAGCGAAGGCGCGCAGTGTCCTAATTCACGACGTTCCTGACCGTTGCGAGTCCGATTAGGGTCCTTTTGGGGGGCCCTGGGATTCTGAACATTAGAATCCGGACCACCTTCGGATTGCTAACCGGAGGGTCTAGTCCTTCACCCCAACGCTTCGCTACAGGTCGGCTCGCCCGGCAGGTGCTATTTGGCACACCTTGGGACACAAGACCTCCGGTAGACCCCAAGAAATGCACGCTTCTTGACTAACCGACAGTAAGTCGTAATTCGGAGGAACAGAACACGTTCTATCGGAGAACGCATTGTTGCGACATGTCGGTAGGGTCTTTGTCGTGGTCAACGTCACTAGTGGCCGTAAACGTTAGACGCAGAGGGAGGAGCCTTGGGGGCAGATTCGGCTGACATCGCGAGCGCACCGTGTCATCGCCGGAGTCCACGACGGCGTGGCGGCCCGCAGGGCATTGAGCAACGGGAACCTGTTGCCGCTGCAATCGAACACCTGCGTCATCGCATAATTCTCGCCGCTCTTGCTGAAGAGCTGTTCGCAATCCCAGCAAAGCACGAAATTTCGCAGTTGGCGCGATGCCTGGACGCTTCCGGGGTCCGTCACCTGCATCAGATTCGGGTTCCGCCCGCCTTGAGTCCGCGACTTCTTGTACAGCGACGCCGGCATCAAATGGCTGTTCTGCAGATCACGTACCTGCAGGCACAATTTACACGTTCGCTGCATGACTCAATTCTGATCGTCCGGAGCCGGCAACTTACGGCTCCGAAGTACGAGCCCTGCCCCGAAAATAGGAATATTTTCCTTAAGGTTTATTATCACATCGAAGTTTCGTAAAAAGAACTCACTCCCTTCCAGCTCTGAAGACACAGACAGAACGGCAGTTTTGTCGGGAGCAGTAGCGCACGCGGTCACTGTGGCTGAAGGCCCCACAGCCCATTGCCCTCGACGATTGCAAGACCCTCCACTACCATAGGGCAGTAGTGCTCCAGGTGAAAAGGAAAGGCGTCAGGTGGCCACGTTCACCTTTGATGATCTGATTGCTTGGTCGGAGAAGCTGCCTCCATGGCAGCGGGATGCGTTGCGACGCGTACTCTCGGGTGACATCTCGCCAACAGACATCGCCGAGTTGGCCACGCTGGCGAAGGCAGCGCAAGGTTTCGCCGCACCCGGAGCACCGGCTCCCCGTCCGGCATCGAAGGATGATGTTCCTCCTTCCGCAGGTTCAGAGTGTCCCGTTTCACTTCTTTCGCTCCGCGATATCACTTACGTGAACGCCTTGGCGTCAGGGCCTGTCACATTCTCGCCCGATGGCCTCACAATAATCTATGGCGACAATGCATCCGGCAAGTCCGGGATAGCCCGCATTTTGAAGAAGGCCGCGCACGCTCGCGAACCGGGAGGGCTCATACGGCCTAGCGTTTTTGAGCCCGACCCCGGCAAGCCTGCAAGCGCGGTGATCGAATTCCGCGCCGGCTCCACGCCGCGTTCATTCAATTGGATCGATGGAAGATCCTCAACGTCGGAACTCACGAGGATCAACGTCTTTGACGCGACCTGCGCTGCCGTGCAGGTAGAGCAGAACAACCGACTCGCATACACGCCAGAAATTCTCCAGGTTTTCCAGAATTTGGCTGAAACGTGTCGTGCCGTCGGCGAGCAGCTCAAGACTGAAAAAGATGCGCTTGACGCCGCCCGCGCGCCTGAACTCCGCCTTGTCTCTCTTCGCACCCAGACTGCCGCCAGCATCCTTCTCGCCAGTCTGTCGTCGCGGACGAAACCTGACGAGATCGATGCGATCTGTGATGTAAGCGATGAAGAACGGGAACGCCACACAGCTCTGGCACGGGCCTTGCGGGATAATCCTGCAGGTCAGGCGGACCTACTTGAAGCGCGAGGCCGACGCTTGAAGGATCTGGACGCGCTATCCGCCACTCTGCAGAATTTGCTCTCTGACACCACGGTTGCGGATTTCGAACAGCGGGTTGTTGATGCAGATGCCGCGGCGGAGGCAGCGAGCGCTGCCAGGCAGGCCTTTGCCGCCAATTCCGCCCTCCCAGGGTTGGGCGCGGAAGCCTGGAAACAACTTTGGGAGTCCGCGCGGCGGTATTCCGAAGAACTAGCGTATCCCGCTGAAGCTTTTCCAGTGACGAAAGAAGATGCGCTGTGCGTACTTTGTCAACAGCCGATCGATAGAGCGGCGGCGCAGCGCCTCTCCCAATTTGAGCGATTTGTGCAAGATGACATTCAGCAGCGCGCCAAAGCAGCATGCGCGCGGGTCCAAGCTCTGGCCACACCGTTGGAAGCTCTAAGAATCCCGATATCGCGCTCTCAACTTCGCGACGGCGCATTGAGCGATACGCCCGTTGCGCACGCAGTCAGGAGTTTCCTTGTAATGGCCAAATCCAGGCGGCGCTACCTCCTTCGGAGGGCGAAGGGGCTTACAGCAAACCGCCCAGCCGGACTTTCCCCGCGTCCTGATCTCGCCGACACCAGGTCATCCATCGCTGCCGAAATAACACGTCTGCGCGCGGCGGCCCAAGCCGATGGACGCCGCAAAATGCAAAATGAATTCACAGAACTCGATGACTGCATCAAACTCTCCCCGCTCAAAGAAATACTGAAGGAAGAGGTCACGCGACTCAGGCGCTCCCTGCGCTTGGAACGTGCGCGAAACGACTGCGACACCACCGGGATAACCCGCAAAGGAGGAGATGTGGCGCAGATCGTCGTCACCGCACAACTACGCAGCAACTTCGCCTCACATCTCAGCCGGCTTGGGTTTAACGCAGCCCCGGTCGAAGTGAAGCTCGGACTTGGCACCGTGGGACAGCATCCATACCGTCTGTCGTTGATTGCGCGGGACGACGTGCCGCCCTGCGAAGTATTGAGCGAAGGCGAAAAAACCTGCGTCGCACTTGCCGGTTTTCTGGCTGAGCTTGAGACAACCAAGAACGGTTCCGGCATTATTCTCGATGATCCAATATCCTCACTCGATCACCACTACCGCGTGCGGGTCGTGCGGCTGCTCGTCGAGGCCGCCAAAGAGCGGCAGGTTGTCGTTTTCACACACGACATAGTTTTTCTTCTGCTGTTGACTTTCCTAGTCATGTCGTGCTAGTATAGTGATAGTAGGGTATTCTTTGCCTTATTCTGATACTCGGCCAGCCCCGGCCCGCCCCTCAAAAAACCTAGAGCCAGCAGCCCATCCCGTTCTTACCCATGACGGTTCCGACCGCGTTGCGGAACAGCGCGGGCGATGGGCGAACGTGTGCTCGGTCAATACCCATGGCGGGCCGGGCGGCAGAGGAAACAATCATTACCTAGGAGACAACCATGATGGATCAGCAGTACCAAACGCTCCGGCGCATGTGCGACCAGAACCAAAACGACATCGCGCACCTGCAAGCTGGCGTTGAACAACTAAGGAAACAGATCGCAGAACTCGAAACAAAACTCAAGGAGAAACCATGACAATTTTTAACGCACTGCGCCGGGCCTGTGAGGAATACGGGCTTGAGGGCGTGGGGGATTTTGGGCAGCTTCGCTAGGCTTTATATCTCGACCATCACCCGATCACCGCCCAGTAGATTCGAGCGGAATTAGAATTTGGGTCTCGACGCGATCTGCCATAATCTCCTCATGCGCGGACGTACCGACTTTCTCGGAGAAAGCGGATTGTTGAAGAGCGCTTCACTGTGATTGTTTGCCGATCAAGTTTTATTCGAAGGCATTGTCTGCAGGCTCCGGGCAACAACTATGCTGGTCAGGTGAGCGCAGATGCGTGTCATCAGACGCTTATCCGGACTTGGACCCGGTACCGCGTTTGGTTTTTATTGTCGGCAATGCTGCTCTGCCAGGCGCGCAGCTATGCACAATTAGGACCGCAGCCGCCATGCGGAAAGGAACCCGTTCCGTCCTATCCTGGTCTGGATGATTCGGCCACCGCGAAGTCATGGAGCAAGTCTGAGTTCGGCCGCGACTGGGAACCGCCCGCGTGCACCGGTTGGGCTGCGGTGGGCTTTACAACGTTGGTAACCACAGTCGCACGATTTCGTCACACCTCGGAAGCTAAAGGTTTGCTTCGCCACATCGGAGCCATTTCAGAACTCGCGGGCATGCGCTACTGGTCGACCAGTCACAAGCAGTGGCAAACATTAATAGTGGATGCCTACGCTCTGACCGGCCTGCAGCCTAGTCAACGCCGCCAAGACTTCACGCCCGAAGAGATGAAGGAAGGCAAGGTACTCTACTATGTGCAGGTCGACAACCTTTCTGGCAAGGCCACCTACCGAATGCATATAGTAGAGGCTTCGGCGGACCGGCTCGTCCTCGAGACCGAGAACGTCACTACGATGCACTATCTCTTCATAACTCTCTTCCGCCCAGGTGAGATACAGTCGATCTACTTTCTGGATCGCGAATCGGAAAACGTCTGGCGATACTACAGCATCGTGCGCACAGGAAAGAAGGCAAACCGGATGATCGCGGGGAATGAGTCTTCCGCGGTCAACCGGGCGGTTGCGTTCTATCGCTACCTAGTCGGAATTCCCACCGGCCAAGAGCCACCAGCGGCGCGATGAAGACAGGGCTTTGTAGCTAAGGTCGATCGGAATGGCCAGCGGCCGTGCTCTACGTCGCTGATGGGCCGGAGGCCCTGGTTTTCCGGCCACTGTCAACAAATCGACGCGGGCATCCGATCACGCTGACCACGCTGTTGAGGATCTGCGAGGCGCTGGACGTGAGGCTGGCTGCGATCTTGGCGGGAATGGATCGGTAGTCAAGTGAGGGGATTTACGCGCATAGAACGCCTCGAAAACGGCGCTCGTCTCTGCGTCATCGGGCGTGTCAGTTGGCGTTAAATCCCCATTACGCTCAAAAACCACATCCTCGGCGAATCGGGCCGCAAAGTTGCGCTATCGCCTCCATTGCACTCAATGACCTGCTAGTATTGGCGTCGCAAACAACAGCTGTGCAGCTAAAACAGCGGCGTCCAAATTCAAGGAGGCTCCATGAAGAAAGCTCTATCAGTCGTTTTGTTCGCAGTGACATTGCTGGCGACAACTGCCGCGACCGCTCAAAATCCAAACTACAATTCCGGCCCGGTGTGGCGGGTAACCTACTATTCGATTAAGCCGGGACAAGGTGACCCATTCTGGAAAGATATCCGCGACCATTTCCGGCCCATCTACGACGAGTTCAAAAAGGCTGGGATGATCTCCGACTACAAGTTCTTCACTAATCCGGTTTCTGATCACCCCAACGACTGGGATGCGGCCATTGCCATCCTCTATCCAAATTGGGCAGCCATCGACGAGCTCGATGCCAAGGGTGCAACCATCGCAGCCAAACACTACGGTTCTCGTGAAGCCATGATCGAAGCGGGGAAAAAGCGCACCGAGCTTAGAGAAGTAATTGCCAGCCATTTGGCCCGGGAGGTGACCCTCAAATAAGCCTTGGTTGCACCCCTCTACCGTTGACACACATTTCCGTGATATTGAACCGCCCGATGTTTGGGCGGCTTTTCTCTATCAGGCTGCCGCTTTTACGTCCTGCATGCTTGACGATAAATCCCGATTACGCTCAAAACCCCTCAATGAGCGCAAAGGCCTGATAGCGTCAGTTGACAATTTTGTGCAAGCAGGTCAGGCATGGAAGATCGCCGCGCTGCTACTGCAATTTCGCGTACTCCGCCTTGGCTTCTTTCAGAATGGGGACATCGGGGTCGGCATCTTTCCAAAGTGTGAGGAAATCCTGGAAGGCAGCACGGGCCTTGACCGTGTTCCCCTCCATGGCGTAAGCGCGAGCGAGTCCGAGGCGGGCCAGCGCGCCCCATGGAAAGTTCACCACCAGTCCTCGGTGGTCAATGAACTTCTGAAATTCCGCTGCCGCTCGGTTTCCGTCATGGAGCATGAGATAGGCTTCCCCACGCAAATAAGCGGGGCACAGGAATATCGCGAGGTTCGTTGGTCCGCTAAGTTCGATCGTGCTCGACGCCTTCAATAGTTCGATTGCCCGGTTCGGGTCTTTACGTTCCAGGGCGACCCCGGCCCGGATCGCGGGCAGCCAATACCTCTGCACCAGCGTGTCCAGCGCGAATGCCTTGTCGAGTTCAGCCGCGAGCTTCTCCGCCCCTGCCGTATCGCCTGCCCGCGCCAGAGCCAGTGCCGCAATCGCTCGCACATCCCGGTTCGGGGCCAGCTTCAACGCCGCGTTGGCCTCGGTACGGGCCTGCTCCCGGTTCCCCGCTTCCACCTCGCGCAGCGCTGCCTCTGCCTGATATCCTGCGGCCGTCTCTTTGGCGTCGTTGTGCTGGGCCGAATCCATCGCTCGCCGGGTCAGTTCGTGCGCGTTCTTCAACTTCCCGTACCAACCTTCGGTGTCCGCTTGCGCGGCTAGCAACAGGTCTTCTGCGCCCGGTTTTCCGATGGCGGCTGAGAACAATTGCCCCATCTGCGGCGCGTCGCCCTTCAGAAACGCCAACTGATAGCGGTTTACGAGCAGGCCCTCGTCCTCCAGTTTGCGCTCCTCTGCCTGCTTGTACACCGCCTCAGCCTCGTCCAGCCGGTTGAGGCTTATATAGGCGTTGCCGAGATTCATATAGTTGACCCCAAAGTCCGGCTCCAGGCGCAGCGACTCCCGAAATCCCTCCAACTCCTTTTCCAAGTTGCCCATGTCGCCTGAAATAAGTCCAAGCATTCTGTAAGGCCCGTCGTCCCGTGGGTAGGTCCGTCGCCACAGCTCGTAGGTCCGCGCTGCCTTCTCCAGTTCTCCCGTAGCCGTAGCGTAGTAGATCCCCTCGATGGCGAAACGCTCTCGTTCGCTTACCCTCTCCCGCAGGTCGTAAGCCTTGCGTACATTTTGGGCGCCCCTCTCCTCTTGGTTGGCGTAAAAAAAGCTCGACATCCAAACGTAGGCCATGGCAAAATTCGGATCAAGATCCACCGCTCGTTGAAACAAGGGCGCCGCGGTTGTGAAGCCTTTCGCATAGAGCGTCTTTACTCCCAAGCTGTAGGCTTTCAGCGCGTCCAGGGATGGCGTGGTCGCTTCCTCCAGCGGCGTGGCGTACTTCTGCACCGAGCTGAGCGACTCGCCCAGCTTGCTCCGTAAAGTGACCGCCGCGTTGTCCAGAGCCTTCAGCACCGCTTCCTTGCCCGCCGCCTGTTCCTGCGCTTCCGCCAGCACGTCGCCCGTGTTGCAGTTCACCGCCTTCAAGCCAATCACGTACTGGCTGCCCAGCCCCGCAATCGAGCCGGTCAGCATGGCCTTGCTGCCCGTGCGCTGGCAGACCTCACGGGTGACGTTCACCGTTAGACGGTCATCGGGTGAACGGCCCATCAGCTTCAATGTGTCAATCACCCTGCGCTCAGACACTAGAGCGAGAAAGGGCGACTGCTCAAGTTGTACTGAGAGCCCCTGCTTCAGCGTGTCATCGAATACCACATCGCCCGTCTTATTGTCGAAATCAGAAAGAACAATGGTGTCCTTGTCGGTGAGACGGGTCGTGATCTGGCGCGCTCGGAAGTAGAACGTTGCCGCGATGGTAGCAGCGACCACTATCAAGGCAGCGGGAGCCAGAACCTTCCAGGGTTTTCTGCCAGTTGCAGAAACTTGGGCCACTTTCAAAACGCTCGGGGTGAGCAGCCGCCGCAGATCAATCGCCAGTTCCTTCGCCGACTGGTAGCGGTTCTCGGGTTCCTTCTCCAGACATTTCCCGATGATCCGCTCCAGTTCCGCGGACAGCTTGAGATTGATAGCTGTAGGTGGCCGTGGCGGCTTGTGCAGAATTGCGCCAATCAGTTGCGAGTTTGGCATGTCAGCAAATGGGTACCGCCCCGTGGCCATTTCGTACAGCACCAACCCGGCGGCATGAAGGTCCGTGCGAGCGTCGATCTCTCCCCCCAATAACTGCTCCGGCGCCATGTAGGGCAGGGTTCCAGCCATCCCTTGCGCCTCGCTAAGACTCTCCGTCGCAGCACTCGCCGCGACCGGATGCCACAACTTCGCCAGCCCGAAGTCCAGAATCTTCAGCCGTCCGTCGCCAGTAACCCGCAAGTTGCCGGGCTTCAGGTCACGATGAACGACTACGTGGTCATGGGCTGCGGCCAAGCCTTCCGCGAGTTGCACGCCCAGACGGAGGACTTCCTTCTCCGGCAGCGGTCCGGCAGCCACCTTCTCGCTGAGTGTGATTCCGGGGATGTACTCCATCACCAGAAAGTCCACGCCCCGCTCGGTGTCGAAGTCGTAGATGGTGGCGACGTTGGGATGATTGAGTTGCGAGAGAATCAGAGCTTCTTTGTGGAAGTGTTTGCGGGCGGACTCGTCGGTGAGCATACCGGGCGGAAGGACTTTGATGGCAACATCACGGTCGAGGTGCTGGTCACGGGCACGATAGACCTCTCCCATGCCGCCAGCACCGATCTTCTCGACGACGCGGTAGTGGCCCAGTTGAAGGCCGACGAGCGAATCTTGGCTTGATACGCGGCTAACCATAGACGGCCCCCTCGCTGGGGGATGCCGCGTCTCAACGGCGCGAACTGCTCTTCTCTTCGGACAGGTGAGACGTATTCGAGACGCATTAATGCTGTGCGGATGGGCGCGTAATGTCAGTGACTTGGGTCACATCCCTACTGTTGGGTGATCGGCAGGTCGCTTCAACTGTTGCAAAATCTCTATTACACGCAATATAAAAAGGCGCCCACTTTTGCGGTAGGTTGAGATTGTTCGCACCACCAACCTAGCGAAAAGGAGCGCCTTTATGAGTCAAGAGAAGTATATCGGCATGGACGTTCATCAGGCCACCATTTCGGTTGCCGTGATGGATGCTCAAGGCAAGCTGATCATGGAATGCCTGCTGGAAACCAAGGCGGCCACGATTGTTGACTTCATCCAAGGATTGCATGGAACTCTGTCGCTAACCTTCGAAGAAGGGACCTCGGCTGCGTGGTTACACGATCTTTTGAAGCCCCACGTCAGCAGGCTCGTGGTCTGCGATCCACGAAAGAACGCTCTGTTGAAGGATGGCAGCAAGAGTGATCGGATTGATGCGCGAAAGCTGGCAGAGTTGTTACGCACCAACCAACTCAAGCCGGTCTACCACGCAGAGCACGGGGTGCGCACGTTAAAAGAGTTGGGGCGCAGCTATCTGACCGTCACCAAGGATGTCACTCGGGTGATGAATCGGATCAAAGCCCTGTACCGCAGCTGGGCCATTCCCTGCAGCGGTACAACCGTCTACGCACCTCGTCATCGCGCAGAGTGGTTGGCCAAGATCGTGGAACCAGGAGTTCGGGTTCGAGCCGAGCATTTATACCAGCAACTCGATGGTCTGCAACCCCTGCGTCTGCAAGCGCGCCGCGAACTCCTGGTGGAGAGCCACAAGCATGCTGCCGTGAAGTTACTGCATCAGATTCCTTCGATTGGTCCGATTCGCGCCGCCCTGCTGGTGGCATTGCTGCAAACACCCCATCGTTTCCGCACCAAGCGCCAGCTCTGGGCCTACAGCGGTTTCGCCGTCGAGACGCACGACAGCGGTGAGTACCGCTCCGTGCGCGGCAAACTGCAACGCAACCGCGAGCGCATCACGGTGCGCGGTTTGAACGACAACCACAATAAGGATCTGAAGAATCTGTTCAAAGGTGCTGCCATCTCGGCCAGCACACGTCCTGGCCCCCTGCACGACTTCTATGTCGCTCGGGTCGAGAAAGGCATGCGGCCGACGATGGCCCGTCTCACTCTGGCACGAAAGATTGCCACGATTACTTTAACCATCTGGAAGAAAGGAGTGAGTTTCGACCCCCAACAGTTGCCTCGGCAAGCCGCTTGAGCCTCTCCGGTGAAGAGGGCTTCCCATCTCAGGATTTTCTCCGGTGGTGGTCGCTCCGTTTCGGAGAGCTCGGTTCGAGGGTGAGTATCAGTCAATGAGGTCGGCCGCGTGTGCTTCGGCACCGAGTCACCCATATCACGTTATGCCCCCTCGGAGAACCAGAAATAGCCATAGGCCGCGAGCCTCGGATAGAACCATGGTTGACCTTGAGCACCAGTCTGGCTTGCCGCTCTTTCGAACTCGATGGCATCGCCACCATCCGCGGAGGAAACTTATGAGCATGGGCAATCGGCCAAGCTTCTCCAGAGAAGCGAAACTCCAGTGGGCTGGATCTCGAGAAAAGAAATCTCGCCTCCGGTCGAGGCAGAACTTTTTTCTTGACATCCCTTTTTATAGAACTCATTGACGGGGTTCTGAGTGAAATCGTGATTTCGACAGTTGACTCACACCACGGTAAGATGGGGAGCCTGGTGCAGAAGGTCCCATGACTGAAACGTCGGACAAACGCCGCTTCGCGCAACGTGACACACCTGCTTGAACGGGATTGAAAACAAATGGCCGTATCAACACCGAGTTCGAACCTCGGTCGCCATGTGTTTGGAGTGGCGGCTTTGGCCTTTGGCCTCATCACCCTGGCCTCGCACGAGTACAACGGCTGGCAACTACCGCGTTACATTGTCTACCCCGCCGCCGCTGCCGAGATCTTCGGCGGGGCTGCGATTCAGTTCCGTCGGACCGCGAAAACGGGCGCAGTGGTCCTTGGTGTGGTTTATCTTGTCTTCGCCTTACGGTGCGTGCCACAAATCTTCGCCCACCCGCAGATCTATAATAGCTGGGGCAACTTCTTCGAGCAGTTCTCCCTCGTGAGTGGAGCGGCGATCGTTTACGCGCGCTTGTCGTCGCCATGCTCACGGGAAACGCTGAATCGGATCGGCCGCATTCTGTTGGGGATCTGTGCCGCTTCCTTTACTCTCGAACAGGCGTTTTATCTTGGCGCTACCGCCACTCTTGTTCCGAAGTGGCTTCCGCCAACTCAGATGTTTTGGGCGGTAACGACGACTGTTCTGTTCGCACTCGCGGCGGTCGCTCTTCTTACGAACCGAATGGCACTTCTCGCGACTCGCCTTCTGACCATGATGCTCGTGATCTTTGGGCTACTCGTGTGGGTGCCGTTGATTCTTTCGGATCCCCACAATCATACGAATTGGAGCGAAACCGCCGAGACCTTCGCGATTGCCGGAGCAGCGTGGATTCTCGCTGATCTTCTCGGCGAGTAGCGGGTTAATGACCATCGCTCGCGATGACGTGGGGTGTGCCGGCGCACGTGAGGTATTCCGTTCAAGCTCCCGACCTAAGAGTCGAGTCGCTCACCCGACGAGGCGCCGCCTGAGCACTCATTGACCTCGACGAGGGGGTTTGAGTGAAATCGCCTGATAGCGTCAGTTGACGAATTGCAGAGCGGGCCTGCAGACTCAAATTCCCCGTAGAAGTTAGCGGCTCTCTGCCTTAGGGGGTGATCTCGAAAACCACGCCTACACCGTACTGGCCCCCGCCGAGAGTAGTACCAAACAGATGGCCGCCGTGATAGACCACGCCGTACTGAGGCGCGGCGCCGTCCTGGTCGTCGAAATCGTGAATGATCTGATACTGCCACGTTCCGCCGCTTTCCGGTGTCATCTCAAAGACTACGCCGCAGCCGCAGATGGCTCCGCCGAGCGACGTCCCCCCGTACATATTTCCTGCACTGTCAAAGGCGAGACTGCCAGCAGGACTTAGCCCTTCTGCGTTGTTCGCAAACGCGTACAGGCGGTTGGCTTGCATCTTGCGGTCAATAACCGTGAGATCAAACAGAGTGCCGCAGTAGCTTGTCCCGCAGCCTGCGGTGTCTCCAAACAACCCAGAGCCGTGCAGCGTGATGGCGAGCGAGCCGGCACCGAGCCGGTTGCCTGCGAAATCATGGAGCTTAAGGTAGGACCAACCGCCGTCCGGCTCCCGCCTCAAGCTGAAAACCACGCCTGCCCCGTTCGCGTAACCGTCGCTGCCGCCGGACTCGGTGGGGCCATAGAGATTTCCTGCCGAGTCCCGCACCAGAGCCTCTGGATCGGTGCCATCGGCACAGTTGGGCTGGCTGCAAAACGTGTAAAGCACATTCTCCGTCCAGCTAGACAGGCCGGGGGAGAGCTCGTAGGCGACGCCCGGATAGCCACCGTCCGTGCCATACAGGTTGCCGGAGGGATCCAATAGAGGTGCAAAAAGTGGATCTCCCCCGTCGGCGCAACTCGGGAGCGAGCAGAAGCTATACAGAAGCGTCTCTGTCCAACCGCTGGGGCCCTGCGAGAGCTCAAACGCTGTGCCGCTGTTATTGGCGCCGCCGAACCGGGTCACGCCATACAAATTGCCAGCTCCGTCTATCGCCAAGCCGCCGTTCGGTTCATCGCCATCGCTGCCACCGCTGAACTCGTACAGGATGGTCTCTTTCCAGGCCCCGCCTTTTTGCGGGCTCAATTCGTAGACCAGACCGCAGCCGTCGGTACAGGATGGCCTCCCGGCCGCTTAGAGTTTCCGCGTAAAGATTTCCCTGCTTGTCGAAGATCACCCCTGACGAAGGTCCTATGCCGTCGCCGGGTGCGCCGAAGGTGTGCAATATCTTGAAGGGAGCGTTCTGCCCAGCCACAACGGCTGACATCGCAAGCCACAGCAATGCCATTCCAACGATTCGCCAGGATAGTTTCGTTCCCAGAAACCCTCCCCCAAGCCTGAGCGAAAGCAAGGCAGAGGCTCTCGTCCAACATACGCCAACATTCTATCTATCCCGGCCCGAAGATCGGTGACAGGAGTCACCGGTGATTGTTAGAGGAGTCAGCCTACGCGCATTCGTACACTTAGTCCGTTGGTGCAAAATCGCGGTTGCACTCATTGACCACTTCGCCGCCGACGGTTCAATGCTCAATCTTCCCGTGTGATGC
>Ga0310038_10001768_pt1 | contig 16125 bp, 15 predicted proteins | sample Sb_taG_6_FD_200461 | JGI IMG/M metagenome (GOLD analysis project Ga0310038, IMG submission 200461) | Peat soil microbial communities from Weissenstadt, Germany - Sb_50d_4_PS metaG (v2) (version 2) | ecosystem: Environmental > Terrestrial > Soil > Wetlands > Peat | place: Germany: Weissenstadt... | reverse complement strand
GTGCGGGCAACATTAACCCGAGGGTGCGAGCGCTTGCCGCGGCAGGACGCCGCGCTCTTGCGGGAGTCGTTGACCGCGTACGTCAGGCCCCGTCCGCTGCGCAGCTTCCTCGACGTAATGACATCGGTGGTGGCGTACCTGGGGATGAGCGCGGCCATTTACTTCGCGCTCAGGGTGTCGCCTCTGTTGGCGATTGTTCTGGCGCCCGTCAGTGCAGTCTTTCTGCTCCGCACCTACATTGTCTTTCACGACTGCTCGCATGGATCCTTTCTGGCGTCACGTCGCGGCAACGTCTGGCTGGGGACCTTCTGCGGCCTGCTGGTGCTCTCACCGTTCGTCCGCTGGCGGCATGACCACGCAATTCACCACGCAACCTCCGGCGACCTAGACAAGCGCGGTGTCGGTGACCTGCCCACGCTGACCGTGGCGGAGTACTACGAGCGTCGGTGGCCCGGCCGTCTCGGCTACCGGATCCTCCGAAGCCCTGCGGTGATGTTCGGCATAGGCCCGGTGTACGCAATGATCGTCGGCCCCAGGATCGTCGCCCGGAACGCACGACCGCGGATGCGCAACAGCGTTATCTGGACCGACGTCGCGTTGGCCGTGGTCGTCGGAAGCCTGATCTGGCTGATTGGGATCGGCGACTTTCTGCTCGTCTGGGCGCCTGCGGCGCTACTAGCAGGCGCCGTCGGGATCTGGCTTTTCTATGTCCAGCACCAGTTCGAGGATGCCTACTGGCAGCGTTCGGCCGGCTGGAGCTATGCCGACGCGGCCCTGCGCGGCAGTTCGTTTCTGAAGCTCTCGAAGCCACTACGGTTCGTGACGGGGAACATCGGCTATCACCACATCCATCACCTCAGCGTCCGGATCCCGAGCTACAACCTGCCGCGTGCCCACGAGGAGAACCCCGTCTTTCGGAGCGTGCCAACGCTGTCACTCTGGGATGGGCTGCGCGCGGTCAGGCTGAAGCTCTGGGACGAGCAACGCGGGCGCCTGGTGACATTCGCGCAGGCTCGCGCTGCATACGCCTGATAGGCGCGTCGCGAGACGCAAGCCGTCACAGCGAATGGAGGGTCGCGCGTTCAGAACAATGCTGCGGTCACCGCGAGAATCCGGAACTGGAGGCGTGGCGCACCTCGTCAGTTAGACGCTTCAGTCTCCAATTTAGGAAGCTGACGAGTCTTTTGGGGCTAAGGGGCGGCCTGCGGCGGGGGAGACCGGTGATTCGTGCCCTTTGGAGCCGCGCGCCGGTCGAGAACCATTCCGTAGCCGACGCTCGATCGCGAGGCTGGTGCGCCTGATCGCTTCGCCATAGGCCACTCTCACGACGTCTGGCACAGGTAGTGGGGAGCGTCCAGCCGATAGGGCGCGCTGCTGCCGCGGCTCCTCGCGTTTGTCGCTCAACTCCCGGCGGCGACGGCCCATCGCTGCGACGGCGGCGTCGTCCGTTGCGGAGCCTTTCCCCGCGGAGACCCATGCGAGGCGGAACAGCAAGCCGGCCGCGAGATACATGACGCTCGCGAGATCTTGCGCGCCCGAACCCGCGCGGCGCTCGACCAACCGGAGCGAAAGACCAAGCCCGACGAGGCCCTTGGCGGCACGGAAGTAGATTCCGGGCCGCCCAGCGCGAAGCGCCTCGGCCGCGTCCCCCAGCCGCCGCTCGCCGACCGCCGAGAGCGAGAGCTCGCTGAGCATCGCGGCGGTCTCTATGGTGCCGAGCGCCCTACGGGTCGGGTGGCCGCGCGGTAGGCCGCTGGCGACGAGGACGAGGCGGGTGGCGGCCGCCCCGGTCGCGGTCGCGGTCGCGACGAATGCCGGCCCGAGGATCACGCGGCTTCGGGACCACACCGGAACCGCACTACAGGCGAGCAGCACGCCAGTGGAGGAGCCCAGATAGCTGCCGAACAGCGATGTGAGCGCCCCCAGCGCGCGGGCCGCCTTCGGCCGCCCGATCAGATCGCAGCCTACTGCGAGGCCACTCGAGCCGCTGAAGGCGACCAGGCACCACGCGCCCGTGTTCATCGGCGAGCGGGGCTTGAAGATCCGCATCATGTTCAGGAATCGCTCCGGCCGGCCGAGATCGGCGATCAGCAGAAGCGGCCCGGGCGCGACGGCGCCGAGCGCGACCTTGCGCGCGATCGCGGCGGAGCGATGGTCGCCGGCCATGTCGCACGCGAACGCGACGAACGCCGAGCCGGATGTCATCCCGCCGAACCAAAAGTAGGTCGCCACCTCCCAGCTCCAGACCGGAGCGTGGATGAACGGCCCGTGGATGTCCGAGACCGGCGCGCCGCGCATCCGCCGGTTTGCCGCCGCGACCTGCCCGGGGGCAGGATCAGTGCCGGCATAGCCGGTGTCGCGCGCCTTATAGAGAAACGACCACCGAGCGTCGCCAAAGCTGGACCGGGCCAGTGCGACCGGTGCCCCTGGTTCGGCGGGGGTCCACGAGCCTGGTCCACCGCGGGTACCCAACGCGGGATCGATATCGAGGGCGTCGGGGTCGTGGTCGGGCATCGAGCGGTCCTCGTTGTTCACCAGTGCTCCCCTCCGGGTGTCCTCCGGCCGCGGCGTCCTGCCGCGGCGAACGCGAGGACCGCGCCCGCGCTCACGAGCAGGCCCGCGGCGACCGCGGCCAGTGTGGCCGGAACCACGTTCTGCTGCACCGGCGAGTCCGCGTGTGCGGGCAGCCCGTAGCGCTCGGGGGGCTCGGTCAACAGGAAGAACGAGCCCAGACCGCCGGCGAGCTGCTCTGCCGGCTCGTCGCCGGCTCCGTACAGGTGAGCGCCCTCGATGCCGCGCCGATGCAGCTCCGCGACTCGGCGAGAGGCGAGCTCCACCAGCTCCTCGTGGGGGCCGAACTGGATCGAGTCGGTCGGGCAGGACTTCGCGCAGGCCGGCTCCAGTCCGTCCTCGAGGCGGTCGTAACAGAGAGTGCACTTGCCGGCGCGCCCATCCTCGGGGTCGCGGCCGACCACGCCGAACGGACACGCCGGCACGCAATACCCGCAACCGTTTGCAGCACCACGGTCTGATGCTCGGTGCGGATCAGCGCACCCGTGGGGCAGGCGTCGAGACAGCCGGCGTTGCTGCAGTGCTTGCAGACGTCGGACATGAACACCCAATCGCCCATCTTGCGCATGGCCTCCGCGACGTCCACGAGGCCCGACGCAGGCTGTGCTGCGTCCACGAGGTCGATTGCGCCGGCAGCCGGGATTGCCGGCAGCTTGCCCCCGGCCCCAGCCTCGAGCGCGCCCTGCGCCTCTTGCTTGAGCTGCCAGGAGGGCTCGAACAGCTCGACGAACCGGACGTGGCGCCACGTCGAGGCCGAGAGATCCCCCGTGTGATCGTAGGAGACGCCCTTGCCGGACTGCCAGCCGTCCGCGGGCAGGTCATTCCACTGCTTGCACGCGACTTCGCAGGCCTTGCAGCCTATGCACACCGTGGTGTCGGTGAAGAAGCCCATGCGCCTGGCGCCGGTGCGATGGATGGCAATCTCGGTTTCCGGGACGCTGGTACTCATGGAGTCCCTCCACCCCCGGAGTTCCGCGCAGCGGAACTCCCGATGGAATCGGCGTCAGCCGATTCCACCGCCTCCTTTGGCTCCTCCGCCACCGGGTCGTCCTCGTTCGGCCGGATGTGATGCCCTCGGAGCGCGGCGCCGGCCAGCCGCGCGGTGCTTGCGCCGTGCCTGCGACCGCCCGCCGTGTGATGCTCGGTCAGCCGGAACGTCGTCGCCACGACCGGGAACTGAGGATCGCCGGCGGCTTGGTACGGGTTCTCGGGCCGCCGCCAGCGGATCGCCGCCGGATTGCCATCCATCGTCGGGTAGAGCAGGTTCGGCATCGGCGACTCCACCGGCTCGCCCAACGTATGCGGGTTGGCTCGCGTGCTCGCGCGCGCGGGCGGGGCTCCCAGTCGAGCCGCCCGACGGAGTTCCCGAGCGCTGCCGGCTCCAGCTCGCGGGCCAGCCGGAGCTGGCCGCGGAGCTTTTTCGAGCCGAGGATGCAATCTACGACGCCGCCATCGCCCTCGTCCCTTCGATGAACGGCCCCTTGCTGCGCAGCGCACTCGGCCAACTCCACGCGCTCGGAGCACGAGTGTGAACCCCACCGGGCTGACCAACCGCGAGCTCGAGGTTCTGCCGCTGCTCGCGGAGGGACTGCGCAACGCGGAGATCGCCAAGCCTCTGGTCCTCTCGCAGAAGACGGTCGACCACCACGTCTCCGCGATCTTGCGAAAACTCGGCGTCAGCACCCGTGGGCAGGCGGGCGCCGCCGCTGGTCGGCTCGGCCTGATCCCGAAGACGATCGGACGTTAGTCGCCGCGCCCGCGCTGAGCCGGCGCGACGAGCCTGGCTAAGTCGGGAGGCCCGTTCGCTACCTCGGCAGCTCTTCGTCACCCTGGCCGCGGCCGCTGATCCCCGCTTTGAACTCACGCATGCTCATTCCGATCGCCCGTCCGGCCGGCGGCAGGAGCGCGCGTGCTTCTCCGGGTCGGGGTCAGCGGTAGATGCCGGGATTGACCACGCCGGCGTAGTAGAGGAAATGCGCGCGGGTGTACGTGCGATTCCCCGTGATGCTCGCGTTCAGATTCCGACCAAGCGCCAGGTCGGTACCCAGGAACGGCTGAAACGCGGGGTAGATGCTGAGATAGCTCGTGGGGTCGGCCCGGAGCAGCCCGATCAGCGTCTCCGTCACGATTCGCCCTCCCACAGGTCCCAGGTGCAGTCCGTCCGCCATCACCTTGGCCTCGGCCAGGATGTAGTACCAGAGGGGCGTACTGGTGGCTAATGGGGCGTAGACGCTCGCGATGTCGCTCAGGTCGCTCGGGCTCAACGCGGGGGCGCCCATCGCGCGGGCGATTGCCTGTCCGGAGGGCAGCCCCCAAGTGAGCTGCCGCAGCAGGTTTCGCTGAGGCAGGACGGTCGGGCTCGTCTGGGTGTGCGGGGCGATCGCCGGAACCGGAAGGGTGAACAGCACGCTCGAGATCGTGGTGTCGATCTTCTTGTTGTTCTTGACGTTCCCGTCGCCGAGGTCGAAGAAAGTCTGCCAGCCGATGTAGCGACGGGGGGCCGGATAGCCGCCGAGCAGGTCGTCGCGGTCGTAAGTGACCGGGTCCGAGAAGTTCGGCTCGTTCTTGTCGAACACGAGCGCGAAGAACGGGTCGGCGGTGGCGCTCGTGCTGTCGCCGGTGCCGCTGGTGAAGTTCGCGCGGTAGGAGGGGCGAACCATGCTGTGGCCGAACCGGTAGGCGGCGGCGCCGAACTCGATCGGCATGAATCCATCGCCCGCCGGCGGACGGTAGAAGCGGTTGCCGCGCGCGAGCACGTCGTTCACCACGCCCTGCCCGGCTATCTGCGGCAGGTGCTCGTTCACGAGCAGCCACTGGTAATGCCAGAGCGTCACCTCGCGGGCCAACAGGAACGCGACGTAGTTGTTGCCGGCATCGGCGGCGTACGGCCGCGCGGCGGGGAAGCGCGCGAGGTCGTGCTCGGCGAGCTCGTCCAGCACCCGGTTGTAGAACAGGATGTGCGAGCAATGGAGGCCCGCGATGATCAGGTTCTCGTCGTTGCGCGGGTCGCCGAGCAGCGCGGTGTAGGTGCCGTCGCCGTTGTCGACGCGGGGGACGTCCTCGTGCACGCCACCGCTCCCGATCTTCAGCTTCGGGCCAACCGACCCGTCCGAGTTGTCGACATACAAGTCGGGGCGCCGTCCGGGACCGCCGCCGAACACGGAGTCCAGGTCGAGCGCGGGCGTGCGGGTGTTGGGCGACACCAGCGGGTTCTGGGTCACGCCGAGCTGCGAGGTCTGATCGAACGTGATGTCGTGATCGGTGAACTGCCCCACGAACGTCGAGCCGGCCGTCATCGTCGGGTTGTCGGGGTTCGTCCCGTACGCATCAGTCGCCGTCGGGTTGCCGTTGACCGTCGGGTCGACGATGAGCGCTTTCGGTCCCGCGCTCAGCTGGTCGCCGGCGTCCATGATCCCGCCCGGGTTGCCGACCTCCACTAGCGCGTCTCGCACCGTGTCGTTCACCTCGGCGAACGGCGGCAGTGACGGGAAGAGCCGCCCGAAGTCGACGCTGGTGGCAGGGGCTCCCCGGGCGGTCCGTGCGTAGAGTCGAGGGGCAAGCGCCCCCGGGACGGGATCGGCCGTTGCCGGCCCCGCTCCTACGGATCCCGCCAGGAGCCCAGCACCCGCGGCGCCGACCCCCTTCAAGAAACCTCGCCGTGACGAACGACCACGCCCCGAACCGCTGCTCATCGCCAACCCCCTCGTGTTTCTGTGTAGTTGCTTGTGTCACCAAGGTAAATACGGAGTCCGCCCCGTGCATCAGGAGGTCACCTGGTCTGTGCGCCGCGCCTGCCTGGGCTGGCCGGCGAAACGCCCCGCAACAGCCACGGCTGCAGTGCTCGGGTTACTTCCGAAGAGCGAGATCCCGGGCAGATATCGCGCCTTCAGCCAGGTACGGTCGCGTGCCTGCGTCGCCGCTGCACGACCGCCCAGGTGGCGCCGCCGGCGCCCAGCAGCAGCGCCGCGCCATCGACGCCGATCGCGGCGTCACTCCACCGGAATCCGGCCCCCGATCCGGATGGGATTGGCTGAACGTCCGGGGCGCTCGGCGGAGCCACCACTTGAGTGGGAGCGGCGCTCGTCGCCAGATTCAGATCGGGCCTGGCCAGCGCGGCGGGCGGCGCGACCGCAGCCGCGAAAACGAGCGCGGCCATCAACCGACGCGCGATCATGCGCTTTTTCCTTGACATTGGTTCTCCCGTTCAGGCGTAGAAGTACGGGTAGAGCACGCTCACCACGGGGATTTGCAGTCGGTTCGGAAATGCGGGCGGCACCATGCAGCGCGGCATGTGACTCCTCCTGTTCGCTCGTTCGATCAGCAAGGAACCTACGAGCCACACCGCAAAGCCACATCGGGATGACCACCCATGTTGGCCGCCCGCGATACCCACTTTCGGCAGCTACTCCTCGGCTCGTTGAAGTAGGCCTAGACGGATCGCAGCGGCGGCGGCTTGACCGCGGGTGGGAGCGTACGGAGGATCGCGGAGGCCTGGGGGTCGAAGGCCTTCGGGGCGACGATGAGCGGCTCGGCGCAGGAGCGAGGGTCTACGGAGCTCACGCCGAGGGTGAGGTCGCGGGGCATCTGGAAACCTTCCCAGCAGTAAGGCTGGGCTTGCCAAGCGGAGCGCCTCGCGTCTACTGTGTCGTCAGCATTGTCGCGCGACTGAGGAACCGGACGGAGGAGGAGCAGAGACATGGCTGAAACCGAGAGGGCGATCCTTGCTGGTGGGTGCTTCTGGGGGGTGCAGGATCTGATCCGCAAGCTCGACGGCGTCATCAGCACGCGCGTTGGCTACACGGGTGGCGATGTCCCGAACGCGACCTATCGCAACCACGGCACGCACGCGGAGGCGATCGAGATCCTGTTCGACCCGGACCGCATCTCCTACCGGGACCTACTCGAGTTTTTCTTTCAGATTCACGACCCAACCACGAAGAACCGTCAAGGCAACGACGTCGGCATGAGCTACCGATCGGCGATCTACTACGTCGACGACGAGCAGCGCCGAATCGCAGAGGACACGATCGCGGATGTCGACGCGTCCGGCTTGTGGCCCGGCAAGGTCGTTACCGAGGTGGAGCCTGCTGGACCGTTCTGGGAGGCGGAGCCCGAGCACCAGGACTACCTCGAGCGCTATCCCAACGGCTACACGTGTCATTTCGTCCGTCCAGGCTGGAAACTGCCGAGACGCGCGCAGCAGGCTGCGCATTGAGCCAGCCTCTCCAGCACGATAGGAGCGGGTAGCGACCCCGAAGGGCAGTATCGAGCCATAAGGCCCCCGATGCGCAGGGCCTCCGGGCAGAGCCGTCAACCGACGATGGAGCGCTCCATGTCGTCGGCCAGAGCTGGATGGTGGTAAGGACCCGGCGCGCGCAACGCAGCGATCACCCGCTGCTGGTTTTCCGGGCTCTTGTCGTGGCTGAGCTTGATCTTGCACACGAAATGCGAGATCGGGATGCGCAGCCCGACTGTTCCCTTGGCCAGCTGCGCGCCCCAGTCGGGGTCTAAGAATTGCGGATGCTCGACGTGGCGCTCGAAATGCTCCACGAGCCGCGTCAGCACACGCAGGTTCTGCTCCGCGCCGAGAATCTCGGGCACCCCGTAACAGTGCGCAACGCTGAAGTTCCAGGTCGGAGCCGGCGTCGTCCTCGGCACGTACCAGCTCGGGCTGATGTAGCCGTGGCGGCCCTGGACGATCAGCATGACCTCTTGGTCGCCGAGTCCATGGACTTTTTCATCCGGACGCCCGACGTGGGTCAGCACCGCCAGCTCAGCCGATTCCTCATCCAGGAGCACCGGATAGTGCGAGGCGACGAGCTCGCCGGCGTTGTTGCTCACGAGAGTGCACCACGGGTTCTCGCGGATCAGTTGCCGCACCACCTCGGGGTCGTCGCTGGCATGGATCGGATTCGGTCGCATGAAGGAGAGTCTCGCGCGTCGCGCCGTCCGGTGCATCGCGGGAGTGCGGGCCCGCTGCCGGGCGCGGGTGTTTAGGCTTTCGTGATGGCCCTGCGGGTGGACTATGGGCAGCACGGGCGTACCTATGTGCGATTTCGGCAGCCTGATCCACGGATCGCGCAGCGGATCGAGGGCTGCCGCTTGATGAGCGACGGCCCGAGGCGCTGCTCGACCCCGAGGTCCGCGCCTCGCAATCGATATGGACGCTTCTCGAGCCGGGGGTCGAGCAGCGGATCGTCGACCGGCTCCGCAAGGACCTCGCGTCCGGAGCGTGGGATGCCCACCACGGACACCGACGCGACCTGATGAGCTATGACGGGGCGCTGAGGCTCGTCATAGCCGAGGTCAGGCTAGCCCTGCGCCCCGCTGCGGTTGTCCAAGCCGATGAGTGGGGCGCCCGTCGTCGGGCGCCCCACACGACGGACGGGTAGCGCTAGCCGGCTTGGGCGCCGTATCGCCCGGGCCGATCCTCGAGGATCACCGTCTTGGTCTCCAGGAATGGGTGGAGCCCTTCGATTCCGCCTTCGCGGCCGATCCCTGACTGCTTGAAGCCGCCGAACGCGATCCCGAAGTCGGTTCTGAACGCGTTGTGGCCGACCGTGCCCGAGCGCAGTTCGCCCGCGACCGCTCGCGCTCGTTCGACGTCGTCGGTGAATACCGAGGCGTTCAGTCCGTAGATCGTGTCGTTGGCGACGCGCACGGCGTCGCGTTCGTCGTCGGCGGGGATCACGCTCAGGACCGGCCCGAAGATCTCCTCGCGCGCGATCGTGGAGCCGTTGTCGACGTTCCCGAACACGGTCGGTTCGACGAACCAGCCCCGCTCGAGGTGGGCGGGACGCTGCCCGCCGGTCGCGAGCGTCGCGCCTTCCTGCACGCCTTTGTCGATGTATCCCAGCACGCGATCGCGCTGGCGTTCGGAGGCGAGCGGTCCCATCTGGGTCTCGGGGTCGAACGGATCGCCGACCCGCACCTCAGAGAACGTGGATGTGAGCGCGTCGAGCAGCTCGTCATGGCGGTGGCGCGGAACGACGATCCGCGTCAGCGACGAGCAGACCTGGCCCGAGAGGAAGCACTCGGCGCCGGAGATCGTCTGGGCGACGGTCTCGAGATCGATGTCATCCAGGATCACGGCCGCCGACTTGCCACCCAGCTCCAATGTGCAGCGAGCGATCCGCTCGCCGCAGATCGATGCGATCCGCCGACCGGCCGCGGTTGAGCCAGTGAACGTGATCTTGTCGACGCGCGGATCGCGGACCAGCAGCTCGGACACCTCACGGTCGGCGGTCACTACGTTGAGCACACCGGGCGGCAGCCCTATCTCCTCCGCGATCTCGGCCAAGACGTAGCCCTCACCGGGCGCCTCGGGCGACGATTTCAAGACCTCGGTGCAGCCTGCCAGCAGCGCCGGGGCCACCTTGTTGGAGATCAGGCCCATCGGCACATTCCAAGGGACGATCGCGCCGACGACTCCCACCGGCTCGCGCACGATCAATCCGAACTCGCCGCCGGCTGTCGGCCGTGCCTCCTCTTCGAATGGGAACGTGTCCGCGAGCGAGGCGTAGAACTCAAATCTTCGGGCTGCACCCTCGGCCGCATTCTTGGCGATGCCGTACAAGACGCCGGATTCCCGAGGCCAGATGTCGCCAACCTCCGCACCGCGCTTACGCAGCGCGGCCGCGATCGCGCGAAGGTATTCAGCCCGTTCGGCGTGGCTCATCCGCGGCCACGGCCCCGCATCGAACGCTCGGCGCGCGGCCTCCACGGCGCGGGCGATGTCAGCCGCTTGGGCCTCGGCGACCGAGAAGAAACGCTCCTCGGTCGTGGAATCGGTCACCGTGATCGTCGCTTCGCTCGACGGCGCGACCCACTCGCCACCGATGAAGAAACAATCGAGATGGCGTAGCTGCACTGCCGGCTGTTCGGTCAAGCTCATCCATCAACCTCCTGTGATCGCTGTATCGGATGAAGTGCTGAATCACGCGGCGCGAGGGCCGATCCTCCGTCCACGGTAACGCCCAGTCATTAGGCGGGGATGCTCATGACGAGGGTCTCGGTGAACTCGACCAGGCCGTCGTGCCCAAGCTCGCAGCCCACGCTGCTCTGGTTGAAGCCACCGAACGGCGCTCGCTCGTCGACGGCGGTGGCGTTGTGGTTGTGGTTGTGGTTGTGGAACAACGTGACGCCGGTGCGGAGACTTTCGGCCACGCTCGTCGCGTGGCGATCATCCCCGGACCAAACCGACGAGCACAACCCGGACCAGCGGCGAGTCCGCTCAGTCCGATAGCCGCACGGGCTCGCCGACGGAGAAGCGCTCGGTTCGGCCTTGCCCTGTTCGTGCGACATGACCATTACATCGGCACGGGTGCCGGCGCTCGCAAACGTCAGGTACCGCGGCATGGCTCGAATGTTCAGTCGCGAGCGCCTTCCGTAATCGCCGACAACCTAGTGGCGCAGTGCTTCCCGCCGCGGCGCCAACGAGCTGTTCGGCCTCCCGCCGGAGCGTCAGGCTGGGGGACACCGGCGTGTGGGCTGCCGCGCTTGGTTCGGGCAGCGAGAGTCATCCTCGAGCCGGCGCCGGTTGCAGGCGGGAATGAGAGTTCGATGGTGAGCCCGCCCCCGGGTCTTGCGCGCGCGGTGAGCTCGGCGCGGTGAGCGTTGGCGATCGTTTTGACTATCGAGAGTCCCAGTCCGTGTCCGTTGTTGTGCTGAGTGCGGGCATCGACGAGTCGTTGGAAGGGTTGGAATAGACGCTGGATCTGTTCGGGCGGGACTGTCGGGCCGGTGTTCTCGTCGACACGAACGCGTGCCGGTCACGGGTTCAGGTGGTGATCTCGACATGTCCGCCGTGGGTGTTGTGGCGTATCGCGTTGTCGATCAGGTTGGCGATCACGCGCTCGAGCAGCCGTGGATCGCCCGCCGTCGGCGCTGGGTCGAGCGTGGCGTCGACGTCGAGGCTCAAGCGTTCGACCTCGGGGTGCTGCGCTTCGAGCGCGCGGGTTGCCAGGACGGCGAGGTCGGATCGCTCGCGTCGCTCCAGCCCCGCTTGGCCGCGGGTGAGGGCGAGCAATGAGTCGATCAGCTGCTCGAGGTGTTGCTCGGATGCGAGCACGCGCTCGTGGGCGTTACGCAGTGAGACGACGTTCGCCTTGGGGCTGGCGAGCGCGACCTCGATCAGCGCTCGCGGGCGTGTCAGCGGCGCGCGTAGCTCGTGTGAGGCGTTGGCGACGAACTGGCGCTACGCCCGGTAGGAGTCCTCGAGCGGTTGCATGACGCGCCCGGCGACGAGCCAGCCGGTCGTACTGGGAGGGCGGACAAGCCACGGCTCGCGCGGCGGGTCAGGCTCCCCCGCCGGTCTCGCTCCCGGTCGGATACACCACGTTCCCCGGCGAGATCTTCAGGGCCCCGCGCAGCTGGGTCGAGCGCTCCTACCCGAACCTCATCTACTTCAACGAGGTCGACCGCGGCGGTCACTTCGCCGCCTGGGAAGAGCCCGAACTGTTCGCGACCGAGATCTGCGCCGCTTTCCGATCGCTCCGTTAGACAATGCCTGCCCCCAGCGACTAGGTCCTCGACCGCGGCCGCCTCGACTCACTGCCTGACGATTCCGCGAGGCGAGCGGCGACGGTCTCGCCGCTCGCCGTCCGCGGGAACGTATGTCACGCCGGTTGCGGGGCGGCCGCCCGGGCGATCTGGTCGACGAACCCGCCGGTGATCTGCCTGGTGGTCGCGTTCAGGCGGTTGTATGCGTTGATGGTCGCGATCGCGACGACGAGCGCGGCCAGCTGCGGTTCGGTGTAGTGGCGCGCGGCCTCATCCCAGACCTCGTCCGGCACTGGGTCGGGGCGGTCGGCGAGACGGGTGGCCGCCTCTGTGAGCGCCAGGGCGGCGCGCTCGGCGTCGCTGAAGTACGGCGTCTCGCGCCACACCGCGACGGTGTGGATGCGCTCGCTGGTCTCGCCCGCATACTCCAGCTCGCGGGAATGGATGTCCACGCACACGGCGCATCCGTTGATCTGGCTTGCGCGCAGATCCACCATGTAGAGCGTGGTCTCGGGGATTCCGGCGGTGGTCGCCGACTCGCCGAGCTGCCTAAGCGCATCGAGCGCGCCCGGAACGGATAGAGCCGGGTTCTTGATTCTTGCGTGCATGTCGTCGTCCTTTCGGGTTCTGGTGTGTCGTAGCTGTGGCAGGGAGGGCATCGCACCGAGCGTCCAGCGGTGGTCAGCGGGCGGTCGCCGCCGCGGCCGTCGCCTCGATCCCGGAGTGCCTTGGTGCCGTGCTCGAAGAGGGTCGCCGCGAAGATCACGGCGCCCGCCGCGAAGATCACGGCGGCCCACGCGAACGCGGTTGTGTCGCCGTGCAGGGCGGCGTGCGCGAGCAGCAGCCGTGTGGGGTGCGTGTGAGCGCTCGTGATGTAGTTGGTGAGCGCGCTGGCGGCGATCGTCGACAGCAGCGCGGTCCCGAGCGATCCGCCGATCTGCTGGGAGGCTGAGACGGTCGCGGACGCGACCCCTGCATCGGCTGGCTCGACGCCCAGCGTGGCGCTGTTGATCGAGGTGGAGAACACCAGCCCAATCCCGATGCCGATCATGATCAGCGCCGGCAGGATGCCGGTGGCGTAGCTCGACGCCAGGGTCAAACGGGTGAGGTAGAGCATCCCGCCGCCGCCCAGCAGCATCCCGGCGATCATCAGCGGGCGCGGCCCGACCCGCGGTCGGAGCTTGTTGGTCGCGATGATCGCGGCGAGCATGACCGCTGCGGAGATCGGCAGGAACGCGACGCCTGTCCTGATGGGCGTGTAGCCACGGACCTGCTGCAGGTAATAGGTCAAGAACAGGAACACGGCGAACACGGCCGCGCCGGCGATCCCGATTGACAGGAAAGACGCGCCGCGGTTGCGGTTGGTCACGACCCTGAGCGGCAAGAGCGGGTTGCGGCTGCGGGACTGGATCACCGCGAACAACGCCAGCAGCAGCGCGCCGCCAGTCAGGAACGCGACTGTGGTGTGGTTGGCCCAACTGGTCGTCTCCGCATGTGAGAAGCCGAACACGAGCGAGAACAGCCCGGCCGAGACAGTGAGCACGCCTGGAATGTCGAGCTTAGGCTTGACCGCGGGTGCCTGGTTGTGCAGCAGCGCAAGCGCGCCGCCGACGGCGGAGGCCGTCGCGAACCCGGCCAGGCCGACGATGAACGTCCATTTGCGGCCCAGCAGGTCGGAGATCCGTCCGCCGAGCAGGAGCAGGCTGCCGAACGCAAGCGCGTACGCGGTCACGATCCACTGCCGCTCCGAATTGGCGAAATGCAGCGCCCGCTGCGCCGAGGGCAGTGCGATGTTCACGATCGTCGCGTCCAGGACGACCATCAGCTGCGCGATTGCGAGGATCGCCAAGATCGTCCAACGCCTGGAGTGATGGGGGTTGTTAGTCGTCATTGTTGGCTCCGGTTGTCAAGAACGGATGCGAGTCCGTTTTCGGTATCTACTTGCATGACACGAGCGCAACCCCGGTTGTGACACCTCCAAGCGCCTGAGCATGGAGACTCGGAGGGTGCCCGCTCGGTGTCCGGACGAACCGACCGTTCGCGCGGCGAATGCGAACGCGGGCACACAAACGCCCCCGCACGCGCGGGGGCGTTCTGTACAAGGCGGTGCGGGAGCTCGGGCTGGCGCGGGTCAGGCGCGATGTGACGGTCGACGCGAACGAGCTTCGGAGGCACGGACGTCGTCGCGGTGTCGTTGCGAGATGTCGTGGATGTAGCCGGCTACGACGGCCTCAGAAATCAGGCCGATGCTCGGCCGCCGGCGGGACTCCAGCGCGGCGCGTGGCGAGCGGCGATCCGCTCGGCTTGGCCCGGTGGTGTGGGCGGGGAAGCGATTGGTTTGTGTCATGCGGCTTCTCTCTCGATGTCGAAGTTGATGCGAGCGGCGTCATCTGCCGCGGGAGGGTCGGCGAGCTGCAGCCCCGGCTGCGCGCGGCTGGGCCGCAGGAGCGCGAAGGCGAGGACGATGCCAGCGGCTATCGTTCCCGCGCCGGCGATGAACGCGAGGTGGTAGCCGCCGATCAGGGAGCTCGTCAGCCCCTGGTGGGCGGACAGCAGTCCCTTCGTCCGGTTCGCGGCGATAGTGCTGAGGACGGCCAGGCCGAGCGCGCCGCTGATCTGCTGGGAGACGTTGGTGATCCCCGAGCCGAGGCCCGAGTCGGCGGCGGGAACGTCGGCCATGGCGAGGGTGAGCAGGGGCATAAACGCCATGCCGATGCCCAGGCCGATCGCGAAGCAGGCGAAGAAGATCGTGGGGAAGAAGGCGGTGCTCGGTCCGACGGTGCTGAACAGGAGCAGTCCGACCACCGCGCTCCCCATTCCTGCAGTGAGCACGCGAACCGGCCCAAACCGAGCAACGAGCCGTGCCGTGATGCCCTGCGAAAGGACCGCGATCGTGATCGTCCAGGGGAGCCATGCGGCCCCGGTCTGCACGGCGCTGTAGTGGCGAACGTGCTCGAGATAGAGGCTTCCGAGGAAGAACGTCGAGTACATGCCGGTCATCAGGAAGCCGCGGACGAGGCTCGCCTTGATCAGGCCCTGGAGGCGCAGGATGCGCATGGGCATGATCGGGTTCTCGATGCGGGCCTCGAGCGCGACGAACGCCGCCATCAGTAGCGCCGCGACGGCGCCGATCCCGAGGACCTGAGCCGAGATCCAGCCGTGGGCGGTGGCCTGGACGATCGCGTAGATGAAGCCCATCAGCGACGCGGTGACGAGGATGGAGCCGATCCAGTCGACTCCGTGCTCGAGCCCGAGCCCGCTGTCAGTCCGGATAAATCTCTGACCGAGGACGAAAGTGGCCAGGCCGATTGGGAGGTTGACGAAGAAGACCCAGTGCCAGCTCAGCGCCTGGGTGAGGATGCCGCCGGCGAGAAGTCCGATGGAACCGCCGGCGACCGATACGAAGACGTACGCGCTCATCGCGCGTGCGCGCTCGCTCGGTATCGGGAACTCGGTGATGATGATCGCGAGGATCACCGAGGCCTGGGCGGCGGCACCGATGCCCTGCACGAAGCGGGCGGCGATCAACACGCCCTGGGTTGGCGCGATCCCGCACAGGAGCGAGGCGGCGGTGAACGTAACGAGGCCGGCGAGGAATACGCGCTTCCGGCCGGCGAGATCGCCGAGCCGCCCCGCGAGCAGGAGCAGGCTCCCGAACGTGACGAGAAACGCATTGACGACCCACGTCAGGTTCGACTGGCTGAAATGGAGGTCGCGTTGAATCGAGGGCAGCGCGACGTTCACGATCGTGACGTCGAGCACGATCATCAGCTGCGCCAGGCACACGATCATGAGCGCCGCCCAACGACGGCTGTCGGATGGAGAGGTTTGCGGAGAGATTAGGTTCATACAGATCCCAACTTGTCGGTGATTCAGTGAGGCGCTAAAATGGAGGCCGCCTCCGAAATAAGTGGAGGAACCCTCCGGAAACTATATGGAGGCACCCTCCGTTTGTCAAGGGAATTCGCGTGAGCACGACCCAAGTCAGCCCAGAGACCCTGATCGCTCGTCCCAAGCGCGCGGACGCTCGGCGTAACTACGAGAGGGTGCTCG
>Ga0310038_10001765_pt1 | contig 16131 bp, 13 predicted proteins | sample Sb_taG_6_FD_200461 | JGI IMG/M metagenome (GOLD analysis project Ga0310038, IMG submission 200461) | Peat soil microbial communities from Weissenstadt, Germany - Sb_50d_4_PS metaG (v2) (version 2) | ecosystem: Environmental > Terrestrial > Soil > Wetlands > Peat | place: Germany: Weissenstadt... | reverse complement strand
CTGGGCGCGGAGTTCGCCGAGGCCTTCGGGCGCGACTCGGGCGGCCTCGTCCACCCGTACCGCAGTGCCGACGCCGACGTGGTCGTCGTGGCCATGGGGTCGGTGCTCGGGACGATCAAGGACGTCGTCGATACACAACGCGCCGCCGGGCACAGGATCGGCGCGCTCGGCATCACCTCCTTCCGGCCCTTTCCGATCGACGCCGTCCGGAAGGCGCTCGAGAACGCGCGGCAGGTCGTCGTCGTCGAGAAAGCCATCAGCGTGGGCTTCGGCGGGGTGCTCTCGACCGACGTGGCCATGACGCTCAGCGGGTTGCCCGCGTCGGTCGCCACCGTGGTGGCGGGCCTGGGCGGCCGTTCGATCACCAAGACCTCACTCGGCGGCGTCTTCGAGGCCGCAGTACGGGGCGAGCTTGGGCGTCTGACGTTCCTCGACCTCAACATGGGCCTGGTCGAACGCGAGCTCGAGCGCATGGCCAAGCATCGCCGCTCTGGGCCGACCGCCGAGAACATGCTGCGCGACCTCGGCGTGGTCGCCTCGGGGATCGGCTGAGCCGTGGCCGTCCGCTTCTATCAGGTGGGGAGCTTCGCCGTCGGCAACCGGTTGGTGAACCACTCCGACCGCACCGTGCAGTCCGACGCGGAACGCCCGAACTCGCTGACGTCGGGGCACCGCGCCTGCCAGGGCTGCGGCGAGGCACTCGGCGCCCGCTACGCCATCGACGCCGCCATGCGAGCCACCGGGGGCCAGATGGTGGCCGTCAACGCCACCGGCTGCCTCGAGGTGTTCTCGACGCCCTACCCCGAGACGTCGTGGCAGATCGCGTGGTTGCACTCCCTGTTCGGAAACGCCCCCGCGGTGGCCACCGGGGTCGCTGCGGCACTGCGCGTCAAGGGTCGCGGCGACACCAGGGTCATCGGGCAGGCCGGCGACGGTGGCACGGTGGACATTGGCTTCGGGTGCCTCTCGGGGATGTTCGAGCGCAACGACGACGTCCTGTTCATCTGCTACGACAACGAGGCCTACATGAACACCGGCGTCCAGCGGTCGGGGGCGACACCGCCGGCGGCGCGCACGGCGACGACCGAGGCGGTCGGCCCCAATCCGGGGAACCCCTTCGGTCAGGGCAAGAACCTCCCCGAGCTGGCGATGGCGCACGGCATCCCCTACGTGGCGACCGCCACGGTGGCCGACCTGCACGACCTGGAGGACAAGGTCACACGGGCCATGGAGATCCACGGTGCGCGCTACATCCACATCCTGGTGACGTGCCCGCTCGGGTGGGGATCGGCCCCGAGTGACACGGTGAAGGTGGCGCGGCTGGCCACCCAGACGGGGCTGTTCCCCGTCTTCGAGGCCGAGCACGGCGAGGTGGTGCGCACGTCTGCGATCCGCTGGCCGGCACCGGTCGAGGAGTACCTCCGGCTGCAGGGCCGCTACGCCCACCTCTTCGACGCCGAGGGGAATCCGGCCCGGCCGGACGTGATCGCCGCCCTACAGGCGATAGCCGACCGCAACATCGCGCGCTACGGCCTGCTCGAGCGCGAGGAGCTGCCGACCCCGTGACGGAGAAGCCTTTCGCCATCACCCTCGAGGTCGGCTCCAGCCTGGCCAACAAGACGGGCTCCTGGCGGGCCGAGCGGCCCGTGTACGTCGACCGCCTCCCCCCGTGCAGCAACGCGTGCCCGGCCGGCGAGAACATCCAGCAGTGGCTCTACCTGGCCGAGGACGGGTCCTACGAGGCGGCCTGGCGCCAGATCATGCGCGACAACCCGCTGCCCGCCGTCATGGGGCGCGCCTGCTTCCACCCGTGCCAGACGGCCTGTAACCGGGCCGAGGTGGACGAGACGGTGGGGATCAACGCGATGGAACGCTTCCTGGGCGACCGTGCGCTGAGGGAGGGCTGGTCGCCCGACCCGGCGGGACCGGCCACGGGGAAGCGGGTCCTGGTCGTCGGCTCCGGGCCGGGGGGTCTCTCGGCCGCCTACCACCTGCGGCTCCTCGGGCACGAGGTCGTCGTGTACGAGTCGTCACCGCTGCCCGGGGGCATGATGCACTACGGCATCCCCTCCTACCGGCTGCCCCGCGACATCGTGGAGGGCGAGGTCGCACGGATTCAGTCGATGGGCGTCGAGATCGTGTGCGGGCGCACGGTCGACGACCTCGAGGCGACCATGAGGGACGAGCGCTTCGATGCCGCGTTCCTCGCCGTGGGGGCGCAACGGGGCAAGCACGCCGACATCCCCGCCGGTGACTCGGCGCGCATCCTCGACGCCGTCACGCTGCTGCATGACACCGAGGACCGCGAGCCGCCGGCTCTCGGTCGCCGCGTCGTGATCTACGGCGGTGGCGACACCGCCATGGATGCCGCCCGCACGGCACGCCGGCTCGGCGCCGAGGATGCCGTCGTGGTCTACCGTCGCACCCGGGAGCGCATGCCGGCCAACCTCGAGGAGGTGCAGGACGCCGTCGACGAGGGCGTTCGGCTCAAGTGGCTCTCGACCATCGTCGGCACGGACGGCGACGTCCTCACCATCGAGCGGATGGAGCTCGATGACGATGGCTTCCCGCAGCCCACGGGGGAAATCGAGGAGCTGCGGGCGGACTCGGTGGTCCTGGCGCTCGGGCAGGAGGCGGACCTCTCGCTCCTGGGCGGGATTCCCGAGGTCACGGTGGCCGACGGGGTCGTCCCCGTCGGGGCCGACATGATGACGGGTCGGCCGGGCATCTTCGCGGGCGGCGACATCGTGGCGGGCGCCCGCACACTGACCGACGCCATCGGGCACGGCAAGCGCGCCGCACGGGCCATGGACACCTGGATGGCGGGCCGCAGCCTCGAGCGCCCGGCCCGCCACGAGCTGGCCACCCTTGAGCACCTCAACACCTGGTACTACGCCGACGCGCCCCATGCGGTCCGTCCCCGCCTCGACGCGGCGCGCCGCACGTCCACCTTCGACGAGGTCGTCGGCGGCCTCGACGAGTCCACTGCTCTCTTCGAGGCGCGGCGATGCATGTCGTGCGGCAACTGCTTCCAGTGCGACAACTGCTTCGGCGTGTGCCCCGACAATGCCGTGATGAAGGTCGACGAGGCGCACGGCTACCGATTCAATTACGACTTCTGCAAGGGGTGCGGCCTATGCGTGCAGGAGTGCCCGTGCGGCGCGATCGAGATGGTGCCCGAGGAGACCTGAGGGCCTGCCCCGGCGCGGTGGCGCCTCCTGGGGTGTCTCCGCAGACTGTAACGATTGCTGTTTACAGTTCGCGGGCGCCGTTGACCGTTCTCGTGACGGCGCCAGCGCTCGCGCCGACGGGACCGGAAAACGCGAACGACTGAGCCGCGCTCAGCGACGGTGGCCGAAGGGATGGCGGGGCGCCACACCGCCCGACATCACGGGCCGGTCCGGAACGGCGGCCTCCAGCAGCATCCGCCACTCGGCGGCCGCCACCGTCTTGCGCACCGCGGCCACGGCATCGGGGTTCACCGAGATCGACGTGATGCCGATGCGGACGAGGTGCTCGGCGAAGGCGGGCCGGTTGGACGGCGCCTGGCCGCACAACGAGGAGGTGATGCCCGAGGACTGGCTCCCGTAGATGATGCGCCCGATCGCGTCGAGCACGGCGGGGTCGGCCTCGTCGAAGACGTCGGCGCAGATCTGCGAGTCGCGGTCCACCCCGAGCATCAGCTGGGTCAGGTCGTTGCTGCCGATCGACACTCCCTGGATCCCCATGGTGGCGTAGGTCGGGATCCAGTAGGCAACCGACGGCACCTCGGCCATGACCCATACCGGGAGGGAGCCGGCCACCGGGCTGGCGTCGACCACCTCGAGGCAGGCTTCGAGCTCCCAGGCCGTGCGCACGAACGGGATCATCAGCACGATGTTCTCCGTCTCCTGCAGCACGCGGGCCAGTACGTCGAGCTCGAGCCGGAACAGGTCGGGCTCCCGGACATAGCGGTAGCAGCCCCGGTATCCGATCATCGGGTTCTCCTCGTGCGGCTCGAATTGGTCACCGCCTTCGAGGTTGGAGAACTCGTTGGAGCGGAAGTCGATGCTGCGATAAACGACGGGCCGCGGCTCGAAGGCCCTCGTGATGCGCAGCACCGACTTGGCCATGTCGTCGACGAACGTCTTCTCGTCGCCGCGCTCGAGGAGCTTGCGCGGGTGGACCCCCTTCAGCGCGTCGGTCACCATGAACTCGGCGCGCAGCAGCCCCACGCCATCGACCGGCATCGCCGCCACCTCCTCGGCGTGCTCCGCGAAGGCCAGGTTGGCGTAGATCCTCGTGGCGAGTGCGCCCGGTCCGCTGAGGCCCGTCTGCTGCGGAGCTGCGGCCGGAGCCGAGACCGTGACCGACGGGGCCACTGCACCCTCGGTCACCGTCCCCTGGGCGCCGTCGACGGTGACGAGCTCGCCGTCACGCAGCACCGTCGTGGCATTGCGGGCACCCACGACGGCGGGGACGCCGAGCTCGCGCGAAACGATGGCGGCGTGGCAGGTCATGCCGCCGCCGTCGGTCACGATCGCCGCGGCACGCCGCATGGTGGGCACCCAGTCCGGACTCGTCATGGGCGCCACCAGGACCTCTCCGGCCTGCAGGCGATCGCCCTGGTCGGGGGTCTGCAGCACGCGCACGACCCCGGAAGCCCGGCCCGCGGAAGCCGCCAGGCCCTGCACGAGCAACGTGCCCAGCTCGGCCGACACGGACGCGGCGACACCGCCCACCGCGGTGACGGGCCTGGACTGCACCAGGTACGTGTGGCCGCTGGCCATGGCCCATTCCGTGTCCTGCGGCGAGCCGTAGTGGGCCTCGGCGGCGAGGCCGATGCGCGCCACCTCGATGACCTCCTGGTCGGAGAGCACCCGGCGGCCGCCCTCGACGGCGTCGAGCTCGATCCGCTGGTCCTCGCCGTCGGGCCCGCGCACGATCTCGAAGAACTGGGTACCCACCCGCGCGTGCAACAGACGCGGCCCGTCCTTCGACACCACGTAGGTGTCGGGCTCGACCAGGCCGCTCACGACCACCTCGCCCTGGCCGAAGGCGGCCTCGATCACGATGTGGTCCGTCTCGCCGGTCGAAGGGTCGATGGTGAACATCACGCCCGAGCGCGCCGAGGGAATCATCTCCTGCACCACTACGGCGATCGACGGCTCAGCGGTCAGATCCTTGTCGCCCCGGTAGAAGATGGAGCGAGCGCCCCACAGCGAGGCCCAGCAGTCCACGACGCGGGCCAAGAGCTGCTCCTGGCCGGCGACGTTGGTGAATGTCTCGTTCATGCCGGCGAAGGAGGTCCCTTCGGCGTCCTCGCCGATGCCCGACGACCGCACGGCCACCCGGATGTCCGCGCCAAGGCGCCCGTAGGCCTTCACGATGTCGGTGGCCAGGTCCTTGGGGATCGGGACACCGTGCACGAGGTCGCGGGCCTCGCCGGCGAGGCGGTCGAGCTCGTCCTGCGATGCAGTGCGCGCCTCGGCCAGGATGGCCACGAGCCGCTCCCGGATTCCCGCCCGCCCGACAGCGTCGAGATACGCCTCACCCGTGATGACGAACCCCGGGGGGACAGGCAGGCCCCCCGCGGTCAACTCACCGAGGTTGGCGCCTTTGCCGCCCACCGAGCCCGTGTCCTTCAGCCCGATCTCCTCGAACCATCGAATTTCCTTCACGACCCATACCTCCGCAACTACGCCTGGCGCGCGCCACCTACACCGATCGTCCCTGATCAACGGCGATGCCGATAGGGTCCAATGTCCCTGTTTGCGGCCATCGACCTCTGTGACACTGAGTCCATGCAGACGCTCACCTTCGAGGAGGTGGTCGCGCGGATCCGTGCTCTGGGCGGGCGGGAGCCGCGGATCGTGATCTCCGGCAATTCGGCGACGCCGTTCACGTTGATCCGGGCCCTCACCGAGGCGCTCGAGACGTGCCGCGTGTTCCAGCTCAACGCCCAGTACGACTTCGCCAAGCATCGTTCCTTCATCTGTGAGACGCCGTTCGTCGGCCCGGGCATGCGCCACGACCCGATGCTCGACTACCTGCCCATGCGGCTCTCGCTCGTGCCTCGCCTCTTCGACACGGTGCGCCAGCCGGACGCGGTCTTGATCCATACGTCACTGCCCCGGGACGGCAAGGTCTCCCTCGGGATCGAGGTCAACGTCCTGCCGGCCGCCATCGAGCAGACGCGGGCTCGTGGTGGTCTCGTCCTGGCGCAAGTGAATCCCCACATGCCCTACACATTCGGTGCCGGCGAGATCCCCCTGGAGTCGATCGACGGCCTCCTGGAGGTCGACGAGCCGTTGACCTCCCCCGCCGGGCACGGATCCGAGGAGACGGCAAGCGCCATCGGCGAGCGCGTGGCCGCCTTCGCGACCGACGGCACGACGCTGCAGCTCGGCATCGGGCTCATCCCCACCGTGGCGGCCCGGATGATGTCGGGCCGCCGGGGGCTGCGCGTGTGGTCGGAGATGATCAGCGACGGGGTCATGGACCTCGACCACGCCGGCGCGCTCGATCCGGAGGCACCTGTCTACACCTCCTTTCTGATCGGCTCACCCGAGCTCTACCGCTGGGCGGACCGGAACGAGCAGCTCCGCATGCTGCGGACCGAGACCGTCAACGACCCGGCGCGCATCTCCGCCCACCCCTGCATGCTCTCGATCAACGCGGCCATGCAGGTCGACCTGTTCGCCCAGGCCAACGCCAGCTTCGTGGACGAGCAGATCCACTCGGGATTCGGCGGGCAGCCCGACTTCGTCTCCGGCGCCCTGCACTCTCCGGGCGGGCACGCGATCGTGGCGTTGCACGCCTGGCACGACAAGACGGACTCGTCGACGGTCGTCCCGGTCCTGACCAACCCCGTGACGTCCTTCCAACACTCGGCCGTGATCAGCGAGCATGGCTGCGCCGAGCTCTTCGGGCGCTCGCAGCACGCGCAGGCCCAGCTGCTCATCGAGCAGGTGGCCGACCCCCGCGCCCGCGCCGAACTCACGGCGGCATGCGGGAGGCTCGGGCTGCGCGAGCTCGACTAACCCGGCGCCGGCTCGGCCTCCTCGTCGTCCTCGTCGTCCTCGTCGGCGACGAGTGGGGCGTTCAAGTCCCACCCCTGATCGACCTCGGGGTGGAGCGGCGGGCGGGGGGTGTCGATCCCGTCCGGGTCGTCGATGCCGCCCTCGAGGGTGACCAGGAGCTCGGGGTCGTCGAGCTGCGCTCCCAGTTCCTGGAGCTCCAGCTCGTCGGCGACCAGGGTCGGGTCGATGGAGGGATCCTGCTCGATCGCCTCGCGGAAGGAAGGGCTGATGCGCTCGCCCTCGTCCTCGGCGACGTCACCCTGGCGGAAGGTCTCCGTGCCCAGGGCCTCGTCGGGTGACCACTCGTCGTTGCTGCTCATGTGCGGGCCTCCTCTGGCGCCGACGCCTCTGATGTCCGACATCCGCCCCAAGTCTCCACTCCCCACAGAGGCGGGTGATAGGGCCAAAGGTCCGGGCCGGTTGCCTGCCGTCCTCCAGGCCGATTGGGGTCCTTCGGCACTTCCTGGCGTAGCCACGCATCGCGCACACTCTCCGCAGTGCCAGGATGGCCCCGTCGGGCCATCGGAGCACGACCACAGACGGGAGGAGCGAACGTGGCAGCGCCCGAGCACCTGAACAGCCATCATCGCGACACGCTGGCCCAGATCTTCCGACACCCCTTGAGCCACAACATCGAGTGGCATTCGGTCCTCTCACTGCTCAATGCCGTGGCCACCGTGCAGGAGACCCACAAGGGCAACATCCTGGTCACGATCGGGAGCGACACCGAGACCTTCGAGCCTGGGCGTCACAAGGACATCGACGCCGAGCAGCTGGCCAACCTGCGCCGCCTGCTCAAGAAGGCCGGCTACGGGCCCGAGGAGACGTCGGCGTAGGGCATTTGGTCCCCCAGGGGGACGCATCGTGACCAAATGCCCTGTCGGGCACCCGCGATCAGGAGTCACATATCCCCATGCACTATGACGTGCTCAGCGTGGGCGACGCCGCCACCGATGTGTTCATCCGGCTGTCCGACGCGCACATCCGCATCTGGGAGGACGACCACGGCCACTGGATGGACCTACCCTTCGGCGGCAAGGTCCCTTTCGAGTACGCACTGACGGTCGAGGCCGGCGGGAACGCCGCCAACGCCGCCGTGGGCCTCTCGCGCCTCGGGATCTCGACCGCCATCGCGGCCCATGTCGGGACCGACGAGATCGGCCGCACCATGCAGGCGGCGCTCGAGCGCGAGGGCGTCGACACCCACCTCGTGCGCTTCGACCCCCGACAACCGAGCAATCGCAACTTCGTGCTCTGGTTCGGCCAGGACCGCACGATCCTGGTCCACCACGAGCTCTACGACTACCACTGGCCCGACCTGAGCCCGCGTGAGATCCCCCGTTGGGTCTACCTCAGCTCGGTCGGCTCCGACGGAGCCGCGTACCTAGACCACATCGTTGCCTGGCTCCGCGCCGAGCCCTCGGTGCGCTTGGCGTTCCAACCGGGGACGTTCCAGATCGCCCAGGGCACGGCGGCCATGCAGGGCCTCTACCAGCGGGCCGACGTGCTGGTCTGCAACCGGGAGGAGGCCGTCGAGATCGGCGGCGGGGACCACGGCCGCTTGGCCGACCTCCTCGAGTCCCTGCACCGGCTGGGGCCGAGGATCGTCGTCGTCACGGACGGACCCGAGGGAGCCTACGCGTCGGACGGGGCGCAGCGCTACCGCGTCCCCGCGTACCCCGATCCCTCCCCACCGATTGAACGCACCGGCGCCGGGGATGCGTTCTCGTCGGCGCTCGTCGGCGCCCTCGTGAAGGGTCTGCCCCTCCAGACGGCGCTGGCGTGGGCCCCGGTGAACGCGATGTGCGTGGTCCAGCAGGTCGGCTCCCAGACCGGGCTGCTGAGCGAGAGCGAGCTGCGCAAGTTCCTGGACGACGCGCCCGAGGCGTACGCGGTCACGACCTGGTGAGCCGGGCCGCTCCCGGCGATGCGCTGGGGTCGCCCGCCGAGGGAATATGCACGCCGTGAGGACCTTCCCATGAGCGCGGACGCGTGAGCGCACCCCCTGTCCTGGCCGCCGACGTGGGCGGCACGCAGATGCGCGCGGCGCTGGTGGATCCGGACGGGACCGTCGTGCTGCGGCGGTCGGCCGCCACCCCCGGGCATGCCGACGTCCCGGCTGCGCTGATCGACCTCATCGCCAGCGTGGGCGCTGAGCGCGGGCATGGCTCGGCGTCGCATGCGGTCGTCGGGCTGCCGGGCGCCGTCGACTACGAGGCCGGACGACTGCTGTGGGCACCGCACCTCCCGGAACGCTGGACCGAGCTGCTGTCGCGCGACGAACTGTCCGAGCGCCTCGGCCTGCCGGCCCACATCGCCAACGACGCCGATCTGGCCGCCGTGGGCGAGGCCGCCTTCGGCGCGGGCGCCGGGATCACCGACGTCGCCTATCTGACCATCTCGACGGGCATCGGGGCCGGGGTCGTCCACGGCGGCCGGCTGCTGCGGGGCAGGCGGTCGCTGGCCGAGGTGGGGCACACCGTCATCGACTGGCGCGCGTGGCGGGAAGGATCGCCCAGCACGCTCGAGGAGCTCGGTTCGGGGAGCGGCCTGGCCCGCCTGGCCCGCGAGGCGGGGCTCGGGCCCCTCGACGCCCGGGAGGTCGAATCGGCGGCGGCACGCGGTGAGGCCAGGGCGATCACCGTCTGGCAGGGCGCCATCGCCGCCTGCGCCGTCGGGGTGTCCAACCTCGTCATGTCCTTCTACCCGAGCACCGTGGTCGTCGGAGGCGGGCTCGGGCGTGGCGCGGAGTTCTTCGGCCCGCTCCGCGACCTCGTGATGAGCCGGCCCGAACACCACCCGGCCGACCTGACGATCGTGCCGGCGGCCCTGGGTGACGACGCGGGCCTGGCCGGTGCCGCGGCGTGGACCTCGGCAACCGAAATTGCATGACCAGCGCCCCTGCCGTCGCCGAACTCCACAAGCCATGCCCAGCAAAGGGACCTTCTCCTCTATAAGGTTCGAGAAGCTGAAACGAAACTGCAATACAACCACCCCTTCAGGGAGTGGCCGCAGACGCGGGGCCCGCTTGACCGGGGGGGCCCAGACCAAAGGAGACAATGTGCGATTCCGCAGAGCAGGCATGCTCGGGGGGCTGTCCCTCGCCGTGTCGTCGATGCTGGTCGGCGCCGTGTACGGGGGGGCTTCGGCCTCCGAACGTGCCAGCGGGCCGTCCAACGTCTCGACCAGTTCATTCAACAACAGCTTCACCATCATGAAGCAGTTCAAGGGGCTGGCTGCAGCCGGCCACGGCAAGATCGCGGCCATCATGCCGGACACCACCACGTCGACCCGGTACGTCGAGTTCGACCAGCCGGACATCACGAAGGCCCTCCAACTGGCCGGCGTGAGCTCGTCGAACTACGTGGTGCAGAACGCCCTCGGGAGCGACGCCACCCAGTTGACCGACGCCCAGACCGACATCTCGAACGGTGCCACGGTCTTGCTGGTCGACCCGCTCGACTCCGGCGTCGGCGCGCAGATCGAGAGCTACGCCAAGTCCCGCGGTGTGAAGGTCGTCGACTACGACCGCCTGACGCTGGGGGGCAGCCGCTCCTACTACGTGAGCTTCAACAACGTGACGGTCGGCAAGCTCCAGGGTGAGGGCCTCGTGAGCTGCGTCGCCGCCTGGCACGTGAAGAAGCCTCAGGTCGTGGTCATGCACGGTGCGGTGACGGACAACAACGCCACGCTGTTCGCCCAGGGCTCCGACTCGGTGCTCAACCCGCTGTTCAAGTCGGGCAAGTGGGTGGCCGTGGCCCACACGGCCGGGTCGTGGGACGCGCCGACGTCCGAGACCGAGTTCCAGGCCGTCCTCACGGCGCACCCGAGTGTCAATGCGTCACTGATCCCCAACGACACGAACGCCGCCGCGATCATCACGTACCTGACGTCGCTCCACGTCAAGCCGAAGACCTTCCCGACCACGGGTCAGGACGCTTCGCTGACGGGCCTGCAGGACGTGCTCTCCGGCTACCAATGCGGCACGGTGTACAAGCCGGTCTACCTTGAGGCGCAAGCCGCGGTGGCACTCGCCCTGTACCTGCGTGCCGGGGTCAAGCCCCCATCGAAACTGGTCAACGGCAAGGTCCAGGACACGACCGCAAGCGTGAGCGTCCCATCGGTCCTCGAGACGCCCGTGTGGGTCACCACGAAGAACATGAACGCCACCATCATCAAGCAGAACTGGGTGCCGGCTGCGCAGCTCTGCGCCGGCTCGTACGCCGCCGACTGCACCGCGGCAGGCATCACGCCGTAGCGGGTCATTGGATGACGGTGCCCGCCTGGGTATTGTCAAGTCCATAGAAAGCAACTTCCAGGCCGACCCCCCTTCCCGACCAGGGATGGGGGGTCGGCCACCGGGAGTTCGTCTACGCCGCCAACAGCCGCTGTCGCCCAAGGGGGGTGCCAACATGACCGAGAGTGCACCGCTGTTGGAACTGCGTGGCGTCAGCAAGGTGTTCGGACCGGTCAGGGCACTGAGCGGGGTCAACCTCACCGTGGAGGCCGGGAAGGTCACCGCCCTGGCAGGGGACAACGGTGCCGGCAAGTCCGTGTTGATCAAGACCGTGTCGGGCCTCTGGGAGCCCGCCGAGGGGCAGATCTTCTGGGATGGCCAATCCGTCCACTTCCACAGCCCCAAAGATGCCGAGGCGCACGGGATCACGACGATCTACCAGGACCTGGCACTGTGCGACAACCTTGACATCGTGCAGAACATGTTTCTCGGGCATGAGAGGCGGCGCCACGGACTCCTAGACGAGTCCTCCATGGAGCTGGCGGCGCGCCAGACCCTGGCCGACCTCCACGTGACGACGGTCCGCTCCATCCGCCAGCCTGTCGCGTCGCTGTCCGGCGGCCAGCGCCAGTCGGTTGCGGTGGCAAAAGCGGTCATGCAGGCCGCCAGGCTCGTGATCATGGACGAGCCCACCGCGGCCCTCGGCGTGGCGCAGACACAGATGGTGCTCGAGCTGATCAAGCGTCTGTCGAGCCAGGGCACCGCGGTGATCCTCATTTCGCACAACCTCAACGATGTCTTCGCTGTGGCGGACGTCATCGCGATCCTCTACCTCGGCCAGATGGTGGCCGAGGGCCCCATCTCCGAGTTCGACCGCCAGGTGATCGTGGACTACATGACCACGGGCGAGTCCTCTCGAACGGTCGCCGCGGGGTGATGCACCCGTGACCGATACGATCGACGAGCCGGTCGCCCCGGGAGGGGGCACGGAGGAGCCGGCTGCCGAAGAGGCCGGCACCCCCACCAGCGCGCTGGCACCCGACGAGCTCGTCGTGCTGGCGCCCGACGTCCTCGCCAACTCCCTCGGCGACTACCTGCACGCCTGGTGGAGGCGCATCCGCGGCGGCGAAAGCGGTGCGCTGCCCATCATCGTCGGGCTCATCGTCATCAGCATCTTCTTCGAGGTGCAGTCGAGCGCCTTCCTGACGGCCACCAACATCGTCAACCTCTTCGTGCAGGCGACCTTCATCATTCTGCTCGGGATGGCCGAACTCTACGCCCTCCTTCTGAGCGAGATCGACCTCTCCGTCGGCTTCGTTGGCGCAGTCGGGGCGGCCATCGCCATGGCCCTGATCGGCGCGCCACAGAACTGGGTCTGGTGGGCCGGGCTCATCGTCGGCATGGCGGCCTGCGCCCTGATCGGCGCCTTCCAGGGCACCATCATCACCCGGCTCAAGATTCCTTCCTTCGTGGTGACCCTCGCCGGACTGCTGGGGTGGCAAGGGGTCCTGATCTACGTCTTCGACACCGACAAAGGCGCGGTCGGAGGCGTGATCACCGTCTCCAACAACGTCATCGACGACCTCGTCAGCGGCAGCATGACCCCTGCGGGGGGTTGGATCCTCCTCTTCGTCTCCGTCGGCCTCTATGCGGTCGCTACAGTCGTCCGCACGTCGCGCCGCCGCGCGCAGGGACTCACCACGCCGCCGCTCAGCATCACGCTCCTCACGGTGGGCGCGGTGGCGGTCGCCGGCGTCGTCCTGGTGTACATCTGCAACCTGAATCGGGGCGTTATTGTCCCCGTCGAAGGGGTCCCATGGGTCATCCCCTTCGTCCTCGTCGTCCTCGTCTTCCAATCGTTCCTGCTCGCCCGGACGAGACTCGGGCGCTACATCTACGCCATCGGTGCGAGCCCTGAGGCGGCGCGGCGGGCCGGCATCAACGTGGCTCGGATCCGGACCTTCGCGTTTGCGCTCTGCAGCTTCACCGCCGGCCTGGCTGCCGTGGTGTACGCGTCGCGTCTCGGCTCCATCTCGGTGGGCTTCGACGGCGGCACCTACGTGCTCTACGCCGTCGCCGCCGCGGTCATCGGCGGGGCCAGCCTCTTCGGGGGTCACGGAAAGCCCATCCACCCGCTGCTGGGTGGACTCGTGATCGCGACCCTCACCAACGGCCTCGCGCTGCTCAACATCAGCACCGCTGGGACTGACATCGCCACGGCCCTCGTCCTCCTCGTCGCTGTGGCGGTCGACTCGACACTGCGGCGACGCGGTCGCTCCGGCGCAGGAGGCTGACGCAGCGACGGCCCAGCCCTGCGCCAGCGTGAGGCGAACCGGGGCGAAGCGGCACGGCGTCGTGGCGGCGGTGATTGCGCTGCTCGCGCTCGCCGGGGGCGGAACAGCCCTCGCAGCCACGACGACGACCACGACGACACCCTCGCCCAGCGCCCCGTCGTGGACCGTCTACCACGGCGACCCGGAGGGGAGCGGCGTCGCCACCTCCGTCTCGTCCGTCACCCTCTCCTCGGCGGCGTGGACCTCGCCGGCCCTCGACGGCCAGCTCTACGGCGAGCCCCTGGCGTGGAACGGTCACGTGTTCGTCGCCACCGAGAACGACACCGTCTACGCACTGTCGGCCGCGACGGGCGCCATCGAATGGTCCAGCCACGTCGGCACGCCGGTGCCCTCCGGGTCGCTTCCGTGCGGCGACATCTCGCCGACCGTCGGCATCACCGGCACGCCCGTGATCGACGGGGCGCGCTCCGAGCTCTTCGTGGTGGCCGACGAACTCGTCAAGGGGAGCCCGGCGCACGAGCTGGTCGGGCTCAACGCGACGACCGGGAAGACCGATCTGACCCAGGACGTCGACCCTGCGGGCTCCACGCCGTCCGCGCTCCTGCAGCGCACGGGCCTGACGCTCGACGCCAGCCGGGTCGTGTTCGGCTACGGAGGGAACTACGGTGACTGCTCCTCGTACCACGGCTGGGTGATCTCGGTGCCCGAGGCCGGCGGCACCCCGGCCGAGCTCGCGGTCGACGCCGCGTCCGGGGAGAGCCAGGGCGCCATCTGGATGGGCGGTGCGGCTCCGGTGGTCGACGCGCAGGGTGACATCTGGGTGAGCGCCGGCAACGGATCGGTGTACTCGTCGAGCCATGCCTACGACGACAGCGACTCGGTCCTCGAGCTCTCGTCGTCCCTTACACTCCTCCAGTACTTCGCGCCGGCGTCGTGGGCCGCCAACAACTCCCGCGACCTCGACATGTCCACCGCTCCCGCTCTGCTCGCCGACGGGCAGGTGGTGGGAGCCGGCAAGGCAAGGATCGTCTACCTGCTCAACGGGTCCTCCCTGGGGGGGGTCGGAGGCCAGCAGGCATCGCTGGGAGATGCGTGTGGTGACGACATCGACGGCGGCGTCGCCGTGCAGGGCGCGACCGTCTACCTGCCCTGCCTCAGCGGTACCATCGCCGTGCAGGTGTCGTCGGCCCCCGCAGGACTCCACCTGCTGTGGAGCTCGTCCGTCGGCGGAGGGCCGCCCGTCGTCGCGGCCGGACTGGTCTGGACCATCGGCCAGAACGGTGACCTCTACGGCCTCAACCCGACCACCGGTGCCGTCCGGGAGCGAACCACCGTCGGCATGCCGGCCAACCACTTCCCGACCCCGTCGGTGGGGGCCGGACTCCTCCTGGCGCCGGCCGCGGACCGGGTGGTGGCCTTCTCGGCACCGTCGGCCTCGGCGTCCACGACGACCACCACCACGGCGGCGCCCCGGACGACGACGACGGCTCGCACCACGTCGACCTCGGCACCCGCCGAGGGGGGCGGAAGCAGCGCCTGGGTGGCCGTCGCCGCCGTCATCGGAGGCCTGGTCGTCGTGGGCGGCCTGGCCTGGCTCCTGCTGCGGCGCCGGCAGCGGAATCAGTGAGCGGAGAGCAGCAGCTCCAGCATGGTGCCCAGGCCGGCCACAACGAGCGACAACGAAACGACGACGGCGGTCACCTTGATCAGCGGACGGTGCATCGGCTCCCATTCGCCGACATCGGCGAACTGGTCGAGCGTGTCATCGTCACGCTCCGCCCACGCCGGCTCCTCCGGCGCCCTGTCGCCGAGCGGGCGGGGTTCACGCGTGGCCACGTAGCCGATGAACGGCCCGAGGCCCACCGGGAAGTGGGGCTGGGGCGGTCCGGGAACGTGGCCCTGCATCGGGTGCCACGTTAGTCCTGCCCTCGCTTCCACCGGCAGCCGACCGTCTACCCTCGGGTCATGGACGAACCCCAGAAGATCGGCTTCACGGCGGCCGAGTCGGCGCCCCGATTCCCCGATGACCCGAAGCCCCCGGCCGGCGCGCCCAATGTCGTCGTCATCGTGCTCGACGACACCGGATTCGGGCATCTGGGCGCGTTCGGCTCCGACATCGGGACACCGCACACGGACTCGCTTGCGGCGGGAGGTGCACCCTTCAACCGGTTCCATGTCACGTCGTTGTGCTCGCCGACGAGGGCCTCGTTCTTCACAGGCCGGAACCACCACGCAGTCGGGATGGGCTTCCTGGCCGACATCCCCCTCGCCTTCCCCGGCTACCACGCACGCCTGCCCAGGACGGCGGCCGCTCTCCCCCGGCTGCTGCGCGACGCCGGGTACTCCACGCTGGCGGTCGGCAAGTGGCACCTCACGCCGCGCTGGCAGCGCTCGGCCGCCGGGCCCTTCGACAGCTGGCCGCTCGGGCTCGGGTTCGAGCGCCATTACGGGTTCCTCCAGGGCGATACCAACCACTGGACCCCGAACCTGGTCTGTGACAACCACTACATCGACCCGCCCCGCCGGCCCGAGGACGGGT
>Ga0310038_10001761_pt1 | contig 16138 bp, 12 predicted proteins | sample Sb_taG_6_FD_200461 | JGI IMG/M metagenome (GOLD analysis project Ga0310038, IMG submission 200461) | Peat soil microbial communities from Weissenstadt, Germany - Sb_50d_4_PS metaG (v2) (version 2) | ecosystem: Environmental > Terrestrial > Soil > Wetlands > Peat | place: Germany: Weissenstadt... | reverse complement strand
AGCAGGTCTTCGACCGGTTCCGGCCGGACGTGCTGCTGACGTACGGCGGGCATCCGGCCAGCCTCGAGCTGATGCGGCGGGCGCGACTGCGGGGAATTGCCGTGGTATTCCACCTGCACAACTTCGGTTACAACGACCGCAGGGCGTTTGCCGACGTCTCGGCTGTGATCTTCCCATCGGAATACTCCCGCCGCCACCATGCCCGGCTGCTGGGCCTGGATGGTCCGGTCACCCCGACCCGATCCCGCTCGACCGCCTTGTCGTCGCGGAACCGGAACCGAAATACGTCACGTTCATCAACCCCCAGCCGTCCAAGGGCATGGCGGTCTTCGCGGATCGCCGTCGTGCTGAACGAGTGCCGGCCGGACATTCCTCTCTGGCTGGTGGCAGGCCGCTCGGGTCGAAGCAGATCGAACTCGCCAAAGAGGCAGACATCGGAAGACCCCGGCCACGCCCCCGGCACGTCGACGAGGCGTGACGCCGGTTCATCCGCGCGGGTGTGAAACCCAAGTGAAATGGAGACGAGCTTGGAATCCAGCCTTCGGGGCGGCGTGATCGCGCCGCGCAGCCGCCCAGGTTCGCCAGGTGGTGCACGCCCAGACGCTCGGCGACTTCCCGCAACCGGGCTCGGCGGCGGCGAAGAAACGGCCCAGCAACCGGCCCGCGGCCAGCTTCCGCAACCGCGCCTGCCAGTTCTCGGCGTTGCTCCCCAGCCGCTCGAAGACCCCGGCCAGCTCACCGGAGATCACGGCTTTGCCCTCGCGGAACAACCGCCCGGTGTACTCCACCAAGAGCAGGTAATTGCCCAGCGAGAATCCTTCGAGCACCCCTTCGCGTGACGAATCCAGCCGTCTTCGATCCTCGACCGGACAGAGCCACAGCCCCTCCTCCAGGTCCGCCGCCGCAGTCGAGCCCGGGACGCTGCCTGCTTGGGCGGCGTTCAGGTCGTTGGTTCGCCCCTGTTCCTTGACATGCTCGACCCGTTGCTTGATCGAGGTATGTGCGCTGGCCTCGGGAACCTCGGCGATGCCGGCGGCAACGGGGTTCAAATCAATGTAAGCACAGGTCGCCAGCAACGACTCCTCATCGAGGATCGCCACGCTCTTGAACCGGCCCTCGAAGAACGCGCCGCGGGTCTGCTCCTCCGGGTTGGCCAGCCGCTACTGCGGCTTCTTCAAACGTTTCAAAACCCAACTGAGGCTGCGCAGTCGCTCGCGCGGTCGCGATACACCTCGCGTCCTTCAACCGCGCTCGGACCCAGTCATCGGAGACCGGTCCCGGCTGACGCGCCTTGTCGCATGGCGGTTATCCTGGATCGCGAACCCGCGACGGCCACCGAGAAGATTTGAGCAAGTTTTTGAAGCCGATGTTCGGTCCGCTCCCTACGGTTCAGCGCCCCCTCCCCGAGCAAGAACGCCCGCCGCGCGCCACGGGTCACACAGTGATACCAGCGGGTGACGGAAGGATCTTCCAGATGCGCCCGCGTGATCGTCATGGGGAATCTCCTTGGATAATCCGCATGATCTGCCGGATCGAACCCAACGAGTCAAAGCTGCAATGCCTGCCCTCAACTCCATCAGCAATGTCCGTCCTCAACCGCCTCACTTACCCTGACTTATAATCATCGAAGAAAAATCTTGGACCCGAGTTTCTCGACGATTAGAATCAGTCGTCTCAACGTGGCACCCCCGTCGGTCACGTTGACATCTTGACGACATCCAGAGAAGAATTCACGGTGCGACATGACTGCCACGCCATTCGAACCAGGCAAAACAGTTTCATCTCAGGTGGAGGCATCTGCTTTGCCTGAAACGCGATCTGCAGTCGGTGAACCGGAACAGAAACACCTCTTTAATGGCGATCTGCTAATCGATGAAACAGACCGGACGACTGCCGAGAAGCTCTACGCTAACATCTACCACGTCCTGGATCATCCCGAGCTGCGCGAGACATTCAGTGACTACAACACGAAAGCGGAGACCGCCAAGAAGAGGGTGAATCGGCTCGGCTTGGCGGCTGTGTCGCTCGCAACACTGGCGTTGTTGTCCTCGGCCCTGACGCCGGTGCTCGATATCGTCTCGGGAAGTGACGTCGGCCCGAACCAGACCGCCCTTACGACCTTGCTGAAGGGGGTTCACTGGCTCCTGTTCCTGGGCGAGTGCGCCGGTCTCGTGGGCTCCACGATCGCCGTCGGGGGCCTCTTGTTGGCGAACAAGAAGAAGGAGTGGCTCGAACACCGATACCTCGCCGAGATGTTGCGCCAGTGGCACTTTCAGTATTTGATCTTTCGCGGAAAGGAAATCGAAGACTCCTGCAACTCCTCGGACCCCGAAACGGCAAAAAAGACATTCTGTAATTTGAGGAACGCTCAGTTCTCGGCATTCAAAGCCAAATTGGAAAACAATCGCGAGGCCCTCGTCCAAGCGCTCAGAAAGCACCCGGAGGCGGGATACCAGTGGTTACATGAACCTAGGTCTTCGTACTCGGACGAGAGCAAAGTACTCGAGAAAGTGTTCGAGGCGTACGAAGAGCTGCGATTCAACCACCAGGCTCTTTACGCGGGCCTAAAACTGCTCGAGGAGACTCGCAGCCTGATGCCTCTCAAGTGGCCGGCCCAGGTGATGCAACGTCGCTGTGAAGCCTTCACGTCGATCTGCCTGGCCTCTTCCTTGATTATATCCCTCGCAATTGTGATCAGTCGGCTGGCCGGCGGGTCGGACGTGCTACTCGCGTCTCTTTCTGGAGCAATCGTGTCTCTGATGATTCTGACCGTGTCTGTGCGGGCTGTGCAGGACGGACTGGCGGTTCCCGAGGAGACCCAGAGGTATAATGACCTCGCTGGCAAGGTTCGTTACCTGCGCACCATGTTCACGGCGACGGAGAACCAGCAGAAGAAGCTTCGCGCGATGGAAGAGATGGAGAGGGCCGCGCTGGAAGAGCTGAAGGGCTTCCTCCGATCCTATTATGAAGCTCGGTTCATTGTGGCTTGAATCTCCGGCCCTCGGGACGACCGTCAAGCCTTGAGCCGCGGTTTGCGCAGGATCGTGACGTTGCGCGGCCCCGTGGCGTACCTGGTGAACCAGTCACCCAGTATCCTCTCTTATGAGGTCAGTAGCCGCAGTTCCTCCACTCTCGCCCAGGGATATGAAAGCAGCAACGCCCCATTGTGCCGGCCCTGGATCGGTGGTTCAAAGGTACTCCGCGTGTGCAACATCGCGGGCCGATCGATGGGCGTTCTCATGGGCTGCGCCATCTTGGGCTTGGCCGGCGATCTGCGCCCCTGCGGCGGATGAATAAGCTTCAGGTGCAGTAGCCGCCCCAGGACCGTAATCGGCCTCGTCGTCAAGTCCACGTGGCTCACATCCGTGATCAGGCACGTCAGTTTCACGACGGAAGCTCCTCGGAGAGTCTCGGGACTGGCCCGAAGGGACGGATGGGTCAAGGTTGCAAGTCCTGTTCTGAACCTCTCGACTTCCCTCAACAACCTCAGTCCCCAACTTCCTCAGATCTGTCCTGGTCCGGTCTTCCGGTCCGATTCGCCGATCCGGTCCGTCGATCCGGTCCCGTCGGGTCCCAGATCCAATCCCCATCAATTGAAGCCGTTGACTCAGTACTGCATTGCATGATCCAGTCTCTAATCCGGTTCCCTGAGCCGGTTCGAGCCGGTCATGCTGCATGCTGAGCCGGTCAGCGTCGACTATGGGGGGAAGGTTGGCCATGCCTTTCCCCTTCACGGTTGAGACACGCGAGTGGTCGGTCGACCGACGGATTTGCCGGCAAGCTCTTCCGGTCGCGAAACTGAGATTTTCACTAACAGTGTCGCATGCTGCTTCGATACACGAGCCTTTATTGCCGCCTGGAGCCCACTTCAGTTTCCTGGAGGCCGCAACGGTCGGCCAGGTCCAGCAGCCGGTTCACCAGCGCGGGCCCATCGGGAGGCCGAAAGAGGTCGACCTCGACGCCGGAAGCGTGAACGAGAGTCTCGCCGTACCACTCCCCCTCAGTGGCCACGGCGACCGTCTTCCTCGTAAAGTCCCCCGCGCCGGCGAGTGTGAAAGCCGTTAGTACATCGATCACCGAGTAGACCGGCTCCGGCCCCGTTTCCTCAAGGTTGTCGCTGCCGTAAATCTCGAAAAACTGTCCGGTCGCCTCCAAGAGCGCTCGGCCGAGTGGGGTCCGCGACCGGTGGGAGTGGACAAGCGAGCGGGTGAGGCAGACGTGGCGGAGGTCCCACGTGACGAGTTTTACCGGTGGCTTGAGTCCGAGCAGAAGGCGGAACGACTCGGCGTCGTGGAATACGTTGAACTCGGCGCACCCGAACCTACTTCCGGATCGCTTCGTACCGCAGTTTCCCGGCCCCTCCAAGGCGCCGCCCATGACGTGGATCGACCCCACGTGCGCCTGAAACGTGCCCGGAAAGTGCCGCTCGACGAGCGCAGCAGTTGTCGCCGGACAGGTGTTCAGGAAAGCGCAGCCCGGGTTCCGTGCCAGCATGTCGCGAACCGCCCCCGCGACGACCTCCGGGTCGCCGGTGGTGATCGGGTTGCGGCCTGTCTCGAGCGCAACGTCCATGAATCCGTTCGACCCGCCGAATCGCTCGAGGTCGGACTGGACGGGGTTGTACCCGAGGGTTGCTTCCGCCCCACGGATCAGGGTAATGTCCTCGCGGCCCGCCAGTCGAAGGATCCCCGAAGCGGTTCGGAGGCACTCGTCGACGTCGGCACACCCGTAGCTGACGACGACCGCGCGGAGGTCAATGCCCAGGCCCAGAAGCGTAGCGATCAGCCAGGCGTCGTCGAGGCCGGGGTCGCAGCAGAGGACGACCGGGGGTGAAATGCTGGGGTCGACGGTCGAGTCCATACGGGGCTCCTCTATAGTGGCTCCCGCCCGCACCATCACTACGAGGCGGGGCGGGAGAAGGGGCTGCGGGCCGGTTCGTCTGGAGGGGTCAGCGTACCACTACACGATTCTGTGTCCCCTGTCAATCCGCCGCACCCGGCCGGCTCTCCAGCTAGACTCGGCCTCGGGAGTCGGGTTTAACGGAACAGCCTTCGACGGAAGCGAGACAGTAGAACTATGTCAGCGTGCCCTTTCGTAGAGTTTTTTCCCGGCCACGTAAGTCGCTACGACACCGCGGTCACCGGCGAGCGTTAGCAAGCCGAAAGTCTTGAAGGCTAGCTGATCGAGCGAGTTGATCTGGGGATCACGGTTGCGCGAGGCGAGTTCCGGGGTGGCCACCAGATCAAGAACTGCGAAATCTGCCTCCTTGCCGGGATCGAAAGTTCCGAGCTTGTCTCCCAGGTAAAGTGCCTCCGCAGAGCCGCGCGTGGCCAGATAGAGCAACTTGAATGCGGAGAGGCGGTAGTCCTGAAGCATACCAACCTTGTAAGCGTCCTTCAGCACGGCCAGCATCCCAAAGTTGTCGCCGCCTCCCACATCGGTGCCCACGCCGAGACGAACTGGAGTCCGTCGCGACTTTGCCTCGCCGATCTTGAAGAGTCCACTGCCGAGGAACATGTTCGAGGAGGGGCAGAAGGCGATCGCCGCGCCAGAATCGGACATTCGCTTGAACTCGGATTCGCTCAGGTGAATCGCGTGTCCGAATACGCAACGAGGACCGACGAGACCGGCTCGATCATATACGTCCAGGTAGTTAGCCGCATCCGGGAAACGTGTCTTGACTCCGGCCACTTCTGAAATATTTTCCGATAGATGGGTGTTCACATAAACTCCTGGAAGCTCCTTGTAAAGCCCTCCAGCCCGCCTGAGCATCTCATCGCTACAGCCGAAAGCAAACCGAGGCGTGACCGCGTAGAGGTTCCGCCCGTGGCCGTGCCACTTCTGGTATAGGGTCTTGCTATCGCGATAGAACGACTCAGCGGTATCTCTATAAGCGTCTGGTGCGAAACCCTCGCGGTCGATACCGGTCAGTCCAGCGATCACCCGCATGTTCCGCTTGCTTGCTTCCTCAAAAAAAATGTCGACCGATTCGGGGAACGTCGTCGTAAAGCTCAAAACGGTCGTGGTGCCACGATGCAGCATATCGTCGAGGAAGAACGACGCGACCTTGCGGGCATAGTCGGGGTTCTCGAACTTCAACTCCTCCGGAAAGACCGTGGCGGTGAGCCACTCGAGGAGTTGGTTCCCGAAGACCGCCACGACCCGCGTCTGAGGATAATGAACGTGACAGTCGATGAGGCCGGGTATGATCAGCTTTTCAGGGTAGGAGATGATCTCGAGATCGCCATACTTCTTCTTGAGGTCTTCATGTCGGCCAAAGTCCCTGATCTTCCCGTCCTGGAGGACGAGTAATCCATCTTGAGTGAACCGAACGCTTTGTTTCTCATCGTTGAAGAAGGGGTCCTGAGTAAAATCGAGAAATGCACCGCGTACCCCCTGGGGTTCCTTGGCCGAGCCCGGTTTCGGATCTACAAGAAGGGCTAACAAAGCTACCAGCATGGCCAGGATGACCCGGTGCAAGGAGACGCAAAGCGGTCGTCGCGAGATGGACGCAGCTTGAGCGAACCAGGTCATAGCAGGATGGCTCCTCGTCAGGAGACACGAACGCTAAATGGTCACAGGACGACACCATAAGAATGCTGATCAACGAAGTCAAGGCTTACGCGGATGTCCTAACTGAACTGTCAGGTGCGGAACCGGAGTCCTTCACAAGCCCTCATTGATCCGTGGTTTACGGCGTCCGCCGATCGGGGCGTGGGTTACAAGACGGCCGCGTTCACACCCAAGCCTTGAGTGCGACATTACGCACCAATTCGCGTGGTGCAGGACCGAGATTGTAGTTCCGCTTCTTGGTCCGACCGTCGATAGTTTCGCCGCCCGTCGCAGACGCTTTTCCCATTATCGAATACGTCTCCAGGAATTCTGTCTCGCTCGTATGTTGGCTCGCCTTGCATTGTCGACGATGCTTTGATCGTCCTCCCCCTTGATGGGTGAGCAGATGGTAGGTTAGGCTTTGGAACGATTGTCTCGTGATTCCTTTGGCGCTAATCTTTTCTCTCTGTGGTAGGTGGATCGTGGCCGTTCTAACGTATCACGTCGGCATCAAGCCATCCGCCCCCGAACAACAACAGCGGTCAGCAAATCTCTACCCCGACGTCAGTTCGACGGCAGGAGGAAGGGTTTCGTATGCTCGAGAAACTGCCATTAACGTTGATTGCAAGCGTGTTTCTTTGCATGCTTCGTGCTTCAGATGCGAAGGGTCCGGCCGTTGTGTCGGAGGTGGAGAAGTACCTGAGCGACCGAAAGCCAACAGTGAGGCGTGGAACCGAGGAGTACTACGCGCTTGGTGCCTTGGAACAAGCGCTGAAAGCCTTCAACGAGGGGAACTATGGCATCGGCTCCGTGGTGCTGCTCAAGTGGAAGGACAGGATTTACGAGTTTCGGGACCGGAACGCCATGGTGACTGGATATCGACTGAGGGATCACGCCGAGGCACGTGCCCTCGACCGAGCAGTCGTTTTCTTTGGGGGTCTTAAGGATCGCGCAATTCCTGAGATGGAGCGGGCGAGGGTTGGCAGCACTATCAGGGCGGACGAGACCTATGCTGTCGACACCGACTACTTGAAGGAGCTTTCGGACGGGCTCCATGTGTACGGCACACTCGAACCTTGTCCAATGTGCATGATCATGATGCTCAACGTGGCCGTGAAAACGAGCATCAGTCTCGCCAAGGATGGAGAGCTGAGGGTCGTTGAGGGGCAAACCGTGAGTGACGGTTCAGCGATCGCGACGGATGATAAGTTCAAGTGCGCTCCGCTGGTGTGGCAGTCTATACGCAAAGGCCAAGGATTGAAGTTCAATCTGTACAAAGGCGACCAACGGCTGCGCGACCTGGCTCTGCGAATCTTCTTGGAGACCCGTGAGAAAATCGACGAGATGCTTGCGGAACAGAAGTAGGGACGTATGATAAGCTGAGGAATGGCCAGGCGGAATCGAACGCAAACAGCCTACGAGCCGCGAGAGGGGTGTGGTCGTTCTGGAGGCACGCTCGTTTGTTCGCATTGCTGGCAACACCTGCTGGGTAATTCACCCCTCTTGGGAGGGTCCGGCTGAAGCAAGACACTCGGGTCACGTCTTGGGCTGCCTCATGCCATACTCAAGCAGACGGGTTCGTCCTAGCTGCTCAATGAAATTCGGCGCCGACCTCGCGGGGTGGCAAAACATATTATTATTCAACTACCCGATAACAGGCTTGAAACCCAGCGATCCTTAGGGTTGTCGTAAGAGGTTTTCCTGTAGATGTTTCCGACGGATCTCATCCGGCGAGTACCTGTCTCTAAGCCATTTACGGAGTCCTGTTTTCGGCCGGTTCCTGGCCCGCTGTCGGGCCGTTGTTATTATTTCCGCGGAGCCATTTCCTTTGCGGCGACTAGCTTACTAGCCTTGCTGGAGTGTCGTCAGAACGAGGTTCTCGAGAAACACGGCAGTTCTTGCCAGGAGGTTCGAATGAAAGAGCTAAGTTTGTTTTACTCATACCAATCTGACCGACCGCGCGATCTGTGCAGAGATTTCATCGAAAAAGCGCTGAGGGCAGCGATCCTTAGCGTGCCGAAGGAGCTGGATTCTTGGATCCAGGTCGAGTCGGATCTGTCAGAGCGGGCGCCGGGATCGCCCGACGTTTTCGAGGCCATTTTTCGTAAGCTAAGCGTAAGCGACATCGTCGTCGCCGACCTTACACATGTTGCCAAAACCGAACCCCATGGGGGCCGGGAGCCCAGGTCCTGCGCCAACCCTAACGTTGTCCTTGAGTTGGGCTACGCATTTCACGCGATAACAGCTAACCGCATTATTCTTATCGAGAACGAACACTATCGCGGGATCGCTGATGGTCTCTCTGACCTCAGTGCCAGAAAACACCCGCTTCGCTACAAACTCAGCCCGCATTCCACCGAGGACGATCGGGAAACGACCCTAGACGAGTTGAGCAAAAAACTGTCGGATGAGCTTATAAAGGTAGTCAAGCTTGGGAAATTTACCCAGCCAGACCTCAACAACCAATACTCCAAATGGTGGATTGACCGAAAACAACGTCGAGAAGACAACCAGGAGGTATCATTCGAGGGTTTCCCGTACCGGGTTAAGCGAGGCGTTTTCTCTCCAGATCCGCGACTGACGAATTCAGCGAGCATGATGGCTCGATTGATGCCCAAAGTCGAAGGTAAACGAGTCCTCGATCTTGGGACGGGTTGTGGCGTCCTGGCGATCCTCGCGGCAAAGCGCGGCGCCAAAGAGGTCGTGGCAGTGGACAATGATTCAGATGCGTTGGCTAATGCTCAAGAGAACGCAGATCGCTACGAGGTGCGGGACAAGATCACATTCGTCGAGGGAAACCTTTTCGAAGGGACTGACGGCGAGTTCGACGTGATCCTCGCTAACCTTCCGATCGACCCTCGTCCCCCCGCCTGGAGGGTGTCTACTTCCGACGTTAACAAAGTGGCAAGAGAATTTCTTGAGCAGGTTAGGTCGAAGTTGTCTCCGAAGGGTGCGGCACTACTTACCTGGGCCTCCTTCGGCGACCTTAAACGCCTAGAAGACGATCTTGAGGAGCTCGAAATTAGCTTTCGCGAACCAACAATCGAAGAAACGTTCGGAGTAACGTGGTATCTGTACGAAATCCGCAAGAATCGGCTTGCGAAGTGACCGGCAAATCAATGGAGCGCCGGCGACTCGGCCCAAGAGGCGGCTAAAGTGTGCCCCGGGACACTTGTGAGATGAGGCAGGGGCAATCGCCACGTCGCGGCCGCAGCGACGAATCACTGCGAGCGTCGGTTTTCGGGTCTCTTTTGGGGCGCCGAACCCGTGGCGTGGCTGCGGTTGTCGCGTGAAGGGTCCGTTGAAGTCCAACAAGCAGACTTCGACTGGTCGTATTTCCCCCGCCATGCCGAGGCTTGTTGACACTGGGGGTAACCCCGTCGGGAGAGGTGGGGATTTTCGAGGCATTCGTCGATAACGATCGCATGAGGAGTGCCGCAAGCCGGCACTTAACGCGGCACGTCTAACCATCAAACCAACCCCTGGGCCGGACGGGCGAGACATCCAAGTCATGAAGATCGAGAAGCTACTGCCGATAGCTGGCGATGACACCGACTATGGCCCGGGTGGCCATCGCTACAACGACGATCTGCTCATGGCTCGCACATCAAGAGAGCGAGCTAGCCGGGATCACAAGGCCCTTTTCCATGTGCTGGATCATGAACAGTTGCGGGAGGCGTTTCGTCCGAGTAATGAGGCGGCGAACCTGGCCAAGAGGCAGTCACAAGCGGCCGGGTTTTGGGCCGTATTTGCCGCGCTGCTGGCTCTAATTGGTGCGGCGAGCGAACCGCTCTGGGGCCACCTTGGTGCTCCATTACCGGGGGTAATCTCTCTCGTGTCAGCCCTGCTTGGGTTGCTGTCGTTCACGATCGCATTAGTCGGATTGATATATGGCAAGCGCAAGTTAAGATGGCTGCATGAGAGGCTTTACACCGAGCGCCTACGACAGCTTCACTTCCAGACGTTCGTGTGGCGACTACCCGAAATCGCTGCATCACTCATCTCCGAGCAGGCAAGGGGTGACTACTGTAAGAAACGCGACCAGTGGTTTGAGAAGTTTGATCATGAATTCAAGGGTAAAGGCGACGCTCAACTGGCAGCAATTCTGGACCCAGAGGGAATGCCGAAGATCTGGCTGCATGCCGATGCCTCGATCAGCGATGAGCCGCAGGTGCCGGAGAACATTGACTTGTCAGAGGTGTTTCAAGCGTACGAGAGCCTTCGGTTTGATGAGCAGGTGGGCTATGCTAGCTACATGCTTAGGCCGAGCAACAGGCCTGGATCGGCGAAACGTCAGAGTTCTAATTGGCTCTGGTATCCTGGTGCTGACTTACCGTTGCTAGCGAAGAGGAGGGTTCTTTACCTCCTCTGGATTTCATCATTCGCAGCGCTTATCTTCATGCACTTCGGCATCACCGTGTCACACGTCGGTGGTTTGCGCGAGTTTGAGGGAACTTGGCCGCACGTGGTCATAGTGACCGCAGCACTGCTGGCCATTGCGGTCAAGACGCTCTCCGAGGGATTCGCGCTTTCACGAGAAATCGAGCGATATGAGGAGTATCGATCGGTGGTCAACGGCCTGCGGTTGGTCTTCAAGACCGCGAGCTCATCACATCGAAAGGTGGGCATCATGATGGACCTGGAAAGGGCAGCCTTCGAAGAGATGCGTGCATTCCTTAGAAGCAACCATGAAGCCACGTTCATAATGTAGCAGGAGAGAGTTTGTCTTCTCGGAGGAATGGGGTCTCTGACCAATTGTGGCCAGCCTTGGTGTCAACCCGAATGAACCATGCGACTCGCCGGAGCGGCCCCTTATTAAATCCACTCGTTTGGGTGGCTGCTGAGGCTCAAATCCCAAGCAGACTGAGGGAGAGTACAATACTTTTGTTGGTGATCAGAATTAGGGAACAATGCCCCGACAAGGAGCTAAGAAGTCAGGGGTACCGCCCCGAATCGCCCGCGTTCCTAGCCGTCTAGCGGGTCGTTAGACGAGTTGGAGACTACCGCCATATCGGAACCATGCACAAAGTTTTCCCTATCCAAGGCGCCAACCGCAAATCGTATGTCAGCGTCGTCGAGTAATTCCCTGAGATCCATTATTTCGGCTCCAACATCGTAAGAGAGGCATTAATCTCCGTATATAGTTATACAATAATCATGTTGTTATGGAGAGTGTCTTAAGACCTCAACTAGCCTAAGAACCATTGAACCACTGTCGTCCACCACGCCGATTCTTGTCATTCTAAGTGTTCCCAAGGCCAGGAATGGATCGAATCATCAGCCAACTGAACTACGTACTCGAAAGCCCGACGCCGAATGAGTATCGACCTGATTCGTAGGCGCTCGCCAGTTGGTGCGCGGCCATCGGCCAGCCGGGGCGGTCCCGTCCGGCACGAGGGGCCGTCACACCCCCGTCCTGGCGCACCAACTGGCGAGCGCTAGGCCTGATTCTCTCAAATTGAGAGCCGCTCGGCAATCAATTAGGTGTGCGCCCCCCCTGAACTCCATCTCGCTGGCCATGTTACGATCGCGGCATGGCCGGAGGGAAGTGAACTGTGGCGAGATCGGTGCGTGACGGCGGCAAAGAGCAGTACTGGCGTCAGGTCCCGGCACGCTGGCGATCAAGCGGGCTCTCGGGGCGGCCCTACTGCCAGATCCACAGGATCTCGAACCGTCCTTGTACTGGTGGCGACGCGAGATTCCGCGGCGTGACGGCTCCCGGCCCCAATTCCTGGCGGAGTCCGTCGTGCCGGCCGCCGTGGCCTCCAACGGCGACGGCGCCATCGAGGTCATTTTTGCCAATCAGCGCTGCCTTCGGGTTAGGCCGGGCTTCGATCGAACTACGCTCGTTCGTCTGCTCGACGTCCTGGAGGACGCAGGCACGGCATGTTGAGCTTGCTTGCCACGGTGCGCTTCTGGCTCTATGCGGAGCCGATATGAGAAAATCGCTCGAAAGCTTGGCCTCCATTGTTCGGGATGCCCTCGATCGAGGCGCCTCTCGCGAGGCAGCGCCACCCCCGATGCGCTGCACCTCAGGTCGAAGCATCTCGAAGCACACCGCAATTCCCGCTTTGAACATGAAACGGCCCTGCTTCCCAGGCCGCCCTGCCTTGACGAACCGGCCAGAAACGGCGAATGTGTACCCAGGGTGTCACCCGATCTCCTGGGCACGGCCAGGAATTCCGGGCCCACGAGCCGGAAAACGACGCTTATTCGCATATTGCCTCTCGTCGCCCCCTGCGCGCCACTTCACCTGGAGGACGGATCGATGTCCGAGAATGGTACCAGTCCCATGCATCGCCGTGAGTTCATTCAGGCCGGCGCGGCCGCGACGGCCGCCGCCACCACGCTGGCTCAAAGAGCTGCGGCGGCCCAGGTTGCCGGCGAGCAAGCCGGTGCAGCGAACAAGAAGACCGAGCTACCCCGGCGGATGCTGGGCAAGACGGGCGTGGAGGTGACACTCGTCAATCAGGGAACCGTACGTCAGCCGGATGCGCTGGAACGGCTACTCCGTTATTCCTACAGCCGGGGCGTTCGCTATTTCGACACGGCCGCGGCCTACCACACCGAGCCCGCGTTCAAGAAATGGTTCACGGCCATGCCCGAGGTTCGCAAGCAGATCTTCCTGGCCACCAAGGACGGCGTCCGCCGGCCCGGCGACATGGTCAAGAAGATCGACCAGCGGCTCGCGGCGCTTGGTACCGACTACATCGACCTGCTCTTCTTCCACGGGCTGGGAAGCAATCAGGTCGACTGGCCCAAGAGCAAGGAGATGAAACAGGCCGTCGCGGCCATCAAGAAGACCGGCAAAGTGCGGTTCGTCGGCTTTTCCACCCACGACGCCCGTAAGGCCGAGCAAATCCAGGCGGCCGCCGAAGGCGGCTTCATCGACGTGATCATGCTCGCGTTCAGTCCGTGGCTGAAGAAGGACGACCCGATCAACCGCGCCCTCGACGCCTGTAACGCGAAGAACATCGGGCTGGTCTCGATGAAGCAGATGGCCGGCCACACGAAGGTCAAGGACAACGTACCGGCGCTGCTGGAGCGAGGGCTCACCACGCATCAGGGGCTGCTCACCGCCATCTGGTCCGATCCGCGCATCTCCGCCACCTGCGTGACCATGACGAACACGGACCAGGTCAACGAGAACACCGATGCGGCCCGGAAATTCACACCCTTGAAAGAGGCCGACATCCACGCGCTGCGCGACGCCGTCCTGGCCGCTGGACCAATGATGTGCGCCGACTGCGACGGCCGCTGCGGCCGGGCCGCCGGCACCAACGCGCGCCTGGGCGACCTGACCCGGTTCTTGACCTACCACGAGCACCACGGCTCGCGCCAGCAGGCACGCGAGGGCTACGCCGAGCTCACCGAGGAAGAGCGGAACTGGCGCGACGCCGATCTCGTGGCCGCCCGCGAAGCCTGCCCGAGCAAGCTCGACTTCGCCCAGCTTCTGCCCGAGGTCGATCGCCTGCTGGGCTGATCGCAATCCCCGCTGCCTTCGAACCAGCGACCGGCGCGGCGTTTTCCGTGACGCCCCACCGGTCGCTTTCCTGTTCGACGACCAGCCTGCGAAGCTCGGCTCTCCTTGACCCGTAGCGGCGTCACTCCGAGTCAACGACAGCCGTCAGACTTGCGCGCGATCGGGGTCAATTCCTCGACTGGGCTCCGGCCGCGGTCTCCTGACGGAGGTCAAGGTTGCGGTTCGGGTTGGCGGCGGGAATGGCTGGCGGGTAGGGATAAAAGGGAGTCCGATCGAAGAAGTTCCTGGGGCGGAGGTCGAAGCCGCTCCACATCACGAGTGCCGAGCCTTCCCAGGCGTCGTCGCCGGGCCAGAGCTTGGGGGCGGAATCGGGCTTGCCGTCCTCGTCGCGGGGTTCATGGTGGGACGACGATGTGGCCCAGAGCACGATGTCGGCCGACTCGACTTCTTCCTCGTCCTTCACCAGGTTGGCCAGGTTGGAGAAGATGTATTCGAGCGGCCGTTCGGGGTGCGAGCGGGTGACCCAGAAGTCGTGCTGGGTGAAGTCTTCATTGTGCCTGGCCGACCCCATGCGAATGGGCATCAGGTCGTAGCCGATCGGCTTGCCGTTGGCGTTCTTCCGGTCGGTCTCGATCCGCACCATGGTGAATTCACGGCGATCGACGTCGGGTTTGGCCGCTCCCTCGGTCTTCTTGCGGAGCTCGACCAGGCTTTCGCGGGCGATGTCAACGGCTTGCCTGGTCTGCTGCGCGGTCAGGCCCGGGCGCGGGCTGGGCGTCCCCTGCGCAGCGGCCCAGGCCGCGACGCCGATCACCCCCAGCGCAGAGACGATCAGTGCGGACAGTCGTGGTCGGGGACTCATGCTCACCCTCCTGGGACCAAAAGTGCCGCCCCGCCCGGGAGAAGCCTCGGCGGGACGGACAGAAGATGCCGCTCGGCTTGCGGTCGGCTCAGGGTTCCTTGATGTCGAGATTGGCCTCCAGGACCTTGGCGATCCGGTGCTTGCTCTCCTCGAGGTGGGCCCGGGTCGTGTCGTCGAAGCTGGTGTTCCTGGTTTCCAGGACCATGCCGATCCGCCCGGCGATCTCCTTGAGATGCAGCCGCGCCAGCGCGCGGGCGTCGGCCGGGACCGACGAACTGCCGCCGCCGATGATCACGATGTAGCTGAACATGTCACTGTGAGGATTGGAACGATCGCCAAGAACCATGTTGCCCAGCCGGCGCAGGTACTCGCGCTGGAGGTTGCGGCGCACGGTCGAAAGGGCGAGTTTGGCGGCCTTCGCGTCCTTCTGGTCGGGCAGCTTGTCGAGGTCCGACCAGATCCCGTCGGTCAAGGAGCGGAAGACTTCCTCCATGCGGAGCGGATCGGTCCCGGGATTGGCTTGAAGCTGCTGATTCTGGATCCGGGCCAGAGTCCCTGCGCTCAGGCAGTGCCCCAGCACGATCTTCTGGATGCCCAGAATCCGCTCCAGCACCGAGATGTCGATGCCCGGCCCGCTCCCGCTGTCGTTGCCCCAGTGCGTCCACCGCTCCGCGCCCAGCCGCCGCAGCAGGGTCGGCGAGAACTGAAACGCCTGGTCGCTGAGGATGTTGTCGGCCAGGAACTTGAGGCACTCGCGCTGCTTGGCCCCGGACACCGGCACGATCGGGTCGCGGGCATCCTTGTCGGCCTTGTGGTCGCGCGAGACCGACTGACCGCCCACGTACTGCGCAGCCAGCGTGGCACCGTCACCGAACTGGCCGATCAAAATCCCGAACGCGCGCCGGGTCCTGGCCCACGAGTCGCCGTCCTTGACCACGCGGCCGTCCAGATCCTTGAGCAGCTCGCACGCCAGGGCAATCCGATCCTTGCCGAACTGACAGGGGTCCGCACCCAGGTCAAACTGGTTCACATAGGGATCGTCGTTGAGGAAAGCGTCCTCGTCGGTCGCGTACACCAGGTCGTGCTCGGGAGCACGCGCGGCGATCTTCTTCAGCTCCGTCGCCTCGTCACCCTCGACCGGCTTGTAGGCGTACTCGATGGCCCAGTAATCATAGGGGCCAATGGTGGTCGAGTAGTAGTCGCCCTGCTTCTTTCCCTTGGGCGCGATGTTGATCGGGCTG
>Ga0310038_10001759_pt1 | contig 16141 bp, 18 predicted proteins | sample Sb_taG_6_FD_200461 | JGI IMG/M metagenome (GOLD analysis project Ga0310038, IMG submission 200461) | Peat soil microbial communities from Weissenstadt, Germany - Sb_50d_4_PS metaG (v2) (version 2) | ecosystem: Environmental > Terrestrial > Soil > Wetlands > Peat | place: Germany: Weissenstadt... | reverse complement strand
AAGCCAGAGGGCATGAACGTCATCGTCGGCCAAGCGCATTTCGTGAAGACGGTCGAGGACCTCCACGAGTGTCTGGCAGGAGCGAGCCCGCAACTGCGCTTCGGGATCGCATTCTGCGAGGCCTCCGGTCCCTGTCTCATCCGTCGCTCGGGCAACGGAGACGATCTCATCGACCTGGCTGCCCGGAACGCCGAAGGGATCGGCGCGGGTCACTCGTTCATCATCTTTCTGCGCCAGGGGTTTCCTGTGAACGTCTTGAACAGCATCAAGAATGTCCCGGAGGTGTGCACCGTCTTTTGCGCCACCGCCAACCAAGTCGAGGTTCTCGTCGCGCAGACCGAATTCGGCCGAGGCATCATCGGAGTCATCGACGGCCTCCCGCCTGCCGGCATCGAGACGGCGACAGACGAGGCCGACCGCAAGGCCCTCTTGCGGAACATGGGCTACAAGCTCTAGGCCGGTGATTGACCATCTGAGCCTCTGGTGTGGGGCGAAAGGCCGGCCGTCAACTGATTGGTGAGCGCTCGCAGTCGCTCGGACAGCACCACCGGAGGGCAGGTCGGTTCGTGCAGGTCACGGGCGCTCGGAGACAGCCCGTCGAGGTCACGCTCGAGCCGCTGCCGGGCAGCCGCGAGAGTGTCGAGAGGCCCGACTCGGAGGCCGCCACGCATCACAGGGACGAGCAACGGCTCGGTGCCGACGAGACCCGGCTCGTCCCGCGTCGCCAGGCACTCCTCCAGGATCGGGAAGCGCCGCCACACCTGCTTGGCCCCTGGGAGTGTGGCCTTCCCGGTAGACAGCTTGAGCACAGGTCGTTCCCCAAACGCCACCAGCTTGTAGGCGCTGTCGAGCGAGGGGGCATCGCCCGACACGCCCATCTGGGTGCCGACGCCAGCGGCGTCAATTGGGATCGCGTCCACCCGGAACATCTCCAGGGCGTACTCGTCCAGACCGCCGCTCACAAAGATCCGCACGTCGGGCAGACCGGCGCGGTCGAGTTGTTCGCGGGTCTCGCGGGCGAGCAGAGCGAGGTCGCCGCTGTCGAGACGGACTCCGAGGGGGCCGCTCAGCCCGAGCTTGCGGATGACCCCGATCGCGGCCTCCACGCCAGCTCGGGTGTCGTAGGTGTCGACCAGGAAGGTGGTGCGCTCTGGGAGATCTTCGGCAAAAGCCCGGAAGGCTCCTGCCTCCGTCGCGAACGCCTCGATGTAGGAGTGGGCCATCGTCCCCGCGGCCTTGAGCCCGAAACGTCGGGCAGCTTCCACGTTGCTCGTCGCCCCGAAGCCGGCAATCGCCGAGACCCTGGCGACGGCCATGCCGGCCTCTGCGCCATGGGTGCGCCGCAGGGCGAAATCGACAAGCTCGATGCCCCCGGCCGCCAGCCGGCACCGGGTGGCCTTGGTGGCCAGCGCCGTCTGGTAGGTGATCTGGTTCAGCAGGTAGGTCTCGACCAGCTGTGCTTCGGCGATCGGAGCGGTGACTTCGAGCAGGGGCTCGTCGGCGAAGGTAACGCGCCCTTCGGGCACCGCGTGCACGTCCCCGCTGAAGTGCATGGCGGCGAACATATCGATGACGTCCGCGGAAAAGCCCCCTGTCCTGAGCCACGCCAGGTCTTCCGGGCCGAAGGCGAACGATTCGAGGTACTTGAGGCAGTCCTCGAGCCCCGCGGCAACGAGAAAGCCCCGACTCGGTGGAAGACGGCGCACGAACAGGCTGAAGGTAGCGGGACCGACCATGCCGCGACGCAGGTAGCTGGCCGCCATGTTGAGCTCGTAGAGGTCGGTGATCAGGGCATTACCCATCGGCTGCTCTCGTCCAGGTGCTGCTGGCGTGAGAGATGCCGACCTCGTTCGGTGCGGTCAGCGGTCCGGTGGGCGATCCATTCTCCGCTGGTGATCGCTGGGTCAACATGTGAACGTCCTTGCCTCCGGGGTGTCCGTGCACGCCGGCTGCCCTGTTCACCATGCCCAACACGCTCGACCTGGCGATAGGGCCGTTAGTCCTCCGACGCGGGGGATCACATGCCCTCAGGAGGGAGACACAACGCGGCCCGCTGGAACCCCGGAGGACCGACCTTGAGCTACCCCTTGGAGCCACCCGATCCCGGGCGTGTCATGGCGACGCAGGCAAGGCGCCCGGGGCAATCCGTGACGCGCCGGTGGTCCAGCGCCAGCCGGACCAGGCCGGACTCGAGGTCACGCGCGTCGCAATGGGCCTCTTCGGCGAGCCGGGAAATGCGCCCCAGTTCGTCGCCGACCTGGGGAGGGAGAAGGCCCAGGTGGCGCGCCGTCTGGGCTGCTCGTGAGTCCAGCGGCGGTTGGGCGCCGGGCCACACGCCGCGGAGCTCCCGCAGAAAGAGCCCGGTGGTGACGGGGCCCCAGCCCGGCAGAGCCTCGAGCGCCGCGGCGAGGGCTGCAGGGCTGGTGCAGCGACGGCCGATTTCGCTGATCGCGCCCTCGTAGCGCTCCGTCACCACCTGGGCCAACAGCTGCAGCCGTGTGGCGGTGCGGTAGTCGTAGCGGGCGTACCCGCCGGCATCGAGCAACGCCACGAGCTCCTGCCACTGCCGGCTACCCGCATCGGTGATGCGCCGGATCCCGGCCCGCTCCAGTTGGGCATACGCCCGCTCCGCCACCGGCGCCGAAATACGCGTGCCGAACAGCGTCGACGCGACGAACCACCGCTCCACCTCGGCATCGCCGGAGTCCACGTCAATCCCGAGCTCGCTCGAGTACCGGCCGCCGAAGCGTCCGATGACTGCACGAGCAAGCTCCGCCGCCGCTGACCCGGTCACGGGACCTTCGGGACGTTCGTCCCTACCGCGACCGGGCCCGCCACGAGCAGACTGACAGCATCGGGCGGCAAGGTGCCGCCGATCGCCCGAACGGGGTGCGGGGTGAGCAACGAATTTACGAAGATCGACATGATGCCCATTTCCCTAGTCATCATCACCGATACGTTCTTGGACTGGGTCGCGCTCCCATTGTCCGCGATTGGATCTTCCCGGCACGCGCCGGCACGCCATGGGAGCATCCGGTGAGCGGCTCGGCGCGGGGACTCCACCCCGGCCCCCGCCGGCACGCACCCGAAGCACGAGAGACGTCCCACGAGCGCCAGCACCGGTTGTTGTGCCAGACCGATACCGTCCTGGCGGCCATCGATGATCTCTTGACCGCTACCAGGTGCCAACTGGGGCCCTGACCAGGGCCCCAGCAGTCGGGCCTGACGGCAGGGGTCGGTAGCCGGTTTGTCGCCGGCCGAAAGGACAGAAGGCTATGCGGAGCGCCCTGATCGTGATCGACATGTTGAACGACTTCATGGACGGGGTGCTCGGGAACCCGGCGGCGAAGCAGCTCGTCGACCCCATCGTCTCGCTGGCCGAGCGGGCGAGGGGGAGCCACGAGTGGGTCGTCGTCTACACCAATGACGCCCACCAGCTCAACGACATAGAGCTCCGGGTGTTTCCGCCCCATGCCTTGGCCGGAACCCCGGGGGCCGCCGTGGTTGACGAGCTGCGACCCTGTGCCGACGACATAGTGGTCGAAAAGCGCTTCTACTCGGGGTTCACGGGGACCGACCTCGGGTCTCGCCTTCATTCGCAGGACGTGGGGAGGCTGGTGCTCGTTGGCCAGCACACCGACTGCTGTGTTCGCCACACGGCCTATGACGCCTTCGCCGGCGGCTACGAACTCATCGCCTGCCCTGACGCCACGACGGTGTTCGAGCCGGGATCGGACGAACCCGTGTCGCTTCGCCAAGCACGGGCCCTCGAGTACTTGAGCGGTTACTACGGCGCGAGGCTCGAGAACTCTGACGTCGTCGGATAGGAACCGCCCAGGGCTTGGTCGCCGAGGGTGCCCTCACCCAGCTCGGCCCGGCACACGGCCATGACCGCCCGGACAGCTTTCTCGGCTTCGCTCGTTCCTTTGAGGCCGGCCTCCTTCTCCACCCGGGACAAGAACTCCGTGAGTGACATCCGCATGGGCGTCTTCGCCGGGTCCCAGCCTTCGTAGAAAATCCCCCGGACGAGCAACGGGAGCTGCGCTGCGACATGCGCCGCAACATTGGGCTCGACCCGGTCGCGCAGCGCGTGCAGAACGGCTCGGAGCACGTGATAGGCCCGGTTCAGATCGTCGAAGTCGTCCCGTTCGGCCACCTGGTGGACCCACTCGTAAGTCTTGGCGACGGTGCGATCGATGACGTCGAGCTGATGATCCATGCCGCCAGTGTTCGCCCTCGGTGTCGACCGTCACCAGGGGCGAAGGTCCCATCGCAATTACCAGCGCCCTGGGCATTGGAGATCCTCCTCCACGCACCGCTTCATGTCCCACAGACGGGTCGGTCGTGTCAACCAGCCGCTTCTGCAATGGGCGATAGGTGCGAAAGGAGCCAGTCACCCGCCAGGCGAGCCACCTCCTCCAGGGCACCGGGCTCCTCGAAGAGATGGGTGGCACCGGGCACCACCACTAGCCGGCTCTCGCAACGCAGCCGCTTCTGCGCCTGGCGGTTGAGTTCGAGCACCACCTCGTCGCGGCCACCCACGATGAGCAATGTCGGCGCTCGCACCTGGCTGAGCTTCGGATCGGCCAGATCTGGACGTCCACCGCGAGAGACGACCGCGCCAATCGAAGAACCGCGCTCGGCCGCCGCCCACAGGGCGGCGCCGGCGCCGGTGCTGGCGCCGAAGTAGCCGATGCACAATCCCTTCGCTTCTGGCTGTGCCTCCAGCCAATCGGTGACGGTCCCGAGCCGGCCAGCCAAGAGCTCGATGTCGAAGACTGCCCTGCGCTCGAATTCCTCGTCGGGGGTGAGGAGATCGAAAAGGAGGGTTCCGAGCCCGACTGAGTTCAATGCGGCCGCAACGAAGCGGTTACGAGGACTGTGGCGACTGCTCCCGCTGCCATGGGCGAAGACAACCAGCCCAGAGCACACCTCCGGAACCGTGAGATCACCAACGAGACGGACAGCTCCGATCTGCACCACCACCTCTTTGTCTCGAACCGGCGGGTCGGCGGCGCCCACCGTCACCGGTGGAGCAACTGCCCGGGTGGCTGCCCGCTCGAGGAACTCCACCACCTCCTCGTCAGAGGTCTGCGAGAAGTCACGATAGAACTGTCCCACGGCGTAGAACGGCTCGGGGGTCGCGAGGCACACCAGCTCGTCGGCTATCTCCGCGAGCGAGGCGAGCGAAGACCGCGGAGCGACTGGCACCGCCAGGATCACCCGGGACGCGCCGTGGGCCCGTGCGACCTGACAGGCGGCCCGAGCCGTCGACCCGGTGGCGATGCCGTCGTCGACCACGACCGCGGTCCGACCGACGAGGGACGCTCGCGGACGACGGCCACGAAAACGCGTGGCCCGCCGCTCGAGCTCGGCTCGCTCCGATCGCTCCACGGCTGCCACCTCGTCCTCGCCGACCCTGGCCAAGGCGAGCACCTGGTCATTCAGGACCCGCACACCGTCCTCGCCGATCGCGCCCATACCGAGCTCCGGCTGATACGGCACGCCGAGCTTGCGCACGACGATCACATCGAGCGGTGCATCCAGCTCTCGGGCAACCTCGAATGCAACCGGCACCCCGCCCCTCGGCAGCCCGAGCACCACCACGTCTTCGTCGCCGAGGCGGCGCTTGAGCTCCTCGGCCAGCCGTCGGCCGGCCTCCGCCCTGTCACGAAACATGACCACCCGCTCAGTGTCCACCGACCCCGGCCACGCCGCTAGGGCCGATGGTCCTGGTGGTGGGCGGGACCGCAGCGTGGGTCAGAGGTTCACTCGAAACGAGCAAGGTCGTCGAGCGGTTCCTCTCGGTGCAGGCGGCCGATCGCATCGCTGAGCAGGGCTGCGACCGAACACACTTCCAATATCGGCAGGTCATTCGAGGGAGGGACCGTGTCGGTCACGAGCAGGCGGGCGAGCCCCAGCTGATCGAGTCGCTCTGGAGCGGCTTCGAGTAGCAGCGCATGTGTGGCTGCCACGACCGTTTGCGGTAGGGCGCCGTGGGACTCGAGGAACCGGGCGGTCGCCTCGATGGTGGCGCCCGTCGAGATCATGTCGTCCACGATGATGGGCCGGCGGCCCACGACGTCACCGACCAGCTCCTCGGCACGAACACTGGTGCCGGATGTTCGGCTCTTGCGCACAACTGCGACCGGTAGGCCGAGGGTCGCGGCGAACCGCTCCGCCAGCTTCACCGCGCCGAGGTCTGGTGCCACCACCACGGAGCCACTCGTTTCGCGATTGCGGAGTGCGGTGACGAGAACTGACGTGGCGGTGAGCACCTCCACCGGGATCGAGCACGTCGCCTCGAACCCGGGCGTGTGGGGATCAACGACGATAATGCGATCGGCACCCGCCGCGGCCAGGATATCCGCTACCACCCGTGCGCCGATCGCTTGGCCTGGTCGGCTCCGGCGATCTTGACGGGCGTAGCCGAAGTACGGCACGACTGCGGTGACTCTCGTCGAACCGGCTCGTCGGCAGGCATCCAGCAGGAGAGCGAGCTCCATCAGGTGCTCATTCACGGGCGGCGTGGTCGGCTGGAGGACGTAGACGTCGTCGCCCCGCATGGGACCAACGACCGGGCAGAGCTCGCCGTCAGGAAACCGCTCGAGTCCACTTCGCATGGCCACGCCGCCAACGCCCGCCGCCACGGCCTCTGCCAGATTCGGGTTCGCCGAACCGGCCACGATGCAAAGCGACACCGCTACGTCCTTTCGACGGGTCTCGGGGACAATGCGGACCCACGCCCGGCTAGCCCTTCACCACGCCGAGGGGCCGCAGTCGGGCGACCCGCCGGGCAAGCCCGGCGCGTTCACATGTGGCCACGACCTCGTCCACGTCCTTGTAGGCCACCGGCGCCTCCTCGGCCAGGCCTCGAGCCGATTTGGCCCGCACTGCGATGCCCATCGACTCGAGCTGGCGCTGGAGCTCGTTACCATGCACCTGGCGGGCCGCAGCGTGGCGGCTCATCGTTCGCCCCGCCCCATGATAGGCCTAGGCGAATGCACCGCCGGGGTCCATCCCCACCAACACGTGCGATGCGGTGCCCATCGAGCCCGGGACCAGCACCGGCTGGCCCATTGTGCGGAGGTCTTCAGGCAGATCGGGGTGCCCGGGCGGAAGCGCACGCGTGGCACCCTTGCGATGCACGCAGAGAAGCCGCCGAACGCCGCCGACCTCATGGTGTTCGAGCTTCGCCAGGTTGTGCGAGACGTCGTAGAGCAAGGCGAGGTCCCCGGTACCGACCACCGCCTCGAATGCCTGGCGCGCGGCGATTGACAACGCCTGGCGGTTCGCCCGTCCGTAGTTGGCAGCGGCCGCCATGGCCCCCAGATAGGCCTGGCCCTCCGCAGAGCGCACAGGGGCACAGGCGAGCTGCCGATCCGGCACCGAGATGCCATACCGAGGCATCGCTCCGAGCATCGTGCGCACGTGGTCCGAGCAGATCTGGTGCCCGAGGCCTCGCGAGCCGCAGTGGATCATGACGCAGACCTGCGAGGAAGCCAGTCCGAACGCCTCGGCGGTCTCGGAATCGTAGACCTCGTCGACCGCCAGGACCTCGAGGAAGTGGTTGCCCGACCCGAGGCTCCCCACCTGGTGCAGCCCCCGCGCCATGGCACGCTCGCTCACTTCGGTGGGGTCGGCGCCGGGGAGGCTGCCGCCGTCCTCGCAACGGGCGAGATCGGCGTCGGTGCCCAGTCCCGCCCGCACCGCCCCCCGAGCGCCTTCTCGCAGCACGGCCTCGAGGTCCTGCTCGTCGCACTGCCACACGCCACTACCGCCAAGCCCGCGCGGGATGTGAACGTCGAGGGTGTCCATCAGTGCCTCGAGCCTCGGTGCCAGCTCGTGGAGCGAGATCAGTGAGACGAGCAGGCGTACCCCGCACGAGATGTCGAACCCCACACCACCCGGCGAGATCACTCCGCCTCTCTCCACGTCGGTAGCGGCCACGCCTCCGATCGGGAACCCATAGCCCCAGTGGATGTCGGGCATTGCGTAGGAGGCCTCAACGATGCCGGGCAACGTGGCCACATTGACCACTTGCTGCAATGCCTGGTCCTCGACCCGTGAGAGTAACTCCTTCGACGCGAAGACGATCCCCGGGACCGACATCGCACCGACCGGGTCGATGCGCCACCGGTCGGGCCCCTCCGGCCGACTGGAGATCTGGACTCGTCCCGGCGTCGCCCGCGATCGCGCGCTCGTCATACGTCGATCAGCACCCGGCACCGCCAGCCCCCTTCGACGGGCGTCATCGACAGCTCGTTGTACGAGACAGCCTTGGGCACCGGTCCGACGACTTCGACCTCGTCGGCCGGGACCACCTCCATGTCTCCGGCGATCCCGCCACCCTCGGTCTCAGCGAGGTGGAACCGCACCGGTACCACCGAGAAGACATCGAGCGCGTAGATCACATCTTCGAAGAGCGAGATCAGGGTGTCCTCCGGACCCTCTGGAGCAACGGCAAAGGGCACGAGTCGGGTGACCGGCACGTCGGGCACCTCAGCGAAGGACTCGACGAGCCCCAACAGCGCCTGGACCAGACACGACGACCGATCGGGACCCCACGCTTCGATGATGCAGTCGGCTGTATGCGCGAGCAAGCAGTGGCCGGCGGCTGAGCGGTCCGAAACCGCAGGACCTGGAGCGCTGGACGGGATATTCCTGCGGTCGATCTTGGCCATGGTGCCGTCCTACCCCATCGCCCGAGCCGCCTCGAACCATGCCCTGCCATGGGAGCGGAGGTACCTGAGGGCGCGCAGGTGGTCTTCAGTCTCCGTGAATGCCGAGTAGTAGAGCCGCTTGGCGGCCGGCTTCCCGATCACGCCGTGCATGAAATCGTTCAACGTGTCGACCACCACCAGCACTGTGCGCATCGCTGCGGTCTCCTCTCGGTCCTGGGTCATCGCTCAGGCGCCCGATACCTGCACGGTGACAGACCCCGCCGCCCTCCGGTAGTGCCGACGGTCCTTCTCGCACGTGATCGACCCCTCGTCCGAGCGCGGGGTAACCGGTCCGCTGAGGCGAGCAGGGAGCCTGGTGGAGCCAGCACGCCTCACTCGGGGACGATCAGGCCGTAGTGGCCGTCGTAGCGCCGGTAGAGCACGTTGCCCCGGCCCGTTGTGGCGTTGCCAAAGAAGATGTGCGGCTCCGCGCCGGCGTCGAGTCGCTCGATCACGTCACTCAGGCTGAGAACGGGGACGTCGGTACCCGAGACCTCGATCCGCGCTGCTGTGGGCCCGGGATCGATACCGAAGGGTGGGCTCCGTGTCAGCCGGTATGACCCGTCATCGACCCGCTCGACGATGGCGTCAGATCCACTGGCGAGGTCGCAGAACAGATAGAAGTCGTAGTCGAGCTGCTCCATGTCGAACACGGCCTCGTCCGGCGTCAGTTCGCCGACGGCGAACGTCTTGTGACGAACAAGCTGCCGGTCCTCCACAGGGCGATCGAAGTAGGCCGGCCGCACCGCCGGCAGGTCGCCGTGCCGCCACTCGCCGGGCTCGGCAAGACCGTCGGAACGATGGAGGGATTCGCGGTGCCTGGCCCGATGCTCGAGCCGATCGTGCAGTCGCCGCACGAGCATGTCGGTGGCCTCGGGTACGCTCGCCGCCGCCGCCTGGGCGCGCACCACATCGCCGTCGACGTCGAGGGCAACCTGGGCCAGCACGGGGCGAAGCCTGGCGGGATCCGGTTCGCGGACGAGCTTCACCCTGGCAAAGAGCACCGGCTCCTTGAGCCGTTCGATCACCTGGAGAATCATGCGCTCGGCCTGCACCTTGTCGTCTTCGCCCACATCGCCCTTCGCCGTGAGCGCCACCTGCAAGGGACCGATCCTGCCTTGGGGCAGCGTCGCACCTCGTGGCCCCGGCTCGGACACCCACTGCTCGGCGATCTGGCCATGGGCGATCCGACACTTGATGACGAGTCCCGGTTCGCCTTGCCCTATCGCCTCCCACGAGACGACGGCCGCTGCGTCTGCACCGTAGACCTGTTCGCCACCGTGGATCTTCGCGTGCCTCGCCGAGCCGAGAAGCGGGTTCGCTTCGAGCCATGCTTGCACCTCCGAGCGGCCGGTGAGGGTTCTATCACCGATGTGCACCTTCGCGTCCGGTGAGTACAGGGCGAAGGCGCTGGATACGTCACCTTGCGCCACATCCGTGGACCAGGCACGCGCGACCTCGAGCGGATGGGTCCTGGCGCGATGGATCTCGGGGTGCACATGGGCATATGGAGCCGGACCCTTGGTGTCGACTCGCCTGGCGCCGACAAGCGTTCCGAAGCGGTGCTGGTGGTGCGACACCCGGGTGCCCGCTCGCAACCGTACGTCGATGGCCTGCTCCGTGCCGTGCACCCGGCGGATGTCGAAGTGCACGTGCGCCCCGGCGCGTCGAGCCACGGGCTCCATATCCGCTGCCCGAGCCGGGAACAGTCGCCCACCTCGGACGATCTCGGCTTCGCCGGTCTTCATGTCGCACCACTTGACCACTCCGTCAGGCATGTCTTCTCTCTCCTCGGGTCATCTCGATCACGATCAGCGACGTTCGAAGGCCCCGATATGCCCGAGGTCAGCGAGGTCATCGCGCTCGCAGAGCTCGAACCCCACGTGGTGCGTGAACGCTTCAGTGATGGCCGCATCGACGACGTTCTCGACGGGAACTACCGTCCCTCCGCATCTCGAACACCGCTCGCCAAGAGCGACTAGCGCGTCGCAATCGCGACAACGACCTCCCTGGGCTTCGAAGCCGGCGTCGACGGCCAGCGTCTCGATTCGCTGATCGCTGAGGGCATCGAGGGTGGCCGTCAGCCCGGTCACCGCCGCTGCTCCCTGGATGGCCCGGTCGCGTAGCTCTTTCGCCAACCCGAGCTGCCGGCGACGGTGGGTCTGTTGGACCAGCTCATTGGTCGCACGCGCCAGATCCGCCTGCCGCCTGCTCGTGGGGAGGTCGATCCGTCCCGAAAGAAGGACGAGGGTGTGCTGAGGCAGGTACGCCTCGAGTTGGGCGACTGTTTCCCGTGAGCCACTGAGCACGAGGTGCTCGGCCGGGTGATGGCGCAGCTCCTCGACAACCGCACGAGCGACCCGCCGGAGATGCTTACGGGTGAACTCTTCATGACGGTGCTCGAAACTGCCGAGCTCTACGTCGGTATCGACTTGCCGGGGGATTTCGTCGATCGGCGCCTCGAGTTCTTCGACCTCGTCAAACAGCACGCGAAGCATTCGCGACCGCTGGCGATCGACCGCTACCAAGAGGGCTGGTTGAGATGCTGCAAGGATGGCGACGAGCTGGGCGACGTCGGGGCCTGCTCCGACGACGGCTTGGTCACGCACAGGTAGGCTGAGCTCGAATACCTCGAAGAATCCCTGCGCAGAGGCAGAGAAGGCGGCTACACCTCTCGTCGTCGAGCGGTCGAGGTCGCGGCCCAACCAATCGGCGATGCGTGCGAGGTCCGCCTCGAGAACCGTAGCGACGTGCGGCTCATGGTGCTCGGCGGCCCGACGGACGAGCCGGAAGAGGTGCTCGATGCGGGGCGCGTAGTCAGACGGCCGAGGGTATCGACGTCCATCGACGTCCAAGTAGAAGCTGACCACCGCCGGCACAGCCCGCCGCGTGGCAAGAGCACGAACAGTGGATTCTTCGAGCACACCTCGATCGTGAAGCACCCAGGGCAAACCCGCCAGGGACTTCGGTCACTCGTCGCGCCGCGAGAACCAACGAACCTCCGTGACAGACGGCACAAGTCCTGCGACCCGCCAGCGTCCGAACGCTGGACTGGAGGGCCTCGGGCGGCAATAGAGGTGACCGGAAGGATCGTGCATCACGGAAGCGGATGAAGGCTCACGAGATGGTCTCCCTTCGCCGGTATTGTCCGGATCAGGTGATTTGGGGTCGCTGACTCTGTCAGCCTCTCAGCCTTTCGGCTCCCTCTCCCATCTCGCAAACCAATTCTTTATCAGAGCCTCCTACCGCGGATTCAGGTAGGGCCGAAAGTCCCACAGAGCGCTCCGTTCGTCGCCCGGCCCTGCCGAGCGCCGCACTCACCGCCGGGGGCGCCACGGTTCATCTGACATGGACAACCCCACCGAAGCCCGGGTCTCTTGCGGTAGCCGATCGGGGAAATGTGGTGTCGCCACCCGCCGCCGTGTGAAGGCCGTTCACGCGAAGCTGCTGCCTGAGGGGTCCAACAATGCAATCTTCAGCTGGACCAGCGGCGATGGGGAGAGCGATCCTACCGGCCGTGGCGCTCAGATTCCTCTACTGTGGGTCGTCGCGTCATTGAGTGCTGCACGTCCACGATATGGACGCCCGTCGCCAAGGATGCAAAGAGCCTGGTCCTCCACCCGCAACTTGCCGTCCCAGCGCCGCCAGGTCGCTCGGCCCCGGTTTCAGCTGGTCCGACCGCGCAGCCTGTCGCGGCCCTGGCCAACTCGTGCCCCGAGGAATCTTGGGCGGCGTTCCTCATCACGCCCGAGACGATCCTGCACTCGCATCGGACCGGGAGAAGAGTCTCACGTTAGGTGGGCCTGGAGGGATGTGGGACCTTCGACTCTGCACACATCGGCGTGGTGGGCATACCTTCGACCTCATGGAGGAGTCCTCCGAGAGGCAGGGTGTGCTCGCTACCGCGTTGCTCGCTTGGGTCGGCTTCGAATTGCCAGACGATGAAGCGATGGCCCACCGAACCGTTGAACACGCCATGGACCTGCATCTGCGTGGCGCCTCGATCGAGGAGACATGTGAATCGGCCCGCTCTTTCAGCACCAGATGGGCGAGAACCGCACTGATCCCGAGGGGGGCGTAGGTGTCGCCCTGGAAGCGCCGTCGCCAAGATGACCGCGCCGACCTTCTCTGCCGGGAATTCGTGGAGGATTGCGGCTCTTTTCTCGGAGGTCGGCTCGTCGAGACACTGGAAGCTCGAAAGGCGTCGGTGCCCACGTGGGCCTGGACGAACCAGTTGGCGCATGGCTCCATGGAGGAATTGAGACTCACCAGTCTTGAAGAGCGGGGCCGACGTGGGGACGAGTACTGGGAATGGCGGGAAGGCCGTTCCTACTTGGCAACCCTTATGCTTTCTTCTGCCCGGTCATTCGGCCCGCTACTGGCGCTGCAACAAGAAGCCGCCCTCATCCCGCTCGAGCTGACGCTGGCCGCTCAAGCCGTGCCCGGCATCTGCACCCCTACGGACTGGGTGGCACAGGTCGAGGCGGTGCTGCGGCTCCACAGAGACACTCTGCGCGCAATGAATCTCGATGTTGACCCGAATACCCAGAACGGAGAGCGGCAATGAGGGTGCGATTCCATCGAGAGTATGCGTCGGTGCCAGCGATTTGCGCAACGGCGCCTTCTTCGGTTCATGTCCTGCGAAGCGAGGAGGAGCTCCGCGAGGCAGTCGAACGGGCGGCGGAATTTCACAAGCGAACGGCCACGTTGCTGCGTGCACGTTCCGAGCAGTACGAAGCCCTCTTGGCCATTCCCTTCGATCATCCCGTTCTCGACTAGATCGGTTCTGAGACGGCGTCGGGAGGACCAAAGCCTCTACCCGCGTTCCAACCGCCCGCTCACGCTTGACAAAGGAGGGTACTGGAGAGGAGCTGGAGGATGGCACTGTCACGATGGGAGCCGTTTGCACTGGATCTGCCGGATCGCTGGAAGAGATTGCTCGATTTCTCTCCTGAAGGCGAACGTTGGATGAGGGTCGAGGAGATCCACGAAGACGACACGCTGGTGATTCGTGCTGAGTTGCCCGGCGTCGACCCTGACAAAGATGTCGACATTTCCGTCTCAGACGGTGTCCTCCACATCGAAGGTCGACGCGAAGAGAGCAAGGAGCACAAGGACGAACGCGCCTATCGATCCGAGTTCCGCTATGGGACCTTCAGCCGGGACCTTGCTTTGCCCAAGGGAGTGGAGAGCAAGCAGGTCAAGGCGTCCTATCGTGATGGCATCCTCGAAGTGCGCATTCCCTGGCCTGCTCCCAAGGTGGAGGCTCCAGAACGGGTCGCGATCAGTCGAACCTGAGTCGATATTCTGAAATCTCACACCGACGCCTCCCATTGAGCGCGGTTCCCCCATCCCCCCACTCCCCCCTTGGGGGGTGGGGGTCGACCGTGGGTTACTTCACATGCCGGCTGCCGTCATGGTGGTGGTAACCCGCGCTCCCGCCGAAGAGTTGGACTTGGCCGGAGCTGCCTCCAGACAACCTTCCGTGACAGCCACGACCATCGAGGTTCTCCATGTCCCGTCGTACCGAACCGTCCCACCGACCCGGCAGCGTTTGGGGACATCCGGTGGTCGGGTCGTCACAAAATCGCAGTTCGAATGAACCGATGCTCAGCGATTGCAAGATGGAGCCGGCGAGGAGGGAGTCATCGGTCCGGCCAGTCGATGATGAGTCGCCCCCCTCGGATGTCGACGGAGGTGCCGAGATCGGCGCAGGCGCGCCGGAACCTCGCCGTGATCCACGCGGTCTCGTCGTGGTTTGCGAGGCGTGTGAAGCAGTAGTCCAAGGCGAGCGGGACGGCCTCGACCCGGAGCGGCCGAAGGTCCCTGAAAGTCACGAAGAAGAGGAGACCCAAGTCGTTGCGCAGGTGAGGGTTGGTGGCGTAGTCGTCGATGAAATCTCCGAGGTCGTAGAGCACCCCCTCGGTGACGCCGTGAAAGATATGGGCGGAGTGCCCCGCAATCAGGGTGGCGCCCGAACCCCGGAGCTCGGCGGCCGCGCGACGCACGTGAGGTACGGGTTCGGCGACCATGTTCGGCCCCCAGTGTGGGGACACCACGACGACGTCAGTACGGAGGTCGCGGACGGTTTCCTTGAGCCAGGAGGGGACCGACCGGCGGAGGTCGACATAGGCGACGCCGGGGTTCTCGTCGCCAGCTGCGTACTCGCTCGGGTGGTCCGTGACACCGATCACACCGACGCGGACGCCCCCCTTCTCAAGGATCGCCGGAGCGTGGGCCACAGTTTCTGTGGCTCCCGCACCCACGCAGGCGATTCCGGCGTCGCTCAGGTGGCCGATGGTGTCGAGCAGGGCCGTGGCACCGAAGTCCAGGGCGTGATTGTTGGCGAGCGTGACGCAGTCCACTCCGAGGCGGGTGAGCGCTTCTATCGCGATGAGAGGAGCTCGGAAGAAGAACGGCTTGCGCGGGTCGGGCCACCGCTCACCGCGCTCGGAGATGGCGCACTCCAGGTTGAGGAGGAACAGGTCGGCCTCATGGGCCATCGCGATGACCTCGTCAGCGAACAACTGCGCGGGCGGGACATGCGCCAACCGCTCCGCCACGCCGCGGCCCAGCATCGTGTCGCCGGCCAGCGCCAGCGTCAACGTGGCGTCACGCATATCATGGCCTCGAAAGCCGGTCACGCCGCACAAGCCCGGTCCTACGGACGGCCGGCCGTCCGATCCTTCCGGTGTTTCGCGTTAGGGAGGCCATGCCCACAACGGCTCGTTGAGGACGATGCTCCCTGTCGAGCCGTCGAACGGGGCGCGTCCGTAGTCGAAGGTCCCGCCGTCCTAGGCCACCAAGTCGAGCCGTAGAACGTGGCACCCCTGTAGCTAACACGCCGCTGTCGGAGACCACCAGCCAGTTGATCCGGACCCGGGCGGCTGGTTGGGTCGGATGAGGCGGTGATGGTTAACCACTCCAGCCTCGTCCACCAGCGGTCTCGGCTTGAATCCACTGCATCTGGTCACGGTCGCGCTCAATTGCAACAGTGCCATGTTGTGGCTACCCCTCACAGCGGTGGGTCGCCCAGGCGGAGTCGTACCCCGAAGAACCCGACGTCACCATGCTCGCGCTCCCATCCGCCGACGATCCTGGCACGGCAACTCGCCTCGCCCAAGCGTTCGATCGCGGTAGCAATCGCCTGGCGATGGCCAGCCGCGTCGGGACGCGAGAGATACCCGACGGTCCGTTCGTCGATCGTCACGGCGATGGCTTCGGGATCGCCGGGGTTGCCCGGCTCGGGGACGAGCCGGGCAACCGTATCCATCCGCACGCCTCCATAGTGACGTCGACCGCCGGTGAGCTCAAGAAGAACGTCCTGGTAGGCGGCGTCACCCACGACGCGGACCTCGGTGGTGCCCGAAAGGGTGACCGTGGTCGTCGGCTGTAGAGCAGGAGGGTTCGCTGCTTCG
>Ga0310038_10001737_pt1 | contig 16278 bp, 20 predicted proteins | sample Sb_taG_6_FD_200461 | JGI IMG/M metagenome (GOLD analysis project Ga0310038, IMG submission 200461) | Peat soil microbial communities from Weissenstadt, Germany - Sb_50d_4_PS metaG (v2) (version 2) | ecosystem: Environmental > Terrestrial > Soil > Wetlands > Peat | place: Germany: Weissenstadt... | reverse complement strand
AGGATCGCCTGCGCGCGCTTCGTGCGCGCGTACACCTTCGGGCCGTCGAACCGTCCGTGCTCGCTCTGTAGGTCGTCGACCGTGATCCGCTGCGTGTACATGCCGCCAGAGGACACGTTGATTACGCGCGCGGGGGCGCTTTCTTTGAGCAGCGGGATCAGCAGATTCGTCAGCAGAAACGGGCCGACCACGTTCGTCGCGAGTGTGAGCTCGATCCCGTCGGCCGAGAGCGCGCGTTCCTGCGTCATCCCGCCGGCGTTGTTGACCAGCACGTGGACCCGCTCCTCCGTGGCAAGCCGCGTGGCACATCCGCGCACCGACTCGCGGCTGCTGAGGTCGCAGACGCTGGTCCGGACATCGCTGTTCTGGGTCCGCTCGATGATCGCTGCGCGGGCTTGGGCACCGCGCTCGTCGCTACGCACAAGCAGCCGAACGCTCGCCCCGAGGTGCGCGAACCCTTCGGCTGCCGCGAGTCCGATCCCAGACGTCGCGCCAGAGACGACCACGACTTTGCCCTCGAGGCGCTGAACGTCGCTTGCCTGCCATGCGCGGCTGCGGATCCGGTAGCCAACGCTCGTGTAGCCGCCGACGACGGATCGGTCGAGGATGGTGTCAAGGAGGGAATCGATCATCTGACTCACGCGGCGGCCCACGGCGCCCCCGGCGACTTGGCGTCGCCGGGCGCGCCTGCGGGTTCGCGATCAGCCGGCCGGAATCAACACCTGGTTGATCACGTGGATCACGCCGTTGGATGCCATGACGTTGGCCTTGATCACTCGCGCGCGGTTGACATAGACGTTGCCGTCGCGGGTTCGGATCGATAGCGTGCCGCCCTCGAGCGTGGTCAGCGACTTCTGCTTGACGACCTGGGCCGCCGTGAACTTGCCGCTCACCACGTGGTAGAGCAGGACGGCCTTCAGCTTCGACTTGTTCTTGGCGAGTGCGGCCAGCGTCGCCTTCGGCACCTTCGCGAAGGCGGCGTCCGTGGGCGCGAACACGGTCAGCGGCCCCGGCCCGGAGAGGGCGCCCGTGAGGCCCGCTTGCTTGACGAGCGAGACGAGCGTCTTGAACGAACCGGCGGCGACGGCGGTCTGGACGATGTTCTTGGCGGACTTGTGCGGAGCCGATGCTGACGAGGCGACCGCACCCAGTGTCATCGCGCCAAGTAGGGCGACGGCTAGCGCCGTGACGAACAACTTCTTCATTCGAGAAACTCCTTTGTATAGAGACTGTCCAAGGACCGTACAGAGTTGTCGAGAACTTGTCAAGAGTCTGTCCAGAGTCTGTACACTCATCGCATGAGTGCTCATGAAGCCGATCGCGGGCCCTTGCGGATCGGGGAGCTGAGCCGCCGCGTCGGGGTAACGCCGGAGGTCCTCCGCGCGTGGGAGCGTCGGTACGGGATCCTGTCGCCCACTCGCACCGACGGCGGATTCCGCCTCTACGGCGAGGACGACGAGCGGCGGATCCGTCGCATGCTCCAGCACCTCGAACAAGGCCTATCGGCAGCCGAGGCGGCCCGGCTCGCACGAGCTGACCCCCCGACGCGACTTGACCCCGCCGCCGGAACAGATGACGGGAGCGGGGCACCGACGGCAGCTGCGCTCGGTGAGCAGCTGCGCCTCGCGCTTGACGGATTCGACGACGTCGGCGCGCATTCCGTACTCGACCGGCTCCTGGGTTCCTACCCGCTCGAGAGCGTCCTACGGGACGCGGTCCTTCCCTACCTCCACGAGCTCGGCGAGCGCTGGGCGCACGCTCAGGCATCGGTCGCGCAAGAGCACTTCGCCAGCGCGCTGCTGCGCGGCCGTCTGCTCGCCCTGGCGCGCGGCTGGGGGCGCGGTCGCGGTCCGCACGCATTGCTCGCCTGCGTTCCCGGAGATCAACACGATCTCGGGTTGATCTGCTTCGGGCTGGCGCTCCGAGCTCACGGCTGGCGGATCACCTACCTCGGAGCCGATACTCCGCTGCTCACGCTAATCGAGACAGCGGATCTGCTGCAGCCTGCGCTCGTCGTCGTCAGCGCCGCTCTTCCCGAGCTCGCTCAAAGCGCTCTCGGCGGCCTGCGCGAACTCGCCTGCGTCGCCCCCCTCGCGCTCGCCGGCGGTGGAACCAATGCGAGCATCGCAGAGACCGTCGGTGCTCGATGGCTCAACGAAGACCCTGTCGCAGCCGCGGCGAGCACCGCTACGCCCACGGCCGACGCGACCGCATAGGCACCTGATTCGTGTTCCCAGAAGCATTGCCGCCGCGGCGATTCGCCGGGGCGGCCGACCGATCGCGCGTCATTACGGAAGGCTGAGCGGACGCTGCCGCTGGCGGGCCGGGGACCAGTAGCTGCTAATTCTCAGGCGGCAGGTGGCGCATCGTCGCCTGAGGGTGGGGTTCGGACTTGCAGATCGCAACTACTCTCGCGAGACCGTTCGCGCCTACGCGTTAGACCTCCTGCACTTCCTCCGGTGGCTGTCCGCGCGAGCCTGTCCAGGCTACGGGGTTGCGCCCCTCGATTCCGACACCGATAGGCCGTAGAGCGCGAGATCGGCGGCGACGGCGGCGGCGAGCGGATCGAGCGCGGCGGCGACCGGCGGGCTCAGCTCGGTCCCGATCGTCGTGCGGGCCGGCTGGGCGCCGTGCAACACCAGCCTTCGCGGCCACGCCCCGCTGAGCAGCGCCGCCCCGAGCAGATCGGCTACTCCTACTTCGTGCGGGGTCATCCAGGCGTGGCACGCCGACGCCCACCGCTTGCCGTCGAGCCGCACGAGGCTCCCGCCGTCGAGCCGGTGTCGATCGCGTCGATGATGATCACCTGCGGCGCATCCGCGAGATGGGGCAGGAGCAGCAGCCCGGCTGTCCCTCCTTCGATCAGCTCGACATCGTCGCCGAGTCGGTAGCGGCTGCGCAGGCGGCGGAGCGCGTGGACGCCGAGGCCGTCATCGGACATCACGACGCTGCCCACCCCGATGACGACGGTCCCGCGACCGGCGTTTGTCATGCCTGTGTCCGGCTGGGGTCGTCGCGAGGCGTCTCGCCCTCCAGGAGGTTGGCCTTGTAGCCGGTGATGATGCTCGACAGCTCGCCGTTGCGATCCTCGACGTCGATCAGGATCGATGTGTAGATGTGCAGCAACGCGAACGCGATGTAGACGAACAGCAGCAGGAAGTGGACGAGCCTCAGCTCGGGGATCGACATAACACTCCATGTCCACGAGAACAGCGTCGTCCACGGCGGCCGGCGTAGCAGCCAGGCGAACAGGCCGAGGCCGGTGAGAATCGTGACGATGAACCCCGCGTATACGAACAGGTAGGCGGCCGCGGCGAGCGGGTTGTGGCCGTTGGCTCGCGGTGGGCTGCGCCGGACGAGGGCGTAGAAGCCGATCATGTCCCTCAGGGCGCGGCGCTGGGCTCTGGTCAGGGGTACCAGCGCGCGCCAGTGGGCGTAACGGTTGCCGACGAACGCCCAGTTGACCCTCAGGACCACGGCCGCGATGAAGACGAAGCCGGTCGCCTCGTGGATGAACCGGATTTCGCCCATCGTGAATCCGGGACGCCCCGTCGTGCCGGCACCGCCCAGGAATGGATCGTGGATGTAGTAGCCCGTCAGCGAGAGCACGAGCAGCGCGAAGACGATCGCCCAGTGGACGATGCGGACGGGCCACTCCCAGACGTAGACGGTGTGGCGAGCCGGCCTGCGGACCGCGTCGAGCTCACGCGAGCGGGACGACTGCGCGCCCGCCATCAGCCCGTGGACAGCTCCGCGGTCTCCCGCGCGCCGCCGTGCTCGGCGCCGAGCACGTGCACCGCACAGGCCAAGCACGGGTCGAACGAGTGCACCGTGCGCAGCAGCTCGAGCGGTCGCTCGGGGTCGGCCACCGGCGTCCCGACGAGCGCCTGCTCGTACGGGCCGGGCTGGCCCTCGCTATCCCGAGGAGAGGCGTTCCAGGTGGTCGGCGCAACCACCTGGTAGTGGGAGATCGTTCCGCCCGAGATCTCGACCCAGTGGCCGAGCGAGCCGCGCGGCATCTCGTGCGGCCCGAAGCCGCGCGCGTGCGACGGCCAGCTCGAAGGGTCCCACTTCGCGGCGATCCGCAGATCACCCGAGTTCATGTTCCCGTCGAGTTGGTCGAGCCGGCCCTCCAACTGATCCACCACGATCATCCGTCTCGAGCGCGCGAGCGATGACCCGGCCGAGCGTCGAGTACAGTGCCGCCGGCTCAGCCCGAAGACGTGACAGGGTCATATCGACCGGCCGCTTGACGGCCGGTGCTCCGGCGCCGTACGCGACGAGCAGCCGCGCCAGCGGCCCGACCTCAATCACCTGTCCCTCGTAGCGGGGCGCCTTCAGCCACGAGTACTTCCGGTCGGTGTACAGCCACTGATACGGCGGATCGGGGCCCGTGTACTGCGGATTCGTCTGTCCCTCGGACGGGGCGAGCGCGGACCCGTCGCCCTCGGGGTAGGTGTACCAGGAGCGGGTGACCTGCTCGGTGATCTTCGCCGGATCGAGCGGCCGTACCGTGGCGAGATCGAGATCGGTGATCATCCCGCGCGGGAACAGATATGTCGCGGTATCGCCGACCGGGCCGCTTCCGTAGCCGCCAAAGGTGAGGAAGTTCCTCGTCCCGCCACCGATCTTCGTCCACTCCGGATAGGCCGAGGCGAGCAGCAGAACATCGGGGATGTACGCCTGCTCGATGAATTCACGCATCGTCTGCAGGCGCTCGCGCAGAAATGTGATCCGCTCGGGGTTGATCGCCTGCGGGCTGTTGGGGTCCACCGGGGTCGCCATCCCGCCGACGACGAACGTCTGCGGATGCGGGTTCTTGCCGCCGAGCACCGCGTGGATCCTGATCACGTCGCGCTGCCACTCGAGCGCGTCGAGGTAGTGCGAGAGTACGATCAGGTTCTGCTCGGGCGTCAGGCGGTAAGCCGGGTGTCCCCAGTGGCCGCTCGCGAACAGAGACAGCTGACCGGCCCCCGCGAGCGGCTTGAGCCGAGCGAGGGCCGCCGCGAAATAGTCGGCCCCCGAGTTCGGATAGTCAGAGAGCGACGCCGCAAGGCGCGAGGCCTTCGCCGGGTCGCCATCGAGTGCGGAAACGACGTCCACCCAGTCCAGCGCGTGCAGGTGGTAGAAGTGGATCACGTGGTCGTGGACCAGCTGGCTGCCCGCGATCAGGTTTCGCACCAGCTCCGCGTGTCGCCGGAAGCCCGCGCGGGACGAGCCTTCAGGCTGCAGTACCGATCCGCGTTCCGGTTAGCCGCCGCGGGCGCGCGACGAGCGGCCGGCGCGGCGTGGCGTCGCCCGCGCGGCGCTCGAGCAGAATGTGATCCTGGACCCCGAGCGCACCCCCGGGTACGTACGCGCGGATCTCGAACCACCGACCCCAATGCTCGAACACGTACCAGGGGGCGTGGTAGGTCGTCTGGTACCAGCTAGGCAGCGGATACTCGGGTCCGAATACATCGTCGATGAAGACGATGCCCTCGTCTTCGAGACGCCCGCGGATCCGCCAAACATCATCGCCGAGCGCGACCTCCCCGTGGGTGCTCACAACCAGGAAGCCGCCCGGGCCCGTGACCCGCTGTAGCTCGCCGAGCCATGCGTCCTGGCGGCGCTCGTCGAGGTGAGTAAACACGCTGTGGCCGAACACGAGGTCGAACGCGCCATCCGGATACGGGAGCGGCGGGTCGGCGTCGTTGACAGTCAGGTCGGCGTATGGCACGTGCTCGCGGCACCAATCGATCGCCTCCGCGTCGATGTCGGTGCCGTGCAGCACGCGTTTGCGCCCCAGCTCCTCGATCCACAGCAGCATCCGCCCGCAGCCGCAACCGAAGTCGAGGATCGACTCGAACGAGTCCAGCGTTCGTCGCGCAATGCCCAGCGTCCGCTCGAGATCGCGGACAGATTCACGCCCCGTCCAGTAGAACCACGTGCGGTCTGCGCCCCCGACCACACGTGAAATGAGGTCGTCGCCCGGGTCTGGCATCGTGGCCGCTTCCAGCGGCATGGTCACATCGAGCATCTCAGAGGTTCTCCGCGACGTACGGCGCTATCAGCGAAGACTACGAATCCGAGCGCGCAACGGGCCCGGGGATGATCACCATCGACGAGATCTTCGCGGCCAACCTTGGGTTGCCTCGACCGCCACCGGGCCCGCGTCTCGTTTGGGTGCGTAGTCTTGCGCAGCAAGGCGGGGGAGGAGTGCGATTGGCGACCGCTTGCCGCCCGCATACGGTGTGGTTGTGATGCGAGTCACTGCATCATCAGTGGTGCGGCGGGGATGGATCGTGTGGAGGGAGCGGGTGCGCCGATTCGGATTGGCCGGCTGGATGGTCGGGTTGGCTTGGGTGTGGGTGCTTCCCGGGTCGGCGCAGGCGACTTTGCCCAGCCCGGTTCCGCGGCCGACGTGGGGCATCGCTGGGACGGTGTCGTCGGTGGTACCGGCCGGCAATGTCGTCTACGTCGGTGGTTCGTTTGGCTACATCGGGCCGTACACCGGCTCAGGCGTGCCGCTGAGCGTGACTCGCGGGTCTGCGGTGGTGAGGTTCCCGAAGGTCGACGGGAGCGTTCTCGCGGCGGCTTCCGATCGGCGTGGGGGCTACTACATCGGCGGCTCGTTTGACAAGGTCGGTGGCGTTGCGCGTAGGAACCTGGCGCATGTCAGGGCGAACGGCAGCGTTGATCCCGCGTGGAATCCGCGCGCCAATTCGACGGTGGACGCGCTGGCGGTGTCAGGGTCAACTGTGTACGCCGGCGGTTACTTCACTTCGATCAGCGGTCGGACCCGCCGCCTGATCGCCGCGATCGGCGCGAGGACCGGCCGGACGACCGGCTGGAACCCAAACGCGCGCGGTCCGGTCGGTTACGCTGGCGTGTACGCGCTGGCGGTCCGGGGGTCCTCGCTCTACGTTGGCGGGGAGATCACCTTCATCGGTGGGCGGGTGCGCCACTATCTGGGCGCGCTCAACCTGGCAACTGGCCGTGCGACAGCATGGAACCCGAACGCCAGCGGCGTCGTGTACGCGCTGGTGGTGGCACGTTCGACGATCTACGCCGGTGGCATCTTCTTTTCGATCGGCGGGGAGAGGCGCGACAACATCGCCGCGCTCAGCGCGACGACCGGTCGCACGACGGCATGGGATCCGAGCGCGAGCGGGATTGTGGACGCGCTGGCGGTGGCGCATTCGACGATCTACGCCGGCGGCACCTTCTCCTCGATCGGTGGGCAGGAGCGCAATGACCTCGCGGGGTTGGATTCCACGACCGGCCGCGCGACAGGCTGGAACCCGAGCCCCAACGATTCGGTCTTGGTTCTGGCGGTGTCGCGCTCGACCGTGTTCGCCGGCGGCCTCTTCACCTCGATTGGCGGCCAGCCGCGCAACCACCTTGCCGCGTTGGACGTCGGGACCGGCCTCGCCACGGCCTGGAATCCCACCACCGACGGCGACGTACGCGCGTTGGCGCTCTCTGGTGCGGCCTTGTACATCGGCGGGGACCTCACCTCGGTCGGTGGCGTGGTGCGCCACAACGTCGCGGCCCTGGATGCCACGACCGGCCGCCCGACCGCCTGGAACCCGGACGCCAATGGCTCTGTGCACGCAATGGCGCTGTCGGGCTCGACCCTGTACGTCGGCGGCTTCTTCACGTCGATCGGAGGAGCGCCTCGTACCGAGATCGCCGCGCTCGACGTGGGCACCGGCCAGGCCACGGCGTGGAACCCGGGCGGCAACCCGCCTGCTCCCTGTGAGAGCGAGAAGTGCCCGGCGTACTTCGGTGTGCTCGCGCTGGCGCTGTCAGGCTCGACCGTGTACGCCGGCGGTTACTTCACTTCGATCGGCGGTCAGCCCTGCAACCATTTGGCGGCCATCGACGCAACGACTGGCGATGCGACCGCCTGGGATCCGGGCCTCGCGGGCCCCAACAGCTACTACGACTATTCGTTCGTCGACGCCCTTGCGGTCGGGACCTCCACGATCTATGTCGGCGGGCGATTCACCTCGATCGGCGGCCAGCCCCGCGACAACCTGGCTGCGCTGGACGCCGTCACCGCGAAGGCAACCGGTTGGAACCCCAACCCGGACGGCAACGTGCTCGCATTGGCGACCACCGGCGCCACCGTGTACGTCGGCGGCTCATTCTCCTCGATCGGAGGCGCCGCTCGCCGGCACATCGCGACGCTGGACGCGATCACGGGTGCAGCGACGACGTGGAAGGCCGACGCCAGGGGCGATGTCGTGGCGCTGGCGGTGTCGGGCTCCACGGTTTACGCCGGCGGCGACTTCAGCTCCATTGGCGGCCGCACCCGTCATAGTCTCGCCTCGCTCGACGCGACAACCGGACAAGCAACCGCCTGGAATCCCAACATCGGCGGCAGCATCGAAACGCTGGCACTCTCGGGCGCGAGTGTCTACGCCGGCGGCAGCTTCGGTTCAGTCGGTGGACATCACCAAGAAGGCTTCGCGGTCTTCCCGCTGATGCCCTGAGCAGCTTCTGAAGCAAGGCCAACACGAGCCCTCCATGCCGCTCGCCAGACGACCCCCCTATTCGCCTACCATCACGGCCCAGTTCTCGAGGTGGACGGCCTGCAGGGGCCAGGCGGCGGCCCCATCGGCGCTTTTGCGTTGACCGGATCGAGCAGCCTCGAACGGCCGGCATCGGGCGTGTCTGGCTCGCGCGACGGAGCGGCTGCGGGAGCCAGATCGCTCCGCGCCGACGTAGGTGCTCGCCTTGGCGATGCGGCAACTGACGCTGTACTCGACGGGGTTGAGTCCTCCCTCTGTCTCAGCACGTGCATCTCACCGGCTGCGGTGAGAGACTCGTTAAGCGTGGGTCGCAGGGTCAGGCGACGCCATCCGCGGGAAGCCGCTGGAAGCTGATATTTCGCCTCACGTCCCAGCGTCAATCCTAGTCGCGCTCACGCCACGCTTCGACAGGGGCCATGGATGGATCTCCGCCTGCTCGCCCGCCCATGCTGTCTCCCTAACGCTACGACCCGCACCCGAGCCCCACCGGGCTGCGCCGCCTCACCGCTGCCGCTGCCGCGGTTGTCGTTATCCCACGCGTGCCGGCTAACGCTCACCCGACAAAACGACTACTGCACATCCGCCCTTGCACCGCGTGGCGGAATCGAGGAAGCTCCGACCGCCCCGGGACCTGTCGATGGGATGATGGAGGTAAGGATTGTTCGACACGATCGTCTGGGCCTCCGATGGCTCGCCGAATGCAGACCGAGCGCTCGAAGTCGCGAAGACGCTCGCGCATGACCATCAAGCTTCCCTTCTCGTGGTCCACGTGGCCCAGCACTACGCGACCAAGACCGGACTCGCCGTGTACCCCGACGAGGATGTGGTGAAGGCCAAGCTCGAGGAGACCGTTCAGCAGCTTGCGAGGGATGGGTTCAAACCGAGTCTCAGGATCGTTGACCACGTTGGTCCCCAGCCGGCGCATGAGATCGCTGACATCGCTCGGGAGGTCGGAGCAGATCTTGTCGTTATGGGCACCCGCGGGCACGGGCCAATCGCGGGACTGCTCCTGGGCAGTGTCGTGTTGCGGCTGCTGCACGTCGCGCCGTGCCCAGTCCTGGCCGTGCCGCCAGCCGCGAGCAGCCACGTTCAATCCTGAGAGACCGACAGCCGTCGCGCCGGCGGCGATCGCGGCGGCGCGAGGCAGTAAGACCGAGGCTGCGTTCGCTCGGCGACGAGCATCTCGCGACGGACGGCCGCGGCCCGCTGGTCGTGACGGACTTCCGCATCCGCGAAAGCGTCAGCTGGCCCGGCGGGACGATGGCACAGCCGATAGCAGCCGACGTCCTCCGCGCCAGAGGAGCAGTCACGCCCCTCCCCCGGTCAAGATAGTCTCGGTCGTCGGCCTTGGCGATCCTGCACCGAGCCTCGGACACAACCAGGGCCAGCCGCGCCGTTCCGCGTGCCACCCGCCGCCGCTCAACGTCGTCGAGGAACTCGCCGACTACGCGCCGCGGGCTGAGGCCAGAGCCGCTCGGTGGGCGCGCCTGAGCGGGCTGTCGAACGAGTCGAACCTGAGGCACGGGTGAGCGGCCCGGTACGGCTTGGCACGCGCTGGCGGCGCTGACGGGCACGAAACGGTCTACAGCGCCAGATCGCTGAGCTGGCCGGCCGCGCGTCGCAGCCGGGCGTGACCGTGTGGCGCGTGCAGCCGGTCGTCGAGGTTTGCGCTGCGATCGACTACCCGGCCTGGCGCAAGGCGCGCGAGCGCGCTTGGAAGCGCGACGGCAACCGGTACTCAGTCCACACCTGGCCAGACCGGATCACAGAAGGCGAATTGGCGGCGGTGCTGCTGATGCGATCCCACGGCGGCCAGTCGCGAGGGCACCCGGCCGAGATCGCCGTGCCGACGTTCGCGCACGGCGTTCCGGCCCGTGGGCACGACATCGAGAGGCCCTACGATCCACTCGCACTCGCCCTGCTGGTGGGTTGGATCAAGCTCGCGCTCGCCGACGAGCGCCATGCCGCATTGCTGGCGCCGCCGCTCATCGACCTGCTCGGCCGGGTGCCCAAGCCTCGCATCCCGTGCGATCTCGGCATCAACTGGCCGCTCGAGCCAAGCGAGCCACACATCCGTCCTCGCCGTCGCTGACGGGTCCGGCTCGTACCGCGCCCGGCGCCACCGCCATCCTGCGCGTTCTGACTGCGCTCCTCTGTTCCGCCGACTCTTGCCGGCGACCGTCGGGCCTCGGTCATGTGTGCACCTGGTCGGACAGCCGTACGCGCGAGCGCGGACACCCGAGCAAGGGATCCTGGCCGCCGTCCGCACCGTCATCGGCCTTTACGGGACGTGTGCCGAAGCTCATGCTGACGCGTTCCCGGACGGCGAACGGGATAGCTTCCGGCGGGGCCAGCGGTCGAGGCTCCCGGTACCTACCTAACGAGGTGCCCGGCAAGCTTGCGCAGCGCAACCGTACGCCCGCCCGCGACACGGCGGCGGTCGACGGCTGGCACGAGCTTCAGGTCGCCAACCCCACCTTCCTGCTTGAGCGTCTCGGCGGCGAGTGCACGGACCTGCAGGGCCTGCGCGAGCTGACCGTCAACGGCCTGGACGCGATCGCCGCACAGGACAAGAACTCAAGCGGCCGGATCGTGTGGGACATGGACTGGCAGCGGCTCGACGCCTCCGGCGGCCGGGTGCGCAAGCTGTCGGTCACCGACACCGGCACCGGCATGAGCGCCGAGCAGCTGCGCCGGTACATCAACCAGCTGGCCTCAAGCGGCCGCGAGCGATCCGCCAGCGGCAACTTCGGCGTCGGCGCGAAGGTCGCCGCCTGCTCCGGCAACCCGCACGGGCTCGAATACCGCTCCTGGCACCAGGGCCAGGGCTCGCTTGTGTGCTTCAAGCGACACCCGGACGGCCGCTGGGGCCTCGAGCCGCAGCGCTGGCCGGATGGGCGCAGCGACTTCTGGCGCCCCCTCGCCGAGCAGGACAAGCCATGACTGCTGCGCGGCCAGGATCACGGCACCCAGGTCGTGCTGCTCGGCCAGCACGAGCGCCACGACACCACCCAGCCCCCGAGAAGCGTCAGCGACGCTCGCCGGCACTGGATCACCCGCTACCACAACGCCCGCTCCCGGCGCCTCCCCAAGCAGGTCGAGGTGCTCGTCCGCGAACAGCACGGCCACGACCAGCCCGGACGGCTCGCGCACGACACAAAACCGGCCAGGAGGCTCGATGACGCGCATGAGCGTCTTCAGGTCGAGCGCGTCGCGTACCTCAAGCTAACTGAGGGCAACATCACAGTCGACCAGTGCCGCGAGGCGACCGTGCCACACCCGCTTCTGCGTCAAAAGAGGTGGCACCGTGCCGGAGGCTGACTACCTGACGATTTCCGAGGTCGCTGACCTTGCGCGCTGCCACAAGAACACGGTGCGCCAGGCGATCAATGGAGGCGAGCTGGCCGCGTTCCGCCTAGCCGCCCGCCTGCTCGTCCGCAACCCCGACGCGCGAGCCTGGATCGAGTCCAAGCCAGCGGTCGTCTCGCGGCCCAGAACCCGCCAGCCTGTCCGACGCCGCCGCAGTACCGTCCACGCTCAAACCGCGAGTGAAGGATGGTGAAGCAGTGGACGGTGACGGTGAAGCAGTGGGAGCCCGAGAGGTTCCCGATCTCGCATTGAGCCTGCCCGAAGCAGGCGCGGCGCTTGGCGTCAGCTGGCGGCCCTTCCGCGACGAGATCCTCACCGACCTGCAAATCGTCCGGTTCGGATGGCGGGTGCTCGTGGGCATTCGCGAGCTGGCACATTGGGTCGATGACGGTGGCGTGCTGTCCGGCTTGGCCACGGGAGGTCACGATGCAAGGTGAGCGGTACCTGACGGTCGAGACGGTCGAGGAGGTGGCGGAACTGGCGCGCTGCCATCACAACACGGTGCGCAGAGCCATCGACCGTCGTCGGATCGTGACATTTCGGCCAGCCTTCCGGATCCTGGTCCGGGAGGCTGATGCGCGCGCCTGGATCGAAGGCAAGCCGAGCCCGGTCGCGACAACCGAGGGATGGTGAGCGATGAGCATCAAACGCAACCCGAAGCGGGGCAACAAGCCCGAGGTCCGCTGGGAGGAAGGCGGCAGGCACTGGTCTCGCACGTTCGAGCGATGGGGCGACGCCGAGGCGTTCGAGCAGGAGATTAAGCGGCGCAAGCGGCTCGGCCCGCTCGCCGGCTCCGTCATCCAGACCGAGATGACGCTCGGCGAGTTCGTTCGGAACGATTGGCTGCCGTTCTACGCCGAGCCAAACCTCGATGAGGAAACGCTCCGTCGCTACAGGGAGGTCTGGACGGCGCACGTGAAGTCGCGCCTCGGCGGCTACCAGCTGCGGATGATCACGGCGGAACTGCTGGAGGACTTCCTCGGCCAGCTGCGCTCGGCCAAGGTCGGACTCGAAACGCAGCGTAAGGCGCTGACGCTTCTCTCCGGTGTGCTGAAACGGGCCGTCGTCCGAGGGCTGATCCCCGTCAATCCGGTCTCGCTCATCGCCAAGCCGAAGAAGAAGATCGCGGAGCTCGCCAACCCCCTGGCTCCGATCACCGTCGAGCGGATCCGCGCGCAGCTCAGCCGTTTCGACCAGATCGTCCTCGACCTCATCGCCTACGAGGGCCTCCGGCCCGGTGAGGCGATCCGGGCCGACTGGACGCAGGTCGGCGACCGGGTGATCCAGGCACTCGCGAGCAAGACGACAACAGCGCGTCCCGTCAAGCTTCTGGAGCCGGTCGTGGAGAGCCTCTATGAGTGGCGGCTCGCGTGCGGTCGTCAAACCAAGGGCCTGATCCTGCCGCGAAACTCGAAGTGGCTGACGACGAAGCGTCGGCACGTTGAGCACGAGGAATGGAGCCGCTGGGACTGGCAGAACTGGCAGAGCCGGATATACGGGCCAGCCGCCAAGCAGGCCGGTGTCAGCGGCGACATGCGCGCATATCGGCTCCGGTGCTCGTTCGCGTCGCTGCTGCTGTGGGAGGGCCGGTCGCTGACCTACGTCGCCCAGCAAGCCGGGCACAGTGTCGCCACTCTCTCGACCTACTACGCCGGGGTAATCGAGGAGCTAGAGGACCAGCCCCGGGTCCCAGCCCCTCAGGCAATCCGCGACGCCCGTCGCAAGGTGGAGGCGGAGGTCACCTCGTCGCAACCCAGTCGCAACTCAGCTTGGTGAATGGGTGTGATGAGACTGTCCGAGACTAACCCCGGATTGTCCCGCAGAGGTAGGAGGTTTGCAGGGACTTTCGTGCAGTCCCGTGCATTCTCGTACCGCCTCATTTTCTCTTGCCTCCGCCTCGACAAGGCGGAGGTCGCTGGTTCGAGCCCAGCATCGCCCATCACGTTGTCTGCAGGGGATTCCGGGGGTGGAGTCGGTTCGGTCTTCTGGGGAGTGCGCACAGATTGCGCACACCTCAGTTGGCTGCGGGCGTCCCGGATGGCGTCTGCGGCTGGGATCCGTGGCTTGTGTTCGAGCTCTTCGAGCACGCCGGCGTAATGCTTGGCAAGCGTCGCGACGCTGTGTCCGGCCTGCTCGGCGACGAACGTGAGGCTCCGGCCTTCCCACAGCAGCAGCGAGACGAACGAGCCGCGCAGGCGGTAGACGCGCAGGTCGCCGGTCACCCCGGCCGCCTTGGCCGCGGGCCGGTAGACGCGCCGGCGCCAGTTCTGCCAGTCGTGGAGCTTCCAGTCGTCGCCGTCGTGGGTCGGGAAGATCAGGGTGCTGGACGGGGGTCGGCCAGAGGCGAGGCGCCATTCTGCGAGGTCCTGGGCGAGCGGGGAGAGGAGCTTGATCGTGCGAGCACGCTCGGTCTTCGATGCGTGGACGTGGAGCGTGCGATCGGTGAGATCGCACCAGCGCGCTCGGGTCGCCTCATCGGGGCGGAGCCCGGCGTAGGCGAGGATGCTGATCATGGTGGCGTCCCGGTGCGCGAGCGGAGTGCGGATCTGCTCGACGATCAGCGGCGGGAGCGGCTCGGGGCGCCGGGTCGGCGGCTGCCGTGTCTTGTCGACGACCGACACCCGGGTTGGCCGGGATCAGGCCGCGGACGACCGCGCGGCGGAGGATGCCCTGGAGCAGCATCAGCGCCTTGCGCTGCGACTGGATCCCGACCTGCTGGTTGTCCAGACGCGCGCGTAGATCCTCGACGAGCGTGGGAGAGATCGCACGGAGCTCGTAATCGCCGAGCTGCGGCAGTAGATGCGTTCCCCACACCTCGAGGTAGCGACGCTGGGTCGATGGCTTCAGGTTCGGGACGGCGTAGCGGGGCCACCACTCCTCCCGGACGAACTCGGCGAGCGTCATTCGCGATTGGATAACCCCCGGCGCCAGCGCCCCGAGCTGCTGCCGGCGCTTGACGTCAGTCTCGAACGCCCGCGCGTCTCCGTGCTTGAGGAACGTGCGCTGCAGCTGATGGCCGCCCTCGCGCCACCGGACGACGTAATTGCTGCCGCGCTTCTGAATGCTCACGGTCCGAGGATTCTGTCGCGAATCGCCTCGAGGTCAGCGACGCTCCCCGGGCGATCTGGGTGGACGCGCCTTTTTGTGCGCGACCGTGGTGGCTGCGGTGCGGGCCGGACCGCAATTGGGCCGTTGGCGCACGCCTCTATCCAGTCCTCGACCGCAGTGTCTCTGACGATCCAACGGCCGCCGATCAGCGAAGCCTTGAGCGCGCCACTCTTGATCGCGCGCCTGACGGTCCGGTGCTCACATCGCGCCAGCTCAGCAACTTCCTGGACGGTCAGGTACGGACTGCTGCTCACTTCCGCCTACCGGCTCAGACGCTCGGTCCTCCTAGGGTGTTGGATCGCAAAATCAGCCAAATACGCAAAGGGCCGTTGAACGTATCGCGGGCGTCGGACGGAAAAGCGGCTCGCGCTCGCGGGTTCAGTGTGTTGCCGGCTCGTGCCTCGTCGAGTGCTCCAGTCGCGCGATCAGGGTCTCCAGCTCGCCAGCGACGGCACGGGCGTCGCGGACCGCCGCTCGGACTCCTTCAGCGTCGAGGGCCGTCCGCCGGCGGTGACTCGCGACCTCGCGCTCGACGAGCTGCCCGAGCGCGGCACTGACCGGCGTGGAGCCCAAGGCGACGCGGTACGCAGTCCACGTTTCGTCGCTCACCTGGACGCGCGCCATCCGTTCGCGGATAGCCGGCTCTCGCTCGCGCTCGTGCCGTCGTTGTTGCACTTGCCGACTGCGGCGACCCATGTATGCAACGTATACGACGCACCTGTCGGTGAAACTGTGTGCGGAGGCGCGGAGCGAAGCGACGCGACGCAGCAGGATCACATGAGACGGTTGGGGCTGCGAGTGCGTCTGGCGTGCGCCGAGGCTTGGAGCTCGGCGTCTGAGCGTGGCGCGACGGTTGTCGAGTGAGGTGCTAGAGGCGGTGGACTCGGCTCGGTCTAGATCCAGGCGGGTTGAGGTGTTGTGGGGCGGATGGGCCCATATGGCCGATACGATCGCTCGCGCGCACATTCGGCGAATCGCGCTGTCCGACGCGCTCACCGGAGCCGCGCTCGGCATCGTCGCCGGTTGCTGTGGTCAGACGCGCACGCCGAACTGACGGGCGCGATTCGGAACGATCCTCGGTGACCTCGCGTTGATTGCGCTCCCCGACAGGATCCGCCGCTAGCGATAGAAACCGGACACCTAAGACTGCCGGAATTAGCCGTGCGACACGAGGTCGCACGTTGTGAGTGAACTACACGATTGGAGGATCAGCCCGAATGTGATGTTGAGCGAGTAGTTCCAGGTCCGTGCTCGATGGCCTGTCTCCACCTCGGCGTGCGTC
>Ga0310038_10001728_pt1 | contig 16335 bp, 13 predicted proteins | sample Sb_taG_6_FD_200461 | JGI IMG/M metagenome (GOLD analysis project Ga0310038, IMG submission 200461) | Peat soil microbial communities from Weissenstadt, Germany - Sb_50d_4_PS metaG (v2) (version 2) | ecosystem: Environmental > Terrestrial > Soil > Wetlands > Peat | place: Germany: Weissenstadt... | reverse complement strand
GAGATACGGCGCGGCGGCTGCGGCGATTTGTGGTGCAATGGCGCGCGCGGCGATGTTCGCCGACGCGCAGATCGGCGCGCCGGCGCAGGCGACGACATGCCGCCGCGGATCGTCGGCGCGCACGATGAAGCCGAGCGCTGCGGCGGCTGCGGCAAGCGGCCAAGCCGTCTGTTGTGTCAGGCCGATGATCATGAGCGTCCGGCCTGGCGCCGCGCGCATCCCACGCGCCCCTGCCGCCTTTGCGGCTTCGGCCAATCGCTGCAACGACATTGCGTCGGCATGGCCGAACCCGAGGCCTACGCCATACGCGAATGTACCGTCACGCAACGGATGCAGGCCGATCGGCTCTTTCCGCGCGTTTCCGCGCAAGCGGGGGCGGGCGGAAGCCACGAGCAAATCCTCTACCGCGGCGCGGAACACTGCAATGCCTTCCGCCGCAACGATGTCGCGCGCACGCGCGTGACGACCGCGTCGCGCTATGATTTCGAGCAGGCGTACGGTGACTTCGACGGCGTTCTCACCTGCGATGCAGCCAAGGGGAACCGCGCTCCGGCTGTCGCCGCCGACGCTGACACAAAGCGCCGCAGCGCCTTTCACCGCTTCGGCGTGCAGGCGCACGTCGGCAATGATGTTGTCGAGATCGAGCGTTCCGCCGCCATCGATCGTCACCGAGGCTTTGGCGGATAGCCTTTGCGCGAATGAACCCTGCGCAAGAGCGGCGCGCAAATCGGCGGCAAGCGCCGCCGCATCGACGATTTCATCCGGGGCAAGGCCGGCCAATGGGTCGGTCAAAACCGGAATACTGTCCCCGGCTGCGATGCCGAGCGCGCTTATGGCTGATGCAAAGCGCGGCGCCGACGTCGCACTCAAGCCGCGAATTTGGATGCTGCCGCGCGAGGTGACTTCGATGATACCGTTGCCATGTTGGCGCGCGGCCGCGCACAGGCCGGCGAAGGCGTCAAGCGCGATGGTGCCGATCGGCAGCAGGCGGACCAACAGGCCGTCGCCCGTCGCCATCGGCACGGACAGTCCCGGACAAGCGCCGCGACGTTGCGGTGAAGCGCGCGCGGGAGCGGTCATGCCGTAACCTCCGCACGCAGCAGCGACAGACCGGCGTCGACGTCGTTGCGCCGCGGATGCCAGAAGCCCCGCCGCCGCGCGGCATCGAGCCGCTCGGCAATCGCCGCGGCGGCTTGCGGATTCTCGCGCAGCAGAAATTCGCGCACATCGGCGTCGGCGACATAGGCGTCGTGGATGAGATCGAACAATTCGCCGGCCACCGCGTCGGTGGATTCGGCAAAGGCGACCAGGCGGTCGACGGTTTCGGCAAGCTCGGCGGCGCCGCGCGGGCCGTGGCGCATCTGCCCGGCGATGAAGCGCGGATTGATTGCGCGCGCCCGCACGATGCGCGACAGCGCCACAGACAGCGCCCGTGCCCGCGGCCGCTGCGGGTCGGTGACGTCAAGCATGATCAGATCGGCTGAGCGGCCGAGCATTTTGGCCGCCGCGGCGAAGCCGCCGACGAAGGCCGCGTCCTCGCCGCCTTCGAGCAGATCGCGGCCGGGGTCGTCGCTCGCGTGCACGAGCGCGTCGGCGTTGGCGACGCGCTGCGCAAACGCGCCGGGCGTTGCGTCACCTTCGCCGTCGGCGCCGCCATAGGAATGCGATGCGGCGGCGAGATAAGCGGCACCAATAGAATTTGTGTCCGTGGCGCGGCCGAGCAAATCCTCGATGCCCGAGCCATAGACGCCCGGCGCGGTGCCGAAGATGCGGTCGAGGTGCGCTTGACCTCCCCGGCGCGCGCCGGCGAGTGGATTTTCGTCACTGTCCTCGTCGCGCGCCGCGACCGCCTGCACGGCGGCATCGATGAGTGCGATCTGTGCCGGAAACAGATCGCGAAACAGTCCGGAAATGCGCCAGGTGACATCGACGCGCGCGCGACCCATGACGGCGGTCGGCAGCACCTCGACGCCGGTGATGCGGCCGCTCGCCGGTTCCCAGATCGGCCGGCAGCCCATCAGGGCAAAGCCTTGCGCGATCTCTTCGCCGCCGGTGCGCAGCGTGGCGCTGCCCCACAGATCGATGACCACCGTGCGCACCATCTCGCCATGGGTCTGCAGATGCGCCCGCACGATCTCGTCGGCGGCGAGCCGGCCAAGCTCCATCGCCGTCGGCGTCGGCAGGGTGCGCGGATCGGCGGTGAAGAGGTTGCGGCCGGTCGGCAGCACGTCGCGCCGCCCGCGCGTCGGCGAACCGGCAGGTCCCGGCGCGACGCGGCGGCCGTCGAGCGCCTGGATCAATGCTTTTCGTTCCGCCTCGGCACTCGTTCGCCACAGCGGATCGTCGGTGCCGGCGGGCGCGCGGCCATAGATGTGAAGCCCGTCTTTTATGGCGAGGTCTTTGAGATCGCACAGCCAGGCATCGATGCGGCGCAGCGCCTCGTCGGGTGCGAAGGCCGTGTCGACGCCGGCTTCGCGCGCCAGGCCGGTGCGCTGCGCCGTTTCGACGATCAGCGTCGCCAGCCGCTCGCGCCGCCGCCGGTCGAGGCCGTCGGCTTGGGCATATTCATCGACCAATCGCTCGAGCTCGCGCGCGTCGCCGCTAAGCCCGCCAGCCGCAAGCGGCGGCGGCAAATGGCCGATGGTCAGCGCCGCAATGCGGCGCTTGGCCTGCGCTGCCTCGCCCGGATTGCTGACGATGAATGGATAGATCACCGGTAATGCACCAGTGACGATTTCGGGAAAGCACTCCGCGGTGAGCGCGATCGCCTTGCCCGGCAGCCATTCCAAGGTGCCGTGCGCGCCCATGTGCACCAGCGCATCGACCTTTGCGACGTGCTGCAGCCACAGGCCGAACGCAACCAATGCATGGCGCGGCGGCAAAAGCGGATCGTGATAATCGGCCCGCCGTTGTGAGGAACGGCCGCGATCGGGCGGCAGTGCGACCAAAAGCTTGCCGAATTTTTTCACGCGAAAGCGGAACGCGCCGTCGCGCACATCGGCGTCGTCGGCCGGTTCGCCCCAGGCGTCGCGCAGCCGCGCGATGGCGGCGCTTGGTAAGCGAGCGAGCAGGCGTTGGTATTCTTGGATCGAGAGCGTTGCATCGTCGGCGTCCGGCGAAAGCGCATCGAGCAATTCGCGCGGCGTTTTTGGCGCGCCGCGCACGGCGTAGTCGGCGGCGGAAAGGTCGTCGAGCAGTGCAATGACGCTCGCCGGCACATCGAGGCCGACCGCGTAACCGGTGCGGCCCGGCGCGCCGGGATAATCCGGCATCAGGATAGCGACGCGACGCTCACTCGCCGGCAAGGCCTGCAAGACAACATGCGCGGCGATCCGATCCGCGACCATGGCGACACGATCCGGCTCGGGCCGGCTGGCGAACGCGCTGAAGGCAAGCCCGGCCTGGGTTGGCAGCGCATCCTTAAACGCGATGGCGCCGGCCAGCACACGGCCGTCGAGCTCGGGCAACACCACATGCATGGCGAGATCGGCGGCGCCGAGGCCGCGCGTACTGTCGCGCCACGCGGCCCGCTTGGTGATGGCGCTGACGACCTGGAATACCGGGACGCCCGGTGCGTCGAGCGGCGCCGGCTCGTCGATGCCGCAGCCGGCGGCAAAGGCTGTCATGGTGACTATCAATGCCGGCTTCAGCCGCGCCAGTGCTTGGCGCAAAAACACGCCCGCCTCGCGATCCTTCAAGCTGGTGACGAACAGGGCGGCCGGCGCCAAGCCGCGCGCGGCGACTGCCGTGCATAGCGCGTCGACTGGCGCAGTGTCGCCAGCGAGCAGCAGCGCGCGGTAGAAGACGATCGGTATGACCGGGTGGCCGGCTTGCAGCGACGCCATCAACCGCTCGAGATCCACCGCGCCTTCGCCTGGCAGATAGCCGGCAAGGCGCGGCACCGACTGCGGCTCGCACGATGCAAGATCATGTCCGGCATGGTGGGCGAGCCGGCGCAGCAACGCCCGCAGATTGTCGCGACCGCCTTCGCGGAAGTAACGCAACAACGCATCGAGTTCCTGCGCCGGCAATGTGGACGCCGCAGCAAGCCGAACATCGTCGCGATCTTCGCCGGGCAGCACGGCGAGCACGATGCCGCGCTCGCGCGCCAGTGCCGACAGCCGCTCGATGCCGTATTTCCACCAGTCGAGGCCGCCGAGGAGGCGCACCACGATCACCTTGGCATGGGCGCCGAGGCGCTCGATCCACAGATCGACCGACATGGGATGGCGCAGGTCGCGCAAATGCGCCAGCCGCACGCTCGGCAGGCTCGCACGCTCGGCCTCCCAGGCGGCGGCGAGCGCGGTGAGATCGCTGTCGGCAAACGACAGCACGGCGATGTCGCCCGGCGACTGGCCGAGATCGACCGCTTCGACGATTTCGTCGAGGTTGGTCGAGCTCGTTGTCAATAGATGCATCGTTCAACCTGCGAGCGCCCGCGTCACCGCGGCACGATCAAGTCCTTTCAATCCGATCACGACAAGGCGGCTCTCGCGCGGCTCGGATGCCGCCCAAGGCCGGTCATATTGATGAGTCACCCGGGAACCCACCGCCTGCACCAGCAAACGCAGCGGCTTGTTGGTCACCGCGGCAAAGCCTTTGACGCGCAGCACGTCGAATTCTTCCGCCAGCGCGGCCACGCGCGCGGCAAGATTGGAGGGGTCGGCGATCTCGCCAAGCGGCACGACGAAACTGTCGAAATCGTCGTGATCGTGGTCCAACTCGTCATCATGATGGGTGCGGCGGTTGGCGATGTCGTCTTCGGTGCCGACGCCGAGGCCGAGCAGCAGCGCCGTATCAACCTTGCCGCCGCTGACCGTGACAACCTTTATCTTGCGCGGCAGCGCGCCGGCGATCGCCGCCATCGCCTTGGCGAGGCCGGCCGGATCGAGCAGGTCGCGCTTGTTGAGCACGACGAGATCGGCGCAGGCAATCTGATCCTTGAAAACCTCCTCGATCGGATCGTCGTGATCGAGCGCGGTGTCGGCGATGCGCTGTTGCGATAGCGCGTCAAGATCGTGCGCCACGCGGCCGTCGGCGAGCGCCGCGCCATCGACCACGACGACGACGCTATCGACGGTGACGCGGTTTTTGATCGCCGGCCAGTGGAACGCCTGGACCAGCGGCTTGGGCAGCGCCAGCCCGGAAGTCTCAATCACGATGTGCTCGACGCCGTCCTTGGCCAGGATGGCATCGAGCGCCGGCACGAACTCGTCGGCGACGGTGCAGCACAGGCAGCCATTGGCGAGCTCTACGATATTGTCCTCCGGGCAGGCGGCGTTACCGCAGCCTTTGAGGATTTCCCCGTCGATGCCGACATCGCCGAACTCGTTGACGATGACGGCGAGGCGGCGGCCATCGGCGTTGCCGAGCACATGGCGGATCAGCGTGGTTTTGCCGGCGCCGAGAAAGCCGGTGACGATGGTGCAGGGGACGCGCGCGAGCGAGCCGGTCATTCGTCGGTTCCTTCAAAGTCGATGGGGGGAACGCGGGCTATGAGGCCGCGCTTGAGGATCTCGGGCCGGCCGCGCCACGGCAAAATGCCATCGGCGGCGCCGGCCAGCAGGCGAGCGCCTTCGATCAGCGCATCGGCATGTGTCGCATCGAGGCCGCCGAACACATAAGTCCAGGAACCGTTGCAGCGCATCGCGGCGCTCGGGCCGCGCGTGCAATTGGCGAGACAGCGCAGCCGCCGTACCTCGACTTCGGTGCCGGCGGCGGCGCGCTCGGTCGCCGCAGCGAGCAGCGCGCCGGGGCGCGGATCGCCGTCGGGCTCGCCGGCGCGTTTGCAGGTGGTGCACACGTAAACCGTGGGTCCGTCGGTCATCAGGCGCGCTCCGCGATCGGTTGGTCGAGGCGCTGCCAACGGAACAGCAGATAAGAGATCACCCAGCTGGCGATGAAAATGCCGACGACCAGATAACCGAACCCGGCAAGCCCGCTGTTGAGATCGCCGATAAAATTCCAGAACCGGCCTTCGAGGCCGAGCTTGCCGGCGATAAGGCCGAGCGCCTCGATGCCGCCGATCAACAGCGCGACCACGACGGAGATCGCAGTGATGGTGAGATTGTACCAAATCTTGCGGAGCGGATTGAGGAATGCCCAGCCATAGGCGCCGACCATCAGCACGCTGTCGGAGGTATCGATCAGCGTCATGCCGGCGGTGAACAGCGCCGGAAAAATCATGATGGTGCCGATGGTCATGCCGCCGGAGGCTTGGCTCGCGGCGACGGCGAACAGGCTGATTTCGGTCGCGGTGTCGAATCCAAGCCCGAACAGGAAACCGACTGGGAACATCTGCCAGCTGTGCGACACCATGCGGAACAGCGGCCGGAAGACGCGGGCGAGCAGGCCGCGGCCGGACAGCAGCAGGTTCAGCTCCTGCTCCTCGACCGGCTCGCCGCGGCGCGCGCGGAGAAAACTTCGCCAGACGCCGCGCAGGATGACGAGATTGATGGCGGCGATGGCGAGCAGGAAAAAAGCCGAAGCCGCCGTGCCAATGATGCTGCCGACCTCTTTGAATTCGGCAAAACGGCCCTGCAGTGCGAATGCCGTGGCGGCAATCGCCGCGACCGCGAGCGCGATGGACAGCGAATGGCCGAGCGAGAAGAACAGGCCGACCGAGTACGGCCGCTTGCCTTCCTGCATGAGCTTGCGCACCACGTTGTCGATGGTGGCGATGTGGTCGGCATCGACGGCGTGGCGTAGGCCGAGCACGTAGGCAAGAAAGGCGGTACCGAGCAGAGTCGGCCGCCCCGCCAAGGCAATCAACGCCCAGATCCAGACCAGCGCGCTGGCCGCCAACAGCACGATATAGATCGCGCTGATCTTGGCGCGCTGATTGGCCGAGGCGTCATCGACCGCCGATTTGAGGAAATTGAGCACGCAGAAACCTCGCCTGACCTGCCGCCTGTCGCCGGCGCGAGCGAGGACCAAAAGACTTTCGTCTTTTGGATCATCCACCGATACACCCCGACCGATGTTTGTCGCGTCGACACGGCCGACGGCAGGTCTCCTGGCTCGCGGATCGGCGCCTCGCCCTGCCTTCCCGGCGGCAAACGGCCGCCAGTGGCCTATCCGGACAAGACTACCCGCTCACAGTTGCGGGGGCAGCTGCGGACTTGGCATCGCTTGCGCGGCGCCTCACCGCATTCCCTTTTCGCCCTCAAAGCGAGGGACCGTCGATGCTCTAGTGATAGATTTCGCGGGGCCGGCCTGTCAATCTGGCGGACCGGCTTGTGCGAGCGATTCAAAGCGTAATGTCGAGCGTGCCAAAGCTCACTTTCGTCATCGGCGGCGCCCGTTCGGGCAAAAGCCGCTATGGCGAAAGCGTGATCGCCACATTGCCGCCGCCGTGGAGCTATCTGGCGACGGCGGAAGCGCTCGATGCGGAAATGGCCGAGCGCATCGCGGCCCATCGGGCGCGCCGCGGTCCGCAATGGCGCACCATCGAGGCGCCGCGCGATCTCGCGGCGGCGCTAAAGGGATGCGATACGACACCTGTCCTGGTCGATTGCCTGACTTTGTGGCTCTCGAACCGCATGCTGGCGAAGGCCGATATCGAACTGGAAATGACCCGGCTTGAAGATGCTTTGGCGGCGGCCAATACGCCGATCGTGCTGATCGCGAACGAAGTAGGTTCCGGGATCGTGCCGGATCATCCGCTCGGCCGAAAATTCCGGGATTTGCAGGGCGTGCTCAATCAGCGCATGGCTGCGCGCGCCGACCGCGTGGTTCTGGTCGTTGCCGGACTGCCGCTCGCCCTGAAAGGCTCTTTGTAGGGAAACGTCATGAGCGAAACGGTCGAAAAGGCAGAAGCCGAGCGCCATCGCGCCAAGATGGCCAAACGCAAGGCGGTGCAGGATGCCGAGGTTGCCGGCAAGACCATCGAGAAGGGTCTTCTCATCGTCCATACTGGAACAGGCAAAGGCAAATCGACCGCAGCGTTCGGGCTGGCGCTGCGCATGCTGGGGCGCGGCCACCGCATTGGCGTGGTGCAATTCATCAAGGGCGCCTGGCATTCGGCGGAACGCGACGCGCTGGCGCAATTCGGCGATCAGGTGGTGTGGCACACCATGGGCGAAGGTTTTACCTGGGAGACGCAGGATCGCGCCCGCGATGTCGCCGCGGCCGAACGCGCCTGGGCGAAGGCACAGGAGCTCATGGCCGAGCCCGGCTTCGGCCTGATCGTGCTCGACGAGCTCAACATTGCGCTGCGCTACGATTATCTGGATCTTGCGACGGTGGTTGCCGCGCTCGCCGCGCGTCGGCCGGGCCTGCATGTCGTGGTCACCGGGCGCAATGCCAAGCCGGAGCTGATCGCCGCCGCCGATCTGGTCACCGAGATGACGCTGGTGAAGCATCACTTCGCCGCCGGCGTGAAGGCGCAAGCAGGCATCGAGTATTAAAGCGATGCCGGCGCGCGCGCTGATGTTTCAAGGCACCGGCTCGGACGTCGGCAAGTCGCTGATCGTTGCCGGGCTGGCGCGCGCCCTAACATTACGCGGGTTAAAGGTCCGCCCGTTCAAGCCGCAGAACATGTCGAACAATGCCGCGGTGACGGCGGATGGCGGCGAGATCGGTCGCGCCCAGGCGTTGCAGGCGCGCGCGGCGCGGGCGGCGGCGAGCGTGCACATGAATCCGGTGCTGCTGAAGCCGCAGAGCGAGATCGGCGCGCAGATCGTGGTGCAGGGCCGCGTCTATGGCAGCGCCAAGGCCGCCGCCTATCAAAAAATGAAATCCGAACTGCTGCCGTTCGTGCTCGACAGTTACGCACGCCTGAAAGCCGAGGCCGACATCGTGCTGATCGAAGGCGCCGGCAGCGCCGCCGAGATCAATCTGCGCGCAAACGACATCGCCAATATGGGCTTCGCGCGCGCCGCCGATGTGCCCGTGGTGCTCGTCGGCGACATCGACCGCGGCGGCGTCATTGCGAGCCTCGTTGGCACCAAGTCGGTGATCGCGACCGAGGACGCGGCGCTGATTTGCGGCTTCATCGTCAACAAATTCCGCGGCGATCCGGCGCTGTTTGCCGACGGCATGGCGCGCATCGCGCAACTGACGGAATGGCAAGCCCTCGGCCTGGTGCCGTTCTTTCCCGACGCCCGGCTGTTGCCGGCGGAAGACGCGCTGGCGCTCGATGCCGCGCGGCCGGCGAAGAGCAATGCGCGCCTGCGCGTCGTCGTGCCGATCCTGCCGCACATCGCCAATTTCGACGATCTCGATCCGCTCGATGCCGAGCCGGCTGTCGAGCTCATGCGCGTGCGGCCGGGAACGGCGCTTCCGGGCGATGCCGACCTGATCCTGCTGCCGGGCTCGAAGGCGACCATCGCCGATCTCGAGGCGCTGCGCGCCGCCGGTTTCCATATCGACATCGCGGCGCATTGGCGGCGCGGCGGTATGGTGCTCGGCCTATGCGGCGGCTATCAGATGCTCGGGCGCACGGTCGCCGATCCCGATGGCATCGAAGGCCCGCCGGCAACGGTCGCAGGCCTCGGTCTGCTCGATGTGGCGACGACACTGTCGAACGACAAACGCCTCGAACCGGTGTCCGGCACGACCAGCGATGGCGTCTCGTTTTCCGGCTATGAAATGCACATGGGCGTAACCGAAGGACAAGATCGCGCGCGGCCGTTCGCGCGGCTCGCGGATGGTTCACCCGAGGGTGCGATCTCCGCCGATGGCCGGGTGGTCGGCACTTACGTCCACGGGCTGTTTGCCGACGACCGGCAGCGTGCGGCGTGGCTGCAGCATTTCGGCGCGGGGCCAGCCAACATCAGCTATGAAGATTTGATCGAGCGGACGCTTGATGCTCTGGCGGCGCATCTCGCCCGGCATCTCGATCTCGATTGCCTGCTCAAATTAGCGCGATGAGGATGCCGGCAATCGCGGCGACGAGCGCGATCAGGATCGCATCGGCGTATCGGTAAAGCGTCAGCGCGCGGCGGATATCGGTGGCGGTGACGTCGCGGCGGCCGTCGCCCATCGTGGCGTCGTCGATTGTCACCCCGCCATAGACGCGCGGGCCGGCCAGCGAAAGGCCGAGCGCGCCGGCCATCGCCGCTTCCGGATAGCCGGCATTGGGCGAGCGATGGCGTGCAGCGTCGCGCAGCACGGCGCGCCAGGCGGCGGCTGCGGAGGTGGTCTTGCTGAGCATGGCCGCGGCAACAAGGAGCAGCGCCGACAGCCGCGATGCCGGCAGGTTGACCAGATCGTCGAACCCTGCCGCGGCCCAGCCGAACGCCGCGTATCGCGGCGTGCGGTGGCCGATCATACTGTCGGCGGTGTTGATTGCTTTGTAGAGTGCCGCTCCAGGGAGACCGGCAATGGCCATCCAGAGCACCGGCGCGACGACAGCGTCGGAAAAATTCTCGGCGAGGCTTTCGATCGCCGCGCGGGCGACGCCGGCGGCATCGAGTGCGCCGACATCGCGGCCGACGATTTTGGCGACCGCGACACGGCCGGCGGCGAGGCCGTCGCGTTCGAGCGCGTCCGCGACATCGGCGACGTGCCGGTGCAGGCTGCGTTGCGCAATCAAAGTGCTGGCGACGACGGCGAGCGCGATCAGCCCGAAGGGAAGCCGGAGCAGTTCGCGTTCGACAATGAAGGCGATCGCGCCGACAATGCCGAGGAGCAGCAGGATCGCGATGATGCCGGCGCCTCGGCGCCAATGCGCGCCGGCCGTGTCCCGATTGAGCGAGCGGTCAAGCGCGGCGATCAGGTGGCCGATCCAAGTCACCGGATGGCCGATCGCGCGCAACAGCGCTTGCGGATAACCGGCGCAGAGCTCGATCATCATGGCCAAGAGGGCGAGTGCGACGGACATCTTCCCCTACAACGATACGGACGCGCCGCTGCCGCACGGCGGCGACCTCGCCGCGGCGCGGCGTCTATTCCCCGATGCGCCCGAACCTTTCATCGACCTGTCGACCGGGATCAATCCCAGTCCTTATCCCCTGCCGCAGCTATCGGCCGAACTATTTGCCCGCTTGCCCGATGCCGCCGCAACGGCGCGGCTCGCTGCGGCCGCCGCGACATCATACGGTGCGCCGTCGGCGGCGCATGTGGTGCCGGCGCCGGGTACGCAGATTCTGTTGCCCCTTGTTGCCGGCCTGGTACGGCGAGGCCGGGCAGCTATTTTCACTCCGACCTATAACGAGCACGCGCGCGCGGCGCGGCTCGTCGGCCACAGTGTCATCGCCGCGCGCGAGTTCGCCGCTCTCGGCGATGCCGATCTCGCCGTTGTCACCAATCCCAACAGCCCCGATGGCCGGCTCATCGATCGCGACACGTTGCTCGCTCTTGCCGCAAAGCTGCGGGCCCGCGGCGGCGTGCTGGTGGTCGACGAGGCATTCATGGATGTCGGGCCGCCCGGCGCGAGTCTTGCCGGAGACGTCGGCTGCGGCAACCTCGTCGTGTTGCGTTCGTTCGGCAAGTTTTTTGGACTTGCGGGACTACGGTTGGGTTTCGCGCTGCTCGACCAAGCGTCGGCGGCCCGGCTTGCGGCGCTGCTTGGGCCATGGGCGGTCTCCGGCCCGGCCTTGGCCGTGGGCGCGGCGGCCTTGGCGGACACGGCGTGGATCGAAGCGACCCGGCATCGGTTGTTGGCGGCGTCCGGACGGCTCGACGGCATTTTGATCGGTGCCGGTCTCGGTATCCCGGGCGGCACCGCGTTGTTCCGGTTGGTGCGAACGCCGGCGGCGAATGCACTGTTCCTTCACCTCGGCCGCACCGGAATTTTGGCGCGAAATTTTCCGGACAATGCGATGTGGCTGCGTTTCGGCCTGCCGGCCCAAGAGGAAGATTGGCGCCGCCTGCAAATTGCGATGGCTGCCTTCCGCAACAACGGTTAGGCTTTCGCTCATGAGCGCGAATTCGATACCACAGGTCGAAGGCGCCGGCGCGACCAAGCGCTCGACCAGCTTCGATCCGGCGTTCCGCGCGCGCTTGCGCGAGCTTCTGATCTGGCGCCGCGACGTCCGGCGCTTCCGGCGCGATCCGTTGCCGAGCGGCATTTTAGAATCGCTGATCGAGCTTGCCTGCCTCGCGCCATCGGTGGGCTTGAGCCAGCCATGGCGCTTTGTCTTCGTCGACGACGGCGCTAGGCGGGCCGCAATCCGGCAAAATTTTGCCACCTGCAACGCGCAAGCGCTCGCCGCGCAAAGCGGCGACCGTGCCGGCCTTTATGCTCAGCTCAAGCTCGCCGGCTTGGACGAGGCGCCCTGTCATCTGGCCGTGTTCGCCGATCGCGCGACGACCCAGGGCCACGGCCTCGGCCGCCACACCATGCCGGAAATGATCGACTACTCGGCGGTGACGGCGGTGCACACGATCTGGCTCGCCGCGCGCGCGCAAGGCATCGGCATGGGCTGGGTATCGATCCTCGATGCCAAGGCGGTTGCGACGCTGCTCGACGTGCCGGCCGAATGGAAATTCATCGGCTATTTCTGTCTCGGTTATCCGCAAGCCGACGACACCATCCCGGAGCTCGAGCAGAGCGGGTGGGAGCGGCGGCGCTTGCCGACATCCGTCATTCTCCGGCGTTAACCTCAAGCGTTGACCATTTCCCGTCATTCAACAAAGCGCGTTGATTGAGCTCGCTGGCGCTGTGCCAAATCAGGGCATTTGCGCTGGCATTGGCCTTGCTCCCTGACGGCTGACGCTTGGTGCGTGTCCCGGAACGGTCTTCCGCGAACGTGCGCAAGCTTGGCGAAAAACGGCGCCAGCCGATTGCATCGCAGCGGCGGCGCGTCAGGGAGAGTGTTGTGTTGATCTTCAGCCGTGCCAGATTGCTTCCGGCATCGTGGCGAGCCGTCTATGCCGGCGCCGCATTGACGCTGCCGCTCGTGACGTTGGCTTATGCCGACACGCTCTATGTCGGCGGTTGCATCGGAGCGCCGGGTACAGTGAGCTGCGTGCTGCGAGTCGGGCCCGCCGGCGATCCGTATGTCAGGACGGTGCCGCAACCCGAGAACGACGCGGACAAGGCGCGCGCCACCGAGCGCGATCAGAAGTGGCTGCAACGGTGCCGGCCGATCGTCGCGCAGGACCGCTACGGCGTTCCCCGCTATCACTATGCCGCCGCAGGCTGCAACTTCGGCGTCATCGAATAACGCGCTTTAGTGGAGCATGATCTTTTCGGAAAACCGGTTTCCATCCTCGGATCAAGTCCGAGGACAGGCATTTTCCGGATCATGCTCTCAGCGCGCGATGTTGCTCGATTTTGCGGTGTTCTGATTCTGCTTGTGCTTGATCGACGCCGTCGTCGTCAGCCCGGGCAGGTACCGCGCGATGATGACGGGATCGAGATCCTTGTAGGCGGTTTCCGGCAGCCGGTACCAGACTTCGTCGCGGCCGAACAAGGCGATGCCGAGATAGCCGCGAACCGTCAGCGTCTGGCCGTCGGGGCTCAGCGTCATCATGGCATTGTAGATGTTGCCGTCGCGCGGATCGAGGATATTGCCGCCCTCATAGTACAGGCCGTTCGGCTTCATATCGCGGATGAGCGGCAGGCCGAGCAGCGGCTGGTCCTTGCGGTCGTCCTTGCAGGCCGCGCACGTTTGGTTCGGCGGGTCGCCCGGACGCAGGAACAGCTTGGCAATCATCCCCTGATAGGTGCCGTCGTTCTCGGTGAAGAGAAACCAGCCGACCGACTTGCTGGTTGGCTGGTCGATCTTTTGCCACAGCCCGGTCACCATGGGATCCGCGGCAACCGTGGAATTCGCGGCGGCAAGCGTCAGAAAGAGTGCCGCCATCGCCAGTTTTGCCGATTGCACTGCCAATGCACTTCTCCATTCGCCATCGTCGAAAGAATCAAGTTCCGCGCATTGATGGCGCAGAAATGGTGGCCCGACAATGCGGTGATTTCTGGACCACCGTCTACCCCGCGCGGGTCCGTCCTGTCGAGGCAAACTCTTGCTAGTTCCGAGGCTTAGTCGTGCAATCGGGGATTGCATGGCGGTGGCAACCGCAATGCGGGGTTCAGAATTAGCCAATCATATGAACCCAACGTGACGGCCGAGATACTTCTGTCTAGATTACGCCGGCTAATTGCGTGATCGCGTTTGCAGTCAGTGGATTGGTCGGCCTGCCTCGATCCGATTTTATAGCGTGCTAGCTCGATGTCTCCCTCCAGCCTGGCGCTGAGCAATTTGCGGGCGATCGTCATCGTGATCGTCTTGGGTTTTCATTCGATGCTGGCCTATCTGGTCTGGGTTCCGATCGCTGCCGCGACCGACTTTTCCAGTCCGCCCTACGCTTGGCGCGCGTTCCCGATCGTCGACGATCATCGCTTCTTCGGCTTGGACCTGTTCTGCGCCTGGCAGGACGTCTACCTGATGTCGCTGCTCTTTTTTCTGTCCGGCCTGTTCGTCTGGCCGAGTCTGACGCGCAAGAAAGACTGGGGATTTTTGCGCGACCGCGGGCTGCGGCTCGGCTTGCCCTTCGTGTTCGGCATCCTTGTCCTCATCCCGCTTGCGCTCTATCCGGCGTACAGCGTGAGGGCGACCGATCCGAGCTTTGCCGCCTATTGGGATGCATGGCTCGCGCTGCCGTTCTGGACCAACGGGCCGCTGTGGTTCTTGTGGCAGCTTTTGGCGCTGAACGTCATCGTCGCCGGCCTGCATTGGCTGGCGCCGAATGCCATCGAAGCCCTCGGCCGCTGGTCGGCTGCGGCGCAGACCCACTTTGCCCGATATTTTATCGCGCTCTTGGCGGTCTCGGCGCTGGCCTATGTTCCCTTGGCCGTCGCTTTCACGCCGTGGGCGTGGTCCGAATCCGGTTTCTTGAGCCTGCAATTTTGCCGGCCGCTGCTATATGGCGTCTTCTTCTTTGCCGGCGTCGGCTTCGGCACCGCGGGCATCGAGGGTGGTGTCATCAGCGTTGACGGGATTTTGGCGCGGCATTGGGCGCGCTGGCTCGTCGCCGCGTTGGCCTCGCTGTTTCTTTGGATGGGGCTGACCGGTTTGACGATGAACGGTCCGGCGCCGATCGCCGTCGAAGTCGCCGCCGATCTCAGTTTCGTGTTGGCTTGCACGACCGGTTGTTTTTTCCTGATCGCAGTCAGCCTGCATTTCGCCACCAATCATTTGCGGCTGCTCGATAGCCTGTCCGCCAATGCCTATGGTCTTTATCTGGTGCACTATAACTTCGTCGTGTGGCTGCAATATGCGTTGCTGGGCACGGCGTTGTTCGCCGTGATCAAGGCGGCGATCGTGTTCGGCGGTACGCTGGTATTGAGTTGGATCGCGGTCCTCGCCGTGCAGCGCATTCCATTTGGCGCGCAACTGATCGGCGCCCCGCGACGCGCGGTCGCAACGTCGTGACCGTCTTGCGAGACGCGCCGGCGCGACCAAGATAAGATACGTTCATATTGCGCCACCGGGGCCGCCGGCCCGGGAAGATTGTCATGATGCGCCTGCGCGCGGTGACCGTGCTTTTGGCCATGTTGCTTGCGACGCAGTTGCTTGCAACGCTCTCCTTTCCGGCGCGGGCCGCCGAACGCGCTCTGGTGCTCGATGTCGATGGTGCCATCGGCCCCGCCGTCGCCGACTATGTGGTGCGGGAATTGCGCGGCGCGGCGCCGGGCGACGTCGGCGTCGTCGTGCTGCGCATGAATACGCCGGGCGGCCTCGATACCTCGATGCGCCAGATCATCAGCGCGATCCTGGCGTCGCCGGTGCCGGTCGTCGCTTTTGTGGCGCCGGGCGGCGCGCGCGCCGCCAGCGCGGGCACCTATATCGCCTATGCCAGTGCGCTCGCGGCCATGGCGCCGGGCACCAATATCGGCGCCGCGACCCCGGTTGCGCTCGGCGGCCCAATGCTGCCCGGCGGCAGCGCCGAACAAAAACAATCGCAGAACAAGACCGACGAATCCGGCGACACCGAAACGCGCAAGGTGGTCAACGACGCCATCGCCTATATCCGCAGCCTTGCCGCGCTCAATGGGCGCAACGCCGATTGGGCCGCCGACGCCGTTCGCTCGGCGGCGAGCCTGCCCGCCGCCGATGCGCTGTCGCTCCATGTCATCGACGTGATCGCCGACAATGTTCCGGATCTGCTGCGCCAGATCGATGGCCGCACGGTGAAAGTCGCCGGCAAGTCTGAGCGCCTGGCAACCGCGGGCCTCGACGTGACGATCGTGCCGCCCGACTGGCGCACCGAGCTGCTCGCGCTCGTCACCAATCCCAACGTGGCGTTCATTCTCCTGTTGATCGGCGTCTACGGGCTGATCCTCGAATTCTTCAATCCCGGCGCCGTGGCGCCGGGCCTCATCGGCGCCATCAGTCTTTTCGTCGCGCTTTATGCGCTGGCGCTGTTGCCGATCAATTATGCCGG
>Ga0310038_10001720_pt1 | contig 16384 bp, 17 predicted proteins | sample Sb_taG_6_FD_200461 | JGI IMG/M metagenome (GOLD analysis project Ga0310038, IMG submission 200461) | Peat soil microbial communities from Weissenstadt, Germany - Sb_50d_4_PS metaG (v2) (version 2) | ecosystem: Environmental > Terrestrial > Soil > Wetlands > Peat | place: Germany: Weissenstadt... | reverse complement strand
TCTATCGAGAATGCGCTTTGCTCAATCTATTACCGCGAACATCCGGTAGAACTCGAACTATGGAGTGCCGGAAAATTTATCATAGGATTTTTAGATCTTATCAAATATGCAGAGAAGCATCCGCGCCTCAGCGGCCTTGGAAGAGAGATAACGGGACTGGCCGCTTTGCACGCGGAATATGCAACGCTCTCTAAAGCGGTACATGCTTCTGCCGTCAATTTTCGCATGACCGATCCTGTGTCGAGTGTGCTTTTGTGGAGTACTGACCCTATCAAAGCGGCGATGTGGTCAGCCAGGGAAAGAAAAGTTATTGAGGCGATCAGCTTGCTAATAGTTTGCTTGCACGCACCGCTCTTGCAAGGAACTCAACTTACGCCTGTTCGAAATGTGCTACGCCTCAGCATTTCCAATGCTAACCGAACACGATTGAAGCAGCGTGTCCGAGTGAATATTTCCTGATTAAAGTCCTTAGGGGAACGGAAATGAAGCGAACAGCCGCATCTAAGCCTGACGATAAGGCCCAGTCCGAGCGGTTCATCGATACCGCCCGCAAGGTCGGCGCCGACCGGGATTCGACCGCCGCCGGTGATGAGGCCATGGGGCGGCTGGCCAAGCAGCCGCCGGAATCGCGCAAATCCCAGAAATGAAGATTACGCGAACTCGCGGACGTTGATCGGCATATTGGCCGGGACCGGTGTGCCACGGCGCGCAGGGGTGCGCTTCTCAAGCACGTCGTTGAGGTCATCAAGAGGCCGAAACGGCGGCAAATGCGGCTTACGGGTCTGTTCAAAGTCACGCCAAGCCGGGACGGCGATCTTGAGCCAAAAAAGGCCAGCCGCCGCGACGATAACGCCACTCACAATACAGAACACAACCATCGGACCATCTTACCCGTTTTCGTTGAGTTCGTAAAGGCCGCGTCTCCCCGCTACTCCCCGCGCGGGCGTGGTATGCGTCAAGTATACAATCGCCAAGGCAAGATTTGTGGGAAACTGCCCAAAACCAGTGGGATGCAGCCTTGCGGGACGCTGGCGGCCTGGCTGCCTATGACCAGGTCGTGGACTCATTAATGCGCAGCCATAGCCTGATCGACGCAAGTCGGATGAATGCGAGGCAGTTGGCGGCGCCACGCGTCATCGGCGAGAACCGCTTCCTGTGTCGGCTTATTCCCCCTTGATGTCGGCTGCCAATAGGCCGTGTCGGATAGCTTTGTGCCCAAGCTGACCGTGACACGACGGGGAACGCGGCAGCACCGGCTGCCAGATGCAGAAATCTTCGGCCGGGACGTTTCATTACGTTTACCTCTGAAAGGCTTTCAGCATCGATGGCGCGCTCTCTGTTCCAATGCGCGCTCTCGACGAGATATCGCACGAAAAACAGTTTCGCGAAATTCTCGATAGCGACAATGTTTGTTGATCGCTTCCTAACCAAGAAAGCAGCGATTCGAAATACTACGTAAAATAGCGGAACGATTTGCCGCTTCGGATCGATCACAATGACAGTCGTAGCGTGCGCTGCTCGGTTCGTGAGGCTTCAATATGTGCCAGGGGTGTTTCAACCAGCTCCTTCTTCGCGATGAGTTCCATTCCGGTGGGATGGTCGGCCTGCTCGGCAAGGCGGCGGGCATGCCCACGCGACGCGCGTTCATGGCCTATTCGGTCGCGGCGGCCTCCGCGCTGAGCGCCGTCGGAGCCGCTCCCGCCTTCGCAGCCGACGAAGGCGCCGACCTCATTCTGCGCGGCGGGACGATCCGTCCGCTGCCGGGCGCGGCAGTCTCCTCCGCGCTCGCGATCAAGGGCGGCAAAGTGCTAGCGGTTGGCGACGCGAGCGCGCTGTCGGGCCTCAAGACGGGCAACACCAAGGTCGTCGATCTTGCCGGTCGCACGCTGCTGCCGGGGCTCATCGATCCGCACTGCCACACGCTCCTCGCCTCGCTGATCTTCGAACTGCTCGACGACGTCGGCTACGCAAAATATCCGACCCGCGAAAAAGTCGTAGCGCATCTGAAAGAGGCCGCGGCGAGCACGCCGAAGGGGCAATGGATCGTTGGCTCCAATTTCGACAATCTTCTGCAAGGCGGGGATTTCACGCGGGCGCAACTGGATGCGATTTCAACCGACCAGCCGATGTTCGTCTGGTACACCAATGGGCACGACGCCTGCGTCAACAGCGAAGCGCTTAAAATCGCGGCAATCTCCGAGGATGTCGGCGATCTGCCGGGCGGCGGTCATTTCGGCCGGGGCGCCGACGGCAAGCTCAACGGCCTGGTTTACGAGGAAAGCGCGATGCTCAAATTCGCGGTCCATTTCCTCGGCAAGATCACGCCCGAGGTCGCGGCTAAGGCGGTCACGCATTATTCCCAGCACATGGGTTCCGTCGGCAACACGATGCTGCACGAGCCCGGCACGATCCGCTCGGACTGGATCGAGCAGTTCGCAACGCTCTCCAATACGCTTGCCTGCCGTACCAGCGCGAGCGTGATGTTCGACGATATGAAGGGCCTGACGCCGTGGCGCAGCCTCGGCCTCGGACCGAAAGGCGCGACCGTCGCCGAGTCGCTGTTCTCGCTCTATGGCGTGAAGATCGTCGGCGACGGCTCCAACCAGACCGAGACCGGGGCGCAGACCAAGCCCTATCTGAACTCGACCGCCAAGGGTTCGCCGAACTTCGACGCCGCGCAAATGAAGCAGATGGTCGCCGAAGTTAAGGCCTTCGGCCTGCCGACCCTGGTCCACAGCAACGGCGATTACACCATCGACATTGCGCTCGACGCAATCGAGGCGGCCTACGCGGGCTCGACCGACTATGGCATCAACCGCATCGAGCACGCGACGATGGCGCGTCCCGACCAGATTCTGCGCATGAAGAAGCTCAATGTGCAGCCGAGCTTCCTGATGAACCACGTGCGCTTCTATGGCGCCGCCTATCGCGACCAGATCTTCGGCCCCGAACGCGCCGCCTTCATGGATCCCGCCGCAGCCTGCGTGAAAGCCGGCTTGCCCTTCACACTGCACACCGACGGGCCATGCTCGCCGCCGGGGCCGCTCGCGCTCATCAGCACCGCGGTGACGCGCCGCTGCATCATCGACAATTCCGTGGTCGGCCCCGGTCAGGCCGTGTCGCTTGACGACGCGATCCGCGGCGTGACGATCGACGCCGCCCGCCAGATCGGGCAGGGCGATCGCCTCGGCTCGCTCGAAAACGGCAAGGAAGCGGATTTTACCATCCTGGAAAGCGATCCCTACAAGGTGAGCCCGGATGCGATCGCCGATATCAAAGTCAGCGAGACGTGGGTGGCGGGGGAGCGGAAGTTCGCGGCGTGACGGGGCGGAACTTCAGTCAAGTTGCTTCGTCAGCTCTTGGAGGCAAAGGACATGGCGCGGACGTCGCGAATCCGTCGTTCATGACCCATCACGGCATGTCAGGCGGATTATTTGCCGTGGCGCCCAAGATGGCCGTCACAAATTCCGCGCGGTGGTGGTGCGCAGTTCACTCAAGCGGGCGTATTTGGTTACCTCGCGGCTGAGGGCAGGCCGCATTTCGTAGCTGCGCCCGGGACTTAGAGGGCTGTGACCAAATTGGCACGGGCGTCAAGATTCAACCGTATTCCACACAAGCGCCATAGGCCCCGCATCGGCCTGTCGCTAGTTTATTTGCTGCCGGGCATTTGGCGACCAGACTGCAGTTGGGGGCTGACATGAAGACGAAAGCTATCGCCGCGATCGCTGCGCTGTTTCTGATCTCGGGCTCAGCGGCCAACGCCCAAGTCCTGTTCGGGACCACGGCCGGAGCAAATTCCGCAACTGCCACCAGTTGGCTGGCCGGCGTTCGCGCCGGCAACAATTGGCAAAACGGCTCCTTCGTATTCGGGCTTGAAACCGACGCGCAGGCCACGACGCTCAACAGCCGGTTCAACACCACGTTGACCGCCACGAGCATCCCGCCGATTGCCACGCCGCCGACGGCCATCACCAACGGCGAAGTCGAGTGGTACGGCACGGCGCGCGCCCGCATCGGCTGGGCGCCGGGCCCGGTCCTGCTCTATGCCACCGGTGGCCTGGCCTATGGCACCGTCGACCTGAACAGCACACTCAGCGGCCCGACCGCGGTGCTGGGCTCGCAGATTTCGGAATCGAGAATCGGCTGGGTCGCGGGCGGCGGCATCGAGTATCTGGTGCGGCCGAATGTCATCCTCAGCGCGGCATATCAATACGTCGATCTCGGAACGGTGAGCTTCGCCACCTCTACACCGACAATTCCCGCTCCGGGAATGCTCAGTCAGATCGGCAGCGACCACGCGCACTTTCAAGTCGCCACAGTCGGCATCAGCTGGCTGTTCACGCCGGCAGACAAGGGCCCGCACGGCCCCTGGGAAGGCGAATATATCGGCGCCCAGGCCGGCGGCGTTTGGGGCAATCCGACCAACGCGAGTTATGCCTCGACACAGCCAGTTGTCTTCTTCGGCTCCGATATCAGGCTCAAGCGTGACATCACGCTGCTCGCGCACCTCGACGACGGCTTGGGGCTTTACAGCTTTCGCTACCTGTGGAGCGACACGGTCTATGTCGGCGTGATGGCCCAGGAGGTTGCCGCGACGATGCCGAGCGCGGTCGTGATGGGCCAGGACGGTTATCTGCGCGTCAACTACGGCAAGCTCGGCCTGCAGATGCGCACGCTCGCCGAATGGGAGGCGTTGACTTACGGCATTCAGATCGACTGACGTCATCCGGCGCCACGCGGTTCAGTGACGCTTGAAACGCCGGATATCGGCTTTCGGCGCTGTTCGACCGTCGTGACGGGTCGCCGCTAATCGCCGTTCGCGTATTGCGGTGCATCGTCTCGCTCCTTGCTAAACATCGATGTGATAGTGTCCAAACCTCGGCTGGTCCGCCAGAAGGCGACGCAATTCGTTTGCCCGATTGAGGAGGCGCGGGTGAGTTTACTGCAAGACGCGCGGAGCAGTACCAGCGCTAGAATCGGCGTTGTTTTGTTTTGGACCATTGTCGGGGCAGTGCTGGGCTCAAGCTCACCAAAGCTTCTCAGTTTTGCCGAGACCCACGATACTCTCTTCACGGCCCTGGGAACCGTACTCGGCTTCGGCGTAGGTGCCTTCGCTGCCGTGGGGACCTCGCGGCTGGCACTCATCCTCGCTTTTCCTGCTTTCCTGTTCTGGCTGCTTCCATTCTGAATTTCGAAAAGCTGTAACGACTTTAAGCCTTTCCGGCGAAGGATTGGCGGCTCTGACAAGTGCTACTGGCCGGCTTCAATCACCGCTTGCTGCGGCACAAAATATCGCTAATGGCCGTTCGCGTCGTTTCGCGGTAATGCAGCGTTTCGACCGCTTACGGAGCGAAGCGGGCCTCGAGCTGGATTTATAAGAATACGGCCTAGCCCCCTGGGCGGCCGGCATGCGAACCTTGGGCCATGAGCGAAGCAACCAAGAAAAGCCAAGGCTCATCGGGCGACGACCGCGCCGGCCTGCGCGAGGGCGAAGTCGCCGTCGAGCTGCCGGAACGGTTCGATGCCCAGCTTTATTTCATCGGCCGCATCCGCACCCCCTGGAAGACGCGCGACGAGTGCCCGAAGAACGGCCGCGAGACCGAGGAGGCGTGCACCATCGAGCTCGATCCGCGCTGGGCCAAAGGCCTGCAAGGGCTGGAGACGGTGAGCCACGTGCTGGTGCTGTATTGGATGGACAAGGCGCGGCGCGATCTGGTGCTGCAATCGCCGCGCCACTATGCCGAGCATCGCGGCACGTTTGCGTTGCGCTCCCCGGTGCGGCCTAATCCGATCGCGGCCGCGGTGACGCGGCTTAAGCGCATCGAGGGCAACAAGCTCTTCGTCGTTGGCCTCGATTGCATGGACGGCACGCCGCTCCTCGATCTCAAACCCTATTTCGCCTCCACCGATTCCGCTCCCGACGCCTCGGTCGGCTGGCACGCTTCGCGCAAGCGCTGATCACGTCATCGCGAGCCCGCGAGTCGGCCCGATGACGGGCTATGCCGATTTTGATATCTGCAAACGGCCGGCAACCGTAGCAAAGGCAGGTATCCCGTGGGCACGATTACAACCAAGGACGGCGTCGAGATCTTCTACAAGGACTGGGGCAAAGGTCAGCCCATCGTGTTCAGCCATGGTTGGCCGCTCTCAGCCGATGACTGGGACAATCAGATGCTGTTCTTCCTCAAGCAGGGTTATCGCGTCATCGCCCATGACCGCCGCGGCCACGGCCGCTCCAGCCAGGTGCCCGACGGCCACGACCTCGATCACTATGCCGACGATCTTGCCGCGGTGACGGCGCATCTCGACCTGAAGAACGCCATTCATGTCGGTCACTCGACCGGCGGCGGCGAAGTGGTGCGCTATCTGGCGCGGCACAGCGACAAGAGTTTCGTCAAGGCGGCGATCATTTCGGCGGTGCCGCCGCTGATGCTCAAGACGCCGGCCAATCCAAACGGCCTCCCCAAGGCGGTCTTTGACGACTTGCAGGCGCAGCTCGCGGCCAGCCGCACCAAATTTTATCGCGACCTTCCAGAAGGTCCGTTCTATGGCTACAACCGGCCGGACGCAAAGCCCTCGGAAGCCATCATCGCAAACTGGTGGCGCCAGGGCATGATGGGCGGCGCCAAGGCGCATTACGACGGCATCGTCGCCTTCTCGCAGACCGATTTCACCGAAGACCTGAAGAAGATCACCGTGCCGGTGCTGGTGATGCACAGCGAGGACGATCAGATCGTTCCCTATGTCGCCGCCGGACCGTTGTCGGCGAAGCTTTTGAAGAACGGGACGCTCAAGACCTACAAGGATTTTCCGCACGGCATGCCGACGACGCAAGCCGACACCATCAATGCCGATCTGCTGGCTTTCCTAAAGGCGTGACGATGCGGCCGCGATACGCGGCGACAAGGGATCGTCTCAAAACAGCGCCGGCACCTCGCCGAGCGGCACCATGCCGAGCGAGACAAAGCCGTCGGAAAAATTCAGCGGCAGCACGATGGCCGGCTTGTTGTCGATCTCGGTCGGCTGGCCCATTTTGTTGAGGCTGTCGATGACGGTTGCGGCGGCGTTGTCGCGCACCACGCTGCCCAAGCCCGGCATCAGGCGATCGAGCGCGTTGAGGCCTTGCTGGGCCTGACCGGAGCCGCCGTTGAGTTTGTCGAGGCCGCGGCCGATCAGGCGATCGATGCCGAGCTTCGGCACGATGTTCTCCAGCCCCACGATGCCGACGCGGATCAGGCCGTTGAGCTTGCCGTTCGCGTTCACGGTGAGCGTGCCGGCGCCGACGATGATGGCGTCGGCGCGTTTCAGGCGCAGGCGCTTGATCTCGATATTGCCGCCGGACGCCTGCATCTCACGGAAACGCTGCGGCCACGGTTTCGGCGTCAGATCCTTGAAACCGCGGAACACGGCATCGACTTCGCCTTGCACCGGATCGGCGAGCAGCGGATGCAGCGTCGGCGTTGTCGCCGCGGCGAACGTCAAGAGCGCATCGATCACCGGATTGTTGGCGGCCGAGCCGTCGACGATGCGGCCGTGGAATTCGGCGGTTTCGGCGGTGAATATCGTGGTGCCGTTGGTGGCGACGATCTGATCGACGCGCGGGTGATCCAAGGTGACCGAAACGCTGTCGGGCTGCGGCGGCAGCCCGCTCACGCTGCCCCGCGCCCGCGACCAGTTGGCGACAAAACGCGGCGGCTGGCCGGGCTCGGCGACGGTGAGGGGGCTTGAGATTTCGCCGACCAGGAGCGTGGGGCGATAGACCTGCGCGGCGACGCTGACGTCCTTGGCGCTGACGGCGAATGGCGGCTGGGTGCTGTTGATCGTGGCGCCGGCCGCCGTGCAATCCGCTTCGATGCGGAACGGGAAACCGCTGATGGCTTGGCTGCCGCAGGTGTAGACCCGGCCAGCGGCGGCTTCGCGCGCCATCCAACCGGACATGGTGCGGTCGGCAATGCCGGCGGCGTAATACCACAGCGCACACCAGACCGCCCCGAGCACGATGACGACGCAGACCGGCAGCACCACCGGCCAAAGCCGGCGGCGCGGCGGCGCGGCGGCGCCTGGATGCCGGCGCGGCCGCTGGCGCTGCATCATGTTGAGTGGAGATTCGCCTGGCATGGTTCCTGTTCGCGCGCCGCGTGCGGCGTTTTCAAGACTATCAAATCCGACATGCTAGATGTGCGCCATTGTGCCGCCCGCATCGTCCTGTTAGGCGAGCAAAACCGGCTCAGGAGTTAGCGCGCAAGATGGACGCAAGCAACGAGCATGAAACGGGCGACCTGTGGGTGTTCGGCTACGGCTCGCTGATGTGGCGGCCGGGTTTCGATGTGCTGGAGCGGGTGCCGGCGCGGCTGATGGGGCTGCACCGGGCGCTCTGCGTGTTTTCCTTCGTCCACCGCGGCACGCCGGAGAAGCCCGGCCTGGTTTTGGGCCTCGACCGCGGCGGCATGTGCCGCGGCATCGCCTACCGCGTCGCCGCGGCAAAGCGCGAGGGCACCATCGCCTATCTGCGCGGCCGCGAGCAGGTCACCAACGTCTATCTCGAGACGATGCGGCGGATCGAGCTCGAGGACGAGGCGCGGCGCCAAGTGCGGGCGCTCACCTACATCATCGACCGCGGCCACGTGCAATATGCCGGCCGGCTCAGTGTCGCCGAGAGCCTGCATTATGTGCGGCAGGGACACGGCCGCTCCGGCCAGAACCGCGATTACGTGATCGAAACGGTCCGCGCGCTCGAAGCGCTGGGCTACCGCGAGAGCGATTTGCATTTGCTCGCCGACCGTTTGAAGGGACCTCACGAGGTCGAGCCCGTCGCCGTGCCATCGTCCTGAGCGTTTTGCGCCGCTTCACTTATTGCGATGTCGCGCCGGCCCTCGGCGATCAGGCGCACGGTTGCTTCTTCGAGAACGCTCTCCAGCCGCGCGGCAAAAATCTTGCGGTCGAGTCCGGGCGCGATGGGCTCGAGCGCCTCGACAACAATCGTACCGGGAATGCGGCGCAATGACCGGCGCGGCCAGAACAGTCCGGAATTGAGCGCCAGCGGCACGCAAGCAACGTCGGCCTTGCTGTAGAGATAAGCGATGCCGGGCTTGTAGACCGGCTCGGCGCCGGGCGGCCGCCGCGTGCCCTCCGGAAAAATAACGATCTGGCGCGCGTGCGCGAGCTCTTGCCGGGCGCGTGCGGTCATGCGCGACAGCGCCGCCAGTCCGGCTTCGCGATTGACCGGGATGAGGCCCGCCTTCCAGGTGTACCAGCCGAACAGCGGAATCCACATCAATTCGCGCTTGAGGATGTAGGCCGGATCGCGCAGCACCGCATAAAGCGCGAACGTCTCCCAGGCCGATTGGTGCTTGCAGGCGATGATGCAGGCGCCGCGCGGAATCTTCTCGATGCCCCGCCACTCCACCTTGATGCCGCAGACGATGCGCAGCAGCCAAAGGCTGGTCCTTGCATAGGAGCGGACGAAGGCGAGCAGAATCCGGGACGGCAGGACAAAGGTCGGCAGCGCCACCACCATGTGAACGGTGAGGTTCGCGTAGAACAGCGCGTTGAAAAGCAGCGAGCGTATGAGAAGCGACGTTGATCGAGCCAAAGCGGACCTGTCGGCGAGCGGAAAAGCGGACGCGGGCGCTATTATAGACCGCGCGCCTCGGCAACACGGTGGCTATCCTCGCCGCCGGCCACGGTATCGAACCGCATGCGCACCTTGGCGAAAAGGTATTTGAGATATTCCGACAGCACCAGCCTCGTGGTTTCGCCGTTCGACCACCACGGCTCGATGCGCAGGCGGTCGGACACTACCGGGAACGGGATCAGGGCGGCATCGGGAAGCTGATGGGCGAGCTCGGCCAGCGCGCGGGGCATGTGGTACGCTGAGGTCACGACGATGAGCGACTTGAAATCGTGGTCGAGCGCCCAGTGCCGCGCCTGGACCGCATTGCCCAGCGTATTGAGCGCGGAATAATCGAGATCGACGCAGCAGTTCAGCAAGCGACCGTAGTCGACGGTCTGGCGGGCGATGTCGTTGGTCGTGGTGCCGGGATTGACGCCGGTGATGAGCAGGCGCTTGCCGCGGCCGGAGGCGAGCAGTTCGAGCGCGTCGGCGACGCGCGAGGTGCCGCCGGTCAGCACCACGATGCCGTCGGCATTGCGGTCGAGCACAACTTCCTGGCCCGGCAACAGCCAGACGAAACCAGCAAAGCCGAGCACGAGCGCGAGGGCGCCGAGAATGGCAAGCTTGACGGTCACCGACGTGATGCGCCGCCGCCTGACGGCGGCCTTAAGGCCCGGCATCGCTCTCCCTCGCGCCGAATTTTGCCTCGGCGTCCCGCGTCGGCATGCGGACGATACCGATCATAGCCGCATTCAATCGATGGTCTCCAGGGTCCGGTTGACCGTGTAGCGCGACACCAACGCCGTCACCACGGCCATGACGACGATCTGGATGACGATGGCCACATAGCCTTTGACGCCGATGGACAGACTGCCGAACAGCGCCACCGCCTCGTCGCCCGAGGGCGTGCCGGAAAGCCACGCGCGCGCCGCTTCGGCGCAGCCGAACAGGATGATCGCCGCGCCGCCGCCGATGGCGCCGCCCTTGAGCCCGAGCAGGAGAAAATGGTGCTGGAATTGGCCGGCGACAAAGCTGTCGGTGGCGCCGACATAGTGCAGCACTTCGACGATCGGCCGGTTGGTCGCCATGGCGCCCCTGGTGGCAAAGGTGACCGACAGCATGGTCACGGCGACGACGAGACCGAGCACGGCGAGCCCGCACACCACCGCCGTGCCGGCCATGGTGCGCATCCGCTCCATCCAGCCGCGATGATCGTCGAGGCTCGCGGTCGGCACTTGGTTGGCCAGCGCTTGGCGCAGCGCGGCAAAATTAGGCGTCACGCCGGGCGCGAGTTTGATGACGATCAGGCGCGGGATCGGCAGATCGTCGAGATGCAGGCCGGCGCCGAGCCACGGCTCGACCAGCTTTTCGGACTCCTCTTTCGAATAGGCGCGGACATCGGCGATGCCGGGCGAGGCGCGCGCGGCGGCGACGGCTTTGCTCACGTCGGCCTCGATGTCGCGCCCGGCGGCGGGACGGACCTGGACGGTGACTTCGCGCCCGACGTCGGCTTGCCAATCGTTCGCCGTGCTCACCACCAGCATCGCGGCGCCGGTGGTCAGCGCGGCCAGGAAGGTCATGATGGCGACGACGGCGACGAGCGAGCGGCCGGCGATCGAGCTCGACGGCACGATCGAGGCTGCGCCGCGCGGCGCGCGAGCAAGGGCGCCAGCGGGATCGATGTCGTCCCATGGCTCGATCATGGTCTCGATCGGATTAGTCGTAGACATGCAATCGTCCTTCATGCAGCACCAGGCGGCGCGCATCGAACTCGTCCATCAAGGCAATATCGTGGGTGGCGATGACCACCGACGTGCCCGATTTGTTGAGCTCGATGAATAGCCGCAGCAGGCGCTGACCGAGATTGGGATCGACGTTGCCGGTGGGCTCGTCGGCGAGCAGAAGCTGCGGCCGCGCGATCACTGCGCGCGCAATCGCCGCGCGCTGCTTCTCGCCGCCGGACAGGATCGGCGGCAGCGCCCCCATGCGATCGCCGAGCCCGACCCATTGCAACAATTCGACCACCTCCGCCCGGTACTCGGCCTCGTCCTTGCCGATGACGCGCAGCGGCAGCGCCACGTTCTCGTAAGTGGTCATATGATCGAGCAGGCGAAAATCCTGGAACACCAGGCCGATGCGGCGGCGCAGCGTGGCGCGGCCGTCCTTGGACAGCGTCGCCGCATCCTGGTCGAACATGGTGACGAGGCCGCGGGTCGGCTTGAGCGACAGGAACAGCATGCGCAACAGCGAGGTCTTGCCGGCGCCCGAGGGGCCGGTGAGGAACTGGAACGATTTTGGGTCGATGCGGAAGGTCAGGTCGCGCAAAACCTCGGGGCCTCGCCCATAGCGCAAGCCGACATTTTCGAAGCGGATCACGCCGTCCTCCGCAATGCCGGGGCGGGTCGCCACCCGATTCGCCCGTCCCGCCTATTTAGCACCTTGTCGGGCGCCGCCGCCCGGCCGGCTTGGTTTCCAATCCGTTAACAAATCGGGTGCTACGGTCGGCCCAAACACCGCCGACCGTCCTGATTCGCCAATGCTGATCGTCTGCCCGACCTGCGCTACATCCTACGATGTCGAGCTGGCAAGCCTGCAGCCGGATGGGCGCCAGGTGCGCTGCGTGCGCTGTCGCACGGTATGGCGCGCCGCGCCGAGCCATGCCGACAAGCTTTTGGCTGCGGCCGCGGCGATTGGGCCTGAGCCGCAAGTTACCGAAGCCCCGGCCGGTGCTTTTGCCGAGGAGCCGGCGTTGCCGATGGCCGATGAGTCGCCGGCCGATGTCGTTGAGTGGGCGGCGTCAGCCGAATTGGCCGCCGCCGAGCCGGCTGTCGCCGAGATGGCCGCCGACGGACCGGGCGCAACGGTCGAGGTCGAAGCCCCCTCCATCGCGCCGGTCGATCTCGATGCAGGGCAGCCGCCGATCGAGGTCGAGGCCACGGCGGAACAGGATGCCGAGCCGCTCGAGGACATCGAAACCTATGCGGCGCGGCGCCAGAAGCGCGGCTTCCGGCGGCCGTCGTTGCACTGGCCGCTGACCAATCTGCAGAGCGGCATTCTTGTCTTGCTCATCGTCAACGCCATCCTGGTCGGCTGGCGCAACGACGTCGTGCGCATTTTGCCGCAGACCGCGTCGTTCTATTCGATGCTGGGCCTGTCGGTGAATTTGCGCGGGCTGGCATTCGACGGCGTGACCACGACCACGGAGCAGCACGAGGGCGTGCCGATCCTCGTGGTCGAAGGCAGCGTCGTCAACAACACCCGCAAGATCGTCGACGTGCCGCGGCTGAAATTCGTCGTCCGCAACTCAGCCAACGAGGAAGTCTATTCCTGGACCGCGGTGCCGCCGCGTGCGACCTTGCCGCCCGGCGATGCGGTATCGTTCCGCAGCCGTCTCGCCTCGCCGCCGACCGACAGCCGTGACGTGCTGGTGCGTTTCGTCACCCGTCACGACATCATCGCCGGGACACGGTGACCGCCAAAACCTGAAGAAGCAAAATGCCGCGCATCCTGATCGCCGAAGACGAGGAAGCCTTGTGCGCCATGTGCGCGCGGGCGCTGACCATGGACGGCCACGAGGTCAAGACCGCGGCCGACGGCAGCGAAGCGCTCGACCTGCTGACGCGCGCGGAGGGGCAGTTCGATCTCCTGCTCACCGACGTGCGCATGCCGATCATGGACGGCATCGCGCTGGCGCTCAACGCGGCGCGCGACTTCCCCCACGTCACCATTCTGCTGATGACCGGCTACGCCGATCAGCGCGAGCGCGCCCAGGGCCTCGACGCCCTGATCCACGACGTGATCACCAAGCCGTTCACGCTGGCCGTGCTGCGCGCGGCGGTGAATGAAGCGCTCACGGTCAAGACGCGCGGCTGAATTTTCAGAATATCGATCAATCGTCGTCCAACGCCGCATAGGGCCGCGGCAGCGGCTCGGCCTTCGGCTTGGCATCCGGCTCGCGAAAATCCGGCACGGGCGAGTCCAGATTGAACTGGCTCATGCCGCGGCGGATGGCGCGGCGCTCGGCGAAGACATTGTATAACGTGTCGGCGTCGCCGTTGCGCACGGCGCGCGTCAGGGTCGAGAGATCCTCGTTGAAGCGGCCGAGCACTTCCAGCACCGCCTCCTTGTTGTTCATGAAAATGTCGCGCCACATGGTCGGGTCGGACGCGGCGATGCGGGTGAAATCGCGAAAGCCGCCGGCGGAATATTTGAGGACTTCCGATTCGGTGACGTGGCGCAAATCGAATGCCGTGCCGACGATATTGTAGGCGATCAGGTGCGGGACGTGGCTCGTGACCGCGAGCACCAGATCGTGATGCTCCGGCGACATGGTCTCGACGCTTGAGCCGAATGCTTTCCAGAATTGCGCCAGCCGCGCGACGGCGGCCTGGTCGGCGTCCTTCGCCGGCGTGAGGATGCACCAGCGGTTGATGAACAGCTCGGCGAAGCCGGCGTCCGGCCCGGAATCTTCCGTGCCGGCGACGGGATGGCCGGGAATAAAATGAATGCCTGCCGGAATGTGAGGCGCCATGTCACGTACCACCGCGGCCTTGACCGAGCCGACATCGGAGACGGTCGCGCCGCGCTTGAGACGCGGGCCGATCTCCTTCGCCACCGCGCCGCAGGCGCCGATCGGAACGCAGACGATCACCAGGTCGGCATCGGCGACCGCGGCGGCGCTGGTGTCCACGACCGCGTCGGCGAGCCCCAATTCGCGGATGCGCTGCCGCGTCGGCTCGGAGCGTGACGTCGCCACGATTTCGCGCACGATGCCGAGCGCACGCGCGGCGCGCGCGATCGAGCCGCCGATCAGGCCGACGCCGATCAGCGCCAGGCGGTCATAGAGGACTGGCGAAGCCATCACTGCCGTCCCATGAATTCCTTGAGCGCCGCGACCACGAGCCGGTTGGCTTCCTCGGTGCCGACGCTCAGCCGCAACGCGTTCGGCAATTTGTAGGCGGCGACGTAGCGCAGGATCAGTCCGCGCGCGGTCAGGAACGCGTCGGCGTCCTTGGCGGTGCGCCCTTTGGTGTCGGGAAAGTGGATCAGCACGAAATTGGCGACGCTCGGCGTCACCTTCAGGCCGAGCTTGCCGATTTCTTCGGTCAGCCAGGCGAGCCAGCGCGTGTTGTGCTCGCGCGAGCGCTCCTGATGCTCGGTGTCCATGATGGCGGCGATGCCGGCGTCGATCGACGCCGTTGAGACATTGAACGGGCCGCGGATGCGGTTGATGGCGTCCACGACGTGAGCCGGACCGAACATCCAGCCGAGCCGCAAGGCGGCGAGGCCATGGATTTTCGAGAACGTGCGGCACATGACGACGTTCTCCGACGTCGCCACCAATTCGATGCCGGCTTCGTAGTCGTTGCGCTGGACATATTCCGCATAAGCCGCGTCGAGCACCAAGAGCACGTGCGCCGGCAGGCCGCGGTGCAGCCGCTTCACCTCGTCGAACGACAAGCAGGTGCCGGTCGGATTGTTCGGGTTGGCGAGGAAGACGATTTTCGTCTTCGGCGTCACCCGCGCGAGGATGGCGTCGACATCGGCGGTGAACTCGGTCTCCGGCGCCACCACCGGCTTGGCGCCCGCGCCCAGCGTCACGATCGGATAGATCAGGAAGCCGTGCGTGGTGTGGATCGCCTCGTCGCCATCGGCCAGATAGGCGTAGGCCAACAGATGCAGGAGATCGTCGGAGCCGGCGCCGCAGACGATGCGGTCGGGATCGAGACCAAACGCATGCCCGATAGCCTCGCGCAGCTCGATAGCCGAACCGTCCGGATAATCCTCGAGATGATCGGCGGCAGCCTTGTAGGCCGCGATCGCGCGCGGGCTCGGCCCGAGCGGCGTCTCGTTCGACGACAGCTTGAATATCTTGGCCACGCCCGGCGCGCTGCTCTTGCCGGGCACATAGGCCGCGATATCGAGCACGCCGGGTCGAGGTTTTGGACGCGTGGCAGTCATTATCTCATTGCTCCGAGTCTTCTCTTCCTTTCCCCCCTGAAAGGGGGAGGCCAAGTCTGCGGCCGAGAAGCTTGCGCAAGCGTTGCCGCCGCGGACCCCCACCTGCGAGCTTCGCTCGCTCCTCCCCCTTTCGGGGGGAGGTCAGCGAATTACGGCACCGTATAGCGGGTCGCGTGACTGCCGACGAGGGCCGTGGAGCGGATCGAGGCGCCGATCCCGACCAGGGCATCGGACACGGCCTTGATGCCGCCGCGGCCGACCGAGACCAGCAGCGCCGCGCCGTCGAAGGCGCGGTCGGGCACGGCGATCACGTCGGCCAACGCGGCAATGGTGCCGACCGAGGACGCCTTCCAGCCGGACACACGCACGCTCCAGACTTCGGTCTCGGTCACCATGGCATCGGCGGCGACGCGGGAAACCACGAACACCGGCATGGCCGCCGGATGATTGGGCCGCTCGACGAACGGCAGCCGGGCGATGATTTTCGGCGCGGCATCGAATTCGAGCGCCGCCCACCAGGGGCCGGCGCCGGCGGTGGCAAAGGCCGGCACCAGGCCGAGATCGCCTTTGGATTCCGACACCGCCGCGACCACGCTCGAGGCGCCGGCGTGCGGCACGAACGGCACCGTGAAGCCGAAATGGAAGCGCGCGGAATCGCGCATCATGGCGTCGCCGGCGGACAGATCGGCGTGCACCGAAAACGGCGCCTGGACATAGGTGAAGGTCGAGATGATGACGCGCCAGATGCTCTCGGCGGTATCGAGCGGCAGGTTGCCGCGATGGCGTTTCACCAGGCGGCGCATCATGTCG
>Ga0310038_10001715_pt1 | contig 16409 bp, 15 predicted proteins | sample Sb_taG_6_FD_200461 | JGI IMG/M metagenome (GOLD analysis project Ga0310038, IMG submission 200461) | Peat soil microbial communities from Weissenstadt, Germany - Sb_50d_4_PS metaG (v2) (version 2) | ecosystem: Environmental > Terrestrial > Soil > Wetlands > Peat | place: Germany: Weissenstadt... | reverse complement strand
ACGGGCTGGCCGTCGATCAGGATCTAGCCCGACGCGGGCGAGATCCTGATCGACGGCCAGCCCGTCGAGATCACCTCGCCGTCGGCCGCGATCGACCTTGGAATCGGCATGGTCCACCAGCACTTCATGCTGGTTCGCGTGATGACCGTCGCCGAGAACATCGTGCTCGGCCAGGAGCCGAGCCGGAGGGGCGTGCTTGACCTGAAGGCCGCCCGCGCGCGAGTGCGCGAGCTCTCGGATCGGTACGGCCTCGCCGTCGACCCCGACGCGCGGATCGAGGACATCACGGTCGGGGCCGAGCAGCGGGTCGAGATCCTCAAGGCGCTGTATCGCAACGCGCGGATCCTCGTGCTCGATGAGCCGACGGCCGTTCTGACGGCACAGGAGGTCCGAGCGCTCACTGGCGTGCTGGGCCGCCTCAAGCAGGACGGGACCGCGATCGTGTTCATCTCTCACAAGCTCGGCGAGGTGCTCGAGGTCGCCGATCGGATCACGGTGCTGAGGCGTGGAAAGAAGGTTGACACCGTTCCGCGCGAGGGCGCGACGGAGTCGAGCCTGGCGCGGCTGGTCGTCGGCCGCGATGTGATGCTCTCGGTCGACAAAACCCGGGGCAAGCCCGAGGGGCCGCTGCTCGAGGTGCGCGACCTATACGTGCGCGACGACCGCGAGCTCGAGAAGGTCTCCGGGCTCTCGCTCTCGGTGCGCGCGGGTGAGATCGTCGCGCTCGCGGGCGTCGACGGGAACGGCCAGCAGGAGCTGGTCGATGCGATCACCGGCATGTGCGAGCCGCAATCGGGCGCCGTGGCGATCGACGGTCAGGACATCGCCGGCAAGGGCGTGCGAGCGGCGACGGATGCCGGCGTGGCCCACATCGCCGAGGACCGCCAGCTCCGCGGGCTTGTGCTCCCGTTCACGCTCGCCGAGAACCTCGCGCTCCGAGAGTATCGATCGCCGGAGCTCAGTGGGCGTGGTTGGCTACGGCTCGGTCACATGAAGGAGCGCGCCGAGAAGTTGCTGGCCGAGTTCGACGTTCGTGGGGGTGGAGCCGAGACATACGCCGCGGCACTGTCGGGCGGCAACCAGCAGAAGGTTGCGGTCGCGCGCGAGATCGCATCCAACCCCAAGGTGCTGGTCGCCCACCAGCCGACCCGTGGCCTCGATGTTGGCGCGATCGAGTTCGTGCACCGCCGGCTGATCGAGGAACGCGACAAGGGTCGCGCGGTGCTGCTCGTGTCACTCGAGTACGAGGAGGTGAAGGCGCTTGCCGACCGGATCCTCGTGATCTACGAGGGTAAGATCGTCGGCGAGTTCCCGCCTGAGGCAAGCGAGGAGGAGCTTGGCATCGCGATGACCGGTGGCAGGACGCAGCCGGCCGAGGTGCCGCTGTGAATCTGCTCGAAGACGAACTCCAAGCCGAAGCCGACGAGAGCCAGGGCGCCGCAGTCACCTCCCCGGCGGCCCTGACCGCATTTCGGCGGGGTTTCAGCGGCGTCACCGTGCCGATTCTCACGACCGTGATCGCGTTCATCGCCGGCGGGCTGATCGTGCTCGCGACGGGCCACAATCCGATCTCGACCTACACCTCGATCTTCAACGGGACCGGCCTCAACTGGGTGTTTCCGTGGGTCAGCGGGTCCGAGCGTGCGACTGCGGCCGGGAACCTCCAGCAGACGCTTCTCCAGGCGACCTCTTTGATCCTCGTCGGTCTCGCGGTCGCGTTCGCGTTCCGTGCCGGCATGTTCAACATCGGCGGCCAGGGCCAATACACCGTCGGAGCGATCATCGCCGTCTGGATCGGCTCCTCCTTCGCCGGGATGCCGCCGGTGCTCCACGTCATGTTCGCGATCGTCGCCGCTGCTGTCGCCGGCGCTGCGTGGGCCGGAATCGCCGGTGTCCTGAAGGCGGCCACGGGCGCCAACGAGGTGATCTCGACGATCATGCTCAACTGGATCGCGATCTGGCTCGGCGTCTATTGCTTCCAGCTCGGGGGCCCACTGCAGAACCCGCATCTGCCATCGACGCCGGTATCCAGCAACGTCGTCGCCGGGGCGAAGCTGCCCGTCTTCTGGGGCAGCGCCTCGCTCCAGGGGCTCGACGTCGGGATCTTCATCTCGCTCGCGCTCGCGGTCGTGTTCGCCCTGTTGATCAAACGCACCCGGCTCGGCTACGAGGCGCGCGCAGTCGGCTTCAACCCAGACGCGGCCCGCTACGCGGGGATCAACGTCGGCCGCACCTGGATCCGCGTGATGCTGATCTGTGGCGCGTTCGCGGGCGTAGCTGCCGCGCTCGACATCGTCGGCTGGAAGTTCAGCCTGTTCACGAACGACATCCAGACCTCGCAGATCGGCTTCTACGGGATCGCTGTGGCTCTGCTCGGTCGGAACACCGCCGGCGGCACCGTGGCCGCCGCGGTGCTGTTCGGGGCGCTCTTGACCGGCACCTCGGATCGCAACATCCACCTGAGCATCGATCCGACGCTGGTCCAGTACCTGACGTTCATGATCGAGGGGATCATCATCCTGCTCGTCTCGACCGATGTGATCACGCTCCGGCTGCTGAAGGGCGGGCGGCAGATCCGCGTTGCGCTCAAGCGCAGGCCTTCTGACGAGGCCCGCGCAAGCCAGGGCGGTGTCTCGTGAGCGGCGAACACTTCGTGTTCGCTTGCGAGTTCGGCTGGCGCCGAACTCGGGACACGGAGTACGTGGCGTGAGCGTGGGCGCGATCGCCGTGGCGCCCTCGCGCGCCGTGTCGCCGAAGCAGGTCGGCGTCGCGGGCATCGTCCTCGCCGCGATCGCGTGGGTGATCACGCTCCCCCCAATCGAGGTCCGCGGCATGGTGCCATCGATCGTGCTCGCCGTACTCGCCGTCTGCGCCGGCGCGTGGTCAATCGCCGGCGGCGAGCGTAAGCTCGGATCCGAGGCGATCGTGGTCGCCCTGTTCGCGGTCGCCGGCGCTGCCGCATCCGCGAACTCCTCGGTCACAACGCTCGAGTCCGTATTCACCTGGTCGGCGCTGGTGGCGGCGACGCTCCGTTATGCGACGCCGCTGCTGTTCGCGGCGCTCGGTGGCGTGATCTCCGAGTCGAGCGGCGTGATCAACATCGGCCTCGAGGGCATGATGCTGATGGGCTGCTTCTGGGGCATCTATGGTGCCGACCTGCTGCACTCCTGGGTCTGGGGCCTAGTCGTCGCGATGGTCGCTGGGGGGCTGCTGGCGCTCGTTCACGCATTCTTCTCGATCCACCTGCGCGCCAACCAGATCGTCAGCGGCACGGGAATCAACTTCCTGGCCCTCGGGATCACCGGGTACTTCCTTGAGTACCACTACGGAAACAACGGCACCCCGCTGAACATCTCGATGGTCCCCAACGTCAAGATCCCGCTGATCCAGCACGTCGGGTTCTTCGGGGCGGCGTTCGGCGACGCGAACCTGATGACCTGGATCGGGCTGGCGCTCGTACCCGCACTCACCTTCTTCCTGTTCCGCACGCTCTGGGGCCTGCGGCTGCGGTCGGTGGGCGAGAAGCCGCGCGCCGCGGACACCGTCGGGCTGCCGGTGCTGCGGATCCGGTACGTCGCCGTCGTCTTCTCCGGCATGTTCGCGGCGCTCGGCGGCGCCTACCTCTCGGTCGGCTTCGTCGGGTCGTTCAGCAACGACATGACCAACGGGCGCGGCTTCATCGCGCTGGCGGCGATGATCTTCGGCAAGTGGAAGCCGTGGGGCGCGCTGTGGGCGTGCCTGCTGTTTGGATTCGGGAACGCCATGTCCGACCGGGTCTCCAGCGTCAATCCGACGCTCGGGACGCTGTTCGAGGCGCTGCCTTATGTCCTGACCCTGGTCGCCGTCGCGGGGCTCGTGGGCCGCTCGCGAGCGCCGGCCGCGGATGGCGTTCCGTACGTGAGGGAGTAGCGGATGGCGGTCGCCCGGCTAGCGCTGGCCAGCTTCGTCGACGGGGAGGTCCGTCTCAGCGACGAGGTCGAGCTGTACCAGCGGACGTACACGACGCTGTTGCGCTCGAGCGGCGAGACGGCACTGCGCGTGCTCGAGCCGTCGCACATGGCGATGGGCTCGAGCCTGCACCCGCTGGCGGCGAGCGAGGAGCTCGACCTCGGCGCGTTCCTCTACGCGGTTCGCCGGCTGCCGGACGGCATCGCCGGTGCCGAGCTCGTGGTCATGGGTCAGGACGTCGAGGCGCTGACCGCCAACGGCATTCCGGTCGATTCCTGGCAGGAGGCCGAGGCCCCCGCCCGCCGGCGCCGGTGGTACGACAGCGGGGGCGGCACGCTCGCGGTGCTGCTCGCCAGCACCTCGGACGTCGACGACCTGGTGCCGACGCTCGTGGCGTTCCAGATCGAGTGGAACAAGATCCGCGTTCGCATGCGGGGGGCGGGCTGGCCCGAAGCACCGCACTCCCCCGACGTTCCGCCGGAGGAGTGCGCCCGAGAGCTCGGCGGCAGCGCCGCCGACTGGGCGCGCCTGCGCGGCGCCTGGGGCGCGGCGTTCGGAGAGCGGATGCGGCTGATCGGCCAGAAGCGACTGTCGCTGCGGATCCGGATGCTTGGAGGCACGCACACCGGCTACGCCCGACTCACCCGGCGCTGGTGGGCTCCGGTCAGCGCCAAGCTCGCCGGCGCAGGGCTGACCGAGCGTCCGCTGTACTTCGTCAGCTCGAACTCCCACAGCCTCGTTAACATCGTCACCGGCATCGCCCGCGACCGCGAGCCCGAGCTGGTCGCGTTCGTCGAGCAGCTGGACGACGACGACATCCTGCGCCAGGAGCTGACCGCCTTCCGCGAGGGCCGCAGCGAGGGCTCGTGGGAGAACTTCCTGTACTTCGTCGCGCGGCTGTACTTCGACGAACGCGGGCCCGAGGCCGCGGCTGCGCGCCGGGCCGGTGAGCAGCAGCGAGGTGTGACCCACCTGCGGAGCACAACCGCGCTGCGGGTGCCCGCCCAGGTCATCTCGCTCTCCGCGCTCGACCCCGAGGCGCTCGATCCTCGGCTCGGCCAGGTCGACGCCGAGGCGCTTGCCGCGAACGGCGCGGTGATCGTCAACATCGACTACCCACTGGGCGCTGCCGCATACAACATCCTCCGCGAGGTCGCGGTCGACCGGACCAGGTTGCGAGGCGTGTACATCCTCGGAAAGGCCGCCACGCTCAACGCCGACGTCGGCGACGTGATGATCTCGAACGTGGTCCACGACGAGCACTCGGGATCCACCTACTGGCTCGACAACGCCTTCAGCGTCGGCGACCTCGCCCCAGATCTGCGGTTCGGAACCGGGCTCGACAACCAGCGAACGGTCACGGTCAAGAGCACCTTCCTCCAGAACCGCTCGTACCTCGACTTCTACTATCGCGAGGCGTTCACGGTCGTCGAGATGGAGACCGGCCCGTACTGCAACGCGGTCTACGAGATCGCCGACGCCGACCGGCACCCGACCGGCGAGGCCATCAACTTCTCGAAGCTCCCGATCGACCTCGGGATCATCCACTACGCCTCTGACACCCCGTACACGCAGGCGCGCACGCTCGGAGCGAGAGGACTCAGCTACTACGGGATGGACTCGACGTACGCGTCGTCGCTCGCGATCATCCGGCGCATCCTGCGCCTCGAGGGCGCGCTGAGCTAGGCTCCGACCGGGTGCCAGGCGGTCTTGAGCTCGGTGACCGCCTCGAGCCGGTCGAGCGCATCGTCGGTGGCGCCCTCGTAGCCGGTCGCCGCGGCGCCGTGGCGGACGCGCTTGATCGTCTCGGCCGCGAGCCGGTCGAGCTCGGCCGCGAGGTCGGCGTCGCCGGAGGCGTCGAGGATCGCGTTCAAATCCCGGTGGCCGCCGAGCGCTTTCGCCAATTCGCCGCGACGCCCGGACAGGAGGTTCACAACCCCCCCCGGGACGTCGGAGACGCCCAGCGCCTCGGCGAGGTCGAGGCCGGGCAGCGGCTGTGCCTCGGACAGGATCACGACTGCGACGTTGCCGGCGGCCAGCGCCGGCGCGAGCTCGGCGACCAACCCGAGCAGCGGCGGCGCATCCGGCGCGACGATCCCGACCACGCCGGTCGGCTCGGGCAGCGAGAACGACAGGAACGGCGCCGCGACTGGGTTGACGCCCCCGAGGACAGCGTGGAGCTTGTCGGTCCAGCCCGCGTAGTGGAGCAGCACGTCGACGGCGTCCTCGACCTCCTCGCGCGGCACGCCCATCGCGCCCGCTCGCGACTCGAGCGCCTCCGCGGCGCGGTACAGGATCTGCCCCCGGTTGTAGGCGGTGCGGTCGGCCCAGGGCTTTGCCGCCTTGCGCGCGGCGGCGACCGCGTCGCGGACGTCCTTGCGCGAGGCCCGCGGGAAGTTCACGCCGTCCGCCTCGTCGTAGCGGCCGGACTCCGAGCGGACGAACGCGCCGCCGATCCACAGCTTGTACGTCTTGCGGACCGCGAGTCGATCCGTCACCTGACCACCTGCAGGTACGGACGGAGTCCCGCGGGACCGCCCTCGCGCCCGAACCCCGACTCCTTGTAGCCGCCGAACGCCGCCGTCGGGTCGAAGTGGTTGTAGGTGTTCTGCCACACGACCCCGGCCTTCAGCGCGCTCGCGACCTCGAACGCCTTTGATCCCTTGTCGGTCCAGATCCCGGCCGCCAGCCCGTACCGGGAGTTGTTCGCCTTCTCGATCGCCTCCGCCTGCGTGCGGAACGTGAGCACGGACACCACCGGCCCGAAGATCTCCTCGATCGCGATCCGGTGGGCAGGCGAGACGTCGGTGAACAGCGTGGGCGCGAACCAGTAGCCGCGCTCGGGGAGGTCGCACGTGATCGTGCGCCGGTTCGCGCCCTCGTCCTCCCCGACGGCGACGAGCGTCTCGATCCGCTCGAGCTGCTCGGCGGAGTTGATCGCGCCCACGTCGGTGTTCTTGTCCATCGGGTCGCCGACGCGCAGGCGGCCCATCCGCTGCCACAGCTTGCCGATCACCTCGTCGTGCACGCTCTCCTGGATCAACAGCCGCGATCCGGCGCAGCACACGTGGCCCTGGTTGAAGAAGATGCCGTTGACGATCCCCTCGACGGCCTGGTCGAGCGCGGCGTCCTCGAACACGATGTTCGCCGACTTGCCGCCGAGCTCGAGCGTCAGCCTCGTGTCTGTCCCAGCGAGCGCGGCCTGGATCTCCCTCCCGACCGTGGTCGAGCCCGTGAAGGCGATTTTGTTTATGTCTTTTTCACGGACGAGGGCCGCGCCCGTGTCGCCACTGCCCGGAAGGATGGAGACGACGCCAGGCGGCAGCTCGGCCTCCTGGCAGATCTCGGCGAGCAGCAGCGCGGTCAGCGGCGTTGTCTCCGCCGGCTTGAGAATCGCGACGTTCCCGCACGCGAGCGCCGGCGCGAGCTTCCACGCCGCCATCAGCAGCGGGAAGTTCCATGGCACGATCTGCCCGACGACCCCGAGCGGCCTTACCTCTCTCGCGGGGTGGGTGGGAAATCCATATACAAGCTTGTCGGCCCAGCCGGCGTAGTGGAAGAAGTGCGCGGCGGCGAGCGGGATGTCGACGTCGCGGGATTCTCTGAGCGGCTTGCCCCCGTCCAGCGTCTCGACGACCGCAAGCTCGCGCGCGCGCTCCTGGATCAGCCGCGCGATCCGGAACAGGTATTTGGCGCGCTCGAGGTCTCGGAGCGCCGCCCACTTCGGCAGCGCGGCCCGGGCGCTCTCGACGGCTGCGGTCACGTCGTCCGGGCCCCCGTATGCCACCTCCGCTATCGGCTCCTCCGTGGCGGGGTTGATCGTCGGAACGTACCTGCCATCCGCAGGGTCCTTGAAGTCACCGTCGATGAACAGGCCGTACCGCTCGCGCAGCCGGATGTGGTCGGCCGACTCGGGTGCCGGGGCGTAGTCCCAGACGATGCTGGTTCGGGTCTCGATGCTCATTCCTTGGAGAAGTCCTCCGCGCGCCCGTAGCGCCCGCTCTCGGTCTTGGCGTACTGCATAAGGAGATCATTGAGCACGGACGACGCGCCGATCCTGATGCGGTCCGGCGTCAGCCACTCGTCCCCGAGCGTCTCCTTGACGAGCACGAGCCGGTGCAGCGCAGCCTTGCTCGTCGACACGCCGCCGGCGGCCTTGAAGCCGACGATCCGGCCGGTCCGCTCGGCGTAGTCGCGGATCGCTTCGAGCATCACGAGACACACCCCCGGCGTCGCGCCGCTCGCCGCCTTGCCGGTCGAGGTCTTGATGAAGTCCGCGCCGGCCTCCATCGCGAGCATCGAGGCGTGGCGGACGTGATCGTATGACCCGAGCTCGGCGGTCTCGAGGATCACCTTCAGATGCGCGTCGCCGGCGCGCTCCTTGACCGCGACGATCTCCTGCTGCACGCGAATGTCGTCGCCGGCGAGGAAGGCCTCGCGCGAGATCACCATGTCGATCTCGTCCGCGCCGGCCACGACCGCGTCCTCGGTGTCGCGCAGCTTGGCCTCCAGCGAGACCTGGCCGGCGGGGAAGCCGGTGGCGACACTCGCCGTTTTGACGCCGGTGCCTTCGAGGGCTTGTTTGGCGGTCGCCACCAGCGACGGGTACACGCAGATCGCGGCAACGCTTGGGATCTCGGGCATCGTCGGCGCCGGGCACACACCCTTCGCGCACAGGTGGCGGACCTTGCCCGCGGTGTCCGCGCCCTCGAGCGTGGTCAGGTCGACCATCGATACCGCAAGCCGGATGCCCTGCTGCTTGGCCGTGGTCTTGATCGAGCGCTTGCCGAGCTGGGCGGCGCGCTCCTCGATCCCGACTCGGTCGACGTGGGGCAGACGACGGATCACGAGCCGAGGCTACTACGCTCCCGCCGGTGAAGCGGGTCCTTGTTTTCTGCGGATCGAGCCCGGGGCGGGTGCCCGAGTACGCCGCGGCCGCCACCCAACTGGGTCGCGAGCTGGCTTCACGCGGCCTCGAGGTCGTCTACGGCGGCGCGAGCGTGGGGCTGATGGGGGCGCTCGCCGATTCCGCGCTGGCCGCCGGGGGGACCGTGATCGGCGTGATCCCGACGCGGCTGGTCGAGCACGAGATCGCGCACGCCGGCCTGACCAAGCTCCACATCGTCGAGACCATGCACGAGCGCAAGGCGCTGATGGCGGAGCTGTCCGACGCCGTGATCGCGCTCCCCGGCGGCACCGGGACGCTCGACGAGCTGTTCGAGCTGTTCACGTGGAAGCAGCTCGGCCTGCACCGCAAGCCGATCGCGCTCCTCGACGTGGACGGGTACTGGCAGCCGCTGCTGGCGTTCCTGGAGCACGCGGTCAACGAGCGGTTCGTGCGAGCCGAGCATGTGGCGATGCTCGTCGTCGAGCGCAGCCCCGCTGTCCTGCTCGACCGACTGGCCGCGGACACGCACCGGGCCGTCGACAAATGGCTCGACCGGCCACGCGTCGACGTCGACCGCCCGCTGGTCGATTAGTCCGTTCCGAACACGCGGTCGCCGGCGTCGCCCAACCCGGGACGGATGTAGGCGTTCTCGTCGAGCTCGCGGTCGACCGCGGCCGTCCAGATGCGAACATCGGGGTGCTCATCCTCCACCGCCGCAATCCCCTGGGGCGCTGCCACCAGGCACACGAGCTCGAGCTGCCGCGCGCCGGCCCGCTTGAGCTTGTCGAGCGCAGCCACGGCGCTGCCCCCTGTGGCGAGCATCGGATCGAGCAGGTACACACGGGCCGACGGGAGCCCGCTCGGCAGCCGCTCGTAGTAGTCGACGGGTTCGTGGGCCTCCTCGTCGCGGTAAATGCCGACGTGGCCGACCCGCGCGTCCGGCAGCAGGCGCAGGAAGCCCTCGACCATGCCGAGGCCGGCGCGCAGCACCGGCACGACCGCCACCTCGTCCCGGAGCCGCAGCCCCGTGGTGGCCTCGAGCGGGGTCTCGATCTCGACCTCCCTGAGCGGCAGCTCGCGCGCGACCTCGACGGCCATGATCGCGGCGGCCTCGAACAGGGCCTGGCGGAAGTCGCCATGCGACGTCTCGCGGTCGCGGAGCACCGACAGGCGATCCGCGAGCACCGGGTGCTCGACCACTCTCAGCGTTTGTGGCACGGCGCGATGCTATATCGACCCCGAGGATCCCGATAGGCTCGCCGGCTCATGGCGCACGTCAACGTCGAGCTGAAGGCGTTCGATCGCGACCCCGAGGCGACCGTCGCGCGGTGCCTTGCCCTCGGCGCGATCGACGGCGGCGTTCTGTCGCAGCGAGACATGTATTTCGTCGCGCGCCGCGGGCGACTCAAGCTTCGCGTCGAGGAGGGGGCACTCGGTGGCGAGCTGATCGCCTACGGCCGGCCCGATGCTCTCGAGCCCACGGAGAGCTCCTACGTCCTCGCCCCCGTGATCGAGCCAACCCCCCTCATCGAAGCGTTGGATGCCGCCCTGGGGACCGTCGTCGCCGTGTCCAAGCGCCGCCGGCTGTTCTTATGGGAGGGCGTGCGGATCCATCTCGACGAGGTGGACGGGCTGGGGCACTTTGTGGAGTTCGAGGCGGTCGTCCCCGACGCCGACGACCTCGCCACGGCGCGGGACAAGCTCGCCCGTCTCCGCCGCGAGCTTGGGGTCGAGGACGACGCGCTCGCATCGGTCGGCTACGCGGACCTGCTGACGGATGGGACGCAGGCGCTGCTCCGCGCCGCGTCCGAGGCGATGCGGAACGCCTACGCCCCGTATTCGAACTTCAAGGTCGGCGCTGCCGTGCGGGCGTCGAGCGGCGCGATCTATGCCGGCGCGAACGTCGAGAACTCGGCCTACCCCCAGGGCCAGTGCGCGGAGGCCTCGGCGCTCGGGGCGATGGTGGCGGCCGGCGAGTCTTCGATCACGGCCGTCGCCGTCGTGGCAGAGCGCTTGGAGCACTGCCCGCCGTGCGGCGGCTGCCGGCAGCGGCTGTCGGAGTTCGGTGGCGCTGACACGCCCGTTTACCTCGGGCGCCCGGGTTCGTCTCCGCAGACCGTCACGCTGGGCGAGCTGTTGCCCGGTTCGTTCGGCCGCGAGGCCCTCGCAGAGTGAACCTGGGGGCGCCACGCGTCGGTGTCGTGCTCGGGTCGGGCCTGGGCGCGGTCGCGGACGCGGTTGAGGACCCGGTCGTCGTGGGCTACGAGGAACTGCCGGGATTTCCGCGCCCGACCGTCGAGGGGCATTTTGGCCGGGCCGTGGTCGGCACGATCGGCGGGGTCCCGGTCGCCGTCTTTCAGGGGCGCGCGCACCTGTACGAGGGCGGCGATCCCGAGGCGCTGCGCGTGCCGGTGCGCGCGTTGCGCGCCGCCGGCGCGTCGATCCTCGTGCTGACCAACGCCGCGGGGTCGCTGCGACCGGAGGTTCGGCCCGGATCGCTGATGGCGATCACCGATCACATCAACATGCAGGGCTCGAACCTGCTGGTCGGGCCGAACGACCCCTCGATCGGGCCTCGGTTTCCCTCGCTTCGGGACGCGTATGACCCGTTGTTGCTGACGTCGCTGCGGGCATCGGCGGCCGCGCTCGGGATTTCCCTAGCCGAGGGCGTGTACCTGGCGGTCATGGGGCCGACGTTCGAGACGCCGGCCGAGATCCGCGCGTTCCGGGTGCTGGGCGCTGACGCGGTCGGCATGTCGACGGTCCAGGAGACGATCATCGCCCGCCATTGCGCCCTGCGTGTCGCCGCGGTGTCGGTGATCACGAACCTCGCCGAGGGCATGACCGACGAGCCGCTCAGCCACGAGCAGACGCTGCGCGCGGCCGAGGCCGGCGCGGCGGATCTCACCCGCCTGCTGCTCGGCTTCATCCCCCGATGCTGACCGCCGAACTCATCCGGCGAAAGCGCGACGGGGGCGAGCTGTCCGCCGACGAGATCTCCTCGCTCGTGTCCGGGATCGCCGACGGGTCGGTGACCGACGCGCAGGTGGGCGCGCTCGCGATGGCGATCTTCTGGCGTGGGATGAGCGCCGCCGAGCGCGTGGCGCTGACCGGTGCGATGACCCGCTCGGGGGACATCCTCGACTGGAGCTCCGCGGGACTGCAGGGACCGGTTTTGGACAAGCATTCGACGGGGGGCGTGGGCGACAAGGTGAGCCTGCTGCTCGCGCCGATCCTCGCCGCGTGCGGGGCGGCGGTCCCGATGATCTCGGGCCGCGGGCTCGGCCACACGGGCGGCACGCTCGACAAGCTCGAGTCGATCCCGGGCTACGACGTGTTTCTGTCGCCGGACCGGCTCCGGGCGGCGGTTGCGCGGGTCGGGTGCGCGATCGTGGGCCAGACGGGTCGGCTGGCGCCCGCCGACCGCCGGCTGTACGCGATCCGCGACGCGACCGGAACCGTCGAGTCGATCCCACTGATCGTCGGCTCGATCCTGTCCAAGAAGCTCGCGGCCGGTCTCGGTGGGCTGGTCATGGACGTCAAGTTCGGCTCGGGCGCGATGATGCCGGAGGTCGATCGCGCGCGGGAGTTGGCCCAGGCGATCGTCGACGTCGCCGTCGGCAACGGGCTGCCGACGGTGGCGTTGCTGACCGACATGAACCAGGTTCTCGGCCGCACCGCCGGCAACGCGGTCGAGGTGCGCGAGTCGATCGACCACCTGACCGGCGCCGCGCGCGACGAGCGGCTGCTCGAGGTGACGCTCGCCCTGTCCGCGGAGCTGCTTGTGCTCGGGGGGCTGCAGACCGATCCTTCCGCAGCCCGAACCGCGGCGATCGGCGCTTTGCAGAGTGGCGAGGCGGCCGAGCGGTTCGGCGCGATGGTCGTCGAGCTCGGCGGCCCCGCGGGATTGATCGATGCACCGTCGCGCCATCTGCCGAGCGCGTCGATCGTCCAGCCGATCGAGCCGGATGCGCCCGCGGTCGTCTCGGGTGTCGACGTACGTGCGGTTGGTGTTGCGATCGTCGCGCTGGGCGGTGGCCGGGCTCGCGAGGACGATGCCGTCGATCACAGCGTCGGCCTGACCGAGGTGGCCGCGCTCGGGGAGCGCGTCGAGCCCGGCGGCCGCCCGCTCGCGCTCGTGCATGCGCGCGACGAGGACAGCGCTCGCCGCGCGGCAGAGGCGGTGCGCTCGGCCTACGTGGTCGGTGACGCGCCCGCCGAGGTCCCGGCGCCGGTGCTCGAGCGGCTGAGCGCCTGAGGTTTCTCCGCGTCCCACACGAGCACCGCCGGCAGGCCGAGGTAGGCCTCCGCCGTCGCCTCCGGGATGTGGCGGACGGCGCGCCGCTTGGCCGTCACCTGCTGCTCGGTGATCTGGGGCTCCACGCACGCTCTCAGGTCCAGCCCCGCGTTCGCGAACGCGGACAGGTAGTCGGCATGCAGGTGCGGGTGCTCGCGGACGAAGCCGCGCCGGCCGTCGCTGCCCGTGAACGGGGCGTGCCACCCGAGGAGTGCCTGGAACGGGTGCAGGACCGACACGATCAGCCGGCCGCCGGGCGCCAGCACTCGCGCCAGCTCGCGCACCGGGGTGTCGAGCTCGGGCAGGTGGGCGAGCGCCAGCCCGCACACGATCAGGTTGAAGCTTCCGTCGTCCGCCGGCAGCTTCCGCAGATCGCCGGTCCGGAAATCGGCGTCGGGCACGCGTTCCCTGGCCCGGGCGAGCATGTCCGGCGTGAGGTCGACGCCGACCACCTCGTGCCCCATCTGGACCAGGGACGCCGCGTGGCGACCCGTGCCGCAGGCGGCGTCGAGCGCGCGCCCGGCCAGGACCGAGCGGATCAGCTCGTGCACGACCGCCTCCTCGAGCGCGACGATCGGGTTGCCCGGCTCGTCGTAGCTGTCCGACCACAGGGAGTACCCCTCCTTCGGATCGAGCTCGGGCGTCGCCTCGGCGTGTTCGAACGCCGCATCGTCGAGGACCTCGCGCAGCTCGTTGAGGCGGCGATTCGCGTCGGCGTCGGTGCCGTCGTACAGGTTGCGGAGGATCGCGAGCCCCTCGACCCCGACCAGGAGCTCGCGCAGTGAGACCTGTCTCGCCATGGTTGGTGGCGAGCGTACCGTCGAGACTCGTCGGTCCGGGGGCGGGCGTGGTAAACCTCCGCGCTCGATGCGAGGCATTCCGAAAGCCGAGCTGCACGTCCACCTCGAGGGGACCGCTCCTCCCGAGCTCGTGCACCGCATCGCGGTGCGCAACGGTCTGGCGCTGCCGGAGCAGCTGCTCGGCGACGACGGGCGCTTCCGCTACACGAGCTTCCTCGACTTCCTGCGCACCTACGACCTCGCCTCCAGCGTGATCCGCACCGGCGAGGACTACCGGGACATCACCTACGAGTATCTGTGCTCGTGCGCGTCCGGGGGCGCGATCTACGTCGAGCTGACGGCGTCGCCCGACCACGCCGCGCTCGTCGGGCTGAGCGACGAAGAGCACCTCGGCGGCATCGCTCAGGGGATCGACGACGCCCGTCGCGACACCGGGATCGAGGGACGGATCCTGATCTCGGCAGTGCGCAACTTCGGCGTCGAACAGGCACTGCGGGTGGCGAGGGATGCCGCCGAATACCCACATCCATACGTCGTCGGCTTCTCGATGGCCGGGGACGAGGCCGGGTTCCCCGCGGGCGACTTCGCCGAGGTGTTCGAGATCGCGGCCGGCGCCGGCCTCGGCTGCACGATCCACGCCGGCGAGTGGGCCGGGGCGGAGAGCGTGCGCGCTGCGCTGTCGCTGCCGGTCACCCGGATCGCCCATGGCGTCCGCGCGATCGAGGACCCCTCGCTGGTCTCCGAGTTGGCGGTGCGCGGGATCGTGCTCGAGTGCTGCCCGACCAGCAACGTCGTGCTCGGCGTCTACTCGTCGTTCGAGGCCCACCCGCTCCCTCGGCTTCGGGCCGCGGGCGTGCGGGTCACGCTCGGCACGGACGATCCCCCGTACTTCGGCGCCACGATCGACGGCGAGTACGAGGTTTGCGCGGAGCGCATGGGGTTCAGCGAGGACGAACTGCGTGAGATCACCGCCACCGCGATCGACGCCGCATTCTGCGACGAAAGCCTGCGAGCAACGCTCCGCGACCGGCTCTATCGCAACGACAGCTGACGGTACCCTCGAGCCATGTCCTCTCCGCCCGATCTCGTCGACCCGGTCGACCTCCTGGCCACCCCGCCGCACGACGCCTACTCGCTGTTGGAGCTCGGCGTCGCATGGGATGACCTGGCCGGGGTCGAGGCACAGATCGCCGGGGCGCTCAGATTGTTCGTGATCACCCGCGACCCGCTCGAGTGGCTACCCGACCGCGGGAGCGCGTGGGCGACCTCGAACGGAGACGGCGACGGCCTGGAGCTGCCCATGTACATAACGCGCGACGACGTCCTCCGTCGCCTGGCTACGGCTGGAGGGGATGTATCCACGGCTGTCGGACCGTTGTGTGAGACGGTGGTCCTGGGCGCCATCCGCTGCCAGGGTGTGCTCCTCGCCGGCGGCTACCCCGAGCTCGCCTTCCGCGGCGAAGTCCCGCGCCTCCTTGGACCAGGTGGCGATTCGGGCCGGGTGGGGACTCCGACTGTAACCCTGCGCCATGCCGGGTGGGAGCCGATCGGTCTCGGCGCGATCCAGGATCTCGTGCAGGACGCCTGCGGTCCCGTCGACTTCGATCGCTCCACGATCGCGCTCCCGACGAGTGACGAACCTCGCGCCGGCTGCCCGGCGTGCGCCGGCGTCCGCTTCGGGTTTCCCGGGGAATTGGCCGAGGCCCAGAGTGCCATGTGTGAGCGGCACCGAGGCGCTGCGGAACAGATCACGGCGTCGCGGATCGCGCGCGCTCGGGCGAGCAATCCGGCGGGTTGGCGCGCGATCGGCAAGGCCTCGGCTCGCACGAACGGCCTCCCCGAGCCGACGGCGATGCCGGCGCCGGAGCGCCGTCACGGTCATGTGGGTCGCAACGACCCGTGCCCGTGCGGCAGCGGCCGCAAATACAAGCAGTGCTGCGGCAAGTAGACCGCGCCACGGCCGGCCTGCTATCAGGCGACCTCGCTGCGCGCGTTCCACCCCGCGACGAATGTATTCAGTGCCTCCTGGTCCTCGAGATCGATCCCGGATGCCTTGGCCGCGGCCAGGAACTCCTTCGCCGGACCGGCGGCCGCGGGGTCATCGCTGCGGCGCACCATCGTCTCGTGCCATTGCGGAATCGCCTCGCAGGTCGCGGCGATCGCCCACTCCGGCAGCTTCGACTTCCGACCGGCGAACCGCACCCAGGCGTCGAGTGCCGTCGGGAGTCGGGCGAACAGGTCGGCATCGCCGAGCACCTTGCGAGGAATCCAGTCGGCCATGAACAGCTCGACGGCCACGGGGCTCCAGCGCAGCGGCCGTCCGTCGACATAGTCGGCGCAGAAGTCGATCGCAAGCGACGCGGCGTATGCCTCCTCGCGGTCGGGCGCAAAGCCCTCTCCCTCGGGCGAGCTCAGGAACTCGTCGATGAGCCGGTCACGCTCCGCAGACGGAATCTCGGATCGCTTAGCCGGAACT
>Ga0310038_10001711_pt1 | contig 16427 bp, 12 predicted proteins | sample Sb_taG_6_FD_200461 | JGI IMG/M metagenome (GOLD analysis project Ga0310038, IMG submission 200461) | Peat soil microbial communities from Weissenstadt, Germany - Sb_50d_4_PS metaG (v2) (version 2) | ecosystem: Environmental > Terrestrial > Soil > Wetlands > Peat | place: Germany: Weissenstadt... | reverse complement strand
AGCGTCGAGAGCTTCGCCGTGCGCGTATTCGGCCGCCGCGGCGTAGTTTTCCCGCTGATCGAGAAACGCGCCGGTCTTCTGGCCTTCGAGGCCGTCGTAGTGAAAGCGGACGCCGCTGGTTTCGTCTCCGTTCATCTTCCCGCCGTTCATGCTGATGACGGCCGAACTCTTCTCCCCCCAAAGCAGTCGGGACGGCAGCGGCGGCAATTGCTCAAGTTCTCGAATGCGGGCCTCGACGCGCTCCACGATTCCCGCCGGTTGCAGTTCTTCGCGCAGCGTTTGCAGGACGGCTTCGCGCACCGGTGCGGCGTCCATGGCTTGGGTCAGGATTTGCACCGAGATTACGTCGTTATAGCGATCGACGATGAGACCGGGCAAAAAGTCAGCTTCGCTGAAGACGACGCGGTAGGCGTCGGTATTCCGGACAAGTTCCTTGCGGTAGGCGATGGCGGCACGAATGCGCTCCGCAACCAGAGCGGGCAGGTCGGAAACCGATCCGTGAGAGATCATGCGGATCGCGATCTGCGACGAAGAACTGTAGAGCGCGGTGCCCAGGAATTTTCCGCGCTCATCGCGGACGCGCACGAGCGCACCAGCGGGGGTGTCGTTAGGCGCAACGATATCCGAGCGGTAGACCCACGGGTGCCGGACTTGAAGCCGGGCGACTCCCCGGGTGGAGAGTTTTACGGAGGGCTCCGCGTGCTTGGCGGAGACGGCAGGGTTTTTCGGCATGGATAGATGTTATAGCGAATCCCAATGTTGCCGTGAGCACAGGCAGCTGTAAACACAAGCATGGGTATCTACGCTTGGATCGCGATGCCATCCCGAGTCCGCTTGCGCGGTTGTTCCCCCCATCTCGGAATCGCCCCGACACTTGCCGTCACCGCGCCCGACATCACCTTCTGCAACGCGGCCTGGAACTGCTCCATCTCAGGCGCGGTTCCTATGGTGATGCGGGCGTAGGTTGGCCACACCGGCCAGATGCGTCCGATGAAGACTTTCTGCTTGGCCATGGCGTCGATCACTTCTTTCGCCGGACGCTTGGTGTCCAGCATGAAGCAATTCGATTGCGAGCGCACGTACGAATATCCGTTGTGATCGAGCCACTGGAAAACTCCTTCCCGGATGTCGGCGTTGATCTTCTTCCGTTCCTGCACCAGCCCCGCGTGCTGCAGACTGGCCGAAGCGGCCACCATCGCGGTGATCGGCATGAAGTTCCCGCCGCCATAGGCGTACATCTTTTCCAGCAGATCCGGCCGGCCCAGGGCGAATCCGCAGCGCAGGCCGGCCATGCCGTAGAGCTTCGAAAACGTCCGCAGCAGGATCACCTCTTTGTCGGCTTTCACCAGGTCGACGACTGACACTCCGTCCGAGAAGTGGATATATGCTTCGTCCACCAGCACGATCGAGCCCTTGGGCTTGTTGTCCACTAGATGCTCGATATCCGAATGACTGGTCAGCGTGCCAATCGGATTGTTGGGCAAGCAGACGTAAAAAAGGCCGGCATCTGTTCCTGCAGCCAGCATGGCTTTCACATCGTGCGCGTAGCTCTTCGTCAGGGGCACTTTGACGACGCGGGCTCCTATCGCTTTCGCGGCAAACGTCCCTCCCTCAAACCCTGGATCGGCGGTGACGTAGCTATGCTGCGGCGACGTGAACGCGCACACGGTGTGATGTAACAGTTCGGTCGATCCGGCCTGCACGGTAATGTAGTCCGTCTTCACGCCTTCCATCTGGCCGATCTGTTTCACCAGATCGTCCGTGAGCCCATCCAGATACCGCCCGCCTTGCGGCGTGATCGCCGCAATCGCCTCGCGCGCGGAAGAGCACGGACCAAGCGGATTCTCATTGGCGTCAATCGTGACGGCATCTTTCGGAAAGTTGTGCACGCGAGCGCGAGCCAGCATCGGTTCGGTCACAATGCGAAATGCCAGCGCGGCCGATGCCGCGGCAGACAGGCTGAGAAACGAACGGCGGGATGCGGAAGGAAGGCTGAAATCGTTGGCCATCACTCACCTCGTGCGGGCAATCTTACCGCAAAATCGGCCTTCAGTTCGGGCCACATTTTATGACCGATCTTCTTTTGGGCGATCTTCGCAAAATGGGCGGGTTCCTCTGTGAATCTTTGTGTCCCCTAGTGGTTCAGACTTCCCTACCAAGTAGGAGTTTCAATTAGAACTGTTTCATAAACCGGTTCGGAGGGGACGGGTAATTCCCTGAGGGGCTAAAGCCCAGTGTTTATGCGGCTCGTAGCGGCCCGGCTGAAGCCGGGCCCTTTCAAAGAATCCTTTATGAAACACGTTCTATGGAATATTCGCGAACTGGCGTGGGTTAGAGAAACTTCAGGATCTAGCGGGCAGCCGGTTGTTCCGCCGGAGGGGTGGAATGCTTGTGGCTCGCTTTGTGCTCGCGACGGATGGCCAGCAGATCTTTCTGCAGGAGATCGAGAACATTCGAGGGTATCTCTGAACCCCACTCATCGATTTCTTTTTCTTCCCAATGGCCGTTGAGCCGGAGGGCGGCGTCGGTCAGGTCCTCGGGAAACGCCTGGCGGTAATTTCCTTCGCGCACCAGCACATCGCCAAACTGGCGTCCGGTGTGCATTTCGTAGATGCGCCGCGTCGCACTGCCGCCGCTATTGGTAAACACCAGGAGCACTTCGCCCTCCTCGGCGTAATCCGGACGGTAGAACCAGGCCTGCGGCGCATCCGCCTTGGGGCGCGCGCGCTTTCTCCCGGTCACCGTCACGACTTCCTGCTCCGGCTTCACTTCGTTCGCGGGATTGTAGTGATAAATTCTCTGGCACGATTCGCAGAACATTACCTTCTCGCCATTCCGCACTTCGTTGTAAATCTGCGGCCGCAGCATGACCTGGCAGCCCATGCATTTGTGGTCGCGGACTTCCGCCAGTCCGCTGCCGCGGAACTTCATCACGCGCTCATAGTGGCGAAGAATATCCTCGGAAATCCCGTGGCGCAGGACGTCGCGCTTGGCGTTCCACTCGGCGAGCTTTTTCTGATCTTCGGCGGTAACTTTTCGGGCTTCTTGTTTTTCTTTTTCGATCTCGGCCGTCTCTGCCTTGAGCTCGGCTTCGGCCGCTTTGACTTCTTTTTCGCGCGCCTCGACGTTGACCATCACCTCCAGAATGCGGTCCTCGTTGAGGCGGATCTCCTGCTCGGCAAACTGGATCTCGTGCAGCAGCGCTTTGTACTGGTCGTTGGTCTTAACGTCGAGGGACTGGTCGCGATACTTGGAAATCCTGGCTTGCAGATCTTTAATATTGGTTTCGAACTTCTTGCGGTTGGTCTCGTCGCCTTTGGCTGCAGTCCGCGCTTTTTCCAGGTGCGCCTTGGTCCCAGCCAGCTTCTGCTCGATCACCGCCACGCGTTTCGGCAGAGCGGCAACTTCGTCCTGCAGTTTGCGGATCTCTTTATCCGCCACCTGCAGCTCCAGCAATTTGTCGATGTCAGGAAGCATCGGTTCGGGGAGTCACAGTAACGATTCTAGCATGTGAGGACGGCAGCCCTGGCCCTGGCGGAGTCGTGGTGTGGTGTGACGCCGCTCCCAGCCTTGCCGGCCAATTTGTGGTAGCCTGCGGAGTTTGGTCCGGTTCGCAAAGAACCGGACGGAGGCCAGCCTTGAAGCTGCCGAATTTTACGCTCTTCCTTCTCATGCTCACGATGTTCGCCATCGCCACCCCGGCGCTGTGCCAGCAGGACAACGCCAGCAACCTCCTCGTCGAGCGCGTCGGCGACACGGCATTCATTCAACTGCACGCGCCCAGCTTCCAGGCGCTTTCACCCCGGCAACAGGCCTTGGCGTACTGGCTGACGCAGGCTTCGATCGCCATCGACCCAATCATTTACGATCAGTTGTCCGCCTACGGTCTGCAACAGAAACGTCTGCTCGAGGAAATCATGGCGTTTCCGAAGGGAATCGACCCGGCGGCGATGGCGAAGATCGCCGAGTTCGCAAAACTTTTCTGGGCCAGCCGCGGCAATCACAACGACACGACCTCCCAGAAATTTCTGCCCGCCTTTACGTTCGAGCAACTGGAAAAGGCCGCCCTGATCGCGCAGCAAAACGGAGCATTTCGGACCGCGTACGCCGATCTCCCGCCGCTGAAGAAACCAGCGGATGTGACGCGGGAGCTGGAGTCATTGCGGGCTTCGCTTTTTGACCCCGCGTTTGAGCCGATGATGACCGCCAAGAGTCCGGCGGGAGGAAAAGACACGATCCAAGCCAGCTCGAACACCTTTTACCTGGGCGTGAGTCTGGACGATCTGAAGGGATTTCGAGAAAAGTATGCGCTGAATTCGCGGGTGGTCAAGGGTGCGGACGGCAAACTTACCGAACTGGTCTACCGCGCCGGCACGCCGGACGGCAAGGTGCCTCCCGGACTGTATGCCACGTTCCTGAAGAAGGCCGTCGAATGCTTCCAGAAAGCGCGCGGCTACGCCGAACCCGCGCAAGCCGAGGCGATTGATCATCTCATTCGCTTCTACCAGACGGGAGAATATGCGGACTGGCTTGCGTTCGGCACCGCCTGGGTTCAGAACGATGCCACCGTGGACTTTGACAACGGCTTCATCGAGGTCTATCGCGACGCACGCAGCGCGAAGGGAAGCTCGCAGAGTTTTGTCACGATCACCGACAAGCCCGTCACCACCGCTATGAAAAAACTGGCGGAAAATGCCGGCTATTTCGAACAAAAGGCTCCCTGGGACGCCAGGTACAAGCGCGAGTCGTTCAAACTTCCGGTAGTGAAAGCAGTTGAAACCCTGATCGAAACTGGCGATTTCAACGTAACCACGATCGGCGACAATCTGCCGAACGAAGACGAAATCCACGAGAAATACGGCTCGAAGAATTTTCTGTTCACCGGAAGCAACCGCGCCCTGGACGAAGCCACCGGCAAGACGGCCATCGCAGAGTTCGCCGCCGGCCCCGTCGAGGTCGAACGCAACGCGAAGTACGGCACGGAAGCTGAGGACCTGATGACGGCATTGCACGAAGTCATCGGCCACGGCTCCGGTAAGCTGAGTGACCGCGTCAGCGGCGGAGCCCAACCCTTCCTGAAGGAATATTTTTCCACGCTCGAGGAAGGGCGCGCCGACTTGATGGCGCTTTGGAACGTGTGGGATCCCAAGCTGAAAGAACTTGGCCTGATCTCGAACCAGGAAGAAGTGGCCAAGGCCATGTACGACAACGCGGCTTTGGTCGCATTGACCCAACTAAGGCGCATTCCACACGGCGACACGATTGAAGAGGACCACGAGCGCGACCGCCAGTTGATCGCACACTACATCGCAGACAAGGTTCCCGGTTCGATCGAACAGTTCAGGCGCGACGGCAAGACCTACGTTCATGTGGCCGACTATCAAAAGATGCGCCAGGGCGTTGGGATGCTTCTGGCCGAACTCATGCGCATCAAGGCGGAAGGAGACTATGACACTATCAAGGCGCTGGTGGACAAATATGGAGTCCACTTCGACCCTGCGGTGCGCGACCAAGTGCTCGCGCGTTATCGGAAACTCAACCTGCCGACATATTTTGCCGGCGTGAACGCTCACTTGACCGCCAGCTTTGGCAAGAACGGCGAAATCGAGAAAGTCGAAATCAAACACCTGCAGGATCCCGTGCTTCAATACCTGGGCTACGGTGCGATGTACGACAAGAACCTGGCACCGTGAAAGAGGCGCGAAGGCCGATTTTTGATGCCCAGGCCCTAAAGAGACACCTGATTTCCCATAGAAACGCGGCTCGCCGCGTCTCCGGAGGTGCGACCGAAGCCGGGGGCTGACTTTCGTAATCTGCCCTGTTGCCGCCACCTGATGCAATATTGAGGGAGAATGTCCTCCACCGCCACCATACAGAAAGGACAGCGGGGCTCGCGCGTCAAGCTCGGCGGCTCCATCCTTGCTCTGGTGGTGCTCGAAAACGGACGTCAGATCCGCGGCCGTATGAGTCAGCTCTCCGTCAACGGCGGGCTGGTCTCGCTCGAACACCCGCTCGACGAAGGCATCCGGGTCACTATCCTGTTCCACCTCGGCATCACCAGCATCCGCTGCCGCGCGCACATGTTGTTTCCCATGTGGGCTACCCAGGGATGCCACCAGCCCTTCCGCTTTTTGGATCTGCCCGAGGCCAGCCGCGCCAGTCTGAACCGGGAATTAGAAAGCCTGGTTCGCGCCGGTGCGTCCCAGGAAGAAGAAGAACCGGAGTAGGCGTTCACTTTCCTGCTGCCAAAATCTCTTCCAGCGAATATTTCTGCAACTCCCCAATCCGCTCCAGCGTGATATCCGGCTTCGGATACTGCGCCACGTGCGCCGCATCGTGCGCGTAGTGTCCCTGTCGCGGAAACACCGTGGTCACCCGCGCGCCCCAATACTTCTTGATCGCCGCCAGAATACGCACCTTGTCGTCCACCATTACGTAGTGGGTCGCCGGATACTTCGCCTCCACATCGTCCAGTTCCAGTTCCTTATGGATGTAGATCAAGACGTGCCCTTCGAAGATCTCAAACAGGCCCGAGCGGTCCACCTTCCGCGGCTGGAAAACCACATCGCCGTCGCTCAAAATCACCGCCTGCCCCAACCGCCGCGCGTATTCCACCGCATCCAGCGACTCCGGAAACAGCCGGTTCGCAAAGGGATAATTCACCATGAAGTGCGACACTGCCAGCAGCTTCGGATCGCGCGGCCGCTCGACGCGATAACGCTGCAGCGCACCCAGATAGTCTGCGTATCCGAGTTCCGTGCGCAACTGCTCGAAGATTTCCCAATAGCGCTGCTCGCATGCCTCGCCCGCTTTATTCGTGAGGTGCCGCTTCAGATCTTCCGCCACGCGATCGTTGTCGAGCAGCGTATTGTCCACGTCGAAAAAGAACACGGTGCTCGGGTTGGCATCAGCGCAAGTCACACGACCTCCAGATAATGATCTCCAGAATAAAACGTCGGCCTATCATGCCAGAAATCACGGCCCCATGTCGGAGCACGTAACCGCAGGGATCTCCGCGTTTCCAGCAGCTTTGAGCTGCGAGCCACGAGCTGCGAGCAAACCCCAACATCTGCTTGCGCGTGGCTCGAAGCTCGTAGCTCGCAGGCAAATTTGCGCCCGCCACGAAGGGCTTGTCAGGTCCTGTCCCTTGTAGTACAAAGGCGTCGGCCAAACAAACTGATGAATCATCCGAGGCGGAATATTGTGACTCTGCCTCACAAACCGGGCGAATCCGTTCTCGCCTCCCCCAGGAGCCGCTTTCCGTGGAACACATTGATCCAGCCGTCATCTATCGCTTCGACACACGCTCCAGCCGGCCTTGTGAATTCTGCCGGGAACTCGACCCGCAATTCCCCCAACGGCGCCCGCTCGACCAGGTGGTCGCCAGCAGCCGTAAAGCCATTGCTTCCGCTCATTTGACCGAGGATGGCTACGTCCGCCACCGGATGCTCGAACTGCGCCGGATCACGTCCAGCGCGCCGCTGACCGCGGCGTAACCGGGTGGATTCCGCTCTGGTCTGGGAATGGGCTAAACCCCGCTTGGACGGGGCACAGCCCCGTTCCCGCACGACCACTTCCAGCGCGAATTTTTCGCGCAACTTTCGCGTTGGCCGCGAGTTCTAAAACGTAGGCCCTAAATTGGTATACCCTTGGCTGGGGGGAGGCTTCCCATGCTGGTCGGTATGCGATCCTGTTTCCCGCTCTCCTTCTGGTTAGCGTTTTCCGTCGCTGTCTGTTTGCCCGCTCAGTCTCAGATTAACGGTGTCCCCCCTCGGTCACTTCATTCGGTTTCGGCGGAAGTAACAACCCCACTCCTGGAGTCCGCGCCAGCGTGACATCCCTCGGGCAAGACGGTTACGGCAACAGCCGGCCGATTTTTGGAGACTGCTGTGCCAACTTCTTCTTCCCGGCGGGCCAGAATCCACCTCTAGTCTCCGAGCGCCGCCACCGCCATCATGACGATCACGTCGGTGTCATGGAGCCGATCTATATTCCATACGCTGGCCCCTACGACCAGGAAGCCGACGATGACTCACCCGACGTCGACTACGTCCACGCTCCTGGTAGGCGGAACGCTCCTCCCGCTAACCGCGCTGGAAGCCGCGATCCGGCTCCGAACGCGGACGCTTCCGCCGAACCAGCTCCCGGTGAAGCAGAAGAGCCCGTGGCCGCCCAGCCCTCGACCGTGCTGGTTTTCAAAGACGGCCACCAGTCTGACGTGTTCAACTACGCCCTCGTGGGCGATACGCTCTTCGACTTCGCCGCAGGTCGCACCCGCAAGATCCTAATCGCCGACCTCGATCTCCCCGCCACCCACAAAGCCAACGACGACCGCGGCGTAGACTTCAAGATTCCGGCAAACACTACACGGCAATAGGAGAAGTCAGCGATATGGATCGACCAGAACTTCCAAAGCGCCCGAAGTCCGCTTGGGCGGAGATTGCGGCTGCGCGCGGAAAGGAGTGTTCGCGCGCACGGTTTATTCGCCGTATTTTTCTTTTAGCGTGCGAGTCATTTCGTCGCGGAGTTGACGGTAATCGGAGTGGACGGTGGCGCGTAAAGCGGCTTCGGTGGAGCTGCCTTCGGAGAGGCGTTCCAGGATGCGCGTGATTTCGCTCATGCCGTAGGCGTCGCGAATGTATTCGGTGGCGGCTAGAGATTCGGCGTAGGCGACGGTGGCTTCGGGGGCAGAGAAGCTCATGAAGCTGCCTTCGAGCACATTGAAGGGGATTTCATTTCCGGTGGCGAAGAGCTGTGCCAGTTGGCGTCCGTAGGAAGCAACCGACTTACCCTCTTCGATCTGGGCGATGCCTTCGTTCAGCCAGGTGGGGCAGCGGTTGCTGGACATCTGTGAGACGAAAGAGTGGGTCAGTTCATGCTTGAGGACGCGGGCGAGCTCGGGCGTGACGTTGGCGACACCGCTGACCGGGATGCGCAGCTTGCCATCGTTGATAGCGCCGCTCCAGGAAGGCGCACGGGTAACGTCGAAGAACGCCTGCTGCGTGTAGAGCGTGACGGCGATGTTGTTGTGGGGCGAGTAGCCGAGATCCCGCACCAGGTCGTCATAGTCGGAGTCGAGGGTGGCGAGCAGGTCGCGGCGGAAGGTCTCGGAGGTGTCCTTGCCTTCGAAGTGGAGATTGAAGTGGCTGCTTTCGCGCTGCGAAAACTCGGATTCGGCGCTCGATTCGCGCTCGGCGCGAGCCAGGTATTGGCCGACGGTGGCATCGGGACGCAGGGCTAGCGACTTCTTCCACGAGCGGATGGCATCGGGCGTATGATCGCTGGCGAATTGAACGAAACCCAGCATGGCGATGGCATCGGCTGAGTCGGGAGCAATGCTGGCGGCGTGTTGCGCATAGGACAGAGCTTCGGAGGCTTGGCCGGTGCGCATCAGGCAGGCAGAGTAGTAGATCAGCAAGGTGGAGTTATCCGGCTGGAAACGGAGAGCAGATTCGTAATGGCGCTTGGCCTGCGGGAAGTTGCCGTGGTCGGATTCGTGCTTGCCGGCGAGGAAGTATGCGGTAGCAGCGAGTTCGGGATTGGATCCTTGTGCAAGGCTCGCGAGGGCATCGGTGTCAACCTTGCCGTCGCGGATAACTTTTTCGGCCACATCGGCTTCGTGGTTGAACGAGGGCGCGGGCGGGTTGATGTCGGGGACGTTGCCGGATGCTCTGGAACCGGCGTGAACGGGGGCGGCGCCGCCGGCCTCGATGCGCTCGACAGCAGATTTCGGGATGGCGTAGGTGTCTTCGCCGAGGTCATACTCGACGCGGTCTTTGTTCTCGCGGATCTGGTCGGCCCAGATGGTGCGTCCATTCTTGAGATGAATGACGTCGGCGGGCGCGGGAAGCGTCGGCAGAAGCACTAGAATGAGGAACAGGGATCGCACTCCGCTGATTCTAGCAACGGCGCGGAGGGCTCGGTAAGGTGACCAAGGTGCTGGAACTGGGGCGGCAACTCCCCGGCCGGACAACGAAACAATTGTAAAAAGTTCCCAGTTCCCGGTTCTCAGTTCTCAGTGGGAATCGGATGGTCCTTGGGTTTTTCTGAGAGCTGAGAGCTGGGAACGTTTATGAAGCCAGGTCTGGTTCGGTCGCAGCTTATGATCGGGTTGGCATGGTGGCTGCTGGCGGCGACGGCTTGTGCGCAGGCAACGGGACCGAGCCTCCAGTGTCCGCAAACGACGAGTGGGCTTTACGCGCGGATTCGTTCGGTGGGACTGGATCCGCAACGCGTGTACCACGTTCGGGACGCCTCGATCGACCGGCCGAATCTCCATCTTGATTTAGACGATGGCACGCTGGCGTTGACGGAAGACATTTGCGGGCGGATTACGGGCGCGTTCTTCGAGGGTGAGGGCGAGATACGGCTGCGGCCACCGAACCGGGTGGAGCGCGGATCGCTGGCCCTGTTCACGGGGATGGCGATTCTGGACGAGCAGTTTACCTCAGCATATCTGCGCTTCAACGACGACACGGCGGCGGTCTGGCAGCCGTTTCTTTCGCCGGCGCCGGAGGGCGGGGAATTCATAAAACAATGGAGCGAAACGAGCCGCAGTCTGGCGGAGTTTGATGCCCTGCGCCTGCTTCTGGACTTCAGTCATTTTCTTCCGGCGCCAGGTGGAAGTGAGCCGGGTCGAAAATTTCCACCTCTGCTGCACGCTCATTTACTGGGCAAGAAACTGGGCGGTTTTGAAGTGTTCTGGGATGCGGTGGGCGCTGAGCCCTTGTGGGCAGGGCAGCCGAGGGTGAAAGACGGCATCCTGTTCTTCGATATCTGGACTTCGTTTGCGCCCAGTGGGGCTGGCGGCGCAGCTACGGTTCCACTGGCTGGTGACGCCTCGATTACGGCCTTCCGGATTCGGGCGTCGGTGCAGCCCCCGACCAGGTTGCAAGCATCGACGGAGGTGAATGTTCGAATTCGCAGCGGCGGAGAAAGGACGCTGCTGTTTGAGCTATCGCGTTATCTGAAGATTGATGCCGTCGAGGCGGATGGGCGGTCAGTGGATTTCATCCAGAACCAGGCGCTCGAAGGAACCGAGCTGCGGCGAAAAGGAAACGATCTGGTGGCGCTGGTGTTTCCCGCTCCGCTTGTGCCCGGGCAGGAATTGAAACTGCGCTTCCGCTATGCGGGCGAGGTTCTGTCGGAGGCGGGGCACGGATTGCTCTATGTGGGCGAGCGCGGCACCTGGTATCCGAATTTCGGTTTGAACCCGGCGCAGTTCGAGATGGAGTTTCACTATCCGGCGAACTGGACGCTGGTGGCGACGGGAAAACAGATGTCGCCTGCGAGCAGCGACGAAGACGAAGTGGAAACGAACCGGGAAGCAGGGGCGGAGAAAGTTTCGCGGTGGACCTCGGAGCGGCCGATTCCGGTGGCGGGGTTCAACCTGGGCAAGTACGTTCGGGCCGAGGCGAAGGCGGGCAGCATTCTGGTGGAGGCGTACGGCACGAAGGTCGTTGAGAAATCATTCCCGAAGGCGCAGGCGGAGGTGATTGGGCAGCCGGTTTTTCCTGGCGCTCCCCCGCTGGGACCGAGGTCGAGGGTGCCCATCATTGTGACTCCACCGCCTCCGTCGCCGGCGCGCGATGCGCAGGCGGTGGCGGACAGGGCGGCGAAGGCAATTGAGAGTTTCTCGCAGTGGTTTGGGCCGTATCCGTTCGGTTCGCTGGCGCTGACGCAGATGCCGGGGAATTTGAGCCAGGGATGGCCGGGACTGGTGTTCCTGGCGAGCTTCGCGTTTCTGAGCCCACAGGAGCAGACAGATCTGCGTCTTGATCCGGTGACGCGCGAGCTCGACAACCAGGTTCTGGTCCACGAGACGGCGCATCAATGGTGGGGCGATCTGGTGATGTGGAAGGGTTATCGGGATCAGTGGATTGCGGAAGGTCTGGCGAACTATGCGTCGCTGTTAATGCTGGAGCAACAAAATCCAACGCAATTCCGGCAGGTCCTGGAAAAGTATCGCCAGGATCTTCTGGCCAAGAACAAAGATGGAGAGAGGCTGCGCGACGCTGGACCGGTGACCCTGGGGCAGCGGCTGGAGTCGTCGCATTTCCCCGGGGGCTACGAGGCGATCAGCTACGAAAGAGGGACGTGGCTGTTCCACATGCTGCGTACGATGCTGCGCGATTCCGAAGCGGCATCCCGTTCCCGGAAAGGGCGGGCGAATCCCGAAGAGCCGTTCTTCCGCGCGCTGCGGAAAATCAGGGAGCGGTATGCGGGAAAGAGCATAAGCACGCAGCAACTGGTGCAAGTTTTCGAAGAGGAACTGCCGCGCCCACTTTGGTACGAGAATCGTCACAAGCTGGACTGGTTTTTGGAAGGTTGGATCGAAGGGACGGCGATACCGAAGCTGGAAGCGCGCGAGATTCGTATCACGGAGAAAACTGGCGTGACCACGGTTACAGGCGTGATCGTACAAAAGGACGCACCCGACGATCTGGTGACGGCGGTTCCGGTGTACGCGACGAGGGCGGGAAACGCGCTGGTTTTTCTCGGCGAAGTGCTGGCGGATGGCCGGGAGACTGGGTTTCGGCTGATCGCGCCGAGTGACGTGCGCAAGATTGTGCTTGATCCGAAGCAGACGATTCTTACCGCGCTGAAGTAGATTCCGAACAATACTCCGAACGATATTCCGAATCACAGACATTGGTGCGGAGCGCGCCGGTTTTGCGGAGGCGGCGAGGCCATGCGATTGCTCGGAGAAGAGTTGTCAGGAAAGGGAATTGGAGGATGGTATGACTCTTCAGCCCTATGTATACGCGAATGAACGGTCCCGGCGACGCACTATTCTTCTGGTGGAGGACGAGCCATTTGTGCGGGAGGCTACTTGCGGCATTCTGGAGAGCGCGGGCTTTGAAGTTCTGACGGTCGAGGATGCGCGAGAGGCGATGAAGGTTTACGAAGAGTGCAAGCGGAGAATCGATCTGGTGATGACCGACATGATGCTTCCGGGAGGGACAGGGCAGCAATTGGGGCAAGATCTGCGGCAGCGTTCACCGGAGGTTGTAGTTCTGGTGACGTCGGGTTACGGCAATCCCGAGTACGAGACGGAAGCGCCCGAGTCACGCACGTATTTTCTGGCGAAACCGTATTCGAAGCGGAGGCTGGTCGAGAAGATTGAAAAGATTCTTGGGGCGGCGCCGCTGGGGCGGGCGGCGTCGCAAGCGGGCTAGCGCCGCGACCGCGTGATGGTTACTGCTGTCGATCCAAGCTTGCTGGTGGCTCATCACGCGGGCTGAGCTTGCTTGGCAGCGGATTCCTATCAGATTGATCCCGACTCGGCGGCCTTCTGCGACGTTTATAATCCTCCATTCCTAACTTCCGTTCCCAAGATCGGTTCCTAAGGAGCACGCATGAAACTCGAGGGGCGAGTCGCGCTGGTTACGGGAGCGTCGCAGGGGATCGGTCATGCCTGCGCGCTGGCTCTGGCGCGGGAGGGCGCTAGCGTTGCGGTGGCGGCGCGCAATCGGCAGAAACTGGAGGAACTGGTCGCCGAAATCACCGCTGCGGGCGGCAAAGCGGCGGCTTTCGTCATGGACGTGGCGGAGGAAGAGCAGGTGAAGTCCGGGATCAAGTCGGCGCTCGCGCAATTTGGCAAAATCGACATCCTGGTGAACAACGCTGGCATTACGCGCGACCAACTGGTGATGCGCATGAAGCGCGCCGACTGGGACGCGGTGCTGAACACGAATCTGACTTCCGCGTATCTGTGCATCCAGCAGGTGATTGGTTCGATGCTCAAGCAGCGCTGGGGACGGATCATCAACATCACCAGCGTCTTCGGGCAGATGGGGCAGGCTGGGCAGACGAACTACGCAGCTTCGAAAGCCGGGCTGATCGGGCTGACGATGGCGATGGCGCGGGAAGTGGCTTCGCGCAATATTACTTGCAACGCGGTCGCTCCGGGATTTATTGAGACCGGCATGACGGCTGCGCTGAGCGAGGAATTCAAGCAGAATGCGGTGAAGTCGATTCCGCTGGGGCGCGTGGGCTTGCCTCAGGACATTGCCAGCGCGGTGTGCTTTCTGGCTTCCGACGATGCTTCCTACATCACAGGGCATGTGCTCAACGTGAATGGCGGGATGCTGATGGGGTGACGATTCGTCGGCAGCCTCAAAACCCGGCTTCAGCGGTGCGCCAACCGCGAATTCTTTCTGTTAACTCAAAGGGTAATAACCCACTAGTATGGGTACCCCCCTCCCCCCCTCCCTATTGGAATCATGGGGTTAGGAGGAAATTCTCCCTCCAGTCTTTGATTTTAAAGGACTTACAGGTAAAGTCTTCCAGAATCAATGACTTACGGTTGTTTTTTCTTCGTCAGAGCTGCAGCAGCGGGCTGACGCCGGCTCATCGCCTCAACTTTTGTCATCAAAGGGCCACTGACAAACGGGCTTGGGCAGCTTCGAGGTCCGTCTCTGGAGACGGGCACACTTATTCGTCGCCCTAATCGGGAAACATTGTCGCATCGGTCGGGCTGGACGTCTGTGATGGCTCTCACAGCTTGGGTGTGATGAAAAAAGGTTGGGTCGATGGCTGTTGGACGCGATAGATCGAGCTACCCGACCTGAGATTTATCTTCTTGATTTGCGCTTCTTGTCACTGTCGGCATCCCAAGACGTCGACTGCGTTAGACCCGCTGCCCGGCGAAACCGAGTAATTGACTCCCTAGTGCGATCCAAAAGACTGGCTAGTTCGCTAAGTGCGGGCTCGATCTCTCCTGACGGTGCGTCTGTACCCTCCAGACGCGGCGAACGGTAGTGGGAGTTGATTAACGGGAGCAGTTCCACGACGATCTGGCCCGGGGCGCTCGTTCGGAGGTCGCCCCATTCTCTGGCGCTTGTGCTCATAAGTTCCAATTCGTTGAAGCCGATATCGGACGTGGGATTTTGTAAAAAGTGTTCTTCACGAACAAGCTCGCGACTGACTCTTCGGACCAGACCGTTAAGTGCGGGCCCGAGGCCGGCCCGGCTCGACAGGCCCGCACATAGCCCATACCAGATCAGTAGAGTGGGAAACGTGTTGAGATATGGAAACAAGACGTGCAGGTGATCCAGAGTACCGGGACTGATCGAGCTTGCCACATATGCACATAGGAACTCAGTACTTGGGTTTCTTGCCGCCGTCGATTCGCTCGCGCCCTCGACCAGATGCTCGAAAAGCGACAGCCTGTCCTCCCTCGGGCCTTTGAGCACCTCACGCAGGGGTGCAAGCCCGGGGATGGCCCGGGTCATGGCCAACCATTCGGGCTCGCCGACAGCGCCGTTCTGTAGAATCTGCGAACATGCGTCCAGGATCAAAGGTGGAACGGGTTCGCTAAGAGGCAAGCTAAACTCGCCCCCTGATAGATGACGGATTACGCTCCACACAACTTGCAGCGACGAGGCCTCGATAGGCAAAGGCGACCCGCCGACAAGAGTCCTCGATCGAGACCACTTCTCCTCGATTTCGGAGATGAGTCCTTTGTTGAACCCGAAGCCCGCAGCTCGCGCGATTGAGAAAGACAGGGTGGACAGGCAGGCCCGATGCGTCACATTACGCAGTTCTTTTTTCTTGCCCACATATGTTGCAGTCTCGCCGACAATTACACCCAAGCAGGCATCTTCGAGGCGCCCTAGCCGCGGGCTGGGCTTGACGGCCAAAAGCTCGGCCGCCGTCTGCCGGTCCGAAATTCGACTGTACGCAGTTACGGGCCGAACCCACGGCGCGTAGGTGCTAAGCCAAGCCAGCAGTTCCCTTTGCTCTCGTCGTTCCGCGATTATCGCTGCCGGGGGACGCCTGTCCCGAGTTGGGTCTTCGTTCCAGAGGAGCTCAATCTCGTCCCAACCTGTCAGCACGCTCAGGCTTGGTTCTGACTCATGAAGGCCATTTCGCGAGGGCAGCCGTCCTGAGCTCAAGACTTCGGCGAGTTCCTTGCGGGTTGCACTCTTGGTCCACATTAAGGTTTCTTCTTTCCGCCGAACACGTCGCTCAACTTCGCTGGCGCCTTCGGCGGCTGTGCGGCCTGTAGCGCCTGCTCAAAATAGCCACGTAAGCTGCCAGTATAGTAGATCGACAGATTCGTTTTAGCCCTCGTAACGGCTGTGAAGGTGACATTCCGCTCTTGATCTAACTTCTTGAGCTTGTCCGCCCCAGCAATGTGCACCGTCCGAAACTCCACGCCTTGGGCAGCGTGGATCGTACAAACGATTATCCTCTTTCCGGGAATAAACTCTACGGCATCGCTGTCACCCTGGCAAACGGATACGTCTGCCAAGTCAGATGCTTCGATGGCTTTTCGAATTGGATTCAAGACATCTTTCTTGACCGGGCAGAGCACGCCGAGGAATTCGCCCTGATAGGTCTTAACCTGGGACCTCAATGACTCGACGATTTTGTTCGCTTGCTCGGCAATCGAATGGAATCGCTGTGCGGGCTCGACACGC
>Ga0310038_10001703_pt1 | contig 16460 bp, 15 predicted proteins | sample Sb_taG_6_FD_200461 | JGI IMG/M metagenome (GOLD analysis project Ga0310038, IMG submission 200461) | Peat soil microbial communities from Weissenstadt, Germany - Sb_50d_4_PS metaG (v2) (version 2) | ecosystem: Environmental > Terrestrial > Soil > Wetlands > Peat | place: Germany: Weissenstadt... | reverse complement strand
TCGTGCCGCCTCCACGATCTCCACAGTGCAAAATATCGCGCAAAGATTGGTGCAAGGTAGCTCGCAAGCCAACAGGGCGGGGCGTCTATTTTTTCTTTTTGCTGGACGAGAGGAGAGAACATAAAGCGGATTATGTCCCATAGTCAGAGGGGGATGCAAGGGCCAAGAAGGACGCCATGGCAACGCCTTATGTCGAATGGTAGCAGGGGGTTAGGAGGCGAGGGGATGGCCCGGGAATCGGTCTAAAGTCCAGAATCAATCTAAAAATAAGGAGCAAAAATGGCCTGCGATGGCTGTGGGGCTTTGACTTCACTTCAGGCCCGTTTTATCGGCACAACATGGGGCTGGCGGTCAGCGTCCCGCCACGGTAAAAGTCTAAGAGTCTAAGCGAAACGAGGTTGCCCTTGGAGGGGCCGGAACGCCGCGCCCGCCTCGGGGTTTGAACGCGACCGACAAACGACCGCCGGAGATACCCGCCATGCCCGCCACCCCTGCCCCCTACGCCCGCCCCTGCGTCTACCCCCCAAAAGCGCCGGAGGGCAGCGGCGGTAAGGGCACCCCACAAGGTGCTGCGGCTTACGACCTACGAACGGCTGGACGAGTACCTGCGGGCCTTCGCACAGGGGCACTTCCATCTCATGATCCTGGTCGGCGCCGGGGGCCTGGCCAAAAGCCGCTCCGTGCGCGCGGTGCTCAGCGATGGCAAGGCGTGCTGGATCGAGGGCAACGCCACCCCGTTTGGCATGTACGCCAAGCTCTACCGGCATAGAGATGAGTTCGTCGTCATCGACGACGTCGATGCCCTCTATGCCGACAGAAGCGGGGTCCGCCTGCTCAAGTGCCTCTGCCAGACCGAGGAGGAGAAGTCCGTGGCCTGGCACACGGACGCGCGGAGCCTGGAGCGGCAGGGCATCCCGCGCGAGTTCACGACGAAAAGCCGGGCCGTCATCATCTCCAACGACTGGAAGACGCTCAACAAGAACGTGGCGGCGCTCCAGGACAGGGGGCATGTGCTGCTCTTCCAGCCCAGCGCGGCCGAGGTCCACGCGCAGGCAGGGAAGTGGTTCGACGACCGGGAGATCTATGAATGGTTTGCCACCAACCTGCACCGCATCCATGAGCCGTCGATGCGGCATTACGTGCGGGCCAGGGAGCTAAAGGCTGCCGGCATGGACTGGACCGAGGTCCTTGCTGCCGAGGCCGAGAACCACCGGGCGCGGCTCATCGCTGAGTTGGTAGCCAGTACGGCCTACAGCAGCACAGCGGAGCGTGTGAAGGCGTTCGTGGAGCAGGGAGGAGGATGCCGGGCGACGTTCTTTAACTACCGCCGCAAGCTCGGCGACGGGAACTGGACCAGTGGCAAACCCAGCCAGTGAAGTGTGAAAAGGGGTTCGTCGCTTTGTTCCGTTTGCATCTGCTCACCCGAGGACAGAACCGGGATCGAGGATCAGGGCAAGAAACCTACGTAGTGCCCCGAAGGAGCACCCACGAGCGGAGGTCGAGCCAATTGCCCATCTCGGGAACGAACAGGGTCCGCTCGTAGTCAATGGCTACAAGGGCAACTTCACGGAATCGCTTCTCTCCAGTCAGGGCGGGCCGATTCCAGCAGCGCCCAGGCGGTCCCGGCGGCGCCGTGCGAGAAGCTGCCCAGCGGCAGCGGCGAATCGGGTCCTGTCACCCAGCCAATCCCGCGGGACATTGGCCGGGCTGCGGCGATCAGCCGGTCTCCGCATTGGCGTGCGGCAGCCTGTACGGCTCCGGAGGGTGCGCAGTGGTGGAGACACAGTAGCCTGCTGATGTACCCGGCTGCACCCGCGATGAGATCGAAGTGCTCATCGCGTTCAATCAGTGCCGACAAGAGCTCAACCAGGAACTCGGCTTCGGCCAGTAGCGGCTCGTCCCAGAGCACTCCGAGGTGCGTCAGGCTCCAGATGACCCCGCCCGAGCTGCAGAAGCCGCCGATGGCCGTAATCGAGGACCACCCGCGGTCAACCTTAACTCCGCAATGTAACCAAGCCCTGGCGTGCCAGGCCCGCGTAACGCTCTTCTCGGGCGACAGCGCCGAGGTGGGCCAGGAACAGTGCGACGCCTGGGAAGCTGTCGCTGAGTTCAGGGCCCGGTGATTCGAGCGACCAGCCATCCCTCGCGTGTGGTCGAGTCCAATCCAGACGGCCTCGCGCCCACCGCGAAGCGCGAGGGTCTCGAGCCGGTCGCCAATCAACCGGACAGTGGTCAGGAGCCACTTTGGGTTGACCGGCGCCAGAATGTTGACTTTTTTAACATCGATTTATTCCACCCCCTTGCGAGCCAGTGCGTTCAGGGTCTTCTAGGTGCATCGCCATTTTCAAGATGACAGCGATTGGGTAAGTTGGGTAAGATGAAATTTTGCCCAGCATGCCCAAATTGACAACTGTATTTAATCTATGCAAATAATATAGAGTATACAAGTTTTTAATTTCTCTATATTGTGATTTGATAACCTTCCGATTCGACTTGTGGCGTAAGAGTTTACGGCAATTCCGAAGACCCTGAACTCACTGCCTTGCGAGCCGCACTAAGTCTTGTTAAACTGCGTTCGTAACCTTCAGAATTTTCTGAAGTCAGTGGCGGTTGCGAGGTATTTGGATGCACTCTTAGTCTTCAGTTTGAAAATGGATGCTATCTCGGTGTGGGGTACACCTCCTATCTCGGATGAGGGAGGTCACGATGGCACGCATCATTGGCAAAAGAGCGCGGTACCACAGACTATCGATTCACCTCCTCATCATCGCCTCTCTGGTTCAGGGGATCACTCCAGACCAACACAGTCTCGCCTCTCTCAGGCTCTTGCATATCCTTTTTTCGAGCCAGGACTTCTCCAACTCCCCGGAAGATAAGGACGACTCGCCGGAAGAGGAGGCTCTGTCGACCGAGCCTGAGAATGGATTGGTCTCACGCCTTCTGGAAGGGCGCATGAAAGATCCCGCGAGATTGATCGTGCGGAGGAGTGGGTTCGATCTCCTTCGGTTCCGCTGTCCCCCCGGCAACCTCCTGAACCCAGCTCGCCTCAACATCCTGCTCTGTCGCCTTACCTGCTGAGACCTCGACCGCCCTCAGCGCCTGCTCGGTGGTCTCCACCGGGTTTCAGCAGTAGTGGCCCTTCCAGGGTTCCGACGCTGCGTCGCCACGCCCACGCTTAGGCGACCGGCAGGATTGAATTCACCTGCGCCACGGCCCTCTGCGGGCTTCGTCATGCGGGGATGGACTTTTGGGATGCGGATTGCAGAAAGGAGCAGGCAATCCACTGGCACGCCATCGCTCGGAAGCTTTCTCCAAGAACACCCTTGTGGACCCATGCCGCCCGCTCATGCCCTTCAACTCGCCCTGCGGTTGTTGATGCGAGCCCGCGAGTACTCCCTGGAACTCGACCGCAATGACTGGGACTTCGCGGTCGATCTTCAAAGCTTGCGAGTCGCTGGACTAACGAACAATGACATCCGCTGGCTGCTTTACCAGGATTACGTGGTGCAGGCTGCCGAGGTAACCGGCCCCGCGGACGACGCGCGTTGCTTCCGGCCCTTGGGGAGACTCGCGATTATCGAGGAGAGCTGTTTCATACTCACTGTTGGCGGGGTTGCTCTTGCGAACACGTTGGAGGGCAGGCCTGGGACATCTACTGAGCATTCCAGGACTACCGACTCTTGTACGGCTGAGCGCCCCACCAAGGCTATACCCCTGTGGGACAAGGATCGGCGGATTCTGTACTACAATTCACTGGTCGTGAAGCATTTCAAGGTGCCGGCGCCGAACCAGGAGACTATCCTCGCGACATTCGAGGAGGAAAACTGGCCGTCACGGATCGATGATCCACTTTCTCCTCATCCCGCCATCAATCCGAAGACGCGAATCCATGACACCATCAACTCCCTGAATCGCAACCAGAAGAATTCGTTGATACGTTTCATTGGGGACGGTTATGGCGAGGGCGTGTGCTGGGAGCCAACGGATCATGCAATGTCTCGTAATGAGATGCGCATGATCGTGCGATAGTCTTCCGTCTCCTCAAGAACATCCGCTCTGAATTCAAACGCGAAGTTGTCCTACCTCGGACGATCACCTCGCGGATGATTGATCTCCGGCAAATCTCCACCACCAAAGAGTAGGGGAATTGATCATCCTAGGCTTTGGTTGGCGACCCGCTCGCGAGCAGATGGGTCAGGCACGGCGCAGGAGAGACCCACATGCCGACCTTCGTTCCCCCCGGGCTTGGCTGGCATCGCGACCTGCCGGACTGGCGAGACTACGGCTCAAATCATGACGAGGTTGTTGCGATCCTCGCGGGATTGCGCGATCGCGGATCTGTTCGCGGCAATCCTCCGCTCTCAGTAGATTGGAGTGAATACTTCCCACCCGTGTCGAGCCAGCGTGGCCTGCAAGCGTCCACCGCCCACGCGATTGTCGGACTTGTCGCGTACTTTGAGCGACGTGCTTATGCGCGTCTGTTCGAAGGATCTTCGCTCTTCCTGTACAAAATGACTCGCCTGCTCCTGCAGTGGACAGGCGACTCGGGAGCGACTCTGCGCGACACGCTCAAGGCCCTGATTCAGTTCGGCCTGCCACCCTGCCGGTTCTGGTCCGTTGACTTGGCTCACTTCGACGACCAGCCCAGCGCCCATCTCTTCTCCTATGCTCGAGAATACCAGCAACTCCGCTACGTTCGCCTCGACGCATCGGGAGCAGATCGTCGAGCGACCCTCATGACGATCAAGCGGTTCCTGGCCTCTGGGTTCCCAATCGCTTTGGGATTCACGGTATTCGATTCGTTGGGGGAGGATCCGGAAATCCCATTCCCATCGATCTCCGATCGGGCGATCGGCGGCCAGGCGATGATCGCAGTAGGTTACGACGATCGTCTGGGAACACGCTCCGGCCGGGGCGCGCTTCGCGTTCGCGGCTCCTGGGGAATGGAGTGGGGCGACAATGGGTATGGATGGTTGCCTTACGGATATTTCCAAGAGGGACTTGCAGCCGACTTCTGGACGATCCTCCGCCCCGACTGGATCGAGCTGGGTGACTTTGTGCCTTTCCTCTGATCCTTCGGTTCCCTCTGTCGTTGCTCGACGATCATGTCGCCGCCCCGACCGATTCCATTGCTGATCCTCGAACAAGAGCGATCGAGCGAACCTCCAGGCCAATCACCAGATCGCCACCAGGTTGCCAGGAGTAGGAGCTCACTGCGCTGCCACCAACTCCGTTACCCGACAGGTTGGCTGCGCCAGTGCGGTAAACTCCAGCAGAAAAAGAGAGGTGACATCAATGTCGGCCAAGACCCCGCAGGGGACCGAAACCTTCCAGGAGGCCACCACGGCTCTTCCCGCAGACTGCCATGAGAACTGGGGTCAAAATCACCACGATTGTCTCGGGTAGTGTGATCCCGGCGCGGGCCGGCAGAGGACCAGTTCTTCAACCATTTCCACTCAGGCAAGGGGAGACTCACGTGGCAAACGGAACAACATCGATCAGTTACAAGCTCGAAGCCAATGTCGAGGGACTGAAGCCCGTCAGTGACATGTAAACTCATCCTGCTCGACTTGTCTTGCTTATCCCATTTATTTACACCCCAGATGGTTCCCATCGCGGATGAGAATCCATGCTGTCCAGAGAAGCGATTCGCCAGGCCCTTGAGCGACTGAACACTTTACTCGCTCCAGCTGTTGAGCGGGTCGAGCATGGGCTAGGCGTGAAGTTCGGCAATGCCCCTTTCCTCGGGCTGTTCGTGGAGTCAGCCGATGCCCTGCGCGGAATGCAGAACCCTGCAACAGGCGGTTCCCAGCCTGAACTCATCGAATGGCCGCGCCTGGTTGCCGATGATGTTCTTCTGAAGACTCTCAAGCAGGTGATTGGACAGCTCGACACCACCGATTTCGGGCTCTTGCTCCTGGCATTGGCACCGGAGTTCAACACCGGTTACGAGAAAGTATTTGGGTTTCTCCAGGATGACGTCACGAGGCGCAGGGCGTCCGTCGAGCTGGCTACCTCGCTCTTCGACCCCAACGGCGGCTCTTGTGTGATTCCTCGACTCAACGGTTCGGCCCCGCTCTTGGCCAACCGGTTGATCGAGCTGGCCGAGCCATCCGACGGACGAACGGGACTGACCGCGAAGGTCCTTCGGCTCGATGAACAATTCATGCGTTGGGCCTTCGGCATCAACGCGCTCGATCGCCGACTCGCTGGCGTGGCCGAGTTGACACAACCCAGGTGCGACCTGAAAGACATCCCGGTTTCGGATCATCTACGTTGGAGCCTGGAGCGGATCGGGCGGCTGAGCCCGGTACGGCTCTATCTTCACGGGCCAGATAGCCGGATCAATCAACGTGCCGCTGAGGGACTGGCCAGGCTGCTTGACAGGCGTTTGCTCCTGGCCGACGCCGGCCGTGTGGTCTCGGGGGATGGCTCGCCCGTCGAAATCGCTCACTTGCTGCTACGCGAGGCCAACTGGTTTACGCACCTTCTCGTGCTGACCAATCTCGACGCGCTCCACGCTTCCGAGCGAAAGAGGGGATGGGAACAGCTCTCCTCGGCCCTGGGCAAACAGGCCACGAGTCATCTTGTGATGATTGGCGGCCGCCCCGCGCTCCCTCCGACACTCGATCCGCTGGCACTGATTTCGCTCGAGATCCCACTCGGTGATACGGACGAACGATTCGAGCACTGGGCCGACGTGCTCAAGCCTTTGCCCGCTCGGGTCAGCGCCGAGGACATTCAACTCCTGGCCGACCGCTACTCGTTAACACGAACCCAGATCGAGCTCGCATCGGCCGAAGCTGTAGCCCGCGCAAAGCTCCGGGCCGCCCAGACCGAACCGATGGAGGAACACGAAGTCCAGTTCGAGGACCTGGCCATTGCCGCCCGTGCCCAGGGCGGTCACGATCTCGAAACCCTGACCAACAAGATCACGCCCCGAGTTCGTCTTGATGACGTGGTACTGCCGGAAGACATGCATGCTCATTTGAACGAGATTGCATCGCGCGTCTTGAACCGCAATTGGGTGCACCGGGACTGGGGCTTTGCCCGCCGCCAATCACATGGTCTGGGAGTCAATGCCCTGTTCGCGGGCCCACCCGGCACCGGCAAGACCATGGCCGCCGAAGCGCTCGCCCATGCTCTGGGCAAGGACCTCTACAAGATCGACCTCACCTCGGTTGTGAGCAAGTACATCGGCGAAACAGAACAGAAACTTGAACAGGTCTTCAAAGCTGGTGAAGCAACGCAAGCCGTGCTCTTTTTCGATGAGGCCGATAGCCTGCTGGGAAAACGATCCGAGGTGAAAGACGCCCACGACCGTTACGCGAACCTGGAGGTCAGCTACTTGCTCCAGCGCATGGAGCGATACGACGGGCTGATCATCCTGGCGACTAACTTGCTGGGAAACCTGGACGACGCCTTCCTGCGACGGATGGCCGCCATCGTTCATTTCCCCCAGCCCAGCGCCGGCGACCGCCTGACTCTCTGGCGCAAAGCATGGCCGACCGACGAGAAAGGGAGACTGACTGTTCCGTTGGCGTCCGACCCTGGATACGCCATCGACTTCGACTTCCTCGCCGAGCGGTTCGAGCTGACCGGCGGAAACATCAGCAATGCCGTGATCACCGCCGCGTTTGCCGCGGCGGACCGGCACTGGTTCCGTTTCGTGACGATGTGGGACGTTCTCCGTGGCGTCCGCCGCGAGTTCCAGAAACTCGGGCGGGTGATGACCGACAGAGAACTCGGGCTCGACCAGGTGTCAGTTCCGCCCGCTCGTCCGCCCGTGAACGGGTGGGCCGCCGGACCGAGAACCGATGCACCGGAGAGGAGACAAGGGCTTGGTAAGGAGCTGTCTCATGAAATACTCGAGGCCGGATCTGAACAGCGAGCCGCTGACTCCGGAATTGCTGCTCCAGCTCCAGCGTCAAGCCGGCAATCAGGCAGTACTGAAATTGCTGCGAGCGTTCCGCCAGGCAACCGCGACACCAGCTGAGCAAAGCTCAGAGCGGGACGACCGAGTGGCAGTTCAACCGGGAGACACGTGCGTCGGGCTGAATACGTCAGATGAACCGGAACTCCTGAGCACGACATCATCGCAGGAGCCATCGAACGGGAACGACGGACCAGGTCGCGCTGATTCACATATTGAACAAGCGAAAAAAGGCGAATTTACAGCAAGTTATAAATGTTCTCTGCATTAAGAGCTTAATACAACACATATACGTTCAAGTCGTTGTTTGTGGTTCCGCCGACTTTGGGACTGGCTTGTGCGGTTGTTCTGGTGGCTGGTGCGAATGGTGACTTTTGGCCTGGTGAAACGGCGAAGTGACACGTCCGCGGGCAGTTGAGAGGCGGAAAGACATATCGGAGGATCGATCGATGGCGAGGAAACAACCGCCGATGATGAGACCCTTGGTCGCACCGAGAGCGAGTGCTCGGGCGACATCGTCGATCCTCGTTGCTCAGCGAAAGCCCAGCAATCGTGGTCTATCGGCCCTGTTTCGCATGACCAAGGACGAAGGGCCGTGTCCCAAGTGCGAGGAGACATTGCATCGGAAATCCGGTCCCGGCCGCGACTCGACTGAAGTTCCCCCAATCGTCTACGACGTGCTGCGATCGCCGGGCCGGCCACTGGATCCCCCATTTCGTGCCGAAATGGAGCATCGTTTCGGGGGGGCGGAGTTCGGCAACGTGCGTGTTCATGACGACAGCCGTGCCGAGCAATCGGTCAGCGCGGTGAATGCAAGAGCATTTACCGTTGGCCCGCATGTCGTGGTTGGAGACGAGTGTAGGTCGCCCGCGAGCACGACAGCGAAAGCTATACTGGCGCATGAACTCGTACATGTGATTCAGCAGACTGCTCATAGAGAATCCTCCCACGTCCAGAATTCCTTGACGATCGTCTCGCCCGCAGATGCCTCCGAGAAACAGGCAGAAGCAATCAGCCGTTCCTCCGCGCAATCAGGCGCTCAACGCCCGGGAGGGCTTTCAGTTCGTGTCGCCCCTCAGCCAGTACAGCTGTCGCGTCTTCAACATCCCGAATGTCTGGAGACCTGGAATGAATGTGTGGATCAAGGCTGGGTTCCCAGCTGGAAGTGTACCGAGTGCTTCCGGTATTGCGATGCCCAAGAGGGCCAATGGCCATCGGATACTTGCCCGGAACGACGCCGAAGGCTTCCTTCCTGGGACGCGGTACGCGATGCTGTGCTCGCCCTCGGGCTATCCCTTGCGCTCGTCGTAACTGTAGCAGCCGCGCTCGCCGACCCAGAACCCGCCACGAAACTCGCTCTAATCGGCCTCACTGCGGTGCAGATTTCCACATTACTTCGACTCGTGAAACATGACGGCAGCGCGTCCCCACAGGCGTGAAGTTTCCCATGCTCCACCTATTCAGCCAACTCCTGAGAGACTTCCTGGTGCAGCAGGGCATCGTGCTCGCCGGTCGCGTGACGCTCGGCCCTCCAGACCAGAAGTATGTCAGCTCGCTGCCCCAGGGGCAGTCGTTGAATGTCTATCTGGCCGACCTGCGCGAGAACCGCAAGCTGCGGTCCATCGAGCGGAAGCGCGACCAGCCAGTGAACGGAATTCTCGACAAGATTCACGAGTCGCTTTACCCAGCATGGGTCGACGCTCATTACCTCATCACCGCCTGGGATACTTCGAACGATCAGAGCACTCGCGCCCTCAAGGAACATGAGATCCTCGCCGCCGTCTCCTCGGCGCTGCTCGCGGGCGATCCGTTCACTCCGCGCGAAGTTTACCCTGATCCCACGGATGCCGATCTCGCGCCTGTGGAGGCAGCGCGAGCCGCGGCGCGGGCCGCGGCGCAAGCCGCGGGGGCGACGCTGGATGAAATCGTCGCGGCCGGTGACCAGGCCGCGGCAGCCACTCGCAAACAAATCACCGATCGCATTCTCGCGCCGCTCAACGCGTGGCCCGAGGAATTTCGCCTTCCCGGCTTGCCCTACGAGGTGTTGCCCCCCGAGGGATTTCACAGACTGTCGGACTTCTGGACCAACATGGGGACCGGCAGCATCTGGAAGCCGGTCGTCTGGCTCGTGGCCGCCGTGCCCGTCGAACTGAAGCCGCAGTTCGAATATCCCATCGTGACGACAATGAAAACAACGATCGGTCAGACCGCCGATGCGCCGGGGCAGAAGCTGATTCGCGCAATCGACAAGGATGGTTTCCGTAGCGGCACGGATCACGAGTGGTACCAGATCGGCGGCTTCGTCTCGAAACTCGGTGGGCCCAGACCGCTTTCACCCGTGAAAGGCGCCAAGATGATCCTCCAGACAGCGGGCGACCCGGCCACCGTTCCTCCACTGGCGCCGTTGCGGATGCAAGAAACACGCACCGACGACAACGGCAAGTACCAGTTCCTGTTCGCCGGTCCGCTTCGAAGCCAGCCTCGCCGATTCCAGGTGATCGCCCAGGCCAGGGGCCTGAAAGCGGACCCTCTTGATGTCGTCCTGTCCCCCACGGAACCCTTTCCGCACGACGTGGTGATGCAACCCGTGTGACCCACGATTCAATCGGAGTTCCCGGCAACCCGTATCCCTTAGCGAGCAACAAGGAGTTACAGCATGGCAGTCGCGGTGTCTTACCCAGGCGTTTACATCGACGAGTTTGCCCCCGGCGCGCCAATCCAGGCGGCGAGTACCAACATCGCTGCCTTCCTCGGGCCGTTGCTCAAGGGGCCGGTCGTGGATCCAGCCGGTCCGATCAAGGACCCGATCAAGGTCACGAGCTGGGATCAGTTCAAGGTGCTTTTCGGAGCGCGTCCCTCACCCGGCTTCTTCACCTGGTATGCGGTGCGCGGGTTTTTCGAGAACGGCGGAACGGCCTGCTACCCATTCCGAGTTACGAACGCGACCTATGCCAGCTCCACGATCCTCAACGCCACTGGCGACACGCTTGCCGACGTCTATGCCGATGAACCGGGCCTGGTCACGACCCCGATCCTTGTGGAGTTTCAACAACCTCCCGATCCGCTCCTTCCGGCTGGTTCCACCCTGTTCTCGGCCGTGGTCCCCGGCGCGGACGTGAACGGAAGCACGATCACGATTCCGCGGAATTCCGCGAACTCAGGGAACCCCGGTGATGCCCGGCTCTTCCGCGTTGGCGACTGGGTCGTCGTCAGCGCCAATGGCCAACCGCTCGGCAGTCCGGCCCGCGTGCGGAGCGTCGCGCCGGACGGCCTGGTGATCGACGAGCGTTATGGCAACTTGTCGGGCGCCGAGGTCAAGCTGGTGTACATTCCCGGAGGAGACGTGCGCGTTCTCGTGCCGGTTCGCGCGGACCAAACCCCACCCGACGCACTCGCGGTGGGGACGACGATCGAGTTCACGGGCCCGATGTTCCCCGGACCGAACAACACCGACGTTCAGGTCATTGACGCGACCAGGCTCGAGCAGATCACCCAGGACTTTCGTACCTATCGCCTGACCCTGCGAGACGGCTTCCGCACCCAGGTCGATCCCACTACGACCGTGGCCGTGACGACCATCACATTCCACGTCGCGATCTCCCAGGGAGGCTCGCCACTGCGGTTCAATCACCTGTCATCAGACCCGGCAAGTGATCGCTATTACGTCGACGAAATCAACGCGGCCAAGCATCTTGTCACGGTCATGGCAAGAGATCCCATGCCGTTCGTCCCACCCGATGGGCTGGTGCCCGCGTTCAATGCGGTATCGATCAGTAGAGGCAACGCCGAGGACCTTAATGGTCTGACCGACAACGACTTCATCAACGGGCTCAATATCCTGCGGCATGTGGCGGACGTCCGGTTGGTCAGTTCGCCGGACGGCTATCCGCGAGATAGCGGGGCCAAACCAGCACTCACCTCGGCGGTCCAGGCCGCAATCATCGCGCATTGCGAGCTTATGGGAGATCGATTCGGCGTGATCGACTCCAAGCCAAATCTGCAGTTGTTTGGTTCCGGGAGCATCGAAATACAGCGTGGATCACTCGATTCGGCCCGCGGTTACGCCGCGCTCTATTACCCGTGGGTGCGGGTCAACGCGGCCGGCAGCGGTCCGCCGCTCTTGACTCCCCCGTCGGGCCACATCTGTGGACTGATGGCGCGGGTTGACAACTCCAGGGGCGTGTTCAAGGCGCCAGCGAACGAGATCCTGCAAGGGACCATCGGCGTCGAACAGACCATGACCGACGCCGAGCACGGGCTGTTGAACCTGCAAGGCATCAACATCATCCGCGTGTTCCGCGAGGGGGGCCGTCCCTACGTCTATGGCGCCCGCACCACCGCGACCGATCTCAACTGGAACTACGTCAACGTCCGGCGGCTTTTCCTGTTCCTCGAGAAGTCGATCCAGGACGGGATTCGCTGGGCCGTGTTTGAGCCGAGCAACATCAGTCTCTGGGACAAGCTTCGCCAGACCATTTCCGCGTTCCTGGCCACTCAGTGGAAAGCCGGGGCTTTGTTCGGGAACAGTCCCAAGGAAGCCTACTACGTTCGAATCGATGAGATTCTGAACACGTTCGAGGAGCAGCGGCAAGGGCGGCTGAACATCGAGATCGGCATTCGGCCCACCTACCCCGCCGAATTCATCATTGTCCGGATTGGCATCTGGCAAGGCGGCTCCGAAGTGACCGAAGGCTGACCCTTAACTCAACATCCACGCCTGGCGTGGCTGGAGGTGCATTGTCATGGCTGCTCGAACTCCGCAAGACCCCTACGCGAATTACAACTTCGTCGTCGAGATCGGGGGACAGATCCTCGCCGGGTTCAAGGAGGTGTCCGGACTGGACTCCAAGATCGAGGTGATCGACTACCGGGAAGGAGGTGAGAGGTACTTCCCCGTCCGCAAGCTCCCCGGCAAGGTGACCTTCTCGAACATCGTGCTCAAGACGGGCGTGACCGACGACGTCACGCTCTACAACTGGCATCAGGACTGGGCCAAGGGTGCAGATTCGGCCGATCGCAGGTTGGTCCGCATCGTGCTCCAGGACCGTGCCGGCAACGAGAAGCGATCATGGAAGGTCCGCGAGGCATGGCCCGCCAACTACATGGGGCCTACATTCAACGCCGAGGCGCACGAAGTTGCCATCCAGACGCTTGAACTGGCCCACGAAGGGGTCGACCTCGAGTAACCACCGTCCGAGTACGTCACGACCCGGGTCTCTTTTTCACAACTTACTCCTGAAAGGAGCGAACGTGCCCGTCTCATACAAGAAGCTCTCCTGGACGCTGAAAGTCGATGGCACCGACAGCCTCAAGTTTCCGGACATCAAATCAGCAACGCCGTTCCTCGGAAGCTTCGACTTGGCCCCAGTGACAGTCTCGAAGGTCGATCCTCAATCGGGCAATCCGCCGAATGCCCAGCCGACGTGGATCAAATTCGATTACCCCGAGATCCCAGACGGCTTTCCCATCGTCGCCGTGATTCTGAAAGTCGATCCCGACAGTCTTGCGCGGGTGAAGGACCCCAACTTCACTCTCTACGTCAATGTGGTTGACAAAGATGAGATGCCTCAAGGGATACCTCGGCAGATGTCCGTAGACGACGCCAAGAATGGAATGGTCTTCATCGATGCCCTGAAGGATTACCCCCCTCCTGGGGACAAGAAGTCCAAGATACTCATCGAAAACACGTATCCGGTCGACCTGACGATTCTGGTCACAGTCGTCCTGGGCACGAAGACCGCAGCCGCAACTACCGCGAAAGGGACTCCGACTCCGGCAACCCAGGGAAAGCAGCCGACTCCTCCAACACCGTCGCAACAGAACAGTCAGACATATCAGGGTGAAAAGGCTGATTGAGGCATGGCTATGTTCCGAACCGAGTACGAATTCGTCCTGCCGCATGGATACCTGGACGAGGATGGGGAACTGCACCGAGAGGGGGTGATGCGTCTGGCCACCGCGGCCGACGAGATTCTCCCGCTCAAGGACCCGCGGGTGCAGAAGAACCCGGCCTACCTCGTGATCATCGTCCTCTCCCGGGTCGTCACTCGACTCGGGAGCCTGGACGGGATCAGCACCAAGAACATCGAAAACCTGTTCGTGGCCGACCTGGCGTTTCTCCAGCGGCTGTACAACGACATCAACCGCGTGGATGCGGACGCCCAGGCCGACGGAATCGGCCTCGCAACCAACGGGAGTACCCCCGTCCCGGGGGGATACTAGGCTACCCGATCAACCAGCTGGTCGAGGAGGTAGCCTTCGTCTCCTACCACTTTCACTGGTCGCATGACGAGGTGATGAACCTCGAACATGCCGAGCGGCGGCGCTGGGTCGCCGCCATCTCCACCATAAACGAAAGGATGAACGGCGCATGATCGTAGTCCGCCCACATCCGTTCGGAACCATCGCGTTCCGCCCCGTCACCGCCGGATTCGCTCCCCGGCCGACGGTGGCGGACGGGTTCCGCCCGGTGGTGGCCGGGCAGTATCTGCGAACGTCCTTCGACGTCTCGCCAGCCGAGCTGAGTCTCCTCGGTTCTCCGTCGCAACAGTCGGCCTACTCAGTCACGGTCAATTTATCACCCCAATTCATCTGGAAGATGATGAGCGCCGTGGCCGGGCAGGCGCCCTCGACGCGCGATGGATCGCACGCCATCCCCGGACCAGTGCCCCAGAGCGATTCGCGGCCAGTCCAACCTCCGCCAGCTCCGCAAACGGACGATGTTTTCGTTAGTGCATCGGTGTCAGCGGCGGATGGCACATCCGCATTCCGCTCCACTGGTTCCGACCGCTTTCAGAGGCTCGAAGAGGTTGTTCGCTGGCTGATGCCGGTATCCTCACAAACGCAGCTCCCGCCGCTCGACCGCCGCGAGGACGGTATCTTCAGCCCGCTGCCGCTCAGGTTGCGCGACGATCCTCGGGTCTCGGTCGACCAGGCTGATTCCATCGTGACCGAGATACTTCGCGGGATCATTCGCCGGTCGTCAATCCCATCGACAGATTCGGCGGTATCCGTCTCCGACTACTTGAGGCACCACCCGGCTTATCCGCGTCCCTCGGGCCTTCTTCCGAACGAGTTCGCTCCGCTTTCGCTCTTCTTCCGCGGGGATCGATCGGCATCGAATCGTTCCGCCGGTGCCTGGGCGCCATCCCTCGTGGGACTGCACGATCGCGATGTGGTTCATCCGGATCACCTGCTCGTCGCAAACCGGCACGGTGAACAGCGACAGCGAATGCTCTCGGGCGATTCCTTCTTGAACGTCGACTTCCTGGTTTCCCCGCTCGCCCGCCGCGTGGCGGAAGGCTTGGCGTCCGAGAGTGTGCCTGGGTCACGCGATGTCGGAGCCGAACCTCGAGAGCTGAGGACCCTGATCACCTCCAGGTTCGGATTCGGCGGAATCGCGGCGGTTGGAGTCAATCGGCCGTCTGACCTCTTGCCCCTTGTTTGCCAGGTAGTCACCAACGACGCGGCGGGCGAACTGCGATCGATCGAAGGCGATTCCTTCTTGAACGTCGACTTCCTGATTTCCCCGCTCGCCCGCCGCGTGGCGGAAGGCTTCGCGTCCGACAAAGCGCCTAGGTCACGCGATGTCGGAGCCGCACCTCGGGAGCTGAGGACCCTGATCATCCCCAGGTTCGGATTCGGCGGAATTGCGGCGGTCGGAGTCCATCGGCCGGCTGACCTCTTGCCCGTTGTTTGCCAGCTAGTCACCAACGACGCGGCGGGCGAACCGCGATCGATCGAAAACGCCGGGTCCCTTCTCGGCGGGGCGGAGATGGCCGGGACGTTTGCCTCGTCGCTTTCCGCGCGACACGGTCGCTCGGTTGATGCCTTCACCGAGCCCGGCGTTCTGCCCGTCGTCGTGCGGTCGGCGTCTTCGGCAGCCGCCCCGTCGTACCCGGCCCAAGTGAGTTCCCAATCCTGGACCACCCATGCGCCGGCTGTGAATCCATCGCGACCGTTCTCCGACTTGCCACCTGATCTCGTGCAGAGATTGACCGAACAGATCGTGCGTTCGCTCGACGCGCGCACCCTGGCGGCTCGCGAACGCATGGGGAGGTTCTGATCGATGGGACTGGAAAAAGCCAAGATCCTCAGCGTTGACGGCGCGGAGATGTTCACCGTCCTGTTCAACCCCGAACAGTACACGCTCGACCGCAAGAACAACTTCGCGCAGATCACGGTGCACGGCCTGAGCTCACCGCTGCTCCAATTCTCCCACGGTGAATTGAAGACACTTCAGATGGAGCTGTTCTTCGACTCCCGCGAGAAGCACACCGTGGGCAACGTCACGCGCACCGAGGTGAACAGCGACGTCCGGGACGTGGTCGACAAGTTCCTGTCTTTGATGGACATCGACTCGAACCTGCACGCCCCGCCCGTGCTGATCTTCTCGTGGGGCCCTTCGCTCTCATTCCGATGCGTGCTCGCGTCGGCCAGCCAGCAGTACACGATGTTCCACGAACGGGGCTACCCGCTGCGCGCGAAGCTCAACGTCACCTTCCAGGAATACACCAACCGGGACCTC
>Ga0310038_10001696_pt1 | contig 16492 bp, 9 predicted proteins | sample Sb_taG_6_FD_200461 | JGI IMG/M metagenome (GOLD analysis project Ga0310038, IMG submission 200461) | Peat soil microbial communities from Weissenstadt, Germany - Sb_50d_4_PS metaG (v2) (version 2) | ecosystem: Environmental > Terrestrial > Soil > Wetlands > Peat | place: Germany: Weissenstadt... | reverse complement strand
GGTCCAGGCTGTCCCGGCGGTAACGCGCGGCGAGTTCTTGCCACGGATTGCCGGTCCGGTCCTGAAGCGCTTGCGCGGCGCCGTGCAGCGCAGCTGCCCGCCGCCAGTCGCCCGCATCGCCGGCCAGGCAAGCCAGGCCGAGGATGTGGCCGGCCATGGACCAGGTGTCGCCGTTCCGGCGGCCGATCCGCAGCCCTGCCTCGATCGTGGATCGCGCACCATCCAGGTCCCCTTCCGCGCGTAGCACCACGCCCAGGCCCAGCGTTGCGGCGGTGTGCTCCCATCCGATCTGCCGGGCGGCTTCCGCCGCCGCTTCCAGGTGCGCCCGGGCAGCGGGGATGTCCCCGGCTGCTACTGCAGCACCGCCGGCGTTGTTGTGCAGGAAGGAGTTAATGAGATGGTCGCCGGATCGTTCGGTACAGGCGATCGCCTCGGCGTACAAAGGCCCGGACCGGGCCGGGTCGATGGTGCCGAGGGTCATGAGATAGAGCATCAGGCTCCTGCCCAGCAGGACGTCGTCGCCAACCCGCCGGGCTCGCTCGACCGATTCCTGCCCGAACGGGAGCCCTGCCTCCAGCTCGCCGGCGAAGAAACACGCGCCGCACAGTTGCCCGAGGGACCTGATCAGCAGCCGGTCGTCGCCCAGCCGGCGGGCGACCTGGACCGCCTGTTCAGCAAGCTGCTGGGCCGTCGCGACGTCAATGAATTCAGCGACGGCCGTAGCGGTGACCAGTGCCGCCGCGAACAGGGCGGGGTCCGCGCCGGCGTCGGGCCGCCGGAGCGCGGGCACGAGCAGCCCGAAGGCCTCCTGCAGCCGGGACCGCGCGTGCCAGTAGCGGTCGAGCGCGACGGCCAGGCGCAGCACCAGCGCGGTCCCGTCCGGGCGGCCAGCCGCATGCTGGGCGGCGCGGCGCAGGTTGGCCTGATCGGCGTGCAGCTGGTCCAGCCAGCTGCCCTGCTCCGGCCCGGTCAGGTACGGCGCTGCCGCTTCCGCGACCGACAGGAAATGCGCGCAGTGCGCCGTCCCGACCGCGGCGGCCTCGCCGTCGTCGGCCTCGGCCAGCCGCTCGGCGGCGAACAGCCGGATGGTCTCCAGCAGCCGGTACCGCAGCCCGGCCCCGGCGGGCTCGGCCACCACCAGGCTCTTGTCCACCAGCGACCCGAGCAGATCCGCGACATCCAGCACGTGGACGCCGCCGAACCCGCACACCGACTCGGCGGCATCCAGGCCGAAGGTCTCGGCGAACACCGACAAGCGGGCCAGCAGCACCTGCTCGGCGCCGGTCAGCAGCGAGTAGGACCAGCTGGCGGTCGCGTGCAGCGTCTGCTGGCGTTCCAGCGCGGTGCGGCTGCCCCCGGTCAGCAGCCGGAACCGCTGGCCCAGCCGGTCGTGCAGCTCACTGAGTGACATCGACCGCAGCCGGGCCGCGGCCAGCTCGATGGCCAGCGGCATCCCGTCCAGCCGCCGGCAGACCGACACCACCACCGGGGCGGTCTGTTCGTCAACGGACAGGGCGACGCCGTTGGCCCGGGCCCGCTCCGCGAACAGCGCCACCGCATCGGAAGAGCCGGCCGCCGGGGGACCGGCCTCGCCGGGGCCGGGCAGCGACAGCGACGGCACCCGGTAGATCGTCTCGCCGCCGAGGCCCAGCGGCTCCCGGCTGGTGGCCAGCAGATGCACCCGCGGGCACCGCCGCACGATCGCCTCCGCGGTCTTGGCGCAGCCGCCGATCAGGTGCTCGCAGTTGTCCAGCACGATCAGCACATCCTGGGCTGCGAGGGCATCGAGCAGGGCCTCCAGGGCGGGCCGGCCCGGATTGACGGCCAGCCGCAGCGCCTGCAAGATGGCCGCCGCCACCGCGTCCTCGTCCGTGACCGCGGCCAGCTCGACCAGCCACACCCCGTCCCCGGACCCGTCCAGCAGCTCGGCGGCCACCTGCAGCCCCAGCCGGGTCTTGCCGCACCCGCCGGCCCCGGTCAAGGTCACCAGGCCACAAGACTCCACCAGCGCCCGGACCTCGGCCACCTCCCGGTCCCGGCCGACGAACGCCGACAGCTGGGCCGGGAGGTTGTTCGGCAGCGCCGGGTTGCCCAGCGAGCGCAGCGGCGGGAACTCCGCGGGCAGGCCCGCCGCGTGCAGCTGGAAGATCTGTTCCGGGCGGGCCAGGTCCTTCAGCCGGTGCATGCCCAGATCGGCCAGCGCCGCGCCCGGCGGCAACCCGTCCCGCACCAGCACCGCCGCCGCCTCCGACACCAGCACCTGCCCCCCATGCCCGACCGCGGCCACCCGGGCGGCCCGGTGCACCTCCAGGCCCACCAGCCCGGTAGCCGTCCGCGCCGCCTCCCCGCAATGGATGCCCATCCGCACCCGCACCGGCTCCCCGCCCGGCCAGGCATGGCCCTGAAGGGCCTGTTGCATCTGCAGCACCGCCGCCACGCAGGCCCGCGGCGAGGAGAACACGGCGAAGAACGCATCCCCCTGCGTGTCGACTTCGCGGCCGTCGTGCGCGGCCAGCGCCGACCGGATCAGCGCGTGATGCCCGGCAAGCACCTGCGCGTAGAGGTCTTCCCCAGCCGCCCAAGCAGCGCCGTCGAGCCTTCAATGTCGGTGAACAGGAACGTGAGGGTCTCCACGCTCACAGCGTAGAAGGCCGGGCCCGGCGGCGGCGGCGGCTGCCGCCGGGCACACCATCACGCCAGACCCGCACACGGATGGCCCCGGCCGCTGACCGGCTCGCTGGCCACCCGCACGGCGGGCACCGATCGCTCACGCCTCGCGATACCAGAACGGGGAATTCGGGGCGGGCCTGCTGCCAAGCGCCCGAGGTCGGATCGCCACGCCAGAATCGGCAGGGACGCTTCGACAGCACGTCGGACCGCGCCCACTGCACGATCGTAACGGCCAGATGAACGACGGCCTGGGCTTCAACGAGCGATGGCTGACGGCTGCCTTGGCCACCGTGGCGGTCCGGGTTCGGCCACATGAGGCGCAGCATCGAGACGAGCGGTGCCACGCTCTGAGATCCGTCGTGCCCATGCAGCGCGAGCCGCCAGAGATGATCTTGGCTGTTCAAGGTCCCTACGACATCGCCGAGGGTCGCCTTGGCCTTCGCCGGCGTCACAATCGGGATCAGGACCGCCTCGACCGCCTTGATCGAATGGTCCCATGCGTCTGAGGCGTCTGGATTTCGCCCATACGCAGCGGTCCAAGCCTCCTTGAGCTCGGAACTGGCTCGCAGATGCCGTGTTCGCGGAGGCTCGCCGGTGAGGCACCGGGTTGCCCGGCCGTGGCGGTACGCCTTCAGAGCCTTAAGGCCAGGCCTTCATGCGTTGACGCTCGGCTTCGGCAGTGGGACCATTTAGCTGCTCTTGGTAGGCATCGCGTGAGTCGCTGTTGGAGGTGCGGTGATGCCGAAGTACTTGTGTATGGGTGGGTACAGCCCCGAGGCCTGGACGCTCATGGTGGACAGCCCCAGCGATCGCGCAGCCGCCGTGCGGAAGGTATGTGAAGACGCCGGGGGTCAACTCGACATCTTCTACTGGAGCTTCGGGCCGGACGACTGGGTGTTCATCTGTGATCTCCCCGATGATGTCAGTGCGGCTGCGGTGAGTGTGGCGATTTCAAGTTCGGGCCGACTGCGGAACGTGCGCACTCAGAGGTTGATAACCGCGCAGGAAGCTCAGTCGCTGCTGGCCAAGGGGAAGGCGCTTGCTGGCGGGTACCAGCGACCTGGGGGCTGATGCTGTACAGGTTCTGACGCGGCCCTGGCACATCATCCGCTTTGTACAGCAGGACGTACAGGGGGTACGGCCAAGATAAGCCCGAAAGGTGCAGTAAGCCAGGCCTGGCCGTCATCGAGGGCCTCGACCTTCGGCACCGCCGAGGGTCCGATCGCCGGAGGGGCTGTCTGTTCTCTGAAGCCGTTGACCAGGTCTTTCGGGCCGAAAGCTCCGGGTTCTCTGAAGTCAGAGCGGGGGGTTGGCTTCAGAGAACGAGTCTTCTCTGAAGCGCGTGTCTCGACCTTGGGCGATCCGACGGCTCGATCACTTGCACCCCTGCTGAGCAGGGAGAACATCTCCAACTGCGGGTTTCGGGCTTATCTTGGCTGTACCCCAGGAAGCTCTGCCCCTCTGTCCCGGCCGGGCCCGGCCAGCTCCACACTCCACGCCTCGGGCGTGGTGAACATCGCCCGGTGCAAAGGCTCAGGGCGCATCGTCTCAGCTGACCGCGAGCCCGGCCACGGTCGCGGGCAGTCCCTCCCACGACCCGACCGGCGAGAGCGACCCGCCGGCGCCGACGGCCCAGCCGAACACGCGCCGGGAGTCGGCGTCGATCGCGTACAGGAATCGGCCGTCACCGCTTAGGTCCTCGTCGCGAAGACCCGTTTGCCCGTCCACCGCGAGCCCCGCCGCGGCCTCGTCGAGCGCGATAATGTTGTCGTCGTCGATCGAATATCGCGAAACGGCTCCGTCGCCGAAGTTGGTGGTGAACGCGTAGCGGCCGTCGTTGGTGACCACCGCCCAGCAGATCTCGCTGCGGCCATTGCCGACCGAACGCGAGACGGGAGCCACGCCAGCATCGCTGATCCGGTAGGAGGAGGCGGCGGCCTTCCCAACCTGAGCACCGAAAGCCTCGGTCACAACAAGCCCGCCGCCTTTGGTGAAGGCGAAACCGTACGGCGTCGGACCCGACGACGGCTGTACCAGCGGCTTGCCCAGCTGCCCCGCCTCGAGCACCGGATAGACGGCAATGGCGTTCGTGCCGCGCTGGGTCACGACGAGCCTGGCGCCATCGGGACTGAAACCGACCTGGGCCGGATCGGTGCCGGCTGCAAGCTCCCGCATCGAGCCGGCCAGCGGCTGGACCTTCCAGCCGCCCAGCCGGAACCCGGCCAGGGACGGCTCGCCCGTGTTGAGCACATAAACGAGCCCCCCGTGCTCGGCGGCGCTCTTCGGCGCGCGGCCAGTGGCGACTGTCTCCACCAAAGACAACCCGCCCTGGCCGGCGGCGAACACGCTCAGGTCGCCACTCGAGGTGTTCGTGACCAGCAGGTACCGCCCGGCGCCGCTCAGCACGACTGATCCCTGCGAGGTCAGGTGGGGCATGCCGTCACCGGCCCCGCCCGTCTCATAGGCGCCCGCGGGCGTCAGCGTTCCGTCGCCGGCCCGCCGGAAGGCCAGCAGCCGGTTGCGCTCGGGCTCATTGGTCTGCATGTAGACGAATCCCGCGCCCGGGCCGGCATCTTCGTTCTGCATCTGATTCCTCCAAAACGTCAGCGTCCCTGGTGTGAAGTCCGCCAGCGGCGCGATACGACAGCGCCGAGCCTGTTGACGGCGTGCTGGGTAGAGGCATCGAACTCATGGCCACGGCGAGGAGGCTGGCGAGGGAGCCGATGTTGCCTTCGGCGATGCGCTGGCCGTGGGTGCGGATGGCCGGACCCGCGTGGCACCAGGGGTTTGCGTCGTGCCTTCATGTCCGGTACGGGGCGGCCCGGCGGGGGCCATGGCGGGGCCGCAGCCCGGCGCGTCGCCGGCCAGCCGGGCCGGTGCCAGGAGGTCCGCGGCCTCGAAGTCATTGGCGGCCAGAGCATTCATCGTGTCACCGCCGCCGCATTCGCAGCCGCCAGGCCAGGGATCTGGCCCGGCGGCGTGCATCGGGCACCGACGGCCTCAGCCGGCTGCGCGGCAATGCGCGCGCCATGAGCACGGCCATGGATGAGAACCAGGCCGGCGGGCATGCGCTCCTCCGGTAGCCCCGGTAGCTGGCCGCCCTCAGCGGCTGAGTTCCGGTGCGTGTCGCTCACACTACACCCGCATCCAAAAACTAGCAACTCATTTCCAGAATTTGACGGCATGTTAATGGCGGCAAAGTGGGCCTTCCTGACCAGCCACGCGGCCCGGCAGACCCGCGCCAGCACCCGCCGCTCCCGCCGGGCCGTCTCGATCTGCTCGCTGATCGTCACCCGCCCATCGGGCCAGCCGCGTTCAGGAAACTGGACGCTGTAGCGGTGCTGACGGGTCCGTCGTTACCGGTACCCCAGTAAGTATCAACCCCCCAACTGGACGCCGTAACGATGCTGGCGGGCCCGTTGTCACCGGCACCCCGGTTTCGTCACAGCCCGGGCCGCCAGGCACCGGCGGAGAGCCCCAGGGCCTTGGCCATGCGGGGCATCAGCCGGCAGGCTCAGGCATCGCGCACAGGCCGGGGGCACGGCCGGGGCCCTGCCCCCTTCCTGCCGCGTCCTCGGATAGCCGCTGCAGCCAGGCACGCTGCCGGGCGGCGCGCGCAGTTGTCCGGGCTCGTTGCCGGTGACGGTGCTGCCGCCGTTCAGCGTCACCGTGGCGACGTAAATGCCGTTGTAGATGCCGCCACCGTCGACGTCGGCGGTGTTGCCGTTGATGTGGCTGCCGCCGTTCAGCGTCACCGAGCCGCCCTCGGTGTAGATGCCGCCGCCGTCGCCGTCGGCGGTGTTGCCGCTGATGTAGCTGCCGCCGTTCAGCGTCACCGAGCCGAGGGCGTTGTAGATGCCGCCGGCGTCGACGCGGGCGGTGTTGCCGGTGATCTGGCTGCCGCCGGTCACCGTCACCGAGCCGAAGTTGAGGATGCCGCCGCCGACGTCGGCGCTGCCGCCGGTGATGGTGAGCGAGCTGATCGTCACCGTGACGCCATAATCGATGGTGAGCACGCTGCCCTCCTGATCGCCGTCCAGGGTGGCCCCGCCGGTGATCGTCAGGTTCTTGGTGATCGAGGTGGTGCCGGTGCAGGTGCCGGTTGCCGAGAGCGTGTCCCCGGGGCTGGCGGCGATCTCGGCGGCTTGCAGGCTGGTGTAGCTGGCGTGGGTCTCCTGGTCGGTGATCATCGGTTCACCTGACCTGCCGGCCAGCCCGATCAAGGCCGTCGCCCTCACCCCTGTGATGAGGCCAGCCCGGCACTCCAGTCCCGGGTCGTCAAGTGGGCAGCGGATCAGCTGAGCACGGCCTTCACCAGCGGCCCGGCCTGCGAAGCAGCCAATGACGGGCCCTGGACACCTCCGCCAGTGAAGTCCGCGACGACGAACCCCCGCTCGCCGATATCCGGGGCGTGCCACAGCTGAGGGGCGCTGCCGGCGTGCGAAACAGGATTATCGAGGACCTGGTACCAGCCGTCACGCCCGGGCAGCCAACTGACATGGGATATGTGCGGGACACCGGTGAGCCATCCCACAGGCGGAGCTGCATTGCTGCCGTCCTTGCGGACCTTGATCAGCGGGCCCTTCGCCGCAGCCAGCTGGCGGGCCACCGGCAGGTTCGCCTCAGTCCCGCCGAGCGCGGCCGGATTGCGCAGCGGGCGGAGCCTGGTCTCGGCCCGCGCCGATGGGATCTCGATCCGCACCCTGCCCACGGCGATCGGGCTGTCACCCTCACGGGTGCACCAGATCGTGGCCGCCGCCGACCCGGATGCGCTGGCTTACCGCAGCCGCCTGCCCGCGCCGCTGATTCCCGGCCGCCTGATCGACGCCGAGGTTCAGCCCGCCTGTGGAGGCTGCGGTTGTCTGGCGGTGATCACGCGTTGCTGGCCTTGCGGCGTGGTGCGGCGCGGACGTGGATGCGCTCCCCTTGCCTGCCGAACAGGCTGAGGATCTCGACGGGCTGATCGCCTTCGGGTCCGAACCGGTGCGGAGAGCGGGTGCCGGACTCGGCGACTTCGCCGGATCCCAGGGCTGCCTGCTCACGCTGCGCCTTTGCTTGCCCGGATCCGCTGCCCACTCGACGACCGGGGACTGGAATGCCGGGCTGGCCTCATCAGAGGGGTGAGGGCGGCGGCCTTGATCGGGCTGGCCGGCAGGTCAGGTGAACCGATCTCGGTACTCCGGACGTATCAGTAGTTGAAAGTTCAACTAGAGGGCACCGGCAGGCGGTGACCGGATGGGGAGGATGACGATGGCGCAGCAGACGATGACGGGCCGGGCGGGCGTAGCAAGGGCCAGCGCGGGTGCCGCGCCCGAGGCCGGGATGCGGATCGTCGGCGCCCTGCTGGCGCTCGGTGTCGCGGCCGCGCACGTGGCCGACCAGGGCGGCGTGACCGCCTTCACCTCGCCCGACTGGATCGGCTGGGGGTACCGGCTGATCGAGGTGGGCGGCGTGCTCGCCGCGCTGGCGATGCTGCTGCCCTGGCCGGCCGGGCTCGGGCGGCCCTGGCTGCGGTGGGCGGCCGCGGTGCTCCTGGGCGCCGGGCCGTTCATCGCTTACGTTGCCTCCCGCACGGCGGGCGTGCCGGGTGACCCCGGGGATGTCGGCAACTGGGGCGACTGGGTGGGCACGGTGTCGCTGTTCGTCGAGGCCGCGCTGGTGTTGCTGAGCGCCAGCATGCTGCTGGCGCTGCGGCACACCACGGTCACCCGCATGGTCACAGACTATGACCGCGACGGGCATGTGGCCGGCGCTCACGAGGAGCCGGTCAATCCGGACGCAAAGGACAGCAGGCCGGTACCTGGGCGCTGATCGGCGCGGTGTGCCGGTGACAATCGAGCCGTGAGCACCGCTACGGCGTCCGGTTTCCTGAACGCGGGCACACGGGCGGGTGGTCAGCGTGGCCGGAACGGGTTATCGGTGTAGCCGGTACGTGATCCCAGTGGGAGATTAACAGCGCGGACAAGGGGAGAATTCGGATGCGAAAGATATGGGCTGCAGCCGGACTGGCCGCCTTCGCCCTGGCTGTATCGGCGTGCGGGAGCTCGAGCAGCTCCTCATCTGCCACCAGCACCCCAGCCGCGGGTGCCAGCAGCCCGGCCGCCTCGGCTCCGGCCTCGAGCGCCAGCGCGAATACGGTGCTGAGCACGACTATCAACGGCACGCAGGTGCTGACCAATTCCAAGGGCTTCACGCTGTACTGGTTCGTGCCGGACACCTCGACCAAGTCGAACTGCAACGGGTCATGCGCGACCTACTGGCCGCCGGTGAAGGGCCCGGTGACCGCCGGGTCCGGCGTCACCGGCACGCTGGGCACCATTACCAGGTCGGACGGCTCGACGCAGGCCACGTATGACGGGCATCCGCTGTACACCTACGTCGGCGACACCGCGCCTGGCCAGGCGAAGGGCAACGGCCTCAACCTGTCCGGCGGTGTGTGGCACGAGATGACCGTGTCCGGTGCCACCCCAGCGGCCAGCACCAGCACCAGCAGCGGCGGCGGCGGGTACTGATTCCCGCTCGTCGCCCGGAGCATGCGGTCCGTGACGTGGCGGAGCCCGGCCGGCCACAGGCCCCGCCCAGCTGACCAGCATGATCGTGCTGGTCAGACCGGGAAGTCACCGATGACGTCGTCGCAGCGGTTCTGGGCGTCGGCGAAGGCCAGACAGGCGCCCCGTTACCGACGGTGACAGCTCCGCGGTCGTGCGACACGCGATATCCGCCTGCGCGCGTACGGCTTGCTGCCGGTGACGGCAAAAGCCTACGCAGATCCGGATCATCTGCACCGTGTGGGGACGGTGGCGGGTGCCGGCTTGGGCCGTACCTTACTGCGAGCGCGTGTCACGGGTGGGGCGATGATCGGGCATGCCGATGATATCGAGATCGGCGTCGGCGACGGCGGGGCCTGGGTGCGGGCTCGGCAGTGTCCAGGGGCGGTAGTCGTGGATGCGATGGCTAAGCCGGCGGGTCACGGTGAGCGGCCCGCCGAGTCCGATCATGATCACGGCGAGCATCGCGCCGGCCCCGATTCCGGCGTCGCCCCAGTGAAACGCGGCGCTGTGAGCGGCGACGCGCACGGCCGCGGGAGGGATCCTCGCGGGGTGGTATGCGCTGCAGGTATCCGGGGTCTGGGACGGTGGGCTCACCCATCGGTCGCCGCCGCCGGAGCACACGTCGGAGCACGGCGGGGGGTTCCCGAGGTGGTTGAGGATGGTGGGCAGGCTGTAGGCCGGGCAGCTGGTGGTGCCGGGCGCGGAGGGGTACCCGCCGCCGGAGCAGACCTCCGAGCATGGGCTTCCGGTTGCGGGACTGCCCGGCTGCTGGGCGGCGGCGGCCGCGGGAGCGCCCGCGGCCAGGGCGAGCGCCAGGGCGATCGCCGCGGTGCGGTGGTGGTAGGCCATGAGCTCTCCTGCGGGCGTTCGGGCGCGGTGCGACCGATGTGCACGCAGCATGGCCGGGACCGGTTGACCTGCGGTGCAGGGCGGGTGCAAGTTTGGTAGAAGCGCGGCTTGCGGCGAGTGGGTGGCGCAGGGCGACCGTCGCTGCGGCCAGGCCGGGGGGTGAGCAGTGCAGTTCCGGATTCTCGGTCCGCTCGAGGTGGCGGAGCGGGATGTTCCACGGCCGCTGGGGGGTGCCAGGCAGCGCGCGGTGCTGGCGATTTTGCTGGTGCACCGCGGTGAGGTGGTCTCGGGTGAGCGGCTGGTCGAGGAACTGTGGGGGGAGCGCGCTCCGGCGACCGCGGGGAAGGTGCTTCAGGCCTACATTTCCCGCCTGCGCAAGGTGATCGGCGCAGATGTCCTGCTCACCCGGGGCCGCGGATATGTTCTGCCGCCTGCGGCGGGCGAGCTTGACCTGGATGAGTTCGAGCGGCTGGCGGCCGACGGGCGCGCCGCGCTCGCGGCCGGTGACGCGGCCTCGGCGGCTGCGCGGCTGCGGGAGGCGCTTGGTTTGTGGCGCGGCCCGCCGCTGGCCGATTTCAGGTACGAGGCGTTCGCGCAGGGTGAGATCGCCCGCCTGGAGGAGGCGCGCCTGGCGGCGCTGCAGGACCGGATCGACGCGGATCTGGCGCTGGGCCGCCACGGCGAGGTGATCGCCGAGCTTGAGGCGCTCGTGCACGCGCATCCGCTGCGGGAACGGCTGTGGGCGCAGCTGATGATCGCGCTGTACCGCGCCGGGCGGCAGGCCGAGGCGCTGCAGGCCTATCATGACTCGCGGCGGATCCTGATCGATCAGCTGGGCATCGAACCGGGCCGTGAGCTGCGCGAGCTGCATCAGGCAATCGTGCAGCAAGACCAACGGCTGGACCTGCCGGGCCAGACTCGGCTCCTGGCTTTGGGGGAGGTCCGGCGCCCGGCGGCGTTCGTCGGGCGACAGCGAGAGCTCTCAGAATTGGCCGGCGCGCTCCACGACGCGGCCGGCGGGCAGGGCAGGCTTTTCCTGCTGAGCGGTGAGCCCGGGATCGGCAAGAGCCGCCTCGCGGAGGAGCTGGTCCGCCACGCTCGCGCACACGGGGCGCATGTGCTCGTCGGGCGCTGCTGGGAGGCCGGCGGCGCGCCGGCGTTCTGGCCGTGGGTGCAGTCATTGCGCTCGTACCTGCGCGTCAACGATCGCGACGAGCTCATCAGCGAGCTGGGTCCCGGAGCAGCCGACGTGGCCGCGATCCTCCCCGAGCTCCATGAGCTGATTCCCGGGCTGGGGCAACCGGCCGCGCCCGAGTCGGAGGGAGCCCGGTTCAGGCTGTTTCACGCCGCTGCCGAGTTCCTGCGGCGGGCTTCGGACAAGCGGCCGCTGGTGCTGATCCTCGATGACCTGCACGCGGCCGACACCCCGTCCCTGCTGCTGCTTCAGTTCCTCGCCCGGGAGATCGGGTCGATGCACGTGCTGCTGCTGGCCGCAATGCGCGACGTCGACCCGGCCCCCGCTGAGACGCTTACCGCGATGCTCGCCGAGGTGGCCCGGGAGCCGACCACGCGCCGCGTATCGCTCACCGGCCTGGCCGAAGATGAGGTCGCTGAGTACGTCCAGCTCACCGCCGCGGAGATCGCCTCGCCCGAGCTCGCCTCCGCCCTGCATGGCCAGACCGAGGGCAATCCGCTGTTCGTCTCGGAGACCGTGCGATTGCTCTCCCTCGAAGGGCTCCCGCCGCAGGCAAGCGGCGCGCCGAGGCTCGCCATCCCGCCCACCGTCACCGATGTGATCTCGCGTCGGCTCGCCCACCTGTCCCCTGACTGTAACCAGATGCTGACACAGGCCTCCGTGCTGGGCCGGGAGTTTGCGCTGGACGCGCTGGAGCGGGTGTTCGCCGCGCCGGAGGGACCGTTCCTGGAGTGCGTCGATGAGGCGACGGCAGCGCGGGTCATCACCGAGGTGCCAGGCGTCCTGGGCCGCCTGCGGTTCTCCCACGTGCTGGTCCGCGACACTCTTTACGACCGGCTCGGCGCGGCGCGGCGGGCGCGCCTGCACCACCGCGCCGGGGAGACGCTCGAGGCACTGTACGAGGGGGAGCCGGGCCCGCACCTGGCCGAGCTCGCGCATCACTTCCTCGAGGCCAGCGCGGCGGGTAAGCCGGGCAAGGCGATCGAGTACGCGCGGGGCGCGGCGGAGCGGGCGGTCAGCGCACTGGCCTACGAGGAGGCAGTCAGGCTCTACCAGATGGCGCTGCAAGCGCACGGCCGGGAGGAGCCGCCTGACGCGATGTCCCGCTGCGAGCTGCTGCTTGCCCTCGGCGACGCGCAGACCCGAGCGGGCGACACGTCAGCCGCCAAACAGAGCTTCCTGCTCGCGGCCGGGCTCGCCGGGCGCACCGGGACGGCGATGGCACGCGCCGCGCTTGGCTATGGCGGCCGGTTCTTGTTCAACGTCAGTCGGGATGATCCCCGGCTGCGCCCGCTGCTTGAGGAGGCGCTGGCGGATCTAGGCGAGGGAGACAGCGCCCTGCGCGCCATGCTGCTGGCCCGGCTCGCCGGGGGCCCGCTACGCGATGAGCCATCCAGGGAACACAGAATGTCCTTGAGCGAGCAGGCGGTCGACATGGCGCGCCGCATCGGTGACCCGGCGCTGCTCGGCTACGTTCTGGACGCGAGGTTCCTGGCGATCTGGGCGCCGGACAACACCGGGGAGCGGTTGGCGATCGCGGCCGAGATGGTGCAGGTGAGCGAATCGACCGGGGACCTCGAGCGGCTCTTCCAGGGCCACGCGCACCGGATATGGACGCTGCTCGAACTCGGCGATCTCGCAGCGGTGTCGGCGGGAGTCGCGATCGCTAGCCGTATCGCCGATGAGCTGCGCCAGCCCGCGCAGTTGTGGATGGTGGCCGCCGCGCGCACGTTGTGCGCCTTGCTCGAGGGACGATTCGAGGAGGCCGAGGACCTGATCGAGGAGGCGTTTCGCCTCGGCGAGCGGACCATTCCGTGGAACGCAGCCGTCAGCTACCACCTCCAGCTGTTCGCACTGAGAAGAGAGCAAGGCCGGCTGGATGAGCTGGAGGAAACCGTCAAAGCCGCGGCGCATACCCACCGCACCTATCCCGTCTGGCGCTGCGTGCTCGCCGACCTGCACGCCGAGCTGGGCCGCAAGGACAAAGCCCGCGCAGAGTTCGAACGGTTCGCCGCCGGCGACTTCACCGAGCTGCCGTTCAACGAGGAATGGCTCCTTGGCATGACCCTGCTCGCGGACGTCTGCACCGCACTCGGTGACGCCCCCCGCTCGGTCACGCTCTACGACTTGCTGCTGCCATACCGCGAGCTGCACGCCGTCGGCCAGCCCGAGATCTCGTCCGGCGCTGTCGCCCGGGCTCTCGGCAAGCTGGCTGCCACAGCCGGCCGGTTCGAGCAAGCCACACAGCACTTCCAGGCAGCGATCCAGCTCAACCAGCGAAGCGGCGCCCGCCCCTGGACCGCCCACGCGCGCCGCGACTACGCCCGCATGCTGATCGCTTGCGGCGACCACCAGAAGGCGCGCCACCAGCTCGCACGGGCATTGGCCACCTACCACGAGCTCGGGATGGACTGCTGGGCAGACAACGCCCTGACGCGGGGCACCCCGACATTGCCGACGGGAGCCCGCTAGCTGCCGGGCAGGAGCGCAAACTAACGGCCCTGTCGAGGATCATGCCCGCTCGCGGTGATTGCCGAGGTCGGCGGCACCCATAACGAGACGATCTGCGTCGCAAGCAATGATCGCGGGTCAGCCCACAGGAAGCGCGCGGAATCGGCGCGGAATTGTCACAGGCGGGCAGGTGACACCGGTGACGCTGAGTTTCCAGGAAAGTGGTCATCGGGGTTCGGAAGCCGCGGCCCCTGGGTACTCCACGGCGGTCGGCCGACCCAGCCAGAGGCCTCGGCGAGCCCACAGAAACCCCACAACGCCGCGACACGGTGCCTGATCCCCACAGGAATCCCACGGACGAAACGGCACACTCCGGTACACTTGTTATGCGTGTTAAATAGCCGGTCAGCAGCGTTGATGCGCGTGAGCTGGGCTGTTGGGGCCTTTCCCAGGTAAGCGCTCACGGGATGATAGACCTCCTGATTAGCGGACGGTCAGCAGGTCGATTGCCCTGCGGCCACGGGACCATTAACCACCGAGTTCTCCACGCCTGGTCCTGGCCGCTGGGCCGCTGGCCAGGACAAGTGTCGTGCTCATAGGAATATGAGGTTGTCCGCGTACAGGCCTTCGACCAGGCCTTCGAGCCACTTGCTGTCCGTTCCGATGGGCGAGTTCACGAACACGGCCAGCTCCATGTCCTGTGGCAGGAAGTAGGCGGCGCACTGCTCCCACTGGTTCGCGCCGCTGATCCAGTCGCCGTTCTTCGCGTACACCGGGCCGGCCTTGGTCGGGTAGTACCCGTTCGGGTCGATGCCGAACAGGTCGTCCAGCATGGTCTGGGCCTGCGCCGTGGTCATGATCGTGCCGGCCCGCCGGAACGTGCCCATGATGTCGAGCAGTTCCTCGATGCTCATGTGCCAGCCGGCGGCTCCGGCGGCGAAGGTCAGGTCGCCGGAGTTCCAGCCGGGTCCGCTGACCGGGAACGTGTAGGCCAGCGCGCACCCCGGCGGGCGCGTCATCGCCGGGCCGTTCACCCCGGCCGGGGTGAAGATGTTGTCCTGCACGTACAGCGTGTAGGCGCTGTAGGTCACGAGATCCCAGAGCAGGTCGGTGAGAAAATCGAAGCCGATCGTCGTGGTCGGGTCGATGTTCCCGTTGAGCGTGGCGATCAGGATCCGGCCTAGGGTGAAGTTCATGTTCTTGTACTGGGGGGTGCCGCCGACCGCCGTCTTCGGGACGCCCGCCTCGTAGGCTGCCTTGGTGCTCTCGTAGTCCACGGGGCCGTCGCTCGTGTCGGTGCTGTCAAGCCCGGACTTGTGTGTCATCAGGTCCGCGAACGTGATCAGCTTCACGTTGTCGCCCTGATGCCAGTATTGCGGCAGCCAGGGGTAGACCGGGGCGTCGTACGGCATGTCGCGCTGGTTCAGCAGCTTGGTCAGGGCGATCGCGGTGATCATCTTGCTGCAGCTGGCGATGTGCATGCGGATCCCGGTGCCCCAGTCCAGCGACGGGAGGACTACCGGGGGCCAGACACGCTGTCCTTCGGCGCTGCCGTTGATCGCATAGCCCCAGGCCTGCGACGCGATCTGCGCTCCGTCCTGGCGCAGCTCCAGCGCGTATCCAGCGCACTGATCAGTCAGCGCCCGCGCCACCGCGGTCATGAACGCGGACACATCCAGCCGCCAGCCGAGTAGGGGATGAAGCTTCGCCACGACGGGAGGCGGCAGCACCCGCCGGTGCTCGCCGGGGACCACCAGCGAGGCGCCCGCTGCCCGGCTGTCCAGGTAGGCGTAGAGGTCGGCTACGTCGACCGTCACGCCGTGCACGCCTTTCCTGACCGCCTCCGCGTCCCATTCATCTGCCATGGCTCAAGCCTTTCTGTTCTCAGGACAACTGCAGCAGGTCCTGCGCCGAAATAGCACGGTCGTGGTTGCAGCCCGCCGAAGTCGTGGCAGGTGGCCAGGCCGACAGCCGGACCAGCCCGTGACCAATCCCTCTCCCCTGGCGGTGCTGCCGCCGCAAGTGAACAGGGGCAATCCGCGCCTGACTCCGTCACCTTTGCAGAGACACGGCCGGCCTTGCTGATACACCGTTCTCCTGGATTCGCCCCGGCCAGCTGGACCCCAGCCGCCCTCTGCCGACACCAAGACGAAGGGTCCGCTCATACAAGTCGGCCGGAGGCACGGCGCGGCACCGCATCGGCGCATCAGGTCAGTGCGCATATCAGGCGAGCTGGACGAAGTCACAGCTCCGACGAGCTCCCAGTCGTCAGTTCTTCCGAGGGTCCCAGATCGCCACCCTGGCCGCGCCGACGAGGGGCGACAGCAGCGCGCTCGTGAACACTATCCATGCGGCATCGACGTCGCGGTGCAAGCGTTCCTCACTGTCAACGGGCTCGTCGTAGATACCGTCGTAGGGTAAGTAGTCGGAAATCGTGTGGGGGGCAGACGGGGCGTGCTGGGGCGGGTGCGACACGTCGGCCGTGATGCGTGATTCGGGGGTTGCGGGGGTGTTTGCTGTGCTTTGTGACTGTCCTGGCTGGCGTGATCGCGGAGGCGGATGCTGACGCGCCGCTGCGGGATGTGCTCGCGGCGGCGCTGGATGCCAACGAGCGGCTGGCGCGGCTGGCGGATGAGCTGCGAGCGGAGAATGCGCGGCTGCGGGAGGAGCTGGCCCGGCGGGACGCTGCGCTTGAGCGGGTGAATGCTGAGCTGGCGGTGCTGCAGCGGCTGGTGTTCGGGCGGTCGTCGGAGCGGGCGCGGCCAGATGCGCCGGG
>Ga0310038_10001686_pt1 | contig 16533 bp, 10 predicted proteins | sample Sb_taG_6_FD_200461 | JGI IMG/M metagenome (GOLD analysis project Ga0310038, IMG submission 200461) | Peat soil microbial communities from Weissenstadt, Germany - Sb_50d_4_PS metaG (v2) (version 2) | ecosystem: Environmental > Terrestrial > Soil > Wetlands > Peat | place: Germany: Weissenstadt... | reverse complement strand
GTCGTCGATGGTGACGACATCGCGGTTGGGCTCGTCCTCCAGGCTCAGCGGGCCCTGGATGTTGCCGAGGGTAGGAATGAGGTGGGGGTCGCCGATGGTGATCGTGCCCGGGCCGTTGTCGAAGATGTTGGTGGCGCAGCCCGTGGCGAGCACCTTGAAGGTGTTGCTCCCCGTGCCGGTCATGATGCCGAGCGAGGTGCCGCTGTACGAGTAGAAGATGGTCCCGCCGATCAGACCGGCGACGGTGCCGTAGGGCTTGCCGCCGAGGAGGGTTTGGCTCAGGGTCACGGTTTGGTTCCCGGTGTCGGTCGAGTCATCGACGTTCAAGAGCGTGCCGAAGGCGCCCGTGGCGCTGCTGTTGACGGTGATCGCCGAGGCCTGGACGCCGAGCGAGTACCCGGAGAGGCCGACGGTGATGCCGGCGCCGAGCGACCCGCCGACGTTGACCGTAATCGGCTCGGAGTACGTCTTCTGGATGTTGACCGTGGTGTAGCCCGCCCCGGTGTCGATCTCGATGGAGCTGACTGCGGGGGCCGGGAACGAGGCGGTATAGGGACCGGTGTAGTCGGTGCCGGGGACGGGGTTGCTTTGAACGACCGTGACATCGACGAAGTTCTGCGTGATGATGCCCCAGGTGAGGCTGTGAGTGCGGAGGGTGAGGGTGTCGGTGCTGGCGGCGTCCTGCCGGCCGCGGACCCAGAGCTTGCCGGTGTTGTCGAGCTGGGCGTAGGAGGTGCCCAGGGCGGTGGCCGGATCGTTGACTGTGTAGCCGTAGGCATCGCGCAGCAGGTAGGCGTCGTTGCGCGTGATCAGATGCCGTTCGCCGTCGGCGGAGCTGGAGTTCATGAGGTCCTCGGTGCCCCAGTAGGTGTGACCGCCGAAGTTGATCGGGTAGGCGGAGTCGCCGACATCGGCGGCGTGATACGGACCGCCGAGGTCGAAGCCGCCGTTGCGGCTGGTCATCAGGGTGCTGAACCCGCTGGGCCCGACGAACGCCCAGTAGTAGCCCGTCCCCGTTGGGGGGATCGAGGACCAATCGTGCAGCCCCGTGTTGGTGACATCGGGCAGCAATTTCGCGCCGGCCTGGTAGCCCAGAGCGTGGCCCATTTCATGGGTGACGGCCGACAGCAGGTCCCACCCGTTGGCGGCCGGGCTGCCGGCCTGGGCCGTGGCGGAGAACGGACCGCTGGCGCTGGCGGTGAAGGCGCTGGAGAAGAGGTTGGGGTCCAGATAGATGCCCTTGCCGTGGCCGTCATCCCCGCTGCCGATGACGATGCTGGCACTTTTCGGCATGCCGTTGTCGTAAAACTGGGAGCTGGTGCCCGCCCACTCGCCGTGCTGGCTGGGCACCATCGAGATCGTCACCGGCAGGCTGCTGCCGCCGCCGACGAGTTTATAGCCGGCCCCGTTGAGGTTGGTGATGACCGAGCTCCACTCGTTGATGGCGGCATCGACCACCGAGCGAGCCAGACCGGCGCCGGCGCCGAAAACCTCGTTGAAGTCGTCATCGTTGGGCCCGGAGGTGACTCCTCGGTTGGTCCAGGTGATGACCGATGGGGCCGTCCGATCCTCCAGACTTTCCAGGCGGGGGCGCGAACGGTTGGGCGGGCGCCCTCGGCGGGGGCGGGATCGGGGGGACAGAAAGCGGGCCAGGAGCTTGGGGAGTGATGGTTTCATGGTTGACACCTTTCCGTCGGGGAAGTTGGAATGGGCTAGACCCACCGCGGACACTCCCCGGGTTGAGGCACACCAAAATGAGTGCGGGGTGCATCCTGACGTTATTGAGGGTGAGGGTTCCGACAGAATCCGCCACCTGTTCCAGTACCAGGTCCATGATCATTTCCTCCAACGTCGCCGCTCTCCCCGGATACTTCCTCGGGAGGCCAAGTCCCTGTCGGGCCCTACCAAGGCGCCCAGGAGGCAGCGAGTCGGTACAGGTTGACGTCCCGCAGCCACGGACGTAACCAGCCATCGGCGATCGTCAGGACTTGGCCCCGGGCGTTCTCCGCACTCAGGCACCGCACCGCGGCGTCCGCGACGGCCTGGCGGCCACAGATCCCCGGCACCCGACCGGTCACTGCCAACACCGGCTCCGATCGCATCCGCCACCCGTGCAGGAAGCCGGGCCGGAGGATGGTCCAGGCCAGCCCGGACGACCGGACAAACTCCTCCGACCGCGCCTTCTCGCGGAGGAGGGGGGGCAGGTCGAGCAGTCGGAGGAGCCACTGCGCAGGGAGAGGAACCCACTGCCAACTATCTCCCACCCCGAGTGCCGACACCAGGATAAAGCTCCGGGCCCCTGCTTGCTTGGCTGCGTGCGCCAGGTTGATGACCCCGTCGCCATCGGCACTGGGCCCGTGCCAACGGGTCTTGTGCCTACCGACCGCGCAGATCACGGCGCCACAGCCGTCGATGGCTCGCCTGCAGTCCGCCTCCACCAGGACGTCGCCCTGAATGACATCGACCGCTCCAAAGCCCTCGATGCGGCGCCGACCGCGCGTCAGGATGCGCACCGGGATGCCCAGCAGGCCGAGCCGGCGGACGACCAGCCGGCCGGTGCCGCCGGTTCCTCCTGCGACCAGGATGCGCTCTGGCGACGCCATTGTCATGCCTCCTGCAATCGGGGTTGGGATAGATCTTGGGCGCGTCTGCCCTCCCTCGACGAGCGACTCTCTCCTCTGTTCAGGGCCGATTTCACGCGCGGTTTGTTACACCCCGACCAGGCGCTCGCGCAATCAGCGGACGAAGAGACAGGTAGGGAAGTTGAAGAGAAGCTGGCTCGGCGGGATCGTGCCGGGGCCAGGAGTCCGACGCGATCCTCCTCCGGTCCGGGGGTCAGCGAGGGCTCTTGTCGGCGGGGAGGACTTCGACACGCAGGGGCTGCCCGGGGCTCGCGTCGGCGCCCGGGAGCGGGTACTGCGGCATCTCCCAGTCGAGGCCCAGGGCCGCCAACTCCTGCCGGAGCCGGCGCAGGTCCCACAGAGCGATCACGTTGTAATCCGTGGTGGCCGCCAACCGGGTGCCGTCGGGACTCAGGCTCAGCCCGGTCAGGTTCGCCATGTCCGACGTTTCCAGCGTGGCCAGGTGCCGCAGGGTGGCGGCGTCGCGCAGCTCAATGCGGTTGCGGCCCTGGGCCAGGGCCAGCAAGCCGCCGTCGCGCGTGAAGGCAACAAGGCTGAACAGGCTCCGGGGGTCCCGCACCAGCCGGGCTTTCAGCTCCCACGAACCGACTTCCCAGAAGCAGAAGTCGCGGCGGACGGCGGTGACCAGCCAGCGGCCATCCGGGCCGAACGTCGCCCCACAGTATTCCCCTTCATGGGGTAAGCGATGCACGAGGGTGCCGCGGGCGACATCCCAAACGCAGACAGCGCCGCCCGGGCTGCTGGTGGAGACGGCCCAACGGCCATCCGGGCTGAGCGCGACCCCGCAGAGGCCGTCGTGCGTGCCCAGGCGGCGGGCCCTACCTGGCTCGGCCAGGGGCACGAGATCCACGCCCCCGTCCCCCGCGCCCAGCAGGAGCGACTCCCCGGTGTCCGCGACGTCGATCCGCAGCGACCGGCTGTCGGCGGTCGTGGTCCGCAGGACCGTGCCCGGGCCGACGCGCAGCGCCTGACCGTCGTGATCGTGCCCGATCGGCCACCGCATCACCCCGCCGGGCCCGGTGGTGAATAGCTGGTGTCCGTCGGGGGAGAAGGCCAGGGCATAGCCCCAGCCCGACGGCACCCGGCCGACCTGGCGCGCCGCGGCGGCGTCCCACAGGCGCACCCCGTCCTGGCTAGCGGACGCCAGCAGCCGGCCGTCCGGGGCGAAGGCGACCCCCCAGGGGCCCCGGCTCGGGCCCTGACCGTGCGGCAGGTAGTGCAGGCAGTCCCCGGGGTCGGCCAGCTCCCACTCGGTGACTCCCTCCCAAGACCCCGTGGTCAGCCGGCGGCCATCGCGCGAGAAGCCCAGCAGTTTCTCCCCCGAGAGAACCAGCTCTCCGCCGGGGGAAAAACACCACAGGCGGGTGGTGTCGTCGTGGCTGGTGGAGGCCAGCAGCCGGCCGGAGGGGTGATACTCGAGGTGCGTGATGACGTGTTCGTGGCCGCGCAGCACCGCCTGGATGTTCCCTCCGGGAAACGTACAGAGGTAGATATTGGTGTCGGTGCTGCCGACCGTCAGGAGCGAGCCGTCGGGGCTCCAGGCCAGGCTGCCTCCCGCGAAGCGATCGCCGGGCAGCCGGAGGACAACCGTTCTCGTGGCCAGGTCCCAGACTTCGACGTCCTGGCGCGCGCGAGAGGACACCGCCAGGTACTGGCCGCTGGGGTGGAACCGCAGGTTGTCCGGCCTGGGCCCGAGCGGCACAGGCGGCAGGTCCCGGCCGGTGCCCAGGTCACACAGCGCGACGGACCCGTCGGCCTGGACCAGGGCCAGCACCTTGCCGTCCGGCCGGAAGGCACGCTCCCAGCGGCAGATCGGGCGGTGCAGCACCAGCTGGCCGGTCACGCTATCCCAGACGCAGGCAACCGGCTTATCGCTCCGCCGGTCATCGCAGAGGGCGAAGACGTACCGGCCGTCGGGGCTGACCTCGAGGGCGATACAAGGGCCCCCCTCCCACTGCCAGCGGCGGACGATCTGGTCATCCGCCAGGCGCCGCCAGGAGACCACGTTGGGGGCCTCGGCGGAAGCGTAATGGCGGCCCAAGGGGTCCACCCCCCGCCACGGGAGGGGGGGCGCCGCCGAAAGGCGTTTGACGGCGCGCACGTCCCACAGGGTGAGGGAGGCGATGGCCTCGTCGCGCAACTGGGGTCGGTTGGCTTCCAACTGATCCAGGGAGCGCAGGTGCCGCACGGCCTCGGCCAAGGTCTCCAGACTTCGGTAGCGCCACCCGGGTTGCCGCGACTGGCGGGTAATCCGGGCCTCGTTCCCGAGCGCCCGGGCTAGCTGCAACGTATTCTCGCGCTCCGCGGCCCGGGTCTGTTGTTCCTGAGCCTGCAGGTCGCTCAGCGCCTCGTCCCGCGCCGCGAGGGCTTGCCGGATGCGGACGGTGCTGAGGGACAGCACGATCACGGCGAGGGTCAGCATCAGGACCGCAGCGACGGCGACCGCGAGCAGGGGCCGGCGGTGCCCCCGCGCCCACTTGGCCGCCTGCCGCAGCCGCGAAAAGCGCCGGGCCTGGACGGGCTGATCGTTCAGGAAGCGGCGCAGGTCGTCGGCCAACTCCTGGGCGGTGCCGTAGCGCTCCCCGGGGGCCTTGGCCAGGGCCTTGAGCACGATCGCTTCCAGGTCCGGCGGCAGCGCCGGATTTAGCAACGACGGCCGGGCGGGCTCCTCGAAGGCGATCCGTCGCAGGATTTCCTGCCGGTCGTCGCCGGGGACGGCGGGCTGGAGCGTCAGCAGCTCGTACAGGGTCGCGCCCAGCGCATAGATGTCCGTCCGGTGGTCCAGGACGTCCCGCCGGGCCAGCGCTTGCTCCGGGCTCATGTAGCGCAGCGTTCCCAGCAGGTCGCCGCTCTGGGTCAGGTGCGCTTGCCGCTGGAGGTGGGCCAGGCCGAAATCGGTGACCCAGGCCTGGCCCTGAGTATCGAGCATCACGTTGGACGGCTTGATGTCGCGATGGACGACGCCGTGCTCGTGAGCGGAATCCAGCGCCTCCGCCACCTGGGCGCCGATCTCCGCCGCCGCGCGGCAATAGCCTGGACTCCGTGCGGAGCCCTCGGTCGTGAGCCGGCCGACCGGGCCGGTCTCCGGAGGGGCGGCAGGGAGGCGCCCGGCCTCGCCCGCCGGCCGGCCCGCCGCTTCGGGCCCGACTACTGCATCCTGGGACGTGCCCCCACTGCAGGCGCCCTCCGGCCCGTCCTCGGCTTCAAGCCTGGAAACCTGCCGCATCCGGGCGATCAGCTGGGCCACCGTCTGTCCCTCGATGTAGCGCATGGCGTAGTAGTGGACGCCGCGCTCGCAGCCGGCGTCGAAGACGTCCACGATGCGCGGGTGATGGAGCTGGGAGGCCGTTAGCGCCTCGTTGTGGAACCGCTGCAGCTGGCGCGCGTCCAGGGCGCCGGCCAGGGGCAGTACCTTGAGGGCCACCCGCCGGCCCAGGGACAACTGCTCCGCTTGATAGACAATCCCCATGCCGCCGCGCCCCACCTCCCTCACCAGGCGGTAGTCCCCCAGCTGCCCCAAGGCCGGCTCCTGCGGGGCCAGGACCGCCTCGGGCGGAGACCCGCGGCCCAGGCCCAGGGCGGTCTGGTGAAGCAGTTCGAGGGTGGCCAGGCACTCCTCCAGGGGCTCGCTCAACTCAGGGTGCTCAGCCAACCACTCTTCGGGCCGTAGTGGGGTTCCTTGCTCCAGCTGCTCCAGGTATCCCTCCAGCAGATGCACCACTTCGGGGCGCGCCCCCGGTCCGCAGGCGGGCGTTGAAGTAAGGGCTCGGTCCCGGCCGCGGCCTCGGGGGGCCGCGGAGCCGTTCCTCTCCTCGGGGGTCGGCGGCGGAGGGGTCATAGCAGGTCTTCCTCCTTCAGAAGCAGCCGCAGCCGGTCCAGGGCCCGGACCCAAAGGACGCGGACTGCGCCTGGGGTGCGGCCCATCCGCCGCGCGACCTCCTCAAAGGCCAGGCCTTCGAGGTTGCGCAGCCGCAGCACTTCCCGGTGGGGCGCCGGCAGCCGGGCCAGCCGGTCGGCCAGCACCGCGGTTGCCTCGTGCTGCTGGGCCTGGGCGCTGGGGGAACTCACGGGGCTGGCCAGGGCAACCCCCGGACCGGCTGCCGAATCCCCCGGGGCCGCGGACCTCTGGTCCAGCGAAACCTGGCGGCGGACGTCGCGCTTCCGCGCCTGCACGTGCCTCTCCGCCAAGGCCGCCAGGTTGTGCGCCAGGATGCGGCGGAGCCAGGCCCGCCACTGGGCGGCGCTGGTCCCCTCAAACTGGCCGAAGTCGCGGCAGGCCTCCAGGAAAGTCTGCTGGACCAGGTCGGAGGGATTGACGACGCCTCGGAGGGGAGCGCCCAGCCGCGCCCGCGCCAGCACGCCGAGGTAGTCTCGGTACAACTCCAGGAGGGCGCCGAGTCCTTCGCCGTTGGCCTGGCGTGCCTGGGCCAGCAGCTGGGTCGCGCCCGGGCTCGCGCAGAACTCCATGACGGTTTCCCTCCAGGTTAGGCCGATCCTGGCGACCTTTGTTACAGGGCCGGCGCCGCCCGTTACCGAGGGCGGGAACAAAGGTCGGCAGCTGGTGCCAGTGGGACCGAGTATCGGCCGGTCGATCCCGCTCTGCCCCATCAGATCCGACTCCTCGCCCGGCGCAGATACCGGCCGGCTTCCTGGCGCAGCAAGTCCACTTCGCGGGCGGCGTAGCTTGCCTCTCCTTTTCTTCGTTCCCCATTAGCAAGTGCGGTGCCGGACAGTTCCGATCGCGTCCGATTCGCTTCAAGCCCCGCGGAGAAAAGGAGTTTAGTCGTTCCGATCGGGTGCCGTGGAGGGCCCAGTCCCAGCCGGCTCCTGCAACCCAGCGAATTCCAGGGGCGAATCCGCACACTCGGGAAGGCAATGTGCGACCGCAGAGGCAACTGACCCAGCCAGCACTTGCTGGCTCTACTGGAAGGAGGTAGATAAAGCATCGGCTTACCCGGGGCGATGAACCTCGGGGAAACCTCGGCCCGAAAGGCGTCGGGGAACAACAGCAGTCGGACCAGGAACGACAGGCTGACGGAGAACAGCCGCGCGAGTTGCCGCAACGAGTGCTCGCCGCGATCGACGGCACCGACGAGACGTTCGCGGAGATCGAGAGAGTAAGGTCGCAGGGTTGCACCTCCAAACCGGTGCCCCCTTAGCTATTGTCTCCCGTGTGCAGTTCAATCGTGAACCGCTCTAGATACTGATGACGGCGATTTCCCATCGTGGTGAGGTGGTTCCGATGAAGTCTCTCGCGCGCCTCGCGATCCTTGGCGGCGTCCTGTCGGCGGGATGGTTCGCTGCCCCCCTCGGCCTGGCCGGAGAGGAGTCGGCGACGCCGGAACAGGTCGCCTTCTTCGAGAAGAACATCCGCCCCGTGCTGGTGCGGGAGTGCTACTCCTGCCACGCGACGACCGCCCCGAAGGTTCGCGGCGGCCTGACGCTCGACAGTCGCGACGGCCTCCGCAAGGGCGGCCAGACCGGCCCCGTCGTCGTCCCCGGCGATCCCGCGAAGAGCCTGCTCCTCAAAGCGATCAAGCAGGAGCAGGACGACCTCAAAATGCCGCCGAAGAAGAAGCTGGCCGGCGAGGTGGTCGCCGACTTCGAGAAATGGATCGCGATGGGCGCCCCTTACCCGCGCGATGGCTCCACCAAGGTGACGAAGGGCGAGATCGACATCGAGAAGGGCCGCCGGTTCTGGGCGTTCCAGCCGCCGCGAAAGACCCCTCCCCCCGCGCTGAGGGACACGGCCTGGCCGAAGGGCGACATCGACCGCTTCCTCCTCGCCGGGCTGGAAGCGAAGGGGCTCAAGCCCGTGGCCGATGCCGACCCGCGGGCGCTAATCCGCCGCGTCACGTTCGACCTGACCGGGTTGCCGCCGGCGCCGGACGATGTCGAGGTGTTCGTGAAGGACTCCGCCGCCAATCCGCAGGCGGCCCTGGAAACGGTCGTTGATCGGCTGCTCGCCTCGGCGCAGTTCGGCGAGCGCTGGGGCCGGCACTGGCTCGACGTAGCCCGCTACGCCGAGTCGAGCGGGCGGGCCAACAACTTCGCCTACCCGCACGCCTGGCGCTATCGCGATTACGTCATCGCCGCCTTCAACGCCGACAAGCCGTTCGACCAGTTCCTCCGCGAGCAACTGGCCGGCGACCTGCTCAGCGCCCGCGACGATGCCCAGAAGTCGGAGTTCCTGACGGCCACCGGATTCCTCGCTATCGGTCCCAAGACGCACAACGAGCGCAACCCGCGGCAGTTCCAGATGGACCTCGCCGACGAGCAGATCGACGCGACCTTCCAGGCTTTCCAGGCGCTGACCGTCGCCTGCGCCCGCTGTCACGACCACAAATTCGATCCGATCCCGCAGAAGGACTACTACGCCCTGTCGGGCATCTTCCGCAGCACCGAGACCTGCTACGGCACCATCCGCCTCCTGCAGAGCAACCAACCCAGCCCGCTGGTCACCCTGCCGAAGGACGGCGGCGCGACGGTCGCCCTCGAACCCCTGACGGCGGAGCGGCGGTCCGGCATCGATAAGCAGATCCAGGACGTGCGCGATCAGATCGCCAAGCTGCCCACCGGCCAGGACTCGTTCCTGCGGCGGATCCTCTTGCAGAACCGAATCGCGACTCTGCAGAGCCAACTCGCCCTGTACGAATCCGACGGCACGCCGAAGCTGCTGGCGATGGGCGTGCGCGACCGCCCCTTCGCCAGCGACAGCCGGGTTTACAACCGCGGCGAGCTCGACCAGCCGGGCGAGACGGTTCGGCGCGGCTTCCCCCAGGTGCTGACAAGCCGGCAGCCGGCGATGAGCCGGGGCAGCGGGCGGCGCGAGCTGGCCGACTGGATCGCCTCGAAGGACAACCCGCTGACGGCCCGCGTGATGGCCAATCGCGTCTGGCTGCACCTGATCGGCCGCGGACTGGTGGCGACGCCCGACAACTTCGGCGCCTCCGGCCAGGCGCCGAGCCATCTCGCCCTGCTCGACTACCTGGCCGTCTCCTTCGTCGAGGACGGTTGGTCGGTGAAGAAGCTGATCCGCACGATCGTCCTCAGCCGGGCGTACCGGCTCTCCTCGCAGTTCGACGAGAAGAACTTCGAGGCCGACCCGGACAACGTGCTGGTCTGGCGGATGCCGAAGCGCCGCCTCGAGGCCGAGGCCCTGCGCGACGCGATGCTGGCGCTGGCCGGCCGGCTCGACCTGACCCCGCCGAAGGGGAGCCCGGTGGAGCGCGCCGGCGAAGGGAACGTCGGCTTCCGCTTCCGGGCCGGCGGCGACGCGGCCGGTTCGGAGACGCACCGGACGGTTTACCTGCCGATTGTCCGCGACCTGGTGCCCGAGGCGCTGACGCTCTTCGACTTCCCCGACCCGAGCCTGATCATCGGCGAGCGGGCGACGACGACGATTCCGGCCCAGTCGCTGTACCTGATGAACAACCCATTCGTGATCCGCCAGGCGGAGGCGCTGGCCGACCGGCTCCTGGCCAGCAGCGAGGAGGACGCCGACAAGCTGGCGCGGGCCTACCGGCTGTGCTACTCGCGGCCGCCGTCGGACAAGGAGTTGAAGAACGCCCAGAAGTTCCTTGAGGACTACGGCCGCAAACAGTCGCGCCGCTCGACGTGGGCGGCGCTGTGCCAGGCGCTGTTCGCCGGCGCGGAGTTCAGTCACCGCTAAAAAACCGTAACAAGATTGACTTCGCCGCTTGCGGCTTCGCAGTTGTTCCTGCGAAGCCGCAAGCGGCAACAGGGTTGTTGATACAGTCTCTCGCCCCTGCGAAACGGGAGATCCATCCATGATGCAGCACCTGCCGTCGCGGCGCACGCTGCTGAAGACCGGCGCCTGCGGTTTCGGCTACCTGGCCTTCGCGGGGCTCTCGACCTGGGCGGCCGAGAAGGACAATCCGCTGGCCCCGAAGAAGACCCACTTCAAGGCGAAGGCCAGGCACGTGATCTTCCTCTGCATGGAGGGGGCGCCGTCCCACGTGGACACCTTCGACTACAAACCGAAGCTGGCAAGTCTCGACGGCCAGAGCATGCCCCGGGCGCGCACCTTCGCCAAGCTGCTCGCGTCCCCCTGGAAGTTCGCGCAGCACGGCCAGGGTGGGCTGTGGCTCTCGGAGTTGTTCCCGGAGTTGTCGAAGCGGGCCGACGACCTGTGCCTGCTGCGCGGCATGTGTACCGACGTACCGGCCCACCCCCAGGCGTTTTTGCAGATGCACACGGGCGTCTTCCAGTTCAAGCGGCCGTCGATGGGGGCCTGGACCTTCTACGGCCTGGGGACCGGGAACGAAAACCTGCCCGGGTTCGTCACCGTCAGCCCGCCGCTGCAGAACGGCGGGCCGTCCAACTACGGCAGCGCCTTCTTGCCGGCCGTCTACCAGGGCACGCCCATCGCCGGCGGTTTCCGCCCCTTCGGCGGCGGCGGCTTCGGCCCGCGCGGCGGCGACGGCGGCGGCGCGGTCAGCAACATCCGCAACCCGAGACAATCGTCCGACGCGCAGCGGATGCAGCTGGACTTCATCCAGTCGCTCAACCACGAGGCGCTGGAGCGCGACCCGCACGACGAGGGCGTCGAGGGGGCCATCGGCTCGTTCGAGCTGGCCTTCCGTATGCAGAAGGACCTGCCGAAAGTGATGGACCTGGGCAACGAGACGGCGGCGACCCGGGCGCTGTACGGCGTCGGCGAACAGGCGACCGACACCTTCGGCCGGCAGTGCCTGCTGGCCCGGCGCCTTGTCGAGGCGGGGGTCCGCTTCGTCGAGATCACCTCGAACGGGTGGGACCATCACCGCGACCTGAAGAACGCCCTGGGCAACAAGGCGCAGAGCGTCGATAAGCCGATCGCGGGTCTGCTGCGCGATCTGAAGTCGCGCGGCCTGTTGCAGGACACGCTGGTGCTCTGGGGCGGCGAGTTCGGCCGGACGCCGTACGCCCAGGGCGGCGACGGCCGCGACCACAACCACCGCGGCTTCACGACGTGGATGGCCGGTGGCGGCGTCAAGGGCGGCTTCTCGCACGGGGCCACCGACGACTACGGCTACGAGGCCGTCGAGGGGAAGGTCCACATCCACGACTGGCACGCGACGATCCTGCACCTGCTCGGGCTGGATCACGAGAAGCTGACGTACCGCTACGCCGGCCGCGACATGCGCCTGACCGACGTGAAGGGGAACGTCGTGAAGGAGATCGTCAGTTGAGCGTTTAGCGGCCGCCCTCGGGGCGGCGCTCCGAGAGCGCCGCCCCGAGGGCGGCCGCTAAACGGACGACGCTCCAAGTAACCCATTCCACAAATCCACACCCGCCAGTGAGTTCTCTGTCCTATATCTTCCGATGGGTGACAGCCCGCCGATTGCCAACCCGATCAATGGTCCGTTGGAGAACAACCCGTGGAACCGGCCCGGTTCGAGCTTCCCGATGCCCAGCGGATCGCCGCGCTCGTTGAGGCGTGTTCTTCGGGCAGTGCGGCGTTCGCGGCGGCGCTGCGGGGCGGGACCTCGCCCGCGGAGACGCTGGCACGCCTGGGTTTGGTGTTGTGCCGCGAGGGCCGGGCGGTGGATGCCGTTGAAGTGCTGCGCGGGGCGGTGGCGCTCGAGCCCGCCAACTCGTTGTTCTGGATGAACCTGGCGGTGGCGCTCGATCGGACCGGCTCGCCGGCGGACGCGGCGGGATGTTTGGAGCGGGCCTTGTCGATTCGCGAGCAGGCTGACGCCTGGCTCTTGCTGGGGACGCTCCGATGCAAGGTGTCCGACCTGGCAGGTGCGGAGGCGGCCTACCGTGCGGCGCTGCGCCTGGACGCGGAATCGCCCCTGGCCTGGCAGTGCCTGGGATTGGTGAAGCAGGAGCAAGGGCAGCTTGCGGCGGCGATCGACTGCTTTAGCGCGTGCGTGGCGCGCGGCGGGAGGACGGCGGGCCTGCTGGCCAACCTGGGGAAACTCTATTTCCAGGCGGGCCGGGTCGCGGAAGCCGCCGAGGCGTACGCCGGTGCCGTGGAGTTGGACGAAGGGAACGCCAATTATCAGCAGATGCTCCGGCGGGCCGGATTCCTGCGGGACGTGATGGACGGCCGGCCCGCCGACGAGGCGCTCGCCGCGTATCAGCGGTCGCTGCCGGCCGACGCGCCGGAAGCCGAGGCCGATCCGAATGCCATGCTGCAAGGCGCCTTCAAGACGCTGACCGCCTTCGGACACCTCGACGCGGCGGCCCGCGTCGGCCGGAAGTGGCGGGAACTGGCGCCGGGAAGCGCCGCGGCGGACTATCTGCTGACGGCGGTGACAGGCGGGGCGGGGGTGGAGCGTTCGCCGGCCGAGTACATCGTCGAGTATTTCGATGGATTTGCTGAGGACTTCGACGGCAAACTGGTCAAATCGCTTCGGTACGACCTTCCGGCGAAACTGTGTGCGAGCCTCCAGTCGGTCGCGGGACCGGGTCACTGCTTCGACACGCTGGACGCCGGCTGCGGCACGGGGCTGTGCGGGCCGCTGCTGAGGCCGATCTCACGTCAGCTGCTCGGGGTCGATCTGTCGGCGAAGATGCTGGAGCAGGCCCGGCGGCGAGGGGTCTATGACGCCTTGTTCTGCGAGGAACTGATCGCGTTTCTGCAGGGTTCGCTGGGGCGGTTTGACCTGGTGGTGGCCGCGGACGTGCTGATTTACTTCGGCGACCTGCGACCGGTCTGCGCCGCGGTGCGCGAGGCCTTGCGGCCCGGCGGACTGCTGGCCTTCAGCACCGAGTCGGCGGCCGGCGAGAGGTATCGGCTGCAGAAATCCGGCCGCTTCGCCCACAGCCTGGCCTACGTGCGTTCCACCCTCGCGGCGGCGTTCGAGGAACGGGCGTGGGCCGAAACCACGATCCGCGAAGAAGCGATGCAGCCGGTTCGCGGCAACTATTTCGTGCTTAGAAGACGGATTTAGTCATTTTAGGCAAAGTGAAGGCATTTACCATTTTACGGCTTCGCCTGCCTCGCCTGTTTCGCCTGCCGTGCCATCGTTTCCGTGTCGTTTCAGGGGACCCTGTGTCCGTTCCGTGTCTCGCCCGTCTCTCCCCGCTCTTTCTGCTTGACCTTGACACAAGAAATTACACTGGATAGTGTAATGCTGGATTTGGGGAGCCGACATGAAATCGAAAACGGCGAAACTGACTGAGGTGGACTGCTGCGACAAGCCTTCGCTAAAGGAGAGGCCCCTGCTGTCTCCGATTCAGGCGGGCGGGTTGGCGGCCGTGTTCAAGGTGCTGGCGAACGACACTCGCCTTCGTCTGCTGCACGCCCTGGTCCGTGCCGACGAACTCTGCGTGACCGACCTCGCCGCCTCGGTGGGCATGAAGCCCCAGGCCGTCTCGAACCAACTGCAACGCTTGTCCGACCTGGGCATCCTCGCCTCTCGGCGGGAGGGCAACAGCATCTACTACCGCCTCGTGGACCTGTGCGTGCGCTCCCTGCTGGACCAGGGCTTGTGCCTGATGGAAGAGGTCAGTGAACGCAGCCGGGGCCGATATTGCTGCGACTGAGGAGTGTGACGGATGCGGAGGATCGCCGCTGAAGTGCTGGGCACTTTCGCCCTGGTGTTCGCAGGGACCGGGGCCATCGTCGTCAACGACGTGAGCGGCGGCACCGTGTCCCACGTCGGCATCGCCCTGACCTTCGGCCTGATCGTCCTGGCGATGGTCTACGCCCTCGGCGACGTGTCCGGCGCTCACCTGAATCCCGCCGTGACCCTTGGCTTCTTCGCCGCCCGACGCTTCGAGGGCCGCTGGGTCGCCCCGTACATCGTCAGCCAGTGCGCCGGGGCGATCCTCGCCAGCCTCGCCTTGCGGCTGATGTTCCCGACCAACGCCACGCTCGGCGCTACGTTGCCCGCCGGCGATGCCCTCCAGTCCTTCGTGCTGGAGTTCCTCCTGACGTTCCTGCTCCTGTTCGTCATCCTCAGCGTCTCGACCGGCTCGAAGGAGAAGGGCGTCCTGGCCGGGGTCGCCGTGGGGTCGGTGATCGCCCTGGAGGCGCTGTTCGCCGGGCCGATCTCCGGGGCGTCGATGAACCCCGCCCGCTCCCTCGCCCCGGCGCTGGTGTCGTTGCGGCTCGACAGCCTCTGGGTCTACCTGACGGCCCCGGTCCTGGGGGGGTGCGCCGGCGTCCTCGCCTGCCGGTGCGTTCAAGACCCAGGCTGCTGCTGCCGGGTCGTTTCGTCCCCGAAAGAGACTTACTCGTGAAACGGCTCATCTTCGTCTGCGTCGAGAACTCGAACCGGAGCCAGATGGCCGAGGCGTTCGCCCGCATCCACGGGGCCGGGAAGGTCGAGGCGTACAGCGCCGGGTCCCGCCCATCGGGTCGGGTCAACCCGAAGGCGGTCGAGGCGATGAAGGAACTCGGCTACGACCTGACCACGCACACATCGAAGGGGCTGGACGACTTCAACGGGAAGGATTTCGACGCCGCCGTGACGATGGGCTGCGGCGATGAGTGCCCGCTGGTCCTCGCCAGGCGGCGGCTCGAATGGCAAATCCCCGACCCCAGGGAGATGCCGCCCGAACGCTTTCGGGAGGTCCGGGACTTGATCGAGGCGAAGGTGAAGGAACTGATCGAAACGCTGTAGAAGGAGCGTGCCATGTCCCAGGAAATCGAACAAGCCGTGCGGTGGAAGTACGGGTCGGTCGCCACGAGTGGCCTGTCCAGCAGCCATGCGGGCGTCCGGGCGGTGGCCGAGGCGTTTGGATACTCGCCCGAAGAGTTGGCATCCATTCCCGCCGAGTCGAACATGGGGCTGTCGTGCGGCAACCCCACGGCGACGGCCAACCTGCGGCCCGGCGAGGTCGTGGTGGACCTGGGCTGCGGTGGCGGGCTGGACGTGTTCCTGGCGGCGGCGAAGGTGGGTCCGACCGGCAAGGCCATCGGCATCGACATGACCCCGGAGATGCTGGAACGGGCACGCCAAAACGCCGCCACGGGGAACAACGGACAGGGCTTCTCGAACGTCGAGTTCCATCAGGCGACCATCGACAAGCTGCCGCTGCCGGACGCTTCCGTGGACTGCGTGATAAGCAACTGCGTCATCAACCTCGCTCCCAACAAGCCCGCAGTCTTCCGGGAGATCGCCAGGGTACTGAAGCCGGGCGGACGACTGGCGGTCAGCGACATCGCCCTGAAGAAGCCGCTGCCTGACGAACTCGGCCAAGACCTGATGGCCTACGTCGGCTGCATCGCCGGGGCCGTGCTGATCGAGGAGTACCGCCGTCAACTGGCCGAGGCGGGGTTCGCCGTCGTGCAGGTCATCGACACGGGGGCCGACCTGAACGCCTACGCCAAGATCGAGAACCAGAGCGGATGCTATTCCCCGGCGTCCACGAGCCTGCCCGTGGCCAAGTCGGCTTGCTGCTCGACCCAGCCTTCCGAAGACGACCTGCACCGTCGTCTGATCGACCTTCTTCGACGTTACAACGTGAACGACTACGCCGCCAGCGTTCGGGTGTTCGCCGTAAAGCCGTAGTCGTTTTCATAGTCCTCCGCAGCCGATTCTACCGGCCCTCTGCTGTCCGCCCCACAATAGACAAACAAGGGCGGTGTCACCCCACCGCCTGGGTGCGACCCGGTAATCGAGGCGAGCAGGACGACGAGAACCCCGATCACCGCAGCCGATGCCAGGAACGCTACCCCTGGAGAATTCATGTTCCACCGCCAAGCCCTGCGCCACCTGATTCGGAGTGAGAACGGTCAGTGAGTTGCCCAGGTTACGTCAAAGAGCAGCACTTTGAAGGCCACAACCGCCGTAAGGAAGATACGCCGTAGCGAAAGGTTACCTATCTCTTGTATCAGCCCAATAAGTCTGGGGGAGAGCAGCTGCGCCGGGCTTTCTGCTGCGTAGAATGGAGCATGACCCTGGCGCTGCCTGACATCCCCGAATCC
>Ga0310038_10001684_pt1 | contig 16548 bp, 19 predicted proteins | sample Sb_taG_6_FD_200461 | JGI IMG/M metagenome (GOLD analysis project Ga0310038, IMG submission 200461) | Peat soil microbial communities from Weissenstadt, Germany - Sb_50d_4_PS metaG (v2) (version 2) | ecosystem: Environmental > Terrestrial > Soil > Wetlands > Peat | place: Germany: Weissenstadt... | reverse complement strand
GGCATGATGGGCCTCCCTCACACGAGCCCGCCCTGTTACAGGTCCAGATGGGCCCGCTCGCGGGTGCTGTCCTCGACGGCGGTGGCAGCCGCGTGCAGAAGCTGCCCGGCCAGGTCCGACAACGCGCCGGCGGCGGCGAGTTGCGCCCCGATCCGCGCCACCTCCCGGTCGGCGGGATTACGCCGTGCCTGGCCGTGGCCGACCAGCTGATCGCCGCCTGACATGACCAGGCGAGCCTCGGCGCGGGTCTGCCCGTCGGTCTCAGCGACGGACAAGCTCACCGACCAATCCTCGTTCACGTTCACGACGCGCTCCTCCGCACTCAGCCAGGCATCACTTACGGTCACTGTCCAGCGAGGTCAGCACGGCCCACAGGGTCCTGCTGCCCCGTAACACGGGACCTTCGTCGTCTCCCGGGAACCGTGCCGACGAACGCCATGCCGTAACCGGCCAGCCATGGGGCCCCGCGAACTTGCCCATCACGATGAATACGACCGGATCGGGTCGCCCGCGCAGTCGTGATCGTTCAGGAGCGGGTCAGCAGGTCCCCCAGCGGCTGTTCGTGGTGCATGCGGCTGATGGCATCGGCCAGCAGCGGGGCGATGGACTCCACCTGGAGCGGGAGCGCCGGGGGGTGGCCACGGGGCAGGCTGTCAGTGGTGACCGTGCACTGCACAGGCAGCCGCCCGAGCCGACCGGCGGCTCCTGCCACCAGCAGACCGTGGGTCGCGGCGACGACAATGGCAGGCGCGCCCCCGTGAGCGAGGAGAACCCGGGCGGCTGCCTCGATGGTGGCGCCGGTGCTGATCATGTCGTCGATGATGACGGCGGGGCGGCCGGCGACGTCGCCGGCTATCTCCTCGGCGCGGACTGTGGCACCAGTCATCCGGGTCTTGCGCACCACCGCGACCGGCCGGTGCAGCAGCGAGGCGTAATGCTCGGCGAGCTTGACCGCGCCGAGGTCGGGTGCGACGACTACCGCATCGCCGGGAACCAGGGGGGCGAGTGCGCCGGCCAGGGCGGGCACGGCCGTCAGCATCTCCACCGGTATGCCGCACATGGCCTCCAGCGCGGCGGTGTGCGGGTCCACCACGACGAGACGCTGAGCTCCTGAGGCCGCCAGCGCGTCGGCGACGACCCGGGCACCGACGGCTTCACCGGCCTGGCTCCGGCGGTCCTGCCGGGCATACCCGAAATACGGCAGGACCGCGGTGATCCTCCCCGCGCCACCCCGGCGGCAGGCGTCGAGCAGCAAGAGCAGTTCCACCAGATGGTCGCTGACCGGGGGCCCGGTGGGCTGGATCACGTAGACGTCGTCGCCGCGCAGGTGATCCATGACCGGGCGCAGCTCACCGTCCGGGAACCGGTCCAGCTCGCACGTCACCAGTTCTGTACGCAGTGTCCTCGCGACGGCAGCGGTCAGCAGCGGGTTAGCGGTCCCGGGCACGATCCGAAGGCCCATCCATCACCTCTCAAACCGTCCTGAGCTGCCCGGCGCCCGGGCTCAGCCGGCGGGTCCTACGTCACACCGCGGCCGTACTTCGGCGGGACGCGGCCCGGGTTCCAGCCGTCGAAACACGCTCCGCAACAACTCGGGTAACCTCCACGGCTGATGGGGCCAAACGTCATCATGCCCGCCCCGGGGCGTCGAGAACGCCCGTCTGCCGTGTGGGCGTCCGGGCGGTCCGCATGCGGCCACGCCGCCATGCGCCGGCACAGGTTTGGCATCGCCTGTCGTGAGCTTCGGCGGCAGTGTGAGGCCATTTGGCCCTATCCTCCCCGGTCCCGGCCGTGCTCATCTGGAACAGATGGGTGATGTCATACGTGACGGACGGAGGCGGACCGGTGACTAAGCAGATTGGCCAGCGATACCAGGAACCGTCGATGGCCGCCCTCGAGGAGCGCGTGCACGTCCTCGAGGACCGCGTGACGGCCCTCGCCGACGTGGTCCGCGTCCTGGCACACGGGCTCGAAGACCTCCCCACCGCCGAACCCGGGCAGCGGCCTGCTGCGAAGGCAGCCAGGCGAGCCTATGACCTGCTGCTGGCGGCCGAGCCGCGGACACCCGGCCCGCAGGCCGGCGCGGACGACCGGGATGCATGACAGGCAGGTGGCGCGCCGCGTATCACGGGGGAGGCCATGGCGGGCGGGCTGACGACCCTGTTCCTATGCGGCGACGTGATGCCCGGCCGCGGCGTCGACCAGATCCTGCCGTACCCCGGCGATCCGGAACTGCGGGAAGAGTACCTCGACGATGCCAGGACCTACGTCCGGCTGGCCGAACGCGCCAACGGCCCGATTCCGTATCCGGTCAGCTTCTCCTGGCCCTGGGGTGACGCCCTCGAGGTGCTTGACGCTATGGCACCGGATGTGCGCGTGATCAACCTGGAGACCAGCGTCACCCGCAGCGCTGATTTCGCGCCTGGTAAGGCCGTCCACTACCGGATGAGCCCGCAGAACCTGCCCTGCGTGACCGCGATCCGGCCGGACGCATGCGCGCTAGCGAACAACCACGTGCTCGATTTCGGCCGCACCGGGCTAGCGGAAACTCTCGGTGCCCTGGCCGGCGCCGGGCTGCCGGCCGCAGGAGCCGGACCTGACGCCGCCCGCGCGCGGCAGCCCGCAGTCGTCCCGGTGCCCGGAGGCGGCCGTGCCGTGATCTTCTCCTGCGGGGCGATGTCCAGCGGCATCCCCGCCGGATGGGCCGCCACCGCCACCCAGCCCGGCGTGGATCTGCTGCCCGACCTGTCCGGCGCGGCCGCCGACGAGGTCATCGCCCGGGCGAGCGCCGCCAGGCAGCCCGGCGACGTCGTCGTCATCTCCATCCACTGGGGCTCCAACTGGGGGTATGACGTGGACCGTGACCAGGCCCGCTTCGCCCACCGCCTCATCAACGGCGGTGTCGACGTGATCCACGGCCACTCCTCGCACCACCCCCGGCCGATCGAGACCTACCGGGGCAAGCTCATCCTCTACGGCTGCGGCGACTGCGTCGACGACTACGAAGGCATCAGCGGCTCCCCGAAGGCGTACCGGGACGACCTGCGCCTGCTGTACTTCGCCTCGGTACGGCCGGACACGGGGGAACTGGCCGCCCTGCGCATGGTGCCCATGCAAGCCAGGAAGATGCGGCTGCACCGGGCCCGGCCCGCCGACAGCACGTGGCTCGCGACGGTACTCGGGGAGATCAGCCGTCCTTTCGGGGTACGGATCACCCGTGAGCCCGGCGGCGCGCTCGTCCTGTGCCTCTGACGCTCTCTCCAAGTCCGCGGTACCGGCATTGGCGGCGGCATTACCAGCGACCGGGATCTCGAGCCCGCGAAGCGGCACGAGCTCGGTGGCGGCCGCCACCGTGAGCCGCCGGAGGTGACGGTTCGGCCTGCGCCAGGGGGTATGCCGGGCCGATACTGAACCGGTGATCAGGGAGGCCTTCGGGGTCACGCTGGCCAGGCCCAAGCTGGTAACGAGGCGGCGTTCGCCTGCATCTTCCGTGACGTGCAGCCCGGGCTGCTGCGGTACTCGCGAGTGATCGCGGCCGAGGTCGAGGACGTGGCAGGCCGCCTACGTGAGCTTCACGGTCGAAGAACAGTCCCTGTTCGAGGTGACCTTCGTCGCCGGGCTCGATAAGGCCCGCTACCCCGAACTGAGCGAGGCAGGTGATGCTGGCGTACCACGATCTCCTGCGGGGCGCCTCCGGAGACGACCGGACATGCGTGATGAGCAGATGGTAAGCGTACCGACTCAGAGCCGCGCTGAATCTTTGTCTACGCGCGGGCGGCAGCCAGCTCGGCGAGCACCGGCAGGCCGCCAATCGATGCCATGAGGCGTGGACCGTACACGGAGCGCCGTGTCCATGCAGGCGCAGATTCTCAACCTGATGCCCGGTCTTCAGCGCGGCCTTGGCCTCACGTACCTGCTTATCTCGCATGACCTGCCGGTCATCCCTTGCGGCCGGGGCGACCCTCGTCGTCTCCGCCGTCCAGGCTTATGCGATGCGCAGATACGGCGGGAGGTCGGTAACGCCGTGCACCCGCCCGGCGAGCCGTCCGCCCGTAGCCTGGCCAGCCCGGCGGAACCAGTGGCGAGCTGCCCGGCAGGCGCATACTGCCGGCAGGCGCATACTGCCGGCAGGCGCATACTGCCGGCAGGCGCATACTGCCGGCAGGCGCATACTGGTAGTGATGAAGCCAGCCCGCGCCGCGTCCCGGCGCTTCTTGCCCACTAGTCCCTTCGCCCGCCCATCCGCCGCTCCGCCTGCTGAGCAGTTCGCCGTGCGGGATCAGGTTACCCACGATACGTACGGCCTCGGCCGGGTCATCGGCGTCGAGATTGACGCCGCCCTTGACGTGGATTTCGGTTCGTGCCGTGTGCGGATCATGACGCCGTGCGCCAAGCTGACCAAACTCTGATACCGCCAGCGACACCCGCGGACGGTACTGCGCCGCCGGGGCACCGCCGCCGCGCCGGACCGCCTGGTCCGCCGACGAGGGTGCCGGGGCTGGCAGTGAATCGTTCGTCGCGGTCGCCGGACCAGCCGTGCGCAACCGGCGCCCGGCGCTGTCCGGCAATCTCGCAGGCCCGGCAGGGCAGGTCATGCCCGATCAGAGCTATCGACCCGGACAATGGCGCGGTCGCCGGCCAGCAGGCCGGCAGTAGCCTGGCCCAGCGCTCCGGGCGCACTGCCTGCACGGATACCACGGATTCGCGCCACGATGACTCTCATTTCACCCACTTCCACGGGTGCTCCGGTCCACGACTCACTACGGCGATCACCCGATGCCAATCGGGGTTTCGTTACAGACCGTGACAGCTCGACAGTCGCACGACACGCGATATCGGCTCGTTCGGTGCGGCTTTGGCGGGGAGCGTTCGGTCTGCTACGACAATGCATAAAGGTTGATCTGCGTGCACCTGCCGGCCGATGCAAAGACGGGCCCGTCGGCCAGGATCGCGTCGTGGTCAGTCCTGACCGGGGCGGCGGCCCGGCGCGGCGAGGCAGCAACGAGCCCGGATGTCACTTGCCGCGGCCCGGGCATGCGGGAACGCTGGCCTGGTGGCAGGCAGGCGGCTGGCGGCAGCTGCATCGTGCGGGCGGGCACCCCGCCGCCGTACGCGGGTGGGCACCGGAAGGGTGGATGGGTGGCTTGGCGGACGGTGTCGGCGTTCGTCGCGGGCGTGCTGGCGACGCTGGCTGGTGCCCTGCTGGTGCTGTGCCGCGGGCCGACCCGGGCCGACTCGGCTGTCACCGACCGGGTGGTGCGGTGGTGGGCGGCGGTGTGGCTGCGCGCAGCGGGGGCGCGGGTGGTGGTGGATGGCCTTGAGCATGTCGAGTCGGCCGCCGCCTATGTCGTGGTGTCCAATCACCAGTCCAACCTGGACCCGATGGCGCAGCTGCGGGCGCTGCCGTTGTCGCTGCGGGTCCTGGCCATGCGGGAGCTGTTCCAGATCCCGCTGCTGGGCCGCGCGATACGCACGGCCGGGATGATCGAGGTGGACCGGGATTCCCCCGACTTCCGCCAGATCGACCGGGCTGCCGCCCGGTCTTTGGCGGCCGGGCACTCGCTGCTGGTCTACCCGGAGGGCACGGCCTCACCGGATGGCACGATCGGTGACTTCAAAGACGGCGCCTTCATCATCGCGGTTACCTGCCAGGTGCCGATCCTGCCGGTCGCCATCCATGGCACCTGCCGGATCTGGCCGCCGGGGCGGCGCGCAATCCACAGCGGCCAGGTGCGTATCGTCGTGGGACGCCCCCTGCAGACCAGCCGCCTGAGCCATCACGACATTGCCAGGCTGCGTGAGCAGGCACGGGACGTCATCTGGGTGGCCCACCGTGACCTCGTCACGGCGATGTCAGCGAAGGCGGTGTCGTGAGCGGCAAACCGCCAGCGGAGTGACCCTGACTCGGCCGGGTGCCCGGCGGCGGGGCAACGGGCGGCTTTCTCCAGGACCCGGCGGCGGGGCAACGGGCGGCTTTCTCCAGGACCCGGCGGCGGGGCAACGGGCGGCGAGGACTTATCACGCGGGAGGCTGGCGCCATGATCACGCCGCAAGTATCCGCGGTCCACGGTAGCGTCCCCGTGCGAGCGAGGCCGGCGCTCAGGCTTGGGACCACGTTGCCGGACACCGTGGGCGGAGGTCGCCTTTGATCCGGCTGATCAGCCGCCGGATCCGGGTGACCTCCTGCTCGGCGGGCAGGGTAAGCCCGCCTTTTTGAGGAGGACTACTGCGAGCGGGCCTCCAGCCAGCGGTGAACCTTGAGCCAGAGCCCTTGCCTGGCCTCGGCACCGGCCAGCATGCCGATGTGCCCGCCCTCCAGCACGCAGAACTCCTTGTCCTGGCTGCTGACCAGGTGCATGATCGCCTCGGCCTGGGGCACCCGGCAGATGATGTCCTGGGTGCCCGCGATGCTCAGTAGCGAGCACGTGATGTTCTTGAGGTCGACGGCGCGCCCCCGCAGCTGGAACTCCCCTTTCACGAGCTCGTTGTGCTGAACCAGGTCGTGAATCATCTGCCGGAACGCTTCGCCGGCGAAGGGGATGCCCTCGCTCACCCACTGGTTGAGGGCGATCCAGGTTGCCAGCGACGGGTCCTGGCTCAGGCGGTTCCCCCGTCCAAGGAGGGTACCGAGGTGGTCAGTGGTCAGCTTGAGCAGGCGGGGGGTGCTCCCGACGAATTCGGGGGGCACGTTCCCGAACAGTGCCACTAGCCATCCGGGGTGAACGCCCGGAGCAGTGATCCAGCGAAAGCCCCCCAGGTTCTCCGGGGAGCAGTCGATGGGGGTGGCGTACAGGATCAGGTTCCGCAGGTGAGGGCCCGGGAACAGGGCCGCGTACATGGCGCTGAGCAGGCCCCCGATGCAGGCCCCAAAGAGGGTGACCGCCTCGGCGCGGGAAGTCCTGCGCACCTGCCCGACCACCTCGGCAAGATAGTCGAACGCATAGTCATCGAACGAGAGCGCGTGATCCTCCTCGCCTGGAACCCCCCAGTCGAGCAGATAGACATCGAAACCCTGCTTGACCAGGTACTCCACGAAGCTGTTGCCCGGGATCAGATCCAGGATGAAGGGCCGGTCGATCAGCGCGTAGACCAGCAGCAGGGGGACCGGGAAGCGGGTTTCTCCCGACGGGACATAGCGGTAGAGGGTGGCCTTGTTCCTGGTCCAGATCACCTCCCTGGGCGTCTGGCCGGTCGCGACCTTGGCTCCTGCCAGCAGGAGGTGGAGCCACAGGCGGTTATACCTGAATGTCCGCTCAAGCGCGGAGGCTGACGGTGCGATAATCTGCTTCCCGGTCATGCTGCCCTCCTTCCGCCTTGTGGTCTGAGCTCTTCCACCGCGCCAGCTAGGGCGCCAGCCATCGGCGCCATGCACCCCGGCGGTCACGCCGCGCGATCCCGGCCGCCCGGGTGACGGCCTTTGACCAGAACCTCATCACCCGCGGCCGCGCGCATCTTTCCCCCGCATCGCCAGCGACGCCATCACCGTGACCCTGTCGCACCCGGTGAACCAGGGGCAAAGGTCCGCGCAAGGAGAGCCAGAATTCCTTCCAGCTCGCGGCGGGGGCGGGAAGCAGACGGATGGCTGTTCCCGCCCGGGGACTCGCGGCGGGGAGTTCGGCGGACAGCGCGCCGGCGAACAGCGCCATGAACGCCGCCGCGGAAGGGCTCGTCGTGCCCGGCGCCGACCAGGGCGGCCGCCGGCCGGGGGCCTGTGACCCTAGCGCCAGGACACTTGTCGCTTGCGGCCTGACCTGGGGACGTTTGTCTCTTGCCGACCACCTGGCCGGGCCGTTTGCGTCGGGGCCAGAGATCGCCGACTTCGACGCCTCCAGGGCAGCATCAGCCACGCTGGCAGGATGCGCAATGATCTCGAAGACCCCATCAGGCGGTATGTCGTCGATGAGCTTGATGATGGCCAGATGCTGCCGGACATCGGGACTGTCGCTCCGGGCGAGGAGTTCCCGGATCTCAGGTGAGCCGACCGCGTCGCGGTATTCGCCGACTCCTCCCACGTGCCGACGGCTATCCATGCCTGGACGATGCTGCGGCGCTCGTGATCCGCTCGCCCCGATTCAAGAGCTCTCCCGAGCCCATGTGCGGCGATGTCGGCTAGCAGAGGCACGTGGCGGCTGCCTCAGGGCAGGGACATCTCCCACTCGTGCCGCCCCGGGAATCTGCCCGCGTGCAACGCCGGCCAGCTCCCGTCGCGGCCCGGCCGGGCTGCCCGTCACGCCGGCCGCGGGCAGGCTTACCGTGAGAACCGCACGGCGGGGCGGGGTCACCACGCACTCGCGCTGGGAGCGTGGTCGCTGTCCGGTAGCCGAAGAACCTGGACGGCCCGGTCAGCGATCATGACCGGGCCCCTGGGCCGGGCCGGGCACGCGCCGCACGGCCCGGGCGTTCGCTCCAGCCGCTCGCTTCCCGGCCGGGCGGGGTTGTCCCGGCCGCCGGACAGCCGGCGGGCCGCACGGTTTACATCCGCCGCGCGTTCTGTGACAGGCTGGCCGAAAGCAAGCGGCGTGCGCGCCCCCGTGGCCGTGACGGGGGCGCCGCATCCACAACCAAGAGGTCAAGATGGCGCAGGGCACTGTGAAGTGGTTCAACGGCGACAAGGGCTACGGTTTCATCGCGGCCGAGGGTGGCCCGGATGTGTTCGTGCACTTCAGCGCGATCACCGGTGGCGGCTACCGCAGCCTGGAGGAAGGGCAGAAGGTCGAGTTCGACATCACGCAGGGCCAGAAGGGACCCCAGGCGGAAAACGTCAGGGTCATCGGCTGACGTACCGGCAGGGACGACGCTGGCGGCAGGGGAGATTGCCTCCTGGCGAAGCGGACGGCGGCACGCAGCCAGGGCCGCCGACGGGCGTGTCACCAGGTGCGCTTGCTGGTCATCGGTGCGCGCCCAGATCTCCTCAGACCCGGCGATGTCGCTGGCCCCGGCGGCCCGCAGTCCTTGGCCGAGACGCTCGCGAGCCCGCCGCGGGAGCGTGACCGAGCTGGTGAAGGCGCCCTGCGCAGCGGCGCGCTCCGGATCAGCCTTGTGCTCTTCGATCAGGTGTGCCCCGGCAGCCGCAGCGACTTCACCGGCCGTCGTCCTCCTGCTGCAAGGCCCCGCCAGTTACGATGACGCCCTACAGCTGGCAGGCGACGGCCGATCACTTCCAGCCAGCACCACCCGAGAGGGGAACCGAAGCGTGGCACGGAGGGCTGGAGGTAAGCGGCGGCACCGCGGTGATTGGAGTATCTGCAGGTGAGAGCGCTTGCGCAAAGCCGGAAGCGGAAGCCGGGTGAGCGGATTCGGGCATGGCGGGATAACTAGGGACGAAGGTCCGTAGACAACCCCGGGGCCGCTGCCTAACGTGAGAAGTGCTTCAAGGGGAAGTGAACCCGGAGGACGTCCGAAGGGGAAACGACCCGGGAGTGACAGCCAAAGGGGGACCGGAGGCTGTGAGCCTTAGCTAGGGAAGTGAGGCCCCGGAACCGCCCGGTGAGAGTCCGGGGATCCTGGGGCCCCGCGCATTCTGGGCTGAACATTGGCGCGCACCAGCAGGTAAGGGGTCGCTTGCGGCCCGTGGGTCTTGCGTTCTGCTGACATCCAGTCGCACCTCATCGTCGGCGAGCATCACGCCAGTGAATCAAGGTCAGATACTCCCCCAGGCAGGGACCTATGTCGTCGCCGCCATGCCGGTGATAACGCCTGCGGCTGCGAGCGCTGGGCCGTGCTTCGATTCGTGCCAGAACAGGCAGCAGGCAACGGCCACCGGCGGCCTCAGGCTGGCCCTACGGGCACATTGGACCAGCAGCGACTTCGCGGTAAAGGCCGCCGGCTTGCGCTGCGGGACGATCGTGACCAGGTGCACCAGGAACGGGGGCGCGAGCCGCAGCATGCATGCTGGCTGCCTGTACTACGCGGCGCTGCGCCCGGAAGAAGCCGTCGCCGTGTGCCGCGACGACCTCATCCTCCCCGTACACGGCCGCGGGAAGATCATCCTCACCGCCGCCTGCCCGCGCACCGGCACCGCCTGGACCAGCACCGGCAGGCCTCATGAACCCCGCGGCCTCAAGCACCGCCCTGACGGCGCGATCCGTGCCGTCCCCATCCCGCCTGTCCTGGTCCGCATGCTCCGCCAGCACCTGCACGAGCACGGCACCACGCCGGACAGGCGGCTGTTCGGCGGCGCCCGCGGAGGCATGCTGAGCGAATCTGTCTACGGCCGCGCCTGGCACGCCGCCCGCACGGCCGCGCTGGGACCGGAACTGGCCGCCACTGCTCTGGCCCGCCGCCCCTACGACCTGCGGCACGCCGCCCTGTCCTTGTGGCTGAACGCCAGCAGCGCGCCCGCCGAGATCGCCGCCCTGGCCGGCAACAGCACCCGCGTCCTGCACGACGTATACGCCCACTGTATCGACAGCCAGGAAGACCGCGTCAGCCAGCAGATCGAAGACGCCCTCGACGCAGGCACCGGCATCACGCATCCGTCACCGCAGATGAAAGCGAGCGGTTCCGTGCACCGTCGGCACAGCCCGCGACCCCGTCCGCTATCTGTACGCAAACCGGTCCCTGGTCCCGCGCATAGCCCACGCGGGCCCGGCCCGGCAGACCCGCAGCACGACATGCAGGCACCCGCTCTTATCAGAGTTTCCACAGCTCAGAAGGCATCTCGATCGTGCTCTCCCGAGGCTGGCGGACGGCCGGATCCAGCCCACGCATAGCCCACGAACCACAGCCGACGGTCTGCGGAACCGCTCCCCTTGCACGCAAAAGCCGGTGACGCAATTTCGCGTCACCGGCTCTGAGCTGCGGAAACGTGTGGCAGGTGTTGGGTTCGAACCAACGTAGGCTGAGCCGACGGTTTTACAGCCCGTCGCTCCTGGCCGAGTCACCCGCCGCTGACCTGTGCTTATGCGTTTCGAGGCTGGGATTTCGGGCCGCCGCCGTCCGCTATGCGTCCGTGCGCCCCTGATTCCGGGGCCGTGAAGGCCACGGACGGGGGCCCAAAAAGCCACGGACGGGGCCGGTGGGAGCGGTTACGCTGACCGTCCGCCCGGCTTCTCGGCCTCTGACCTGGCATTTCAGGATGCCTGCCCGCTGTCGCCGTCGCCCTCCTCACCAGGGACTTGCCCGGCGTCCTGGGTGCCGAGGGCGTCGGTGATCCGCTTGTTCGCGGCATCAGCCTGCCGCGTTCCTGCCTCGCGGTGCCGTGGTCGGTCCAGGGCGTGCCCGCGCGGGAGGCCGAGGCCGCCAGGACGATCCTCCCCCCCTCCTTCGGCAGGTGCAGGTCGCTCTCGCGGAGCATCACGGCCTCCGAGGGGCGCAGCGCGGCGTAGTACAAGCAGGCGTAGAACGCTTCCAGGTGCTGCCCCCGGCCGCTGAGCCCCCGGACGGCGGCGAGGAAGCTTCCCGGCCTGAGCGGGGCTGACCACGACCCGGCGGTCAACGCTCTGGGCGACGGCAGGAGTGGCCCGCTGGATGCGGTCGACCGGATTGGACGCGAGGTGGCCCTGCTCCACAGCGTAGCCGAGCGCGTTGTAGAACACCGACCGCTTGCGCCGCTGGGTCGCCCCGGCCGCCAGCTTGCCGGTGAGGGTGCGGGCGCAGGCGGCCAGCGCGAGCCGCACGGTGGCGGTGTCTTCCAGCTCGGCGACCGGCAGCGAGGCGCGTTCGGCACAATCGAGGGCGGCGGCGATCTTCGGCGGCGGGTCGAGGTAGCGGGTGGCGGGCTTGAACGCCCAGGCGAACAGCGCCCTGCCGCAGCTCCTTCGGCTCGGGCGCGCCCGGCTCCTTGGCGCTGAGGGCGATGGTGACGGTGACCAGGGCCGCGGCGACCGACCGGCGGGAGACCGGGCCAGGTTCGGCCACTTGGCCCCGGTGTAGGCGCGGGCATGCTCCTACCACGTGATCATCTCGCCTGCCGCGGCCTCCGCTTCGGGCAGGCCGGCGCGAGGGCTGAAGGGCCGCCGGTCACGGACCGCGTCCTTCAGGTCGGCGAGGAACCCGTCGGCCAGCGGGCGCTCGCCCGCCTCACCTAGCTCAGTATTATTGACTGACTAGACACTCTGTTATAGGCTCGAAGCATGTCCCGCCCGCGAAGTAAAGAACGACGAAGTGCCATCCTGGACGCAGCCACTCGCGTTATCGCGACGCAAGGACTCGGTGCGGCAACAGCGGCGATCGCGAAAGAAGCGGGAGTCTCCAACGGCTCCCTCTTCGTCTATTTCGACACAAAGTCGAAGCTCTTCAATGAGCTCTATCTCGAACTCAAGCTCGACATGGGGGCGTCTGCGATGAGCGGACTTCCCGTGGATGCCGAGATTCGCGAGCAGTTCCGTCACGTTTGGACCCGATGGATGGGCTGGGCAACGTCCTTTCCTGAAAAGCGCCGGGCCCTCGCGCAGCTGGGCGTGTCCGAGGACATCACCAACGAGACGCACCAGCTCGCGGCAGGCGGCCTGAGCGGGCTTGCCGAGATGCTTCAGCGTGCGCGCGCAGGCGGCCCTATGGCGGATGAGCCGATCGGGTTCGTTCTGTTGCTCGTTACGGCTATTGCCGAGTCCACGATCGACGCGATCATTCGCGAGCCTGCTAACGGTGACTCGCACGGCCGGGCCGGTTTCGAGGCGATGTGGCGCGTGCTTGCCGGGACCGACGCCGCGATCAGCCACGTCTAAATCAATTTCCTAATCGAAAGAGAGTCAACTATGTCAAATCCTGCTTCTAAAGCCTGGGTCGTTACCGGGCCGACCTCCGGTATGGGCCACCGCGCGGCGCTCGAGCTCGCTGCGCACGGCACGGTCGTGCTCGTCGGCCGTGACCCGAAGAAGCTTGCTGACGTGCAGGCCGAAATCCGTTCGCGCGGCGGCGAGGCCGTTCCGGTGGTCGCTGACTTCTCGGACATCGCCAGCGTTCGCGGGGCAGCGGCCGAAATCGTGGCACTAGACCTGCCGATCGGTGGCGTCCTCAATAACGCAGGCATCATGCCGGTCAAGCCCGGCACCGACGCGCAGGGCTGGGACACGGCCTTCACGACTAATCACCTCGGTCCATTCGCCTTCACTGAGGCGCTGATTCCTCACCTGGCTGATGGCACCAACATCGTATTCATCGTGTCTGCGGTCGAAGACATCGACCGCAAGCCCGCCTATCGCGCTGGTTACCGGGGCGGGCGCTACATCTCGGCCGAAGCCAGCGCGCGGGGCGAGTGGATGCCGGGCGGTGCATCGTCGTACGCCAACAACGCCTATGCCACCTCGAAGCAGGGTGGCATCGCCGCGGTCTTCTCGCTTGCTCGCGAGTTCCCGAAGCTCCATTTCCGCGCTGTCGAGCCAGGAGTCACGCCGGGGACGAACCTCGGGCGCGACATGCCGCCTGCCCTGCAGCTGATGGGAAGCGCGATGTCGCCCATCGCGCGGTTCATGCCGTACTTCAGCACGCCCAAGATCGCCGGAAAGATGATCGCCGGCGTCGTGACCGACACCTCCGATGCCACCGGCGTGTACTACAACGAGAAGGGGCAGCCGATGAAGGCGTCTAAGCAGGCGTCCGATCCGCAGTTCGCGGACCGCTACATCGCCGAGACGCGCGCGCTGCTCGCAACATTGCCCGCGAACTCGAAGTAGCGAGGGCCTCGTCCAGGCGGTCTTCCCGCTGGTGAGCGGGGCTGCTCGTGCCTGCGGGACGCCCGACGGCGCGGGGCGTGGCCTCCGCGCTGGTCCCGGGGCCGCCGACGGCGTCCGGGGCGGGCGCGATGGCGAGCCGGCAGCTGCGCGGCTTGCCGGTGGCCATCTGCGCGGTGCCGAGGCTGACAAGCTTGCCCAGGGCGCTGGCGACCGCGCCGGCCGACCGGGTGAGCACCTTGCCGATCTGGTACGGGGCGAAGGCCGTGTCCGGGAACTTGCGCAGGTGCTCCTCGACCAGGTCACGGAGCGCGCCGGGCCGGGTCGCCGGGGCGCGCCGACCGCTGGCGGTGGCCTTCAGCACCCGCCGCCCCTGGGCAGCCTGCTCCCGCACGGCCTCCAGGGCAGCCAAGACGGCTTGCAGGTCCCCGGCCGCGAGCCTGCGCAGGCCGTCCGCTTCCTCGGCGATCAAGTCCACCTGGGGTCGCGGCCACCTTGCAGATGGACGCCTTCCCGTGCGGGTCGGGGTGGGTGATGGTGGCCCGCTAACCGGACGCGACCGGGTCGAGCCCGTGGTCCTCGCGCGCTGAGTCGATCGGCGCAAAGCCGATCTTGTAGCCGTCGAGCCGGAGATCGGCCTGTACAGGAGGGCCTTCCTTCGGTACCCGGAACGTCTCAGCGAACCCGAGGCTCTTGTAGAACTCCGCGGCCGCCCAACGTCCGCGCTCAACAGGATCACTTTGGGCATAGTGAAGGTCTTCGCGAGATCGCAGGTGGTGGTCATAGGCCCATTGTCCGGGCTGACGCATCCGGCCCTGCCGCTGTACTGCTCCCCTAACTCACGCCGGCGCCGGGACCTGACCTTTGAGGGTCGCTTTCTGCTGCCGTGTGCGCGCTGGTCAGACTTCGGCTTGGGTGAGCCTGCTGATATGGTCCCCGGGCAGCCCGCCTGGCGCTCATATCACTTGCGTCCTTGGTAACTTCCTTCGCTCGGCTGCCTGCGGGCTGCCGGTGCATGATTCGCTGCCTGGTCATCGCCTGCCCCTCCCGGCTGCGGCATTGCTTTCCTGGCCGACAATTCGTTCACCGTCCTTAGAAACTCGTAGCAGGTAGCGGCGCCTGCAGTCGACGACCCCGACGGCCTGAACCGGATCGCCGCGAACGTCACCGCGCTCGGCCTGGAAGTCACCCGGACAGACATCTCGCTGCACGTGACCGACCCCGGCACCGACGTACGGGTCAACGTGGAGATCGCGGCGCGGATCGAGCAGAAGCCCGCCCCGTGGCCGGGCTTCAACGGCCCCGGCGCGATCGTCCGCGCCACCAAGCGGGCGCCCGGTGTTCTCCCGGGTAAGGCCGGTCCGGCCGCGCAAGCTCGGCCACGTCGTCGTCGGATCGACCGACCAGGAATCCAGCCACCGGTTCTTCACCGCGGGCATCGGCTTCAAGGTGAGCGACCGCATCCTAGGCGTGGCCGCCTTCATGCGGTGCTCCACCGACCACCACAACGTCATGATCCAGCACGCCCCCGTCACCATGCTCCACCACACGTCCTGGCAGGTGGAGGGCGTCGACGAGATCGGCCGCGGCGCCACGGCGCTGCTGGGCAAGGATCCTGGCCGGCAGGTGTGGGGCCTGGGCCGGCATCACGTCGGCTCCAACTTCTTCTGGTACTTCAAGGACCCGGCCGGCAACTTCTCGGAGTACTACTCCGACATGGACTGCATCCTGGACGACGCGCTGTGGAAGGCCGGGGACTGGACCGACTCGCGCGCCCTCTTCAGCTAGGGTCCGCCCCCGCCGCCGTCGTTCATCAATCGCGAGGACCTCGCCGACATGATGGCCAGCGCCCACCCCGCGGGGTGAACGAATGGCGGGCACGCCTCCAGCCGTTGAAGACGGGATGCGAGGGTATCCGGCCGGCAGCGGCTATCGCGGCGGCGGGAACCCGCCCTGAGTCGGCGGCTTCGCCGGCATTGTCCCCGTTCCGGCACCCGCGCCTGGCGGGGCTGTCCCCGGGCCGGCGGATCCCGCCCCGGCGGATCCCGTGCCGGCGGCCTTGGGCGAGCTGAGGTCGTAAACGGTGGTGCCGCCGACGGTCTCGCTCTTGAAGTGCGCCTCGACCCAGGAGGTGATCCGGGATGCGTCGCCGGAGCCGCCGCCCGGGCTGCCCGCGGCAGCGAACCCGGCAGGCACGCCGCCGCCACCGCCGGCGGCAGTCTCGGGCAGCCCGGATGCGCCGGATTCGCCAGGCGGGCCTGCGAACCCGCCGAACCCGCCACCCGCGCCGCCGCTCACGAAGTAGTGGATCTGGTGCCCGGAGACGAGCGTCTCGAACTCGGCCAGGCTCGGCGCCGGGTCGGTTCCGGAGAAACCGCCGATCGCCATGACCGGGACGCCGTTGCTGCCCAGTTCTATCGAGGCCGCGCTGGTGGAGCTGACCGTGGCCGCGGCCCACCGGTAGCCGGACGCCCCGGCCTCCAGCCGCTTGGCCAGCGCGGTGCTGACACTGGCCTGCCCGCCGAATCCGCCGCCGGCCCCAGCGGGCACGCGTCCTGTCGTTCCGCCCGGGAATCCGGACCGGGCGCCGGGGATACCGAAGGATCCGGCCACCGTAGGCCCGGCGGATGGGACCGATCCGCTCTGGGTCGTCGCACTGGTGTCCATGCTGTAGGCCAGCGGGGCGCCCAGCCCGGCGATCAGGGCCAGCGGCACCGGGGCTGCCGCCAGGACGGTCCGGCGCCAGCCGGCGGCCGGGCGGAGGACACGCCGGGCCAGGATCATGCCAGCGGCGGCGACGCCCGCGATGACGATGACCACGCGCAGCCACGGGAACCAGCCCGGACTGCGGTCGAGCAGGACCCACGCCCAGCTGGCGGTGATCACGAGCCCGGCGGCCAGGACGGCACAAGCGAACCAGGTGTGCCGCACCCGC